>Ga0116178_10002629_pt1 | contig 14019 bp, 15 predicted proteins | sample AD_STIC12_MetaG_FD_89880 | JGI IMG/M metagenome (GOLD analysis project Ga0116178, IMG submission 89880) | Active sludge microbial communities of municipal wastewater-treating anaerobic digesters from USA - AD_STIC12_MetaG | ecosystem: Engineered > Bioreactor > Anaerobic > Digestate | place: USA... | reverse complement strand
GCCAGCGCGCGCTCGGTGTCGGCCACCACGACCTGCGGCGCGTCGATGGCGAGTTCGCGCGCGACCAGCGCGGCCACGCAGCCGCCGTCGATGGCCGCCTGCACGTGCGCATGGCCGTCGAACTGCTCGCCCTTGAGGGCGATGAACATGGCATCGCCGCCTGGCAATGCGCGGGTGTCGGTGGCGACACCATCGACCACGCGATCCGCGCCCACCAGGCGACCGCCGGTGGCCTGCGCGATGAAGGCGAGCGAACGCGGCGTCACGGCCGCTCCTCCGCGTCCTGCGGCCGCGGCACTTGCACATCCATGTGCATCGTCAACGACTCCTGCGCGCGACGACGCAACAAATCGCGGGCGACCGCAGTGTCGTCGAACGCATGGCGGACGCCGGCGATTTCCTGGTACGGCTCGTGGCCCTTGCCGGCCACCAGCACTACATCGTCCGGGCCCGCGGTGGCCAACGCCTGTGCGATGGCGGCGGCGCGGTCGCGCTGCACCAGCACGCGCGCGGCATCGGCGAAGCCTTCGACGATGTCGGCGACGATGACGTCGCCATCTTCGTTGCGCGGGTTGTCGTCGGTGACGATGACGCGGTCGGCCAGCCGTTCGGCGATCGCCGCCATCTGCGGGCGCTTGCCGCGATCGCGCTCGCCGCCGCAGCCGAACACGCAGGTCAGCGCGCCTGCGGTATGCGCGCGCAGCGAGGCCAGTGCCTGCTCCAGCGCGTCCGGCGTGTGCGCGTAATCGATCACCACCAGCGGCAGGCCGGCCTCGCCACCGAGGCGGTTCATCCGGCCGTCGACCGGCGCGAGTTGCGACAGGGTTTCGGCGACCAGCGCCGGCGCCATGCCCAGCGCGAACAGGGTGGCGGCCACGCCCAGCAGGTTGTCGACGTTGAAGCGGCCGAGCAGCGGCGAACGCACCGGATGCGCCTGGCCACCGGCGTCCAGCATGAAGCGGATGCCGCTGCCGTCCAGCTGCACGTCGTCGGCGCGCACGCTGGCGCCGGCGGCGCCGCGCGAGGAAAAGCCGACCGCGCGCACCTTGCCGCCGACCGCCTCGAACAACTCGCGGCCGAACGCATCGTCCAGGTTCACCGCCGCGGCGCGCAGGCCCGGCCAGTCGAACAGCCGCGCCTTGGCCGCGCCGTAGCTGGCCATGTCGCCGTGGTAGTCGAGATGGTCGCGGGTGAGGTTGGTGAACACGCCTACGTCGAAATGCACGCCATCCACGCGCCCCTGGTCGAGTGCGTGCGAGGAGACTTCCATCGCCACCGCCTGCGCGCCTTCGTCGCGCAGTTCGGCGAGCAGCGCATGCATGCGCAGCACCAGCGGCGTGGTGAAACCGGTCGGCACGATCTTCGGCCAGATGCCGGCGCCGAGCGTGCCCACCGTGCCCACCTTCTGCCCGCGCAACGTCCAGGCCTGGGCCAGCAGTTGCACGGTCGAGGTCTTGCCGTTGGTGCCGGTCACCCCGACCGTGGTCATCGCCGCGCTGGGATGGTCGTGGAAGCTGTCGGCCATCGCGCCCATGCGCGAGCGCAGGCCGGCGACCGGGATCGCATCGGCGGGTGCCGGCAAGGCCTCGGGCGCCGGCGGTTCGAACAGGATCGCGGCCGCACCGGCTTCGCGCGCGGCATCGACGAAATTCAGGCCATGCGCACCGAAGCCGGCGATCGCGACGAAGGCATCGCCCGGCTTTACCTCGCGGCTGTCCATCACCAGGCCGGTGACGGCAAGATCGGCCGACAGGCCTTCGAGTTCCGGCAGCAGTTCGCTGAGCAGCATGGCGCGGGTCATTGCAGCGCCCCTGCGGCGGGCGCGGGCGTGGTTCCGGCATCGGCCATCGCCGTGACCGGCACGGGATGGCCGGCGGCCTTGGCACGCTTGGCTTCAGCCGCGGCCTGCGCGGCCAGCCAGGCATCCAGGTTGTCCGGCGACACGTCCATCATCCGCAACGCGCCTTCCATCACGTTGCGGAACACGGGGCCGGAGACGATGCCGCCGTAGTAGGACCCCTTGGTGGGATCGTTCACCGCGACGACCATCGCGAAGCGCGGCTTCTCCACCGGCACCAGGCCGGCGAAATAGCCGATGTAGCGACGCGAGTAGCCGCCGGCGCTGGCCTTGCGCGAGGTGCCGGTCTTGCCGGCCACGTGGTAGCCGAGGATCGCGGCCTGGGTCGCGGTGCCGCCCGGTTCGGTCACGGTCTGCATCATGTGCAGCACCTGGTTGGCGATGACCGGATCCAGCACCTGCTTCGGCGTGCCGTGCTGGCCCTTGACGAAGCTCGGCTGGTGCAACAACCCGCCATTGCCCAGCGCCGCATAAGCGGTGGCGATCTGCAGCGGCGTGGCGTTCAGGCCGTAGCCATAGCTGATGGTCTGCTTGCTGGTGCCGCTCCAGCGTTGGTGATTCGGGAACAGGCCGGCAGCCTCGCCCGGGAAGCCGCTGCCGGTGACATGGCCGTAGCCGAAGCGGCGCAGGAAGGCATCGAACTGCGCATCGCCCAGTCGCTTGGCGATCAGCGATGCGCCGACGTTCGAGCTCTTGCGGATCACCCCGGTGGTGTCCAGCACCCCGTAGTTGTGGGTGTCGGTGGTGCGGTACTTGCCGTTCGGGATCCACCCGGGGCTGGTGTTGAACAGCGACGTCGTGGTGATGACGCCCGCTTCCAGCCCGGCCGCCACGGTCAACGGCTTCATCGTCGAGCCCGGCTCCATCAGGTCGGTCACGGCGCGGTTGCGGTGGGCGTCGCGGGGGCTGGTGCCCACCGCATTCGGATTGAAGGTCGGGAAATTGACCATCGCCAACACTTCGCCGGTGGCGACGTCCAGCACCACCGCCGAGCCGCTGCTGGCACCGGTGAGGTTGATCGCATTGCGTAACTCGCGATGCGCCAGGTACTGGATGCGACGGTCGATGCTCAGCGCCAGGTCGCGGCCCGGCTGCGCCGCACGGACCAGGTCCACGCTCTCCACGATCTGCCCGCGGCGGTCGCGGATCACGCGCTTGGCGCCCGGGGTGCCGCGCAGCCAGTCGTCGAACGCCAGTTCCAGGCCTTCCTGGCCGCGGTCGTCGATGTTGGTGAAGCCGAGGACGTGGGCGACCGCCTCGCCTTGCGGGTAGAAGCGGCGGTATTCGCGCTGGCTGGACACGCCGGGGATGTCCAGCGCCAGGATGCGCGCCGCCTCGTCCGGGTTGATCCGCCGCTTCAGGTACACGAATTCCTTGCCTGCGCGCTGGCTCAACCTGCTCGCCAGTTCGTCCTGGGGCATGCCCAGCGCGCGCGCAAGCGCCGGCAACCGCGCCGGCGCCTTCAGCAGTTCCTTCGGGTTGCCCCAGATCGACTCCACCGGCGAGGAGATCGCCAGCGGCTCGCCGTTGCGGTCGGTGATCATCCCGCGCGAGGTCGCGATCGGGATTTCGCGGACGAAACGGGCATCGCCCTGCTGCTGGTAGAACGCGTGGTCGATGACCTGCAGGTCCAGCGCGCGAGCGATCAGCGCCACCGAGCACAGGCCCAGCGTGCCGCAGACCATCAACAACCGGCTGCGCAGGTCGAACCCGTTGCGTTGCGCGCGGGGCCGGTTGCCCGCGGCGGGTCGTGCGCGCTCGCGACGCTCGCCATCCTGGCGCCCGGGCGATGGCAGGTGCTTGCCGAACAGTTTCATCGACGCAGCACCACGATGTCTTCGGTGCGCGGGAACACCATGCCCAGGCGCGAACGCGCGACCTGGTCGACGCGGTTGCTCTCCGCCCAGGTGGCCTGCTCCAGCTGCAACCGACCGAACTCGATGTTGAGCTCGTCGCGCGCGCGCTCCAGCTTGCTCAGCGCCACGAAGGCCTGGCGATGCTCATGGCGGTCGCGCACGACCAGCAACGCGGTCACCACGTTGGCCAGGACCAGCGCACCCAGCAGCAGTTTGGCGTTCATGCCGCCACCCCGATGCGCTCGGCAACGCGCAGCACCGCGCTGCGCGCGCGCGGGTTGGCGGCCAGTTCGGCCTCGCCGGCCTTCTGCGCGCCATCGACCAGGCGCAGCGAAGGCGTGAATTCGATCTCGACCGGCATCCGCCGGTTGGTCGGCGGCGCCTTGGCATGGCGCAGCATGAATTGCTTGACGATGCGGTCTTCCAGCGAATGGAAGCTGATCACCGCCAGCCGGCCACCGGGCTTGAGCCGCGCCATCGCCGCATCCAGCCCGAGCTCGAGGTCGAGCAGCTCGCGATTGATGAAGATGCGGATCGCCTGGAAGGTGCGCGTCGCCGGATGCACTTTCTTGTCGTTGCGCGGCATCAGCCGCGCGATCAGTCCCGCCAGCTCCGCGGTACGGGTGAACGGCTTCGTCGCCCGGTCCTGCACGATGGCGCGGGCGATCCGGCGCGACTGCTTTTCCTCGCCCCAGGTCCACAACACGTCGGCGATCTCTTTTTCGTCGGCGAGGGCCAGCCACTCGGCGGCGCTCTCGCCCGACTCGGGATCCATGCGCATGTCCAGCGGGCCGTCCTTGCCGAACGAAAAACCGCGCTCGGCCACGTCCAGCTGCGGCGACGACACGCCCAGGTCGAACAGCACACCGTCCAACCCGTCGCCGGTCGCCGACCAGCCGGCCAGGTCGGCGAAGCTGCCGCGATGCCAGGACACGCGCGCATCGTCGCTGGCCAATTGCCTGGCCACTTCGATCGCCTCGGGGTCCTTGTCCATCACCAGCAGGCGGCCTCCCGGCCCGAGTCGCTGCAACACGCCGCGCGCATGCCCGCCGCGCCCGAACGTGCCATCCAGATAGGTTCCATCCACCTTCACCGCCAGACCGTCCATGACCTCGGCGAACATCACGGGGAGGTGGGCGGACGCGATGGCCGCGCCACCCGTACTCACAACACCAGGTCCTGCAAGTCGTCGCCCAGGTCGGCATCGCCCAGCGTCTGCCGGATCTGCTCGTGGTGGGCCTGTTCGCTCCACAACTCGAACTTGTCGCCCATGCCCAGCAGCACCGCCTTCTTCTCGATGCCCACCGCGTTGCGCTGGCTGGCCGGGAGGGAGATGCGGCCGCTGCCGTCGGGTTCGGCGAAGGCCGCCGCGCCGACCAGCTTCAGCTGCAGCAGGCGACTGTTCTTCTTGGTCCGCGGCAGGGCATTGACCTGGTCGCGGACCTTTTCCCAGACCGGCAGCGGGTACAGGTACAGGCAGCCGGCCTCGAACGGGTTGTAGGTGACGACCAGGCGATTGCCGCACTCGCGCGCGACAAGGTCCCGGTAGCTGGTCGGGATCGCCAGCCGGCCCTTGTCGTCGATGGTGATGGCGGTCTCGCCCTGGAACATGCCCCTACCCTGCGTCGCCTCCGTCTAAGGCGGAGTTCATGACGAGAAAACCACGAATTTCCCGGTTTTCCCACGAGTCGCCACATTAGGCAGGGCCTATGCCCTTGTCAACAACAATCCACAGGACTTTTCACCTGTCCGTTCAAGGACTTGCAGCAATCTTCAGAGACTTGTTCAAGCTTTATCCACAAGCCACTGTTTCGTCTCAATTTTTGAGAATCCGTGACATTCGGCACATCGCGCGGGACCTCCATTCAGATGCAAACCAGCCCGTGTTGCGACGCAAAAATCCCCGACGTGAAGACCCCGGCCCCCTGCGAGAATGCGCGGCATGTGCCTGGTCGCCTTCGCCTGGAAATCCCACCCCCGCTGGCGACTCGTGCTGGCCGGCAATCGCGATGAATTCCATGGCCGCCCGACCGCAGCGCTGGCTGCCTGGCCCGGCTCCGGGATCCTGGCCGGGCGCGACCTGCGCTCCGGCGGTACCTGGGCAGGCCTGGGCCGCGACGGACGCCTCGCGGTGATCACCAATGTCCGCGACGGCTTGCCGCCTCCCTTCAACGGGCCATCGCGCGGTGCCCTTCCGGTCGACTTCCTGGCCGGCGACCGAACCGCATCGGCCCATGCCGCCGCATTGGCCGGGATCGCCAGCGACTACGCCCCGTTCAACCTGGTCGTGGCCGACGCCGACGACTGCGCCTACGTCGGCAACCACCCCGCCAGCGGCGCGCACCACGTCACACCGGGCGTACACGGCCTGTCCAACGGCGCTTTCGACGCGCCCTGGCCGAAGACACGCCGGCTGCGCGAAGCCCTGCAGGCATGGATCGAGGCCGGCCATGACGACCTCGACCCGCTCTGGCAGGCACTGACCGATGAGCGCCTCGCCGCCGATACCGAGCTGCCCGACACCGGCATCGGCCCGGACCTGGAACGCCGGCTGTCGGCCGCCTTCATCCGCGGCCGCGACTACGGCACGCGCGCCAGCACGCTCATCCTGGTCGGCCACGATGGCCGGGCCCGCATCCACGAGCACCGCTTCGGCCCGGATGGCGTGGTCGCGGGCGAAACCGTGCTGGACAGCGGCGACTGAAGTCACACGTGCGACAATGCTGGCGGCGGAGTCGGCCAGGCAGTCGCGTCATCGAGCAATCGATGCCGAGGAAAGTCCGGGCTCCACAGGGCACGGTGCCAGGTAACGCCTGGGCGGCGCGAGCCGACGGAAAGTGCAACAGAAAGATACCGCCTATGTCGGAGCAATCTGGCAGGCAAGGGTGAAATGGTGCGGTAAGAGCGCACCGCGAGCCTGGCAACAGGCCGGCACGGCAAACCCCACCGGGAGCAAGACCAAATAGGGAGGCAATGCCGCGGCCCGCGGTGTCTCCGGGTAGGTTGCTTGAGCGTATCGGTGACGATGCGCCTAGAGGAATGACTGTCCACGACAGAACCCGGCTTATCGGCCGGCTCCGCCGCTACCTTCATCGCGCGACGGCGCGATGAAGCTCCCAAAGTTCGCTGCGCGAACTTTGGGCCCCAGGCCACGCTTCCACACCCCCATTCGCGCCTTCGGCGCGAATCGCCCCCTGACTCAGGGGGCTGGATCCGCTGCTTCGCTTGACTCGCCGCCGTAGAGCGATTTCCGCGGCGCGCCCGACAGTTCGGACGCCAGCTTGGCGGCGGTCGAGGGCGGCAGGTGCTTGGCCAAGGTCGAGTAAATGCGACGCCCTTCGACAACCTTCGCATCGGCGTCCTCGCCGGCGCCGTGCACCATCAGGACGAATTCGCCCTTGCGCTGGTTGTCGTCGGCGCGCACGCGTTCGGCCAGTTGCGCCAGGGTGCCGTCGAGGACGGTCTCGAACAGCTTGGTCAGTTCGCGCGCCATGACGGCGGGCCGGTCCGCGCCGAAGGCCGCCACGGCGTCGTCCAGCGCTTCTTCGATGCGGTGCGAGGACTCGTAGAAGATCAAGGTCCGCGGTTCGCCGGCCAGGCGTTGCAGGTGCTCGCGACGCGCCTTGGGCTTGGCCGGCAGGAAGCCTTCGAAGATGAACCGGTCGCTGGGCAGGCCGGCCACGCTCAGCGCCGCCACCAGCGCGCTGGCACCGGGCACCGGGCTGACCTGGATGCCGGCCTCGCGGGCGGCACGCACCAGCCGGAAGCCGGGATCGCTGACCAGCGGGGTGCCGGCATCGGACACCAGCGCCAGCGAGTCGCCGGCCAGCAGGCGGGCCACGATCTTCTGTGCGATCGCGTCCTCGTTGTGTTCATGCAACGCGAGCAGCGGCGTGGCGATGCCGAAATGGGCCAGCAACTGGCCGCTGCGGCGGGTGTCCTCGGCGCAGATCGCGGCGACCTGGGCCAGGACCTCGCGCCCACGTGCGCTGAAATCGCCCAGGTTGCCGATCGGCGTGGCCACCACGAACAGGGTTCCGGAACGTTGCATCGCCTGCCTTGAGCGTGGTCGCGGGTAGAATCCTAGCCGGTTCCCGAACGAGCGCCGATACGTGGCCCTGAAACACACCGCCATCGCCGTCCTGTGGCTGGCCGCCCTGGCCGGCTGCGCCAGCGTGGACGTGCAGCAGCCCGCCGCCACGCCCTCCGCCTACAGTGCCGCCTTCATGGAGGCGCAGGCGCTGGCCCAGGGCCATGCCGCGTTGTCGGGGCCTGCGCGCACCGCCAACGCGAGCCGCATCGAATCCCTGCTGGCGGGCCTGGACGATGCCGCGCTGGCCCGCGACGCCGCGCGCCTGCCGGCCGGCGACCCGCTGTATTCCTTCGCCGGCCGCGCCCTGCTTAACCGCGGGCTGCCGCTGCCGCGGCCGTTCGATCGCGGCGATGTCAGCTTTGGCGCGGCCGACCGGCCGGCGGCGGACCGCGACGGCTACCGCCCGCCGCTGAAGGTCGGTGTCCTGCTGCCGCTGAGTGGCGGGCAGTCCGCAGCCGCGGCGTCCGTGCGCGATGGCTTCCTGGCCGGCTACTACGGTGAGCGTCGACGCCGCCCCGACGTACGTTTCTACGACACCGCCGCAGGACCCAGCGCCGCCTACGCGCGGGCTGCCGCCGAGGGCAACGATTTCGTGGTCGGCCCGCTCGGCCGCGACGAGGTCGACGCGGTCTTCGCCGACGACACCCCTGCGGTGCCGCTGCTCGCGCTGAACCGCGGCAGCCGCACGCCGCCCGCTGGTAGCGCAGCCTTCTCGCTGTCGCCGGAGGACGAGGGCATCAGCCTGGCCCAGTACCTGATCCAGCGCGGGGCCAAGCGCGTGTTGATCCAGACCGGTGGCGAAGATGCGCAACGGCGCACCGCCAGCACCGCCAAGGCGCATTTGCAGCGCCGCGGACTGCAGGTCACCGAGGACCTCGCGGCGGCGCAGGAGGTGGATGCGCTGCTGCTGGCGGTGAAGGGCACGCAGGCGCGCGCGTTGATGCCGCAGCTTGCGCTGGCGGGCATCACGCCCGGGATGCGGGTGGCGACGTCGCAGATCATCTCCGGTACCGGCAAGCCGGCCGAGGATGCCGCCCTGGACGGCATCGTCTACCCGACCGAGGCCTGGGCCGTGCGCAATGTCGACGGCCTGCCCTCGCAGGCAAGCGCCGCGGCCCGGGTGGATACCGCCAAGGGTCCCGCTGCGCGGCTGTTCGCCTTCGGCTACGACGCCTGGCTGCTGACCGGTTATCTGGAACGGCTGGCGCTGTCGAACAACGGTGACGTGGCCGGCGCGACCGGGCGCTTGAGCCTGGACGGGTTCGGCAACGTGCTCCGCGTCCCCGGCTGGTCGCGGTTCGCCGGCGGCGTGCCGGTGCCGCTGGCCGATGGCGCACGCTGACCGGCGCACCCCGCGCCGCGTCCGTGGCGACGCGGTCGAAGACGCCGCACTCGCCCACCTGCAGGCCCGGGGCCTGCGCCTGCTGTCCCGCAACGCCACCGCCCACGGCGGCGAGATCGACCTGGTGATGCTCGACGGCAACGGGCGCGATGGCGCTGCCGTGGTGTTCGTCGAGGTGCGCTACCGCGCCAGCAGCACCTTCGGCGGCGGAGCAGCGTCCGTGGATGCCGGCAAGCGGCGGCGCCTGGTCCACGCCGCACAGGCGTTCCTGCAACAGCATCCCGACCACGCCGACGCGCCCTGCCGCTTCGACGTGGTCGCCGCCAGTGGCGATCCCTCCAACCCCGCACTGGAGTGGTTGCAGGACGCTTTCCGCGCCGACGACGCCTGAGGCGCGCCGGCCAACCAACGGCATACGCGGCGCGGCGTGCGAACCCGTACCCTGCCCCGTCTCCTCTCGCGAACGCCACCATGCCGCCACGCCTCCTGTTCGGCCTCAGCCTCGGCCTCCTGCTTGCCCCGTTCGCCAGCGTGCAGGCGCAGGAGCCGGTGCCGAAGGAATACCGCGTGCTGCTGGTCGGCAACAGCCTGACCTATACCAACAACCTGCCCGCGCTGTTGCGCGCAGTCGGCGCCTCGCAAGGCACGCCGATCACCACCGAGACCTACGCCGCGCCGGGCGGCACGCTGTCCGAGCGCTGGCGTGACGGGAAGGCCGCCGAGGCGCTGCGCACGCGCAACTTCGACGTGGTGGTGCTGCAGGAGATCGGCGGCCAGGTCGGCTGCCTGGCCAGCGCGTCGCGCACGCGCACCGCGCCCTGTGCCGCAACCATGCAGGCACACGAGGCATTCGCCGCGCTGGCCAGGGAACGTGGGGCAAAGACCCTGCTGTTCACCACCTGGTCGCACGACGAACGCATGCAGGGCCGGATCAATGGCGGCATGCGCAAGCTCGCCAAGGAGAACGACGCCACGGTGTTCAACGCCGCGGGTGCCATCGCATCCCTGCACAAGGCACAACCGGACTCCACGCCTTATCCGGACGGGACCCACCCGAGCACGCAGGCGTCGCTGATGATGGCGGTGGCCCTGTATCGCGACATCACCGGCAACGCGCCAGCGCCGAAGGCGCTGCGGATGAACGCCCCGCTGCTTCCGGTGAACGCGGCGGTGTCCGCGGCAACTCCATTGGAGACGCAATCCGCGCTCGCCGGCGACAACAAGGTCACCGTGGTTCCCGTCGCCCTGATCGAACCCTTGGTGAAGGCCCTACCCGACCCGAAGGACGAGGCGAAGGACGTGGAAGGCCGGGATCCGGTGCAGGAACCTGGAAGACGAGGACGTTAGACCGGTCGCGCCGCCTCGGCGCGCTCGCGCTCCTTGAGGAACTTGCCGAACTGGTAGCCGCTCGCGCCCACTGCGCCGAGGATCGCCACCAGTGCCATGCCCACGAGGAATTTCCTGCCCATTGTTGTTCCCTTGCCTGCGCGGATGTGGCGCCCAAGGTGCACGGTCGCCCGTAGGCACGCACAGTGCGCGAGGTCGGGATGACGTCCGGCACGGCAGCGATGCAAGCGCTTACTCGAAGTGCCGGAACCCTTCGCTGGATCGCGCCCAAGCCATGCCATGTCGATCCACGGCGGACACGCCGGTACCGGCAACGACGCGACCGATGCGCGTCACCGGGACGTGCGCGGAGGCTGCTTCGAGCACCGCTTCGCGCATGCTGGCCGGCGCGCTGAAACACAGTTCGTAGTCGTCGCCGCCGGTGGCCTGCAGCCGTCGGCGCGCCTCGCCGTCGAAGCTCGCTCGCAACACGGGCGACGCCGGCAACCCATCCACGTCGAGCCACGCGCCGACGCCGCTTGCCTTGCAGACATGCCCCAGGTCCGCCAGCAGGCCATCCGAGACATCGATGCAGGAGGCCGCGATGCCGCGCAGCGCGCGTCCAAGCGACACCCGCGGCGTAGGCCGGTCCAGGCGCAGGCGCAAGGCCGGATCGATCGCGCCGCCTGCCTGCCACTGCGACAGCGCCGCCGCGGCATCGCCCAGGGTGCCGCTGACCCAGAGGTCGTCGCCAACGCAGGCGCCATCGCGCCGCAACGCCTGGCCCGGCTCGATGAACCCGTGCACCGCCACGCAAACCGACAACGGCCCGCGCGTGGTGTCGCCACCCACAAGCGCGACGTCATGGTGCGCGGCGAGCGCGAGGAACCCGTCCAGGAACCCCTCGACGAACCCGGTCGATGCATCGGGCAGGGACAGCGACAACGTGCACCACGCCGGCGATGCGCCCATCGCCGCGAGGTCGGAGAGATTCACCGCCAGCGCCTTCCAGCCGATGTCGGCGGGCGCGGTCTCCGGCGGGAAATGCACGCCGCTGTTGAGCGTGTCCATCGCCACCACGAGGTGCATGCCGACCGGTGGCTGCAGCAGCGCGGCATCGTCGCCGATGCCGAGCAGCACGTCGGGGCGGGCCGCGACGCGCCGGCGGATGCGCTCGATCAGGTCGAATTCGGCGACCGTGCTGTCCACCGCCGTTCCGTGGTTCAGCGCGGGCGCGCCGCCTGCGACTCGCTGCCGCGCAACGCCAGCGCGGCCTTGTCCAGCACGCCGTTGACGTAGGTGTGGCCGTGCTCGGAGCAGAAGCGCTTGGTGGAGTCGATCGCTTCGTTGATCACCACCCGGTAGGGCACGTCGGGGCGGTGCAGCAGTTCGTAGGCGGCGATGCGCAGCGCGGCGCGCTCGATCGGGTCGACCTCGTCCACCTTGCGGTCGATGAAGCCCGCCAGCGCCTGGTCCAGTTGCGCCACGTGGCGCAACACGCCACGCACCAGGTCCTCGAAGTACTCAAGGTCGGCGATCTCGTGCGCCTGTTCGTGGGCGAATTCCGCGATGAGGGCGCCTTCGCTGGTCGCGCTCAGCTGCCAGGCGTAGATCGCCTGCAAGGCGCGCCGACGCGAACGCGAGCGGGCCACGGGGTCGATGCCATCGTTGCGATGCCGGTTCATGCCAGTTTCTCCCGCAGGTTCGCCATTTCGATCGCCACCAGTGCGGCCTCCTCGCCCTTGTTGCCATGGCTGCCGCCGGCGCGTGCCGCGGCATCCTCGAAGCGATCCACCGCCAGCACGCCGTTGAGCACCGGCACGCCGGTGTCCAGGGCGACGCGCATCAATCCGTCGGACGCGCCATCCGCCACCTGTTCGTAGTGGCGGGTGTCGCCGCGGACCACGCAGCCCAGCGCGACGATGGCCGCATGCCTGCCGGCCAGGGCGATGTCGCGCGCGGCCATCGGCAATTCCCATGCCCCGGGGACCCGGACCACGTCCACCGCCGCTTCGTCCACGCCGTTGCCGATGAAGGTCGCGCGCGCGGCATCCACCAGCGCATCGACGATGCGCGGGTTCCAGCGGCTGGCGATGATCGCGAAGCGCGCGCCCTGCGGGGCGCGCAGGTCGCCTTCGATGTACGGCATGGCGGGTCGGCCTGGAACGGGGCCGCGCAGTTTACCGCGCGGCCGCCGGCGCCGTGGCCGCGATGGTCTCGACCACCTCCAGCCCGTAGCCGGCCAGGCCCACCTGCCGCCGCGGGGTGCCGAGCACGCGCAGCTTGCCCAGGCCCAGGTCGGCCAGGATCTGCGCGCCGGCGCCATTGCGCCGCCACTGGCCCACGTCCTTGCTGTTCGCGGCCGGCGCGGCCTGCTCGCGCAGGCGCGCCAGCAAGGCCTCGGCATTGCGCGGCTCGGACAGCACCACCATCACGCCCTGCCCTTCGGCGGCGATCGCGCGCAGGGCATCGGTGGCGGCCACCCCGAAATCGTCGCGGCGCCAGTGCAGCAGGTCGCTCAGCGGGTTTTCGACCTGGACCCGCACCAGGGTCGGCATGGCCTTGTCGGGCGTGCCGCGCACCAGCGCGAAGTGCAGCTCGTGGGCGATGCGGTCGCGGTAGGTGACCAACCGGAACGGGCCGAATTCGGTGTCGATGGCGCGATCGTCGATGCGCTCGACGGTGTGCTCGGTGGCGAGCCGATACGCGATCAGGTCGGCGATCGAGCCCATCTTCAGGCCGTGCTCGCGGGCGAACACTTCCAGCTCGGGCCTGCGCGCCATGCCGCCATCGGCATTCATCACCTCGACCAGCACGCCGGCCGGTTCCAGGCCAGCGAGCATCGGCAGGTCGCTGGCGGCTTCGGTATGGCCAGCGCGGGTCAGCACGCCGCCGGCCTGTGCAGTGAGCGGGAAGATGTGGCCGGGCTGGCTGAGGTCGCTCGGCTTCGCATCCGGCCGCACCGCGGTGCGGATCGTATGCGCACGGTCGTAGGCGCTGATGCCGGTGGTAACGCCTTCGGCCGCCTCGATGCTGACGGTGAAATTGGTGTGGAACTGCGCGGTATTGGCCTGCACCATCGGCGCCAGCCCGAGCTGCGCGCAGCGTTCGCGGGTCAGCGACAGGCAGACCAGGCCACGCGCATGGGTGACCATGAAGTTGATGTCGGCCGGCCGCACCAGCTCGGCGGCCATGATCAGGTCGCCTTCGTTCTCGCGGTCCTCGTCGTCGACGATGACGACCATGCGGCCGGCGCGGAGTTCTTCCAGCAATTCGGGGATTGGAGCAAAGGGCATCGCGTTCGCCGTTCATGGTTCGACAGGCTCATCACGAACGGCGATGAGCCATCCGCGCTGCAGAAGTCCGTTCGTCCCGAGCCTGTCGAGGGATGAAGGGACGCCGATTTCTATCGCTTCGCCAACAACCGCTCCACGTAGCGCGCCAGCAGGTCGACTTCGATGTTGACCGCATCGCCCTGGCGCAATGCGTGGAAGGCGGTGTGTTCGACGGTGTGCGGGATCAATGCGACTTCGAACCCCGCATC
>Ga0116178_10002620_pt1 | contig 14044 bp, 9 predicted proteins | sample AD_STIC12_MetaG_FD_89880 | JGI IMG/M metagenome (GOLD analysis project Ga0116178, IMG submission 89880) | Active sludge microbial communities of municipal wastewater-treating anaerobic digesters from USA - AD_STIC12_MetaG | ecosystem: Engineered > Bioreactor > Anaerobic > Digestate | place: USA... | reverse complement strand
GCTCTCGGCAATCCGACGTTCTCGCTGGTGCGCGAACGCGAGCAGGACACGCGACTCACGCTGCGCCAGCCGCTGTTCGCACCGGCCATTCCCGCATCGGTGCGTGCCCAGCGGGCCGGGCTCGAAGCCAGCGAATTCGCGCGGCTCGCACTCGCACGCCGGCTGAAGCGTGACATCAGCGTCGGCTATCTCGACTGGCTGCAGGCCTCGCGCGCCATCGGCATCGTCACGGCGAGCCGTACGCTGCTGGTCGAGAATCTGCGCGTCAACGATTCGCTGTTCCGCAACGGCAAGATCACGCAGGATCAGGTGCTGCGCGCCCGTGCCGAACTGCTCGCCGTCGAGCAGCAGCTGCGCGAAGCACAGAACAGCCAGAACCAGGCACGCAGTTACCTGAACTTCCTGCTGAACCGCGAACTCGACCAGCCGCTCGAGAATGCCGAGCCGGACCTCGACGTCGCGCTCGCGCTGCGCGATCTCGCGACACTGCGCGCAGCGGCGCTCGAGAACCGCCCCGAACTCGAGCAGGTGGACCGTGCGGTGATCGCAGCGGGCTCGCGGCTCGATGTCGCGCGCTCTGCGCTGTGGCCGACGCTGTCTCTCGGTGCCGATGCCGGCACTCAAGGGGAAGCCTATGAGTTCGGTCGCGGCCGCAACTTCGGCACGATCTCGCTGCTGCTGAACTGGAAGCTGTTCGATGGCGGCGCGCGCCGCGCCGACATCCGCGCAGCGCGCGCCAGCGAGCGCCAGGCGCGCAACCAGCGCGAGGAACTGCAGCAGCAGATCCAGCTCGAAGTGCAGCAGAGCCTCGATCGCCTCGATACGACCTCGGACTCGCTGCGCACCGCAGAGGCGCGCGCGGAAGCCGCCCGAGCCGGCTTCCGCATCGCGAGCCGCAAGCGCGACGAAGGTGCGATCAGCCAGGTCGAGTTCATCGACGCGCGCAGCGCGCTGACCGCAGCGGAACTGAATCTGAACCTGACCCGATTCCAGCTGCTGGCCCGTCAGGCCGAGCTCGACTACGCCACCGCCGCCGGCACGCTGCCGGCAGAACTGGGACTCTCTCCATGAAAGCCACGCTCACCCTCCTAGCCACTCTCACTCTGATCGTGGGCTGCAGCAGTTCCGAACCCGCGGCCGCTCCGAAGGCCACGCCGGTGCGCGTCTCCGAAGCCGGTACCGGTCCCGCGACCCCTGCGATCAGCGCGAACGGCCTCGTCGCCTCGCGGGACGAAATGCGTCTGTCATTCAAGGTGGGCGGCATCATTCGCCGCATTGCCGTGAGCCAGGGCCAGGAAGTCCGCAAGGGCCAGCTGCTCGCCGAGATCGAACTCGGAGAAGTCGGTGCGCAGGTGGAACAGGCGCGCCAGTCCGCCGAGAAAGCCTCGCGCGATCTCGAGCGCGGTGAGCGCCTGTACGCCGATCAGGTGATCAGCCTCGAGCAGCTGCAGGATCTGCGCACGCAGGCGAAGGTGGCGCGGTCGCAGCTTGGCGCCGCACAGTTCAATCTCGGCTACTCCGCGATCACGGCGCCGCGTGATGGCATCGTGCTGCGCAAGCTCGCCGAAGAACGCGAACAGGTGCCCGCCGGACAGGCCGTGATCGAACTCGGCGCGCGCGCCGGCGGCTACATCGTCCGTGCCGCCCTGGCCGATCGCGAGATCGTGCAGGTGAAGATCGGCGACCCCGCCGAAGTGCGCATGGATGCATTCCCCGGCCGCACCCTGCCCGGCACGATCAGCGAAGTCTCCCGAGCGGCGGATCCGCGCAGCGGGATGTTCCCGGTTGAAGTGCGCATCGACTCCGTACCGCTGCAGCTCGCCAGCGGGCTGGTCGCAAAGCTCGAGATCTATCCCGCCTCATCGCGCGCGCAGACGATCACGTACGTGCCTCTCGGCGCGGTGGTCGAGGGCGACGGCGACCGCGCCAGCGTCTTCGTCATCGACCAGAATCGCGCGAAACGCCGGGCCGTGCGCGTCGCCTTCGTCACCAACACGCAGGCCGCGCTGGCCGAGGGACTTGCGCCCGGCGAGCGCATCGTCACGGATGGCGCGCTGTACCTCGAGGACGACGAGCTGATACGGATCGTTGCGGATCCCGCCGCCGCCGCCGGCTCGCTGCAGAGCATCCTGCGCGGCTCCGCGAACGCCGGCTGAGCGCAACCGCATGTCCATGCTCGAATTCCCGATCCGCCGCTACCAGTTCACGCTGGTCGTGTTCTTCTGCCTCGTCGCGCTCGGCTGGTTCACGTTCAGCCAGATGCCTCGCGAGGAAGATCCTTCGTTCAAGATCTCCGGCTTCAGCATCGCGGCCATCATGCCGGGTGCCGACCCGAAGGATCTAGAGCGTCTCGTCGTCAAGCCGCTGGAGGACAGGCTCGCCGAGCTCGACGACATCCGGGATATCGAATCAACGGTCGTCGACGGTCTCGCGTTCACGATCATCGAGTTCGAGGCCTTCACCGACGCGGAGAAGAAATTCGACGAGGTCACTCGCGAGGTGAATGCGCTTCGGCCATCGCTGCCGGTCGAAGTCCGCGAATTGATCATCCGGAAGTTCAGCCCCGGCCTCGTCAACATCGTGCAGTTCGCGCTCGTCTCCGAAGACGCCACATACCGCGAGCTCGAGGATCATGCTCGAGACCTGAAAGATGCGCTCAAGAGCATCGACGGTATCCTGACGTCCGAAACCTGGGCCTACCCTCGCCGCGAGCTCCGCGTCGAGGTGGACTTGAAGCGAATGTCGGAGCTGAGATTGTCGCCGGCGCAAGTCATCCAGGCGGTGCAGAGCGACAACGCGAACATACCGGCAGGCACCGTCGATCTCGGTTCGCGCAGCTACAGCCTGAAGACCTCGGGTGCCTATACGAACCTCGACCAGGTCCGCGATACCGTGGTCGCCTCGGTGGACGGACGTAGCGTGCGGGTGCGGGACGTGGCCGCCGTGCGCTGGGACGCGCAGCAGCTGACGCACGTCGGCCGCTACAACGGCAAGCGCGCCGTATTCGTCACCGCGAACATGAAAGATGGCTTCAATGTCATCCAGGTCAAGCAGCGGATCGACGATGCCGTGAAGCTGTACTCCACGTCGCTGCCGAAGCGCATCAGGCTGGAAGAAGGCTTCGATCAGTCGAAGAACGTCGAGGCGCGCCTCGATCGCCTCTACATGGACTTCGGCATCGCGATCGCGCTCGTGATGCTGACGCTGCTGCCGCTCGGCTGGCGCGCAGCCAGCATCGTGATGATCGCGATCCCGCTGTCGCTGGCTTTCGGCATCATCGTGCTGTACTTCCTCGGCTATTCGCTGAACCAGCTGTCCATCGCGGGGTTCGTGGTCGCGCTAGGACTACTGGTGGACGACTCCATCGTCGCCGTCGAAAACATCGCGCGCCATCTGCGCATGGGCTACACGCGCGTGCAGGCCGCGATCGCCGGCACGAAGCAGATCTTCGTCGCGATCCTCGGCTGTACCGCCACGCTGGTATTCGCATTCCTGCCACTGCTCGCATTGCCCGGCACGGCCGGCAAGTTCATTCGCGTCCTGCCCACCGCCGTGGTTGCCACGATCGTCGGTTCGCTGCTGATCGCGCTGTTCATCATTCCGTTCCTCGCGAGCCGGATCCTGAAGGAAGAGACCTCGGAACACGGCAACAAACTCTTGCAGAACGTGATGGGTGTGATCCACCGCTACTACCGTCCGGCCCTGCACTACTGCCTTGCGCGCCCCAAATCGACGGTCGCCGTGTCGATCGGCGGCTCCATCCTGCTCTCCATACTGCTCGTGCCATTGATCGGATCGAGCCTGTTCCCGAAGGCCGATACGCCGCAGTTCGTGATCGCGGTGGAGGCACCGAACGGCTCGAGTCTCGCCGAGACCGATCGCGCCGTGCGCTTCGTAGAACAGCGGCTCGAAAAGATGCCCGAAGTGCAATCCTGGTTTGCGAACGTCGGACACGGCAATCCGCTGATCTACTACAACCTGATCGTCCGCAACGACGCGCCGAACTACGGCGAGCTGTTCGTCCGCTTGAAGGATTTCGATCCGCGTACGACGCCGCAGAAGCTCGACGCTCTGCGCGCGGAATTCGACACCTATCCGAGCGCACGCATCGCGGTGAAAGAGTTCATCAATGGCCCGCCGATCACGGCGCCGCTCGCCGTGCGCGTCGTGGGCCCGAACCTCGAGGTGATCGAGCAGCTCGCCGCACGCGTCGAAAAAGCGCTGGACGAGACACCCGGCACGCGCGACGTGCAGAACCCGCTGAAGGTCGCCCGCACCAACCTGAAGTTGAACGTGGACCCGCAGAAGGCCGCCCTGCTCGGCGTTCCGATGGTGGAGTTCGATCGCGCTGTCCGCCTGTCCGTCTCCGGCATCGAGGCGGGCACGTTCAAGGACGCCACGGGCGAGCAGTATCCGATCACGGTGCGCACACCGTTCGAGGGCCGCGCAGACCTCGATGCGCTGGACGAAGTACGGGTCCCGACGCTGTCGGGCAGCTCCCTGCCGATCAGCCAGCTCGCGCGGCTCGAGTTCGAACGTGCGCCCGTACAGATCGCGCGCTTCGACCGACAGCGCGCTGTCACGATCAATTCGCAGATCGAACGTGGCTTCAACACGGCGAAGGTCACGGCCGACGCCGTCACGCGCCTGCAGCAGATCGACTGGCCACGCGGCTATCGCTTCGTGCTCGGCGGCGACGCCGAAGCGGGCGCCGAAGCCTTCGGTGGCATCGGCACGGCCATCCTGGTCGCGATCTTCGGCATCTTCGCGATCCTCGTGCTCGAGTTCGGCAGTTTCAAGTCGACACTGATCGTGCTGACCGTCGTGCCGCTCGGCGTGCTCGGCGGCCTCTTCATGCTGCTGATCACCAACAACGACATTTCCTTCACTGCCAGCATCGGCTTCATCGCGCTGGTCGGCATCGAGATCAAGAACTCGATCCTGCTGGTCGACTTCACCAATCAGCTGCGCGAACAGGGCGTGGAGCTCGACGACGCGATCGAGCAGGCGGGCGAGATCCGCTTCCTGCCGATCCTGCTGACGTCGGCCACCGCGATCGGTGGCCTGATGCCGCTCGCGGTCCAGGGCATCGGTTTGTACTCGCCGATGGCCTGGGTCATCATCGGCGGCCTGATCAGCTCGACACTGCTCGCGCGGCTCGTCACGCCGGTGGTCTACAAGCTGTTCCCGCCCTCGGTGGAGACGCCACAGCGTCGCGAACCCATCGAGGCAGCCAACGCCTCGGGAGCCCTGCTTTGACGAATGATGCCCACGGGAACGCCGTGAAGTCCGTATTCCTCGATTACGCCACCGTCAGCCACCACGATCTCGATCCTTCAGCCCTGCAGCGCGCACTGCCGGGCCTCGTGCTGCACGACGTCAGCCGCGACGACCAGATCGCCGAACGCATCGCCGGCTGCGAGGTGGTGCTTCTGAACAAGCTGCAGCTGACGCGCGCGCTGATGCAGGCGAATCCGCAGCTGAAACTGATTGCGCTGGCCGCGACCGGTACGAACAACGTGGACCTCGTCGCCGCGCGTGAGCTCGGCATCGCGGTCTGCAACATCCGCGACTACTGCACGCCGTCGGTGGCCCAGCACGTACTCGGGGTGATCCTCGCTCTGACGCACCGCTACGCGGACTACTCGCGCCTCGCGATCGAGCGCTGGCAGCGGTCGCCGCAGTTCACGATGATCGATTACCCGGTTCGCGAACTGCGCGGCCGCGTGCTCGGCGTCGTCGGCTGGGGCGTGCTGGGACAGTCCGCCGCGCGCGCCTGCGAGCTGGGCCTCGGCATGCAGGTGATGGTTGCGAACCGGCAGGGTGGCGAACGCGTCGCCGGCCGCCTGGATCTGCATGAGCTGTTGCCGCAGGTCGACGTGCTGACGCTGCACTGCCCACTGACGCCGGCCACCACCGGCATGATTGGGGCGCGCGAGCTCGCATTGATGAAGCCTGACGCGCTGATCGTCAACACGGCCCGCGGCGCATTGATCGACGTGCAGGCGCTCGCCGATGCGCTGCGCGCCGGCCGGCTCGGCGGCGCGGCCATCGACGTGCTGCCGCAGGAACCGCCCGTGGACGGTTCGCCGCTGTTCGCACGCGATCTGCCGAACCTGCTGCTGACGCCACACACGGCCTGGGCCGCGCGCGAGTCACGCCAGCGCGCCATCGACCAGATGGCCGAGAACGTCGCCGACTATTACGCCGGCGGACGTCTTCGCCGCGTTGCCTGAGCCTCGGCTACTGCTTGTACGTGACCGTGAACATGTACTCGCGCGGTGGCAGCACGAGGTAGCCGCCGAGCGCACGCGCGCCGACGAACACCTCGCGGTCGTTGGCGAGATTCTTCGCCGCGAGCCGCACATCCCAGGATTCGCCGATGTCGAGTCCGACGAAGGCGTTGATGCGGTTGTACGCCTTGACGACGAAATCATTGGTCGCCGAAGTCACGTAGTCATCCGTGCGGTACATGTCGGCGCCGAACTTCACTCGGCCCCCACCTGAGCCCAGCGAAATGTCGTAACCGTAGTCGAAGCCGAACGAGATCGTGTAGTCCGGCAGCTGCGGCGGCGTTGCTTCCACCTGGTACAGCGTCGGCGCATCCGCGGCCGCACTGCCGGGCAGGACGTCCTTGTATTTGCCGTCGAGCAGCGCGAGGTTCGCGAACACCGTCAGATTGTCGACCGGCACCCAGGTCGTCTCGATCTCGAGACCCTTGATCTCGGCATCACCCTGGTTGTCCACCGGGAACGCGACGTTGCCGCCGATCACGACGGTCGAGTTCATCGCGATGTCCGAGACATCCGCGAAGAACGCCGCCGCATTGATGCGCACGGTGCGACCGAACAGGTCCATCTTGGTACCGAGTTCGTAGGTCCAGTTCGACTCCGGGTCGTAGACGGTCTGGGCGATGGCGGCATTGAAGATGTTGATGCCGTTGAAACCGCCGGACTTGAAGCCGCGCGCCGCAGATCCATAAACCAGCAGGCTGTCGGCCCAGTCGGCATCGACGGTCCAGTCGAGTCCGAACTTCGGCGTCAGCTCGTCGAAGTCACCGGTGCGGATCACCTGCTCGGCCGGAATCGGCGCGAAGCGGTACTGGAAGTCGAGCTTGAAGTCCTTCTCGTCCTTGACCCAGCGCGCGCCGACCGTCGCCTTCACGCTGTCCGTGATCGCGTAGTCGAACTGGCCGAACACGGAATAGGACTTCGTCGATGCGTCGATCTGGCTGGTCGACACGCCGCCGAGCGGACGGAAGAACCAGCCGAAGTCCTGCTCACCCGTCTCCTTGAGGTAATAGACGCCGGCGAGATAGTTCATGCGATCGTTGAAGGCCGTGCCCGAGATCTGCAGCTCCTGCGTGTACTGCTCGGCACGCGGGTCGGAAGCGCCCAGCAGGAAGCCGGCACCGCCGAAGTCCGTGCTGAAGTAATCGTCGGTCTTCACATAGGCCGTGATCGAGCGAATCGTCGCCGCGCCGATGTCCCAGCTCAGGTTCGCCGAGGCGATCAGCTGTTCGGTATCGCCGCGCGGCTGGTTCGACAGCATGCCGGGCGGGTACACCTGATTCGGCGTCGCGACGGTAGAATTGCCGAGCGTCAGCAACACTTCATCCGACGTGAACTGCCGCAGACCCATCGGATCCGCCGGCGTGCTGCCCGGCAGCAACTGCACGGCGTCGTTCTCACTGTCGGTATAGGCCACCGAGAACACGGCGTCGAAGGTCTCGCTGCCGGTGTACTGCAGCTTCATGCGCACGGCCTCGCTCTCTTCCATGCCGCGTTCGAGACCGGTGGTCACGTTGCGATACGCGCCATCCTTGTGGCTGAACTGGCCGCTGAACGATGCCGCCCAGTTGTCGCTGATCGGGCCGCCCATGCTGATACTGCCGAGATACTGGCCATAGTTGCCGCCGCCCACCGAAGCGCGCAGCCAGGAGGAGTCGCCCGGATTGCGCGACACGAACTTGATCGCGCCGGCCAGCGTGTTGCGGCCGTACAGCGTGCCCTGCGGACCGCGCAGCACTTCGACGCGCTCGATGTCCGCGAGCGTGACGTTGTTGCCGTTGAGTCGGCCGATATAGACGTCATCCACGTAAATACCGAAGGGTGATTCCGCGACGATCAGCGAGGCGTCCTGCTGCAGCGAGCCCCGCAGCGAGGGCGAGAGGTTCGTCGGCGAGGTCACGTTGTTGCTCATGCGCAAGCTCGGCACATAGCGCTCGAGGCTGCGCGCCTCGGTGACCTGCAGCTTCTCGAGCGTTTCGGTACTGATCGCGCTGACCGCGATCGGCACCGTCTGCAGCGAAGCCTCGCGCCGCTCGGCCGTGACGACGACTTCCTCGAGCGTGCCGGCATCGCGCGCAGGCGGCTTGTCCGCGGTCTGCGCATGGACGGCAGCCGGCAAGGCGGCGATTCCGATGGCAAGACACAACAGGCGATGAGTGGACATCTGCGAACTCCCTAATGACGCGACCCAGTATCGAACTTAAGACGACTTCGCGCCCGCCCAAAGCACTGATGCATCAGGGAACCACGGTGCAGATGAGACGCAGTCGCGATGTTCCGTTGCTTCACCGCAACGGAAGGGCCTACCAGACCTTGCCGCCGAGATAGACCCCGGCGGCCGGCAGATGCGGGAAATACTCGACCGTCGCGAAGGCACCGGCCTTGAAGAACGGATCGTTCTCGATGATCTCGCGAGCGCGGGCCGTGCTCTTGGTCTTCAGGCAGTACAGGCTGCCGACGTTGCGCATGCCCGATTCGTCGTACAGCGGACCGGCCACGTTGATCTCATCGAAGATCGTCTCGATGTAGGACAGGTGCGCGGCTGTCGCCGCTGCGCGCGCCGCTGCGCCATTTGGACCATCGCGACAGATCACGACGGTGGCGGTGTTCGGAAACTGCTCATGAACATTTCGCTGGCTCATGGACTGCGAGCATAGCAGCAAGGCTCGATTGACTTTATGATTCCGATAGAAACTGTGTATGGATGAAGATCGTCGAGGGCAGCGCGGATGGCCGATCTCAAGCTCAAGGATCTCAAGTATCTCGTCGCCGTGGCGGACACCCGACATTTCGGCCGCGCGGCCGAACGCTGCTTCGTCAGCCAGCCCACGCTCTCCGCGCAGCTGAAGAAACTCGAAGACTATCTCGGGGTGCAGCTGATCGAGCGGCAACCTAAGCGCGTGATGCTGACGTCGGCGGGGGAACAGATCGTGGTGCGGGCGCGGCGCATCATCCAGGCCAGCGAAGAAGTCGTCGAGATCGCCAGCACCCATCGCGAACCGCTCGCAGGTCGTCTGCGCATCGCGTTCCTGCCGACCATCGGGCCCTATCTGATGCCGCAGATCATGCCGCGACTGCGCAAGGCGCTGCCGCGCCTCGAACTGATGCTGTACGAATACCAGACCGCGCCGATGCTCGAACACCTGCACGCGGGCGAAATCGATCTTGGCGTGCTGGCGCTGCCGGTCGAACTCAATGGCCTGGAGTCGCGCAAGCTCTACGACGAACCCTTCGTCGTGGCGCTGCCGCAGGGCAACGCGCTGACGAAACAGGCATCGCTGCGCATCGGTGATCTGAACGGCGAGACCGTGCTGCTGCTCGCGGACGGCCATTGCCTCCGGGACCAGGCGCTCGACGTGTGCGCACGCGCGAGCGTCAATGAGAAACAGGATTTCCGCGCGACCAGCATCGAAACGCTGCGGCAGATGGTGGCGAGCGGCGCGGGGATCACGCTGCTGCCGGAACTCGCGAGCCGTGGCGCCTACGCGAGTACGAAAGGCGTGACGATCCGGCCGTTCACGAAGCCGGCGCCCGTGCGGAGTATCGGAGCGGTGTGGCGCAAAACCAGCGCCAGAGGGGATGCGATCGACGCCGTGTGCCGGGAGATCGCGGAGCACGCGCGCTGAGGTGTATCAGCGCGCGCGTCCTGCGCGATCAGAGCCGGCTCAGGCCGTGCCGGGCTTCTTGACCCAGACTTTGCACCAGCCTGTCTGGTGCACCAGCTTCTTCGGGAAAAGGTTGCAGGGGCGATATTCTTCGCCCGCCTTGCCCTGGATCTGCAGACAGTTGTTGCAGAGCTGGTTCGCCTTGTGCATCGGAAACTTCTTCAGATCCACCTTCGTGGCGTCTTCGTGGTAGCCGAGCGCGACCGCAGCCGGATCCTTCGGATCGAGCTTGACCGGACCCGCGGCAGGCGCTGCAGCAGGTTTGGCCGCACCGGCAGCGGCCGGCTTCGCAGGCGCGGCGGCCGGAGCCGTCGTCGCGGCACCGGCGGCGTTAGCCGCCACGGCCGTTCCGGCCGCGAGTGCGATGTTCTTGAGCAGCGATCTGCGTGAAAGTGAATTCGACATCGAGTTTCTCCGTTTAATCAACTGACCCGGGCGAATGCGCCACGACCCTTTCGTTGACGCCGCCATTATCACGCCCCCATCCATGAAGGCAGGCTGAACAGCCATATTATGCAGCCAGCGCCTAGGTCCCCACCAGACCGAAACGAAGCGGATCGTCGGGATCGAGAATCAATGTCGATTCGGCCGTGATGAAGGCTTCACCGCGAACCGTCGGCACGACTTTGCCGTCCAGCAGCTCGATGCTGCCCTCGAAGACACTGCCGGTGACGCTCTCCTGCCGCCAGATGGACCCCGGCGCAAGGCGACCATCCGCGTGCAGACAGGCGAGCTTGGCGCTCGTGCCGGTGCCGCAGGGCGAGCGGTCGTAGGCCTTGCCCGGACAGAGCACGAAATTGCGGGCGTCGTTGCCCGACTCCAATGGGGCACCGTGCAGCTCGATGTGATCGATCTCGGCACCCTCCGCCCCGGTGATACCGGCGTGCACCAGCGCCTGGCGGATGCGCCAGGTGAAATCGACGAGTTCGTCGGCATGGGCCACGTCGAGACGCTCCGCCACCCGATCCACCAGGAAAAACCAGTTGCCGCCCCAGGCCACGTCGCCCGTGACCTCGCCCCGGCCCGGGACCATGACGGTCACGCGATGGCTGTGCCGGTACGCCGGTACGTTGCGGACTGACACGCCGCCATCGTCGTGCAGGCGCGTGGTCACGACGCCCACCGGTGTCTCGATCCGATGCTGGCCCGGACCGATGCGCCCGAGCCAGGCCAGCGTCGAGATCAGGCCGATCGTGCCGTGGCCACACATGCCGAGATAGCCGACGTTGTTGAAGAAGATCACGCCGGCCGTGCAGTCCGGCTGGGTCGGCGGACGCAGCAACGCGCCGACCATCACGTCCGACCCGCGAGGTTCGTTGACACAGGCCGAGCGCAGCCAGTCCTGCTCGGTCTGCAGCTGTTCGCGCTGCTCGGCCATCGAGCCGCGCAGCGCGCGCTCCACCTGCGCGCCGGCATCGATCACGACACGCGTCGGCTCGCCGCCCGTGTGCGAATCGACGACGCGGATCAGCTTCGAGGCCGCCATGGCAAGCGTTCAGCGGTCCGAGGACTCGATTGCGAGGGATACCTTCGGCCGCGTGCGCAGCCCGTGGCGGATCAGTTTCAGCACGACCTTGCGCTCATCGCCGATCAGCGGCAGGCGCGGCGCGCGCACCCACTCGGCGCCGTAGCCCGCCTCGGCCACGGCGAGCTTGATGTACTGCACGAATTTCACCGGCACATCGAGATGCAGCAGCGGCGTGAACCAGCGGTACACGGCCCGCGCCGTGTCGAGATCGCCGCTGGTGGCAAGGTCCCACAGCAGCTGGCCTTCGCGCGGGAAGGCCAGGTTCATGCCGGAAATCCAGCCCGTTGCGCCAAGTGTGATGGCCTCGAGCACGAGGTCATCGACGCCGCAGAACAGTGCATAGCGATCGCCGACCAGATTGATCAGATCCGTGATGCGCCGGACATCGCCCGATGATTCCTTGATTGCGACCAGGTTCGGGACGTCTGCAAGTTCATCGAACATCAGCGGCGTGATGTCGATGCCATAGGCGAGCGGATTGTTGTAGCAGATGATCGGCAGCCGCGTGGCAGCAGCCACCGCGCGGTAATGCGTCAGCGTCTCGCGCGTATCCGCCCGGTACACCATCGCGGGCAGCACCATCAGTCCGTCCGCGCCGAGTCGCTGCACCGCGCGGGCATAGCGACAGGCCGCGGCCGTGCTGGTCTCGACGACACCGGCGACGACGGGTACTCGCCCGCGGGCCACCGCCACGGCCGCCTTCACGACCTCGAGTTTCTCGTCGGCCTCGAGCGACAGGTTCTCACCGAGCGAACCCAGCACGACAATCCCCTGCACGCCAGCATCGATCATCGTGCCGATGTGCCGGGCCGTGGCGGGCAGATTGAGTTCGCCGTTGCGACGGAACTGGGTGGTCATGGCCGGGAACACTCCCTGCCAACGGATCGGTTTCTTGCGCAAGAACTGCACTCCCATGAACGACAGGTCATTATAGAGCGCATGGTCGCGCCCATTGCTTCAGATCCCGGTGGTGGGGTCACTCCCTACGACCGCATGGCCTTCAGTGCGGCAGACGTCAGTCGCTGGCTCGCGCGCGGAGAGCACGCGCAATTGCTGCAGACCCTGTTTGGGCCGGACGCACATGCCGAACTCGTGCCGCTGGCGATCGCGGCCGAAGCGGCCGAGGCACGCCAGCGGCGTTCGCGTCGGCGCACAATCGCGCCGCGCGTGTGGATTCTGCCCGGCATCATGGGATCGCTGCTCGGCCTGCCGCGCGATGCCGGTAGTCCGCCGGATATCCTGTGGCTGGACGCGCTCGACATCATCATCGGTCGACTGACGCGGCTGCGTACTGATGCCACGCCGCCGGTACAGCCGATGGGCGTGCTGCTGCCTACCTACCTGCGCCTCTCGCTGCGGCTGACCGCAGCCGGGTTCGCGCCGAAGTTCTTCGACTACGACTGGCGGCGCGATCTGTGCGAGGTCGGTCGTGACTTCGCCGCGGCGCTGCGCGCGGATGGCCGCACGGCCAGCATCGTCGCGCACAGCATGGGCGGCATCGTCGCGCGCGCCGCGCTGACACAAGGCTCGCTGCCGGATGTCGAGCGCGTGTTGCTGGTCGGCACGCCGAACTTCGGCTCGTTCGCGTCCGTGCAGGCGTTGCGCGGCACGTACTCCGTCGTACGCAAGCTCGCCCTGCTCGATCTGCGGCACGACGCGGAGGAGCTCGCCAGCGGCGTGTTCTCGACGTTTCCGAGTCTGTATCATCTGCTGCCCTTCGGGCGCGCCGCGGAAGGCGTGGACTTCCACAGAGCCGCGAACTGGCCGACGAACGGGCCGCGACCCGAACCGGCACGCCTGCGGGCCGCGCGGAATCTCGAGCAGTCGCTGGCACCGGCGGACTCGCGATTCATCGTCATCGCCGGCATCGGCGAGCGCACCGTGCATGGCGCGCAGCTCGACACCGCGAAGGATCAGTTCAGCTATTCGATCTCGCGCCTGGGCGACGGCACCGTTCCGCTCGTCTCGGCGGAGCTACCCGGCGCGCCGCGCTACCTCACCCAGGTCTCGCACAGCGATCTGCCGCGCAGCGCCGTGATTGCCGAAGCCGCCATCGATCTCCTGCGAACCGGTTCGACCACGCGCCTCGGCAGCGAACTGCCGACGACCCAGCGCTGGCATGCCCACGTCAACGACGAAGAACTGCGCGCAGCCACTCGCGGCAAGATCGACTGGCACGAGATGACGGCCGAGCAGCGTCGGCATTTCCTCGAGCGCCTGAACGACATGGGCGATGCAGCGCTGCATCGCGACGACAGCCGCGCCCAGGATTCGAAGTCCGAAACGACCACCGCACGCGCAGCGCCAAAAGTCGCGATCGTCACCGGCGACATCGCTGAGGGAGAGACCAGCGCCATTGCGGCTGCGATCCTGCAGGACGTGCGTCCCGCCGGCGCAGTTGCCGCGCTCGATGCGAGACTCGGCGGCGTCATCGCGGAGTTCCGCTGGCGCAGGATCCTGAGCGGCGAGTCCGGCCGAGTGGCCTATGTGCCGGCACGCGAGCGGCTCGGCGGAACCCAGGCGGTGCTGCTCGCCGGCCTTGGCCCGTTCGATCGTCTCGG
>Ga0116178_10002618_pt1 | contig 14047 bp, 13 predicted proteins | sample AD_STIC12_MetaG_FD_89880 | JGI IMG/M metagenome (GOLD analysis project Ga0116178, IMG submission 89880) | Active sludge microbial communities of municipal wastewater-treating anaerobic digesters from USA - AD_STIC12_MetaG | ecosystem: Engineered > Bioreactor > Anaerobic > Digestate | place: USA... | reverse complement strand
TGCTTAATGTCAACAAAGATGTCGCTTTTTTTATGCAACATTATCTAACGTTTTTGACTCCTTCATGTCCGGATTAAGAATGACAACATCAAGGTTCTCCCACTTCCTGACCTTCTTGCCCCATCTCTCGGGATGCATTGACCGTGCTTCATCAATTGTTTGATTGCGTCTTTTAAATATATCCAGATCAATCCCAGTCCCTCGCTGCTCGGGTGTCACATACCCGATTGCAGAATGGCGATGTCTGGTGTTATACCAGTCGACAAACTCGCTCATCCATTCACGGGCATTAAAAAGACTTTTAAATTTTCCGGGATACCCGGCTGTGTATTTCATGGTGCAAAAAAGAGATTCAATAAATGGATTATCAGTGCTCACCCGTGGTCTGCTGAATGACGGAATGACTCCCAGATTGTGAAGCGTTATGATCATGGTCGCCCCTTTCATGGGATTGCCATTGTCGGAATGCAGGCGTACCCCGGTAAGGTTATATTTCGTTTTAAGTCGTTTAAACATGTCCGACGCGATATCAACACTCTCATAGTCGTGGATCTCCCAGCCGACGATGTTTTTCTTCCAGATATCCTTGATCATGTAGCAGTAATAAAACAATCCAGCCACATCGCTCCTGAGCCAGGTAATATCCCAACTCCAGACCTGGTTCGGCCCGGTTGCCTTCAGTTCGGGCGGTTTCCCCGCTTTTGATTTCGGCCTGCTATTTCCCCGGTGATTTACCATCTCCATTTCTCTCAAAATACGATAAAACGTCGATTCAGACGCAAGATAACGGCCTTCTTCTGCCAAAACAGGCACAATTTCATGCGGCGTAAGGTCTTTAAACCGTTCATGGCAGGATATATCCAGAACGTCCTGCCGTTCCTCCGGTGAAAGTTTTCTCGGAACATGCTTTGCCGCACCCTTGCGTCTGTCTGGCGAATGGTCTTTCTCCCATCTCTGGTAACTCCTCAGGCTTATTTCGAGGACTTCACATGCCTTTGACTTTCTCGCACCATCGGCAACAGCCCCTCTGATGAGCTCAAGGGCTTCCTCTTTGTCGTTACAACCGATCATTCGTCCTCTCTGTCCCCCCAGATCGCTTCTGCTTTTTTTTTGAGCGTCAACAATGCCGCCATCTCGGCAAGGGCCTTTTCTTTCCGGTGGAGTTCCTTTTCGAGCAGCTTCTTTTCTTTTTTTAGCTTCTGATTCTCAAGCTTGAGTTTATTGTCCTTATTGTTCAAGGTATCTTTGATCTCCTGTTCCCATAGATTGAGGTGTTCGCTGTGCAGCCCTTTCTCGCGCAGCCATTCCCCAATCCTGTCTTCACCGATTAACTTCGACTCAAGAATGAGGTTGTACTGCTCTAATTGACCTGTTTGTATCGGACTGCTCGTTTCCTCAAGGAACAAGCTGCCATTCTCAGCCAGCTTTTTCCAGTTATAAATTGTTTGTTCTGAAATTCCCATTTCCCGGGCCACATCTGGGACACTGCGATTTTCAGGGGGCAATATCTTCCGTAGTGCTGTTTCTTTAAGCCTTATGCTGTATTTCATAGTTGACTCCTTATTATTTTAGGCGACAACTATGTTGACACAAGGGGAGTGGGAAAAAATCGATATGGAGTTTTCAAAGAACCGATTATTCTAATGACGATTAATAATACTTATGAATGTTGCTTGCAGATGTCAGGTGATAACCCTCACTGTTCAAATAATCAGTGTGCATGAGCTTCTCTTGCTTTACTGCTAATTACTAAAAAACAAACTCCATTCTCTGGATTCTCGTCCCATTGAAGGCGTTTTGACAAAGTAATATCTTCAATACAATAATCATTTTCTTTATCTGAATACCATGAAATTTCACCATAATTATTGCGATTTTTATTAACATTTTGATATCCAAACCGTTCTTTTAAAGACTCAAAAAGTGAATTAAAATATTCTTCCTTAAATTTTATAGTCAATATAAACGATTTATAAGGAAATATATCAGCATAATTAACACTTAATATTTTACTTGTATCTAAACCCGAACCTATAAACACAAAAGATTCTACTCGAGCCATTAATTCGGATTCTCTTTTTCCCATTTTACAATGAACCGGTTTCCCATCATAGTCCCAACATTTACAACTTACTTTACGGTTATGTAATTCTCTTATTACATTTCTTAAAGGGTTATTTATACAAAAATCTATCCCATATATACGATTAGGTAATTTTATTCTCTTTAGAGGTTCTTCTTCCTTCATACAAAAAACGGATGTTTGAAATATTACAATTATCAAAAACAATATTTTTTTAGAATTCATTATTCTTTATAACCTCTACCTATAAATTAAAACCTTACCGCTCTGCCGTGTTCTACTGCCTCCTAAATAATGTCCAAGACCTCCTGGATTATCAAATCCTTTTTGTATTAAACAACCTGTAGAACCTCCCCATCTTCCATTTCCCATATCATATGCTTTATGTAAATGAGCACCATCAACATAATTTCTTCCAGCAGGACGACTAGGGTTTATTCCTTTATTATATTTTTTGTCTTGTGGTACTTTTCCCCTGCCAACACTCGTATCAGTTAAACGATATGCTGATATTGCTCCTGGAGGACGCCAATCAGACAAACTATAATCATATAATTTACCAGATGAAGTTGTCCCATATTTTTCTGGATCATCTGACAATGAACTAAAATTGCTAAATATTTTATCAGATTTCCCCAAAAAAAATTCAGCATCACCTCTTGTTATATGACCTCCAAAAAATGTTTTAATTGCAGCCCATATTCTGAATAGACCATATCTAAATCCACCAAATGTGTTATTTTTATAAACTAAAGCTTCTGATTCAAACCTTCCGTTAGAAGAATTTTTACCTTTTATCATCTAGGATTTTGCTCCACCCTGAGGTCCGGCACAGGAGACGGAATAGACCTTATCTGAAGCATGTGTCAACAGGAAAAGTTATGGACAGAGGCCTTAAAATTTTCGCGCGCCGGGCCGAAATTGCGAAAAATTTCCGGAAATGTCCAAAGAATATTCAGCCGCTGAATAGTACAACAGCGGTGAGTGCAAATAGCAAGAAATTTTCGTTAAGTATTGGCGAAAAATAAACCTTAACCTTAACCTTCAGGGTCCTTTCTTCATCCTGAAATAGCCGCCGATCAGAAGATGTGTTTTCCAGAGTTTATGCCACTCATTATCAGCGTTGTAAGAAAAAACAGCGGATCCGACCATTTCCGCGCCGCAGTCAGGGCATAGTTCCGGATTTGTGTCGAAAGAGTTTTCTATGGCCCGCGCCCAGGTCTTTCGCGTTATTTGGTCCAACTTATGTTTAATGCCGTGCGCGTATATCCCGTAATATCGTATCGCTTTACGGTGCTTGTCCGGCAGATAAAAGAGCATCCGCGCCATGAACTCATAGATATCCAGGGTCGTTTCCGAGTAGGTCTTTTCCTTCGTATTACGGTCAACCCAACTTTTATAGCTGAATGTTATTTTCGCGTTAGCATGGTCTACGCGCGTTATCATGCTGTTGTGGAAGTACCCTGCCGCGAGGTACTCCGCGGTGCGAAATAATACTTCGTTATTGGTGCCGTTTACAGGTTGTAGATGGACATGAAAGCCGTTTTTATGCCGCTTCCTGATATCACGAATCTCTTCTTCGGTAAAGATTTCATTTCTTCGGAATAAGCGAAGCGCGGCGTTCATCCATGAAAAGCGGATTCTCCGGTAATTCAGGAGCGGCGACCGCAGTATCTCTCCGGTTACGGTATTGACCAGCTCGCGCGTGCCGATGAGGTGCACGTGCGGGTTGAAGTTCAGGGCGTTGCCGCACTTGTGGAGGGTGGCGATACTCCCGGACTGCCATTCCCTGCCGGTTTTCCCCGCGCTTTTCAACAGCTCCTTCCAGTATACGCCCGCGGCGGCAGTTATCAGGTCTTCGCAGTGAAAGCGTTTTTCAAAGAGCGCCCGGGCCACCGGGCCCGGCAGGGTGAAGGTAACGTGAAAATGCCACAGGGTTGTATCCATGACCAATGAGAGGTTCATCGACCAGCCGTACAGCTTTTTCCGGTAACAGGAGAGGCAGAGGCGAGACTTGCAGGTAAAGGGTACCATGAGGACCGTGCCGCACGCAGGGCATACATGCTTACGGAAGCCGTTGCGATAATCGCCGCAGGAGAGGAGCTTGTTAACCTCTGCTGTTTTCTCTACTGAAAGCTCTCCATAGAGGGACGCGAACCGTTCCGGGTATATCTTCCTGAATTCACGCCAGTGCCTCTGCCACACGCTTTTATACGCGGATTTCCGGTCCATGCCGGGCCGGTAGGGCGGCGGGGTCTCGTCCGTTCGAAGGTACATGAAGGGAGAACGAACGGGGAAGGCGGATGATGAAAAATTCTTTTAACGGAGAGGGCTCAGAGCGCGGGTGAGGCCCATCCCTAAAGGCCTTGGTTATTACTATTCAAGAGAATGATGCAAATTGTTCATTGGCCTACCGCAGCTCGATGGTGGCTGCGCTTATCGGGTCCGACAGGACATAGCCCTCGGCCCCGGTGGATACGCGGCGCACCCACCGGTTCTCCCGGGAGTCCCATACTTCCTCGGCCAGCCCTGCCGGGACCCGGTAGGCGTAACCTACTCTGAATATAACATACAGCTTCTGCCCGGGGCGGCAGTTTGCAAGATGCGCCTTCAGTTTTTCCCGCCGGGACTCATCGGGACCGATGGAGTCCCACCTGAACCCGGACGTGGTGTCGCCGCCGTACCTCTCCTGCTGTTCCCAGTAGCATTCAACAACGGGGTCCCACCGGGGGATATCGCCGGTCTTCGCCGGCCACGGCCGGGACGCGTCATCGAGCCTGTTTCCGGCCGCGTCATGGGAGGCCCAGATGGACCAGAACTGCACGTCAACGGACCGGTACGCGAGGTTCTTCCCCTTCTCCTGGACCACCGCGTCAAGGCACCTCTGGAGCGTAAGTCCCTTCGGCAGGATCTGGCGCATGTTGATGGTCATGGCGCCGCCGAGCTTGACATAGAACAGCTTCTTCACCGGGTCGTATTCGAACCGGGTCCGGTCAAAGGCGTTGAAGGGTGGATATCCCGTTCCGGACACGACGATCGATCCGTATCCGAACTGCTCCACGTACCCGGTGGCGGGGCCTTCGGCGTAGGCGATCGACAGGGCCAGGAGCATGACCGGGAGGACATAGTTCTTCATGGCGCTACTCCTTATCTGCCGTCCTTCAGTATCGGCCGCAGGTCTTCGAGTTTGTCAAAGAGGTGCCAGACATAGCTGCCCCTGCCCTTCTCACGGTGCGGGTGCAGATCCGCCAGGGCCGGATCATCAAGGTATCCCTGAAACGCCTCGCGTGATTTCCATTCGACATGGATGAGTACCCTCCGCGGCTTGATGTCGCCCGTGACCGCCTCCCGGAACCTGCCCAGGGCGATCACGGTGCCTCCATGGGCGGCAACCTCCTGCGCCGACCTCCTTGAATAGGCCGTATATTCCCCGACATCCGCGATGTCAAAGAGGTTCAGGGCATACACCGGTCCGTCTTCATCCATGGCATCACCATCCTTATCGTGAAAAAAGTTTTTCCAGGGGATTCTTCATTTCTTCTGTTAAGAAAATTATCTTCACCAGCGTGTCGCCGGGGGCATTGGTCTCGGGATAGCTCCTGTCGGACTGCCCGGAATTCCTCCACGCCCCGTTCTTCCAGTAATCATAAAAATACGCGAAAACGAAACGGCTTCCCCCGCTGTCCCTGAAGGCAAGCCTGTTCAGGAGGGAAACGCCGCCGTTGCATAACAGTACCTTTTTGTTGAGCATGGTGATTTTCATCCCCGCGGGATAGAAGGCGAATTCGTTTTTCCGCCGTTCTACGCCGCGCCACCGGGTGAATTCGATCGAGTCGATAGCGGCGATGGGAAGGGACATTTTTCTGAGGGTGCCCCCTTCGTCCGCAGAGACCTCAATTAAACCGAATTTCACCGTCAGGGTCCCGGTCTTTTTGTCGCCCCGGGCCGTGACTATGGTGGCCGGGAGGTCGCTCTTCCTCCCCGCTTCGCCGGGGTCGCGCAGTTCGACCGATGGAGACGACGGGTCTTTCGGGGAAACGGGCCCGCCCGAAGATGAAGCCGGCTTCTCCGCAGCGTTGATAGGCGGCCGAAGCACCGGTGCCGCGAGGAGCAGACCGATGCAGAGGCAAAGGGTCCCCGCGCTACGCATTCCTGATATCCCTCAGCTCCAGCTCGGCAAGGTCGTTGTCCGGGTCGATGGAAAGAACCTTTTCGAAGACCTTCTGCGCCTCTCTCCGCTCGCCGGTCTTCTTCAGCGAAAGCGCCGTCAGCATCATGGCGTCCACGAAATTGCCCTTCAGGTTCGTGGCCCGCGACGCGTACTTGAGGGTGGCGGGATAATCATCCAGACAGTAGTGGGCCCAGGCGAGATTGAACCAGACGTTGGCGTCGAACTCGTTGTTCTTGACGTATAGCGACAGGTGCTCCACGGCCCTGGCGTAATCACCGTTTTTCAGATAGCACTCCCCGATGAAAAGGTGCGACTGTTCGTCCTTCGGATTGATGGCCAGGGCCTTGGACAGGAGCGGAATGGCGTTCTGGTAATGCTGGTGCCACATGAGTTTGAAGGCCTCGTCGCGGTACTCCACGAGGTCCCGGTACGCGGGGTCGATCTCCACCATCACCAGGGTCATGTCGTCCGACTGCGGGGTGTCTCCGATGTGCTCCTGGCATTCGCGCACGATCAGGTCCCGGGCGTCCTCAAGCGACAGCGACGCCGTTTCCACGAAAAGGCGCTCCAGGCGCCGCTCGCCGAAGGCCGCTCCCCTGCTGTTCTGGGCGCCAACGATCCCGTCGGTATAGAGCAAGATCCGGTCGCCGTAACCGAGCTGGTTCTGGCCGTCCTCGTACATGTCGTTTGAATCCAGGAAGTATCCCATGAAGAGGCCGTTGGTGTCCCAGGTCTCGATGGACATCATGTCCTTCCGCAGCACCAGCGCCATCTGGTGGGACGCGTTGCAGTAGAAAATGTCCCGGGTGGGGCTTATGACCGCGAAGAAGGCCGTTACGAAATCATCGGTCTTGATCGCCTTGACCAGCTCGTTGTTCACGTGGCGGAAGATGTCCGCGGGAAAGAGCGATGTCTGGATCGCCTCCGCGAAGCTGATCTTCGCCAGGGCCGTGATGAAGGCCGCCGGCATGCCGTGGCCCGAAACGTCTGCGATGAGGACGCCCAGGTAGCCCCCCTTCATCTGGAAAATATCGTAAAAGTCGCCGCCTACCTTGCCCATCAGCTTGTAGTAGGCGACCACCTTGACCCCCTCGTGGTAGAAGGGCGTCTGGGGAAGGAGGCCGTGCTGGATATCGCCCGCCAGGTCGAATTCCCTCTGTATCTCGTTGTCCTTCCTCTCCATAAGGCGCAGGGCCTTGTTGAGCTCGCGCGTACGCTCCTGCACCTTGCCCTCGAGGTTCTCGTTGACGGTCTCCATTTTCTCGTTCATGAAATTGATCTTGTCGGCAAGGGCCAGGGAGAGGAGGATCACCTGCGCCAGCGACGAAATCTGCAGCATCCACCGGGTGACGAAGGTGTCCGGGATGATCCCGATGAGCTTCAGGGAATAGATCAGGGTCCCGATCCAGAAGGCCGCCCAGGTGATGATGTACATCCGCGCCGCACGGTTCCCCAGCATGAGCACCTTCACCGCTATGACATAGAGAAAGATCGCCATCATCATGACCACGCCGAGGAGGGTGATGATCGTGGCGGTGTAATCGGTAAAAAACGACAGGGGGATGGCGGCCGCAAAAACCAGGCTGCTGATCTTCAAGACCCGGTCCACGGCCGGCACGTAATGCATCGTGTCGAGGAAATACCTCAGGAACTGTACGGCGAAGATCGACGTTAACAAGACCCAGAAGGGGATGCTGTGCTTCGCCCACCAGGGAAAATCGGGCCACAGGTACTGGAAGGCCAGGCCGTTCATGCACAGCTGGAACACGACAAAGGCCAGGCAGTAGAGCACGTAGTAAAGGTAGCTCCGGTCCCAGAGGGAAAGAAAAAGAAAGAGGTTGTAAATGATCATGACCAGCATGGCGCCGTAATAGATGGCAAAGATCACCTCCATCCTGCCGGCGTGCTCCCTGAAGGCAGCGGGAGACCAGACGGTAAGGAACAGGTCCATGGCGCCCTTTGTCTGGCAGCGGACATAGCAGGTGCGGCTGCTCATTTCCGGCTCGGTGAAGGAAAAGACCGCGTTAAAGTAAGGGACCTCGCGGGAAGAAAACGGCAGGATGTCCCCGGAGGCCCGCTCTTCAGTGAGCCTGCCCTCCCTATCCATCATGAAGATATTGATGCGCTCGATCTGGGGGTGGCCCACCTCGAGGTACCACCCGATCTCCTGGCCGGTTTTGTTGGCCACGGTGAAGCGGGCCCAGTATGCCGAACGGGTGAACCCGAAAACGGGGAACTCGTCCTGAGACTGCCGGAAGGAGCGGGAGAGGCCGTCCGAAACGACATCATGGATGCCCCATTTCCCTGCCGGGTCCTCGAGGATCTCCAGGTGTCTGCCGATGTTGATGCCGGCCAGGTCCTTGTCCAGCACAACCGGCTTCCCGGCACGGGCAGCCAGGGGGAGGAATAGCAGCAGGGCAGCCCCCAGGAGAACAAGTGTTTTTATATGACAGTGTCCGCGGTTCATGCAAGTCATCGGGATCATAATGAAAATTCGGCAATCAGCGGGGTGTGGTCGGACGGTTTTTCCCACATCCGCGGCTCCCGGTCAATTGACGCGCCCACCGAAAGGGCCGCCATGGCCCCGGTGCCCCAGATGTGGTCCACGCGCCACCCCATGCCGCGCGCCACGCTGTCCCGCACCCGGTAATCCCAGAAGGTATAGTGCCCCGCCTCGGGATGGTGCTTCCTGAATATGTCGACAAACCCCCACGCCTTCACCGCCGCCAGGGCCCGGTGCTCGTCGGGATGGTACCCGACATGGCCCAGGAGGCGCTTCGGGTCATGGACATCGATCGGCTCCGGCGCCACGTTAAAATCGCCGAGCCAGACGAGGCGGTCTCCCGCCGTGAACCGCATGTTGAAATATTCGAGAAGGCGGCCGAACCACTGGAGCTTGTACTGGAACCGGTCCGAATCGGGGGACGTGCCCTGGGGCACGTAGGTGTTGACGATATCAACGCCCTGCACGCGCACCGCGATGAGCCTGGTGCCCTCGTCATTCCCGTTCCCGTCAAAGCCGCAGGAGACCCCTTCGATATCGTGGCGGCTCAGCACGGCGACGCCGTTGTACGATTTTTCCCCGTGAAAGACCGCGCGATAGCCCAGGGCCTCGATCTCCGCCGCGGGAAAATCATCGTCCACGACCTTGGTCTCCTGGATGCACAGGACGTCGGGGCGGCTTGCGGCAAGCCACCGCTCGATCACGGGCATCCGTGCCCTGATTGAATTGGCGTTATATGTGGCGATCTTCATGGATAATCAAGCATCCGGCACAGGCGCGCTCCCTCCCGGCAGCGGTCATTTCTTCACGTCAAGCATCACGCGGTTCGTCGGCTGGATGACCGCTTTCCTGTTCGCCAGGGAAACGACCTTTGCGCGGAAGTTTCCCTGCTGATCGCGGTAAAGCTTCACCCTGCCCACATACTTGTCGCCGTTGTAGACCGACGCGGACTGGCCGTCATCGATCTTCAGCGAACGGTTCATGCGCACCAGTATGGCATCGGCGTCGCGCGGGTCGAGGACCAGGCCGTTCTCTTTTTTGGCGCTCAGAACGAAATCAAAGAGATAATCGTATTTTTTTAAAAGCTGGTTCCTTCCCTGCAGGGTCCGGGCCAGGCCTGACCAGAGGGTCTCGTAGTCCCTGACGATGGACCCGGAAAGGCCGTCGATGGCCTTCAGCGCCGGGGGCACCGAATTTTTATAGGGGACCCGCATAAGCCGCTTCAGCACGATGACCTCGTCGCCGATACGCTTCCTCAGAGCGCCGAAATCGTCGGCGGTGAAGCCGCCTTCGCCCAGGAGCGGGTCGTACTCTTTCAGGAAACCGCCCCGCACCAGCGACGCCCCGGGCTTTGCGCTGATGATGCCGCTCACCGGCTGCGCGTCCAGCATCGGGTTATATTTCAATGTGATGAATTCCATGTAGCTGTCATAATACCTCTTCAGGGCCTCGACACCGGTGTCCTGCTTGTCCTTGAGGCGCTTCATCTGCAGGTTATAAAGCCGGTCGGCGTTGGTTATCCTTGTTTCGGCCCCCTTGGAGGCAAGCTCCTTCTCCTCTTTTTCGCGGGCCTCCTCGAGGGCCCATATCTCCGATTTCTTGCGCCGTATCTGTGCCTGGTAGGAAGCCCTGACCTTTTTAATGCGGGCCTCCTCCTCGGTCTTCAGGGCCGACACTCGCCGGTCGATCTCGTCGTCGGAAAGCCCCTGGGACAGGAGGGCCGCCTCCCGGGCGCACACGTCCTTCCTCACCTTCAGGATCTCGCCGAGCATGTCGACCTCGAGCATCTCCATCTCTATCTTGAGGACGTCGATGTTGCTCCCCCGTTTACGCGCCGAATCGATGATCTCCTTCAGCCGCAGGTCTTCGAACTCCGTGATGTCCACGTTGATGATCCTGTCGCGCCAGTCGCGGTACAGCTTGAAGAGGAGGACGCCGCCGATGACCACCGCCACGAAGAGCAGTATGAAAAGATAGAGCTTGTAGTTCTTGTTCTTCCGCGTGCGGGCATACTCTTCCTCCAGGACATAGACCCGTGAGAACCCGTCCTGGTCGTGGATCTCCTCCGGAAGGAACAGCGACCGTCCCTGGACCGCATCCTTTTTTATTATTTCGTTTTCATTTCCCATATTCCGTTCCATCCCTTTGGAGGCCGTTCCTGCGTCCGCTCGATGAACATCTCCGCCACCGGGAGCTTGCAGTTCCTGAATTTCGCGTTGGCGCCGGTCCAGTCGCCGCGGTAGTAAAGCTCGAGGCCGAGTTCAAAGGCGGAAAGCTCTTCCGAGAGGACCTTGTCGTACTCGCTGTCCGGTATCGGCCAGTATATCTTCTGCCCCGTGGTCTTGCCCTTCACCATGACGGTGTCGAGCTCGACGAAGTGCAGCCCCGGCGATTCCATCGACGTCTCAATGTCGTTCCTGACATACTCCGAGCAAATGACCGGCACCTTGTACACCCGGGTCAGCCCCTCCATCCGCGACGCCGCGTTGACGTTGTCGCCGATGACGGTGTTGGTCATCCGGACATATGAACCGAGGGTGCCGTAAAACACCTCGCCGCCGTCTATGCCCACGCCGATCTCCAGGAGCACCGCCCGGTAAATCTTCTCCTCATCCTCGGTAAGCTTCCCCTTTTTCAGGATGATCTCGTCCCTGATGGCGGTCATCCGCAGGCCCAGGAGCTGCGTCACCTCGTGGAGCTTGTACGCCGCCTGGACCGCCTGGTACGACTTGTTCGCCCGGGAGTCCTCCAGCACGCCAAAGACGGCAAGGAGCGCATCGCCGATGATGGAGCCGATGACGCCGTCCAGGTTGACGATTTCCCTGATGGCCCGGTCGTAGTGGAGGTTCAGCAGTTTGATGATGTCGGTGCCGAGCGTCTCGGTGATCATGGTGAAGCTCTTGATGTCGGAGAACAGGATCGTGAGCTCCTGCCTGGTCCCCTCCAGCTTGACCATCCGGTCGCGGTACGCCTTGAGCACCACGTCCTGGTTGGCGAACTTGCGGAATATGGTGATGAGATTGTCCACGGTGCCGGACAGGGAGTTGAAGGCCGCCCCCAGGTACGTGATGTCGTCGTTGGTGGCGCCGGAAAGATCGATGAGATCGAGCTGCTGCGTCCTGACCATCTTCATGATGGCGCTGGTGATGATGTCGATGTACCGGAGGATATAGCGGAGGATATAGATGCCGATACCGCCGATGATGATGGTGACGATGATGATGACGGAGCTGATGATGATCATGTTGTTTCGCGTTTCCCGGTAAAACTCCTGCCGCTCCTCGGCCCGGACGATGAAGGCCTTCCACTTCGTATTGTACTTGTACATCCCGAAATAATCCATGCCGTTAAACTCGAAGTAGAGGGGCCCCTCGTCCTTCCCGGCTTTGAGGTTCTTCAACAGCTCCCCGAGGCAATCGGCGTCGTCAAAGGCCTTCCGGCGCGGCACCTGGCCGCTGGAAGCCTGGAATAGGATTTTCCCCTCTGCGTCGAAGCCGATGAAAACGGCCCGGTCATGCCGCTGCTCGCGCTGGCCGTTCCCCGCCGTGAGCCCCAGCTCGTGGAGGCCCTTTTTTTCCATGCTCTGCACCGATCCCTCAAGGTTCTTGTCGAACTGAAATATCTCGTACTGGTCGTTGCAGTAGGCATAGATGGTCTTCAGGTCCTTGGTGAGCAGCTGGTTCATCTGCTTGAAGAGCTGGGACCGGTTGAAGATGAAGTTGATGTAATTGGTAGAAAAATTGGATATGAGGATGAAAAGGCTGAACGTCACGATTATTTTTATGGTTACCGGCCAGACCCTGGTGTTGTTTACTTTTTTAACGAACATACAAAAATAGTGTCTCCGGATTATCGCGGACGGCAATCATACTAGTAGCTTACGGGTCACGGGCCAGTTGTCAAGATTAATATTAATCCAGCCAGGATGACGGCCTATAATACCCCCGGAGAGTGATACAGGATACTGTCATCGCGAGCAAAGCGACGCGATCTTGTATTTAATGCCATTTGAAGTAATGAAAACAATGCTTTTTTCTAATTAATCATCACGCAACAATAGCAAGATTGCTCCGTCGTCCTGATTGCATCAGGACTTCTCGCAATGACAGGCTGTTAAAACCCCTGCATTGCAGAAACCGGATTTTGTAAAGTTCGCCAGTATACATGCCTATATAGCTACATCTTTTTACTTAAAAATTTTATCCATCGCGCCGATAGGTATAGTGATGTGGCATAATCATCCGCTGCAGCCGGCGCACGTCCCATGAGCCGCCGGCCGGTTCCGGGTGCCGCGCCGCATCGCGAAAATAAGAAAGAAGAAAGAGGGACTCCTATGATAAGCAGCTCAGTTCCGAGAGAAATCGTGGTCATGTACAACAACGCTCTGGAGCTTTCAAACCGGGGCGACCTGGACGCGGCCCTCAGGGAATACCGCCGCGCCATAGACGCATATCCGGATTTCGTGGCGGCCTACAACAATATCGGCGAAATATACACGCGCATGGGAGATTCGGAGAAGGCGATCCTCTCCTACCTTGACGCGCTGAAAATAGACAAGCATTACCGCGTGCTCCTCAACCTCGGCGTGGAGCACTTCAACCGGAAGAATTACGACCAGGCCCTCAAGTATTTCATCGAGTCGATCAAGCAGGAGCCCTACTTCCTGGAGGGGAATTATTATGCCGGCCTGGTCCATTACACGAGGGCCGAGTACAAGAAGGCGGAAAAATACCTGCTGACCGTCGCCGACCTGGACCGCCGCCACGTGAAGGCCAACTACCTCCTCGCCCACATATACTACGAGTGGAAGCAGTACCGGAAGGCCATCGAGTGCCTTGACCGGATCAAGGACCTGGCAGAGGACAAGTCCTTCATAAACCGCTTCTACGGGTTCTGCCATTTTTACCTGGGAAGCTACGACAAGGCCGTCACGTATCTCACCGAGGCCCTGGAATGCAGGCCCGAATACGCGCGCTTCAAGAAATACCTGGATCGACTGAGCTACGAGAACAAGATGAAGGAAATCGGCGATCTGGAGAAGGCCATCGCGGAACTGGAAGAGGACCTGTCACAGCGGGAGGCCCAGGTGCTGGACCTGACCAAGCTGAGCATGCTTTACATATTCAAGGGCGAATACAAGAAAGCCGAAAAGCTCATCCAGGCACACAAAAAGAAACTCGCGTAATAACTGATAATTGATAATAACACGAAGGCGGGGTCACGGGACCCCGCCTTTTTATTTCATCTTTACCAGGAAATATATTTAAACGAGAAGAAATTTCTCGATGAT
>Ga0116178_10002612_pt1 | contig 14055 bp, 10 predicted proteins | sample AD_STIC12_MetaG_FD_89880 | JGI IMG/M metagenome (GOLD analysis project Ga0116178, IMG submission 89880) | Active sludge microbial communities of municipal wastewater-treating anaerobic digesters from USA - AD_STIC12_MetaG | ecosystem: Engineered > Bioreactor > Anaerobic > Digestate | place: USA... | reverse complement strand
GCCTACGCAAAGAGGGAAGCAAACTGGTGTACCGCTGCGGCAAGCAGCGCAGCGAACCCACCAGCGACAAGCGCGGTGCCAAGGTTGATGAGCTGCACCTCACACCGCTGGAGCTGATCGACCACATTGCCGCGCTGGTTCCCCCGCCACGCACCCACCGGCACCGCTATTTTGGCGTGTTGGCACCCAACTCGCCGCTCAGGGCTGCGGTGACGGCGCTGGCGACACCGGCGCAAGCCGCTCCCGTGCTGGGCGCGTCGATCAGCACGGGGGAGTGCGCGCCTGGTGTGGTACCGATGAGCAGCGCGCTGCCATCCCAGAGCGAGCCGGTGCTGCCCAAGCGTGCAGCGCACTACCTGTGGGCGGTGCTGATCGCCCGCATCTACGAGGTGTTCCCCCTCTTGTGTCCGCTGTGTGGCGGGCATATGCGCATCATCGCGTTCATTACGCACAGCGCTGACATCCGGCACATCCTGGACCACATCGGGGCAGATTCAGAGCCACCCCGCATCTCCCCGGCGCGCGGGCCACCGCTGTGGGATGACTGTAGTGATGCGCAGATGGATGACGGGGCGCAAACCGAGCCAGCAGACTGGGACCTGGCGGCGCAACCGGCACCGGACTTTGAGGTCGATCAGCGCATCAGTTGGTGAATGAACAAAGCGGCGATTTTGACTTGCCGCGAACTGGCTCTGCGCCCGGTACACGCCGAGCGCCGCAAATCACTCTCCTGAACGCCAAACCCTGGTGGTGAACCTGACACCTGGGCGGGAAAATCGAGTGTCTCAGCCGGCTTGATGGCGCTTCCGCGGTGCGATACTTGGCCTCATGCGGTTAAAACGCCTATCCGTCAGGTCGATGAACTGCAGCGAGTAGTAGCGCTCGCGCCCGACCGCAGGCACCGTCAGCACCAGCGGCTCGGCGCGCAGGTCGGTGCCGAGCTGCGAGTAAGGCGTGTCCGAGTTCGGTGTCTGGATCGTCCGGTCCTCGGGCGTGTAGACCCGCGCTTCGTTGTGCAGTGTGTTCCAGGGCGCCTTGAATCCTGCCCCCTGGCGGTCGACGAAGTACGAATGCATGACGCGATAGTTGTCCAACAGCGGGAAGCCATAGGTGGTGGCTTCCTTGGCGATGGCGCGCGCCTCGTTCGGCGACAGCGCCGCATCGACAGCCTGTGCGCAGGCAGGAGTCTGGGCCGTGGCCGCGAGCAGGACGGCGCCTGCCATCGCGACGATTTTCAGCAGTTGCATCGACGTTCTTCCCTGAATGATTGTGGACAGCGGAGCAGCCGTCACACAGCCTTAGCATCCGCCCGTTGGCCGACTGCACAGCTTGCACGCTGAGCGCACCGGCGATTGTTCCGAACGGCACAAAGGCACGATCAAAAGATGGGCAAGCTCCGATGACCCTGCCGCTCAGGGCCGAGGCCGAGCGCATCGTCAGCGAGCGCGGCTGGCTGCCGCTGCTGCCGCCCGCGCTGCGCGCCGAGGTGCTGCAGCGCTCGGTGCTGCGGCGCTTTGCGGCCGGCGAGCCGGTGTACCACCTGGGCGATCCGGCAGGCGGCATCTACGGCCTGGTCAGCGGCACGGTCAGCGTGAGCATCGCACCCGCAGGCACGACGCCGCGGCTGGTGCTTCTGGGGGTGCCGGGCCACTGGACGGGCGAGGCCTGCTTCCTGACACGCCAGCCGCGGCGCGGTGAAGTCAGGGCCGTCATCGACACCACCATGCTGCATCTGCCGCTGGAGGTGATGGACCAGATTGCCGCCGACCGGCCCGAAGCGTCGCAGCACTTCGCGATGATCCTGATGATGAGCGTGGAGTTCCTGCTGCGCGTGATCCACGACCTGCAGAAGCCCGAAGCCGACCGGCGCATCGCCTCTGTCCTGCAGCGCAGCACTTGGATCGGCGACGTACCGATTCCGCTGGCGCAGAGCGAGCTGGCGGTCATGGCCAATGTCTCGCGCAAGCAGGTCAACGGCGCGCTGAAGCGTTTTGCCGCGGCCGGCTGGCTGCAGCGCAGCTACCGCGCCATCACCATCCGCGATGTCGAAGCACTGCGGCGCCTGGCCGACGGCGACGGCGCGGACTGAACCGATCGCTGCAGCGGCATTGCGCAAGAATCGCGCGCATGCCGACCCTGCCGCCGCTGCCTGACTTTGCGCTGGCCAAGATCCAGCCGCCGCGTCCGCGCGTCGGCCTGATCGAGCGGCCACGGCTCGAACAGGCGCTGGGCCGCGCGCTGCTCGAGCAGCGGCTGGTGCTGCTGGTCGCGCCCGCCGGCTACGGCAAGACCGCGGCACTGACGCGGCAGATCCGCCAACTGCCCGAAAGCACGGCGCTGGCTTGGGTCTGCGCCGACGAAGACGATCACCTGCAGCGCTTCCTGGCCTGCCTGTGCACCGCGCTGGAGCCCTACGACCTGCCCTGGCGCATGGCGCCCGATGCGCTGCCCACGCTGGCGCAAAGCGAGCGCGGCCTGCGCGACGTGGCCACGGAACTGGTCAACGCGTTGGCCGCATCGGAACTGCCGCGCGGGCTGTTCGTGCTCGACGATCTGCACCGCATCACCGATCCACGCGTCTTCGAGCTGCTGCAGGGGCTGATCGAGCGCCTGCCCGAACGCTGGGCGGTGGTCATCGCCAGCCGCACCGAGCCGGCGCTGTCGCTGGCGCGGCTGCGCGTGGCCGGCGAGCTGGCCGAGTTCCGCCAGGAGGCGCTCGCCTTCGGCACCGACGAGGTGGCGGCGCTGCGCGCCACGCTGCCGGCCGACGCGCCGCTGCCCGACGTGCAGGAGCTGCTGCAACGCACCGGCGGCTGGCCGGTGGCGCTGCGCCTGAGCCTGAGCGCACCGCCCGGCGTGCACCCGCGGCGCCTGGCCGGCGTGACGCAGCGCCACCTCTTCGACTATCTGGCGGCCGAGGTGTTGGACGAAATGCCGGCCGAGCTGCGGCAGTTCCTGCTGCGCTGTTCGGTGCTGCCGGAGATGACGGCCGCACGCTGCGCCCACGTCAGCGGCATGCCGCAGGCCGCACGCTGGCTCGACGAACTGGAGCGGCGCAGCCTCTTTGTCAGCGTGTTGCAGGCCGACGAACTGACGCTGCGCATGCTCGACCTGGTACGCGATTTCCTGCAGGACCGGCTGCAGCGCGAGCACGCCGCCGAGCTGCCGGCGCTGCTGTGCCGCGCGGCCTACGACGAACCCGACCTGCAGCGCGCCGTGTCGTGGCTGGTGCGTGCCGGCGCCTGGGAGCGGGCCGCCCACACGCTGGCGCAACGCGGCGAACCGATGTTCATGCGCGGCAGCGGCGCCACGGTGGAGCAGCTGCTGGCCCTCTTTCCCGCCGCCGAGCAGGACGCGCGGCCCGAGCTGCAATGGCTGCGCGGCCTGGCGGCGATGCAGCACCTGGACTTCGATGCCTTGCTGCAGACGATGCCGCAGGCCGCCGCCGGCTTCACACGCGCCGGTCACGAGCGCCAGGCGGTGCTGGCGCAGGCCTATGCCTGTCTGGGGCTGCAGCACGCGGGCCGCCTGGACGAGGACGCACAGGCGCTGCAGGCGCTGCGTGCACGCCCGCTGGATGCACCTGTCCGCGCCTTCGTGCTCTGCGCCAGCGTCTGGTCGGCCTATGCGCGCGCCGAGGCTGAGGCCATCGCACCGCTGTACGCGCAGATGCTGGATGCGCTGGAGCAGGTGGACGACGCCACGCTGTGGCACCGCTGCGCCATCGTCTCGGTGCTGGTCGGCCTGCCCGGCATGGCGCCGCTGCTGGAACGCTTTGCACAAGGCACGCTGCGGATTGCCGGCGAGTTGCCGAGCGAACTGCAGTGTTCGGCGATGCATCTGCACGCCGGTCTGGCCCTGGGCGCGGGTCGCATCGACGAGGCACAACAATGGCTGGCGCGCGCCGACGAGGCCTACCGCTGGCTGGGCATGACACGCGGCATGAGCCACAGCAACGCCGTCCTGCACCTGATGTGCGACGCGTTGCGCGGCGAGCGCGATGCATGCCATGCCGCCGCCGAGCGACTGACGCAGGACCTGCAGCAGCACAGCCCGGCCAGCCATCGGCGGGCCAGCGAATACCTGGCGCTGGCCGCACACAGCCAGGCCAGCTGGGTGCTGCAGGACGCCGCCGCCGTGCGCGCGCTCGACAGCGCGCTGGCACGCGCCGCCAACCCGGCCGAATGGCGCGTGGCGGCGCTGTGCCGGCAGCTCAGCCAGGCCTTCGTCGCCCTGCTCGACGAACGGCTCGACGAGGCACGCGCGTTGCTCGAACCGCTGGCGCAGGGCCCGAACCGCGGCACCTACTTCCAGGCTGATCAGGCGCGCGTGCTGCTGGCCGATGTGCTGCTGCGCCAGGGCCGGGTCGACGAGGCCGCCGGCACGCTGCGGCGCGCGCTGGACGCGGCCCGCGCCAGCGGCGAGATCTGCGGTGCACTGCTTGCCGGCGCGCCGGTGCTGCAGCGCCTGGCCGCGGCCGACTGGGGCGGCCGCATCGATGCCGCCGGACGCGCCGCGCTGGCGGCCTGGGCGGCGCCGCGCGATGCGCAGCCCGCGCCCGCACAACCGCCCACGACGCTGGCGGGATTGAGCGAGCGTGAACGCGAGGTGCTGGCGCTGCTGGCGCGCGGCGACAGCAACAAGCTGATCGCCCGCGCCTTCTCGTTGAGCCCGCACACGGTGAAGCGGCACGTCGCCAACATCCTGGACAAGCTGGGCGTGGACACGCGCGGCCAGGCCGCGGCGCGCTGGCGGACGCCACTGCCTTGACAACACAGAGATGGGCCCGGCGGCGAATGCCGAACTTGGGCGATAGGGACGGGGCCGACCGGCTTCAGCCCCGGCGCGGTGCCATAAGCAGGTACAGGCTGAAGCCCAGCACCCACACCGGAAACAGCATCGCCGCCCACAGCGTCTGCGTCAACCCGAAGACCAGCAGCGCCGCCAGCAACCAGGTGCCCCACACGAACAGCCGCGGCATGGCGCCGGTGCGATGGCACAGCGTGGCCAGCGAGAACATGAACACGCCTGCCATGCGCAGCGCGTAGGTGTTGGTCAGCTCATAAGTCAACTGGCTGCCGAAGGTGTAAGTGCCGCTGTCGAAGAAGCGTTCGCCGTACTGCGCGTGTGCGGCCAGCAGCGCCTGCGTCGCCGCCGCGGCGACGAAGCACATGGCCAGGAAGAGCACGCCGCTGCCGAAGTACACCGAGGCCAGGAAGCGGTCTTCGCGCGCGCCGATGTGCGTGCGGACCACGCCGATGAACCACAGGAACGCGATGCCGCCCCAGGCCAGCAGGTGCGTGGCCAGGCGCAGGTTGCCGGCCGGGTCGGCGAGCCAGCCGCCGCGCTCGACGATCGACCCCGGAATCGACAGCCGCACCATCAGCAGCGCCGCGCCGAACAGCAGCGCAAAGGCCACGCCGGCCACGGCCGCCGCGCGCGGCACGGCAGCCAGGGACGGCGGGTCTTCGCTCACTTCAGGTCCTGCACCAGCGCCGTGGCGTTCTGCGCAGTCAACCCGAAGATCGACAACTGCGGGTTGGCGCCGATGCTGGTGGGGAACACCGAGCCGTCCATCACCGACAGGTTGGCCAGCTGGTGATGCCGGCCGCGGCTGTCGACCACGCCGCGCTTGGCGTTCTGGCTCATCGCGCAGCCGCCCATCAGGTGCGCAGTGAACAGCGTGGCGCGAAACTTCTTCAGCGGCAGTTCGGCGATGGCCTTCTTCGCGTCGCTCCAGCTGGTCGCATAACGCGCGTCGATGTGCGCCGAACGCACCTTCTGGGCACCGGCCGCAAACTGCAGTTCGGCCATGCTCAGGTAGGCGCGGCGAACGCCTTCCCACACATAGTCGCTCAGGTCGTAGTCGAGTATCGGGCTGCCGTCGTCGGCCAGGCGCACGCTGCCGCCAGAGCTTTGTTCGACGAAGCCGTCGCGCAGCAGCGCCAGCACCGCGTTGCTGTGCGCCAGCGCCGCCATCTCGCGCTTCAGCTCGTCGCCGAAGGCATTGAGCACGCCGGCGCCGATGCCGGGAAAGATCGGCGGCACCTCGAGCTTGTAGCCCATCGGCCCGGTGGCGCCGTCCTGCCACTGGAAGTGGTCGGAGGCGATGGACTGCGGCGCGCCGAAAAACGGGTCGATGCGCTCGCGCATCTGCGCCAGCGACAGCACCACCGGGTGGATGAAGCTGCGCTTGCCGAGGATGCCGTGCGGGTCGGGCGCTTTCGATCGCAGCAGCAGCGCCGGCGTGTTGATGGCGCCGCCGGCCGCGATGTAGTGCCGGGCCTTGATCGTCAGCAGCGTGCCGCTGGGCGTGCGGCCGTCTTCGCGCAAGGCTTCGCCGACCGCGCCGCTGACCTTGCCGTCGGCATGCTGCAACTGCCGCACACGCACGCGGTGCACCAGCGTCGCGCCGTGCTTCAGCGCCTCGGGGATGGTGGACACCAGCGTCGACTGCTTGGCGTTGACCGGGCAGCCCAGCCCGCAGTAGCCCGAATTCCAGCAGCCGCGCACGTTGCGCGGAATGGCGTGCGCCTCCCAGCCCAGCTTCTCGCAGCCGCGCATCAGCACGCTGTTGTTGGGGTTGTGCGCCTCCCACAGCATCACGTCCAGGCGCTTTTCCATCTGCTCGAACCAGGGCTTCATTTCATCGACGCCGTGGCCGACCACCTCGCACTCCGAGGCCCAGAACTTCAGCGTCGGCGCCGGGGTGCGGAAGCTCGAGGTCCAGTTGACCGTGGTCGAACCGCCGACCGAGCGGCCCTGCAGCACGGCGATGGCACCGTCGGAGGTGGCGCGTGCGCCGGCCTCCTGGTAAAGCTCGCGCATCGCGCGGCCTTCGTCCATGTCCTTGAAGCTGGCCGAGGTGCGCAGCGCGCCTTCTTCCAGCAGCAGCACCTTCAGCCCGGCGAGAGCCAGGATCTCGGCAGCCACGCCGCCGCCGGCACCGCTGCCGATGATGGCCACGTCGGCTTCCAGCGTCTGCGGCGCGCTCAGCTTGGCGGCGTCGATGACCTTCCAGCCCGAGGCAATGCCTTCGGTATAGATGTCGGGTAGAGCCATGGTGATCCTCAGGAATTGACGGCGTTGAACACGTACTCCAGCGGCCCGGGGTAGCCGGTCGACGGCCAGCTCTCGGGCAACAGGTAGAAGCTGGACGACGTGAGCTTGACCAGCACGTTGCCGCCGGCATTCAGCGTGGCGAAGCGGCTGCCGCGCCAGCGCGCCAGGAAGGCCTGCATCTTCTCGATGCCGGCCTCGTTCCAGGCGCCGACGCCCGTGAGCGCATAGCGCAGCGGCGTGATCGCCAGCAGGTCGAAGAGTTTGCGCAGTTCCTTGCGCGAGCCCAGGTCCATCGCCGCGCAGGTGGCGTCGACGTTGCGCAGCACGGCCTCGACCAGCGTCTTGCGCTGGGCGGCGTCGAAGCTGCCCAGTTCGGTGACCACGGCCGGCGCCAGCGCGCGGAACAGCTCCACATCGCCCGGCTGCAGAAAGGCATAGCCCGCCACCGGCGCCTTCGTGCCGGGGCTGCAGCCCACCGTGCCGGCCAGCACCAGCGCCAGCGAAAAGCCGGCGCCGACCTTGAGCACATCGCGCCGCGACAGGCCGGGCCCGTGTGCGTCACCGGCCCGTTGCACCGAGATCTTCATGTCCGCTCCCTCCTGCCACCGCGGGTCACGGCGTGACGATGTTGAACAGCGGCGGGAACTCCATCACCGCGCCGACGATCGCGCCGAAGGCCTGCGGGTTGCCCTCGACCTTCACCATCCCGGCCTGCACCAGCTCGGGCATCTTCTTGCCCTGCAGCAGCATCGCCAGGAAGGCCGGGCGCGTCAGCGTGATGGTCACATCGGGGTTCTTCAGCACGCGGCCCTGGGTGTTGTTGAGCACCGAGTTCGACAGCTCCAGCGCCCAGGTCTCGTTCACGTCGGTGAAGCGCATCTGCACCGCGGCCTTCAGCCCGTCGGTCCTGGTGTGGTCCAGGCGCAGCGCGATGTAATCGAAGAGCAGCTCGTTGCTCATGCCGCGCACCGTGTCGGGCCCACTGGAGCTGACTTCGGCCGCCTGCGGGCCGTTGCGCAGCTCCTGCGCGCCCAACAGGTAAGCGTTGCGCCACGGCGCCGATTCGGCCTGGTAACCCAGCTGCTCCAGCGCGTCGGCCTGCAGCGCGCGCGCCTCGGCGTTGTCGGGGTTGGCGAAGACCAGGTGGTTGACCATCTCGGACACCCAGCGGTAGTCGCCGTCGGCAAAGGCCTTGCGGCCGATCGCCAGCACCGCCGCCTCGCCACCCATCGCGGCAACATAGCGCTTGGCGCTGTCGGCGGGCGGCAGCCGGTGCAGCGTCGCCGGGTTGGCGTCGTAGTAGCCGAGGTAGAAGTTGTAGACCGCGCGCAGGTTGTGGCTGAGCGTGCCGTAGTAGCCGCGTGATGCGGCGTCCGCGGCCAGCGCCTTGGGCATGAAGGTTTCGCTGCCCAGCTCGTCCATCACCCGGCCCTGGTTGGCCAGGTTCAGCGCCCGGTCGTGCAGGAAACGGTAGGTGTCGCGCTGGTTGCCGAGGAAGCCGCGGATGTTGTCCTTGCCCCAGGTGGGCCAGTGGTGGCTGGCGAAGGCCACCTCGGCATCGGGGAACAGGTCCAGCGTCTCGTTGATGTACTTGCTCCACAGCAGCGCGTCACGCACCTGCGCGCCGCGGATGGTGTAGACGTTGTGCATCAGCTTGGTCGCCACCTCCGACAGGCACAGCGCCTTCTTGTCGGGGAAATAGAACATGAACTCCGACGGCGCCTCCGAGGCCTTGGCCATCTGGAACTGGATGCGCACGCCGTCGATGGTCATCTCCTCGCCGGTCTTCTTGATGTACTGCGTGGGCGGGATCAGCCCCGGCACGCTGCTGCTCAAGGCCAGCCCCAGGCCCGTGCCGAGCGTGCCCTTGTCGCTGGCCGGCAGGCCCACGCCGTACATGTACTGGGCGCGCCTCGACATGGCATTGCCGGCGAGCACGTTCTCGGCGATGGCGTGTTCCATGAAGGCATCGGGCGCGATGATCTTCACCTTGCCCGAACGCACGTCGGCCTCGTCAACCACGCCGCGCACGCCGCCGAAGTGGTCGACGTGGCTGTGGGTGTAGATCACCGCCACCACCGGCTTGCTGCTCTTCAGCGTGTCCATGGCCAGCTTCAACCCGGCGCGCGCCACCGGCGCGGTGAGCATGGTGTCGATGACGATCCAGCCGGTGTTGCCCTCGACCAGCGTCATGTTGGCGATGTCGTAGCCGCGGATCTGGTAAATGCCGTCGGCCACCTTGAACAGGCCCTGCGCATGTTGCAGCTGCTGGTTGCGCCACAGGCTGGGGTTCACCGTCGCCGACGGGTCGGCCTTGAGGAAGTCGAACTTGCGCGTGTCCCAGACGATGCGGCCATCGGCTGACCGGACCAGCGGGTCGCTCAGCTCGGCCAGCTTGCCGCGCGCGGCGTCTTCGAAGTCGCGCTTGTCGAAGGCGGCCACCACCGGGCGCATGGCCTGGTTGGCGCTGATGGTGGCGGGCGTGGCCGGCTTGGGGGTTGCGGCGGCTGGGCCGGCTGCAGCGGTCGGCGCGGACGCCGGCCCGGACGCGCAGCCGGCGGCAAGCAGCGCGGCGCCGAGCAGCGCGGCAAAGGGGGCTGAAGCTTGTCTCATCGGGTGTTCTCCTCGGGGGTCGTGGTTAGTCAGGCAGCCAGCGCCGCCTTGTTCTTGCGGGACTTGGGGGTGGCGCGCTTTCGCTGGGCGGGTACGCGCGACACGGGGATTCGCTGCTCCACCGGGGCCAACGCCGCGGCCAGTTCGTCGAAAGCCAACTCGGTCAGCTGCGCCAGACGGTCCAGCTGCGGCACCGCGTCGGGCATCGCCAGGAAGCCCAGCTGCAGCCGCTCGCCCAGCGACACCGCGGTGACGTTGAGCTTGTGCCCGGCCGCCACCACCGACACCGGCAGCACCAGCTCGACCGCGGCGCCCATCAACCAGCGCCGGCCTTCCAGGCCGAAGGGGTTGGAGACCAGCAGGTTCGAATGCATCGGCGCGGCCTTGGCCGCGACGCGTTCGACCAGGATCGGCAGCGCGTGCACCAGCGTCGTGTATAGCATCACCGTGTCGCTGCCGCGCTGCCCCAGCGACTGCTTCAGCTGGCCGGTCTCGGCGCGGATCTTCTGCAGCCGCTGCAGCACGGTGGCATCGCCAGCACCCAGCGGGAACTGCAGCACCGCGATCTGGTTGCTGCCCTTCGCGCCCGCCGCCAGTGCCACCGGCATGTCGGCCACCAGCGGCTCGGTGATGGCCTGGCCGCGCTCGGCCAGGTAGCCGTGCATCGCCATGTCCAGCACGGTGAGCAGCAGGTCATTGACCGTGGCGCCATGCGGCTTGCCCAGCGCCTTCATCGGCGCCAGCGGCAGCGTGCACCAGGCGAAGGAGCGCTTCGCCGTCAGCTTGCCTTCGAACACGCCCGGCACCTTCAGGAAGGGCAGCGGCAGGCCCTTGCGCAGCCCGGCGGAACGCAAGCCCTGCTCGGCCAGCAGGCCGGCCATGTCGACGCCGCTGCGCAGCGTGCCGGTGAGCAGCGCGCCGCCCTTCATCAGCTGCTGCACCAGGCCGGCGCGCTGGCGTCCGCTGCCGCTGCTGCGCTCGACACCATCCCACATGGCGCGCACGGACCTGTCCTTGGCGTCGGTGGACAACCACTGCGTGACCGCTTTGACGAAGGTGCGCCCGTCGATGATGCCGTGGTGCACCTTGCCGTACAGCGCGACGCGGCCGTCGGCCAGCCCGTCGATGATCCAGAACTGCCACAGCAGCCCCGAACGGTCGAGCAGCGGCTCGTGCAGCTCGCACACTTTTTCCAGCAGCTGCGGCATCGACGCGCCGTCCAGCGTCAGCCGATGCACATGGCGCTTCAGCTCGGGCCGGACCATCGGCTCCACGGCCGGGGCCTTGAGCAGCGACATCTTCAGCTGGACGTTGAAGGGCGGGCCGGGCGGGCGCTTCAGCAGCTTGTCGCGCAGCTTGTCGGCGAATGCAGCGGGTGCCGCCCCTTTGGGCGGGCGCAGCAGCACCAGTGGGCCGATGTTGAACGGACGCTCGGGCGATTCGAGCATGAACATCGCCAGGTCCATCGCCGACAGCGTGGGCATCGTCTGCTCCGTCGTGCTTGTCAGTGCTTCGGCGTGCCGTCCAGCGACGGGTCGGCGTCGCCCAGGAAGAACTTCATCGCGAAGCGCTGCACGAAGCTGCCATAAGGCGGGTGGAACAGCTGCGTCGGGAACCAGCGCCGGCGCTCGAACACGGTGCGTGCGTGCGACAGCTCGCGGAAGCCCTCCTCGCCGTGGTAGTTGCCGATGCCCGAGTTGCCGATGCCGCCGAAAGGCGCATCGTGGTTGATCGCGTGCCAGCCCCAGTCGTTGAGCGTCACGCCGCCGGAATGCGTGCGCCGCAGCAGCTCGTCGCGCTCGGCACCGTCGTGGCTGAAGCAGTACAGCGCCAACGGCCGAGGCCGCGCGTGGATGAAGGCGATGGCGTCGTCCAGCTGGTCGTAGGGCAGCACCGGCAGCACCGGGCCGAACAGTTCCTCCTGCAGCACCGTCATGTCCGGCGTCGCGCCGGTGACGATGTGCAGCGGCAGCTGCCGGTTGCCCGCAGCGCCCGGCAGCGGCGCGCAGGCAGTGACCGTCGCGCCCTTGGCGCGCGCGTCGTCCAGCGCGGCCTGCAGCCGCTGCAACTGGCGCTCGCTGACCACGCTGGTGAAGTGCGGGTTGCCTTCCGTGTGGCCGCCATACATGGCTTCGAAGCTGGCCTTCACCGCGACCACGAAAGAGTCCACGCTTTCGCGCGGCACCAGCGCGTAGTCGGGGGCGATGCAGATCTGGCCGCAGTTGATCGACTTGCCGTGCGTGATGCGCCGCGCCGCATCGGCCAGCGGGTAGTGGCGCGACACCACGGCCGGCGACTTGCCGCCCAGTTCCAGCGTCACCGGCGTCAGGTTCTGCGCCGCGGTGCGCATGACGATCCTGCCCACCTGCGGAGAGCCGGTGAAGACGATGTGGTCGAAGGGCAGCGAGGTGAAGACGTTGGGGTCGGCCAGTTCCTCGCCGACCACTGCCACCAGGTCCTCGGGAAAGGCTTCAGCCAGCAGCCGCTTGAAGACTGCATTGGTGGCGGGCGTGACTTCGCTCATCTTGATCATCACGCGGTTGCCGGCCGCCAGCGCGGTGACCAGCGGGCCCATCGCCAGATAGATCGGAAAGTTCCACGGCACGATGACGCCGACCACGCCCTTGGGTTGGTACGTGACCTTGAGGCTGTTGCCCAGGAACAGCAGTTCGGTCGAACGCCTGCTGGGGTTCATCCAGCGCCGCAGATGGGCGATGGCGTGCCGGGCTTCGAGCACCGAGCCCAGCAGGTCGAGCATCTTCGATTCGGCCGCGGGGCGGTAGCCGAAGTCGGTGCTCATGCCAACAGCCAGCAAGTCCTGGTAGCGCTGCGTCTGGCGCTTCAGCGCGCGCAGCCGCTCCAACCGCTCGTCGGCGCTGGGGTAGGGCTGCACCAGGCAAGCGGCACGCTGCGCGGCATACAGCCGCTGCACCCGTTCCACCGCGGCCATCGCCTGCAGCGTTGGATGTGTGTTGTCGTTCATGCTCGCCTCCCTTTCCATGTTCAGCGCTTGGCGCCGTCTTCGGCCACCGCCGTCACCTTGCGCAGCGCGCTGCGCAGGCGCAGCGCGCTGACCGGACGCTCCAGGAAGTCGGTGCCGTCCAGACGCGCCACGTCCACCGCCGTGCGGAAGGCGCTGTGCGGCCCCAGCACCACCACCGGCAGCGCCTGCCCATGCGATCGGCTTGGTGAAGCTGGGCCAGCCAGTACCCGAATCGAACTTGTCCGTTGAAGCGAACAGCGGCTCTCCCGACACTATGTCGACGTAGATGCCAGGCTCCTTGTTGTCGTTGTGCTCACCCGTGAAGGGCCTTTCGGTCCCCGAATCCTGGGTAATCCGGCGTTGCTCGGGGGTCAGGCGGTCAACTGCTGCCTGTGACTTCTCAAACTTCATGATAGTCTCCAATAATTAATCTAGAGAGCTCGACACACTGTCATTTATCTTTGCAGTCATTGCGCCGACTATAGCAGTGCGCCCCAGATTTATCCAATACGCTGCGCGTATAGTTTCCATAGCGCCGAAGCTCTTCACGTCGTGATTCAGTTCCACTCATACCGGGCTGCCAGCTGCGCGATGTTCCGTATCTCGACCGTTGCCGTGGAGCCGGATACTGTCGCGATCACGACTTCGCGCTCCAAGACAAATCCGTCGATCGGCCGAGTGACGAGGCCTTGCACGGTCGGCGATCGTTCCGGAAGAATGCATATGGCGTGGCCGTCAGCGACGACCCGTTGCACCCAGTCCTCGCGATCTGATCGAAAGCGAGGTCGCATGAGCAAGTCCCGTCGCGCGAAGTGATCGAGGATCCGATCGCGAAACTCGCATTTCAGGCGATCGACGAAAGGAAACTCGAGCAGGTCTTCGCCGCGCACGATCTCGTTGGCAGCCAAGGGATGGTTTGCAGAACAGCCGAGCACGAAGCGCTCCCGAAATAGAGGATGCACATCCAGCTTGCGTTCCGGTCTTGTTTCACGCGGCATGATGCACGCGTGGTATTTTCCTGAAAGCACCTCCGATGTGTCCTCGTTCGACTGGAGCGAGTGCAGCTTGATTTCGATGGATGGCATCTCCGCCAATGCGCTCTCGAAGAATGCCGTAAATTCCTTTGGTCCGACGGTGGGCGCGACGGCGACATCCAGCACGCGGTGCCCCCCCATCGCCCAGTGCTCCGAGTGATTGCGAACGCTCTTCATCGCGACCACCATGCGCCGGAATTCTGCCTCGACGTCATGGCCAAGGCCAGTCAGGCGGCTGTTCTTCCCGTCGCGATAGATCAGCGGCCCGCCAAGCTCATCTTCCAAGCGGCGGATCGCGCGGGTCAGACTTGGCTGTGACACACCGCTCAAGCGAGCGGCCGCTGTGAAATTCAGCGTCTCGGC
>Ga0116178_10002611_pt1 | contig 14058 bp, 11 predicted proteins | sample AD_STIC12_MetaG_FD_89880 | JGI IMG/M metagenome (GOLD analysis project Ga0116178, IMG submission 89880) | Active sludge microbial communities of municipal wastewater-treating anaerobic digesters from USA - AD_STIC12_MetaG | ecosystem: Engineered > Bioreactor > Anaerobic > Digestate | place: USA... | reverse complement strand
CCTAAAAACATTAGAATAAATCTAAAGAACATGAAAAATCTGATCGTATTAGCGCTCCTTTTCAGCGCCCAAATAGCCATCGGGCAGAAATATTTTTCCAAGACCGGTAAAATTTCTTTCTACTCTGAGGCCGCTATGGAAAAAATAGAAGGCCATAATACCTCTGCAAGCACCGTGATCGATGCTGCTACCGGAGCAGTGGAATGGGGTGTACTCATCCAGGGCTTTAAATTTGAAAAGTCCCTCATGCAGGACCATTTCAACGAGAACTATATGGAAAGCTCAATCTATCCAAAGGCAAAGTTTAAAGGCAAAATAGACAACCTGGCCATCGTCAATTTTTCAAAAGACGGACAATACATTGTAAACGTCACAGGCGCATTGGAGATCCATGGGGTTACCAAAACAGTGACCACGCCCGCAGTTATCACCATCAAAGGAGGTGCGGTTTCCGCCAGGAGTAAATTTGCTGTAGCCATTGCAGACTATAAGATAGAAGTTCCAAAACTCGTCGCAGATAACATAGCCGAGAAAGTGAATATCGAGATCATCGCAGATTACCAGCTGATGAATCCAGTACCATAGAAAGGGGTGAGTTTTTTATTGCAGAACCCCTATTTGTACATAGCTTTGTCCATAGGGGTTCTTTTTATTTGAACACCAATCTGTTTACCTACACCAATACTACTTATTGAATGAACACGTACAAATCAATTGCACTGAGCTTGATGATCATGCTCAGTCTCCATGCATCAGGCCAGGAAGACGATTTGTTGTCCCTGCTGGGAGAAGAAGAGACCGTTAACTATACAACGGCCAGTTTTAAGGCGACAAGGGTCATCAACCTTCATTCCCTGGAGAATATGTCAGGAGGTGAGTTGGATATCCGCATTTCACACAGGTTTGGTTTTATCAATGGTGGTGTCTATGAATTGTTTGGTCTCGATGAGTCCACCATACGCCTGGGCGCTGATTATGGCATCACCGATCGCCTGATGATCGGCGCAGGCAGAAGCAGCTATGAAAAGACCTATGATGGTTTTGTCAAATTCAAACTCCTACGCCAAAGTACAGGGGCGAAGAATACCCCGCTCACCGTTGCCTTTATGACTTCTGCCGCCATCAAGACCATCAAGCCGTCTGATCCGGACCGGGAAAATTATTTCAGCAATAATTTATTCTACACCTTTCAACTGATCATGGGTAGGAAGTTTTCAGATGCCTTCAGTCTCGAGCTAGTGCCTACCCTGGTACATCGTAACCTGGTCGAAACAAGTGCTGAAGAAAATGATGTCCTCGCCCTTGGCGCCGGCGGTCGAATCAAGCTGAGCAAACGGGTTTCGCTGAACGCAGAATATATCTATGTCTTTCCAAACCAGTTGGCAGAAGGATATCATAACTCCCTCAGCCTGGGGTTTGACATCGAAACCGGCGGACACGTATTCCAGCTTCATTTCAGTAACAGTACTTCCATGATAGAGAAAGGATTTATCACGGAGACAGTAGGTGAATGGGGAAAAGGAGAAATTCACCTGGGATTCAATATCTCCCGCGTATTCAACGTCAAATAACCTGCTTGCCTTTACCGTGTACGGGCAGGGTGAATGAGCTGATCTCAAATGCCAGCCGAATGACTATTTTTACAAAAAAAAGTCATGACGCTAAAACAACTGATCAAGCTTGAAAACAAGGCCACGGAGGTCTGGGTCATCAGCCCAACACTTCACTACGACATTGAAAACAAGGATTTTTCGGAACTCGTAAGTGTCAACCTGGGGGAAAGCACGAAGTATAAATACATCGTACCCGCGACACCGCAGGTTGAAAAAAATCTTCAGTTATACAAGAAGCGCTACAACGTCACTGAACGTGAGATTGCTAATAATTTCCTGATCCTTCCTCCGTCAGAGTTTAATCCATTCCTGACCGAAATCGCCATTTACAATGCCTCTACAGACTGCATAGCGTGCGGTGCTCCCGCCACGGATGACAGTAATGAAGTGATTGTCTTCAAGGCATCAACAGCCAAGGCCATGGCGAAGAGTTTTGTGGATCTCTGGAAGAAATATATGCGGGTACATCCCTAATAGCTAAAAAAAAATACCCTTATGAGACTTTTTGATGCATCCATATATGCTGCCCGCCGGGCAACCCTGATGACTGCCATGGGTAAAGGTGTTGCGCTTTTCCCCGGATCGACAGACCAAGCATTCAATTATAAATCCAATACCTATCCATTCCGCCAGGATAGCAGCTTCCTGTATTATTTCGGATTTTCTCAACCAGGCCTTTCAGGAATCATTGATGCCGATAGCGGCAAATCTATCCTGGTAGGTGATGATGCCGATATTGAAGATGTGGTCTGGATGGGTCCTCAGCCTGCGATGAGTGAGAGGATACAGCAGATCGGTGCGGATGCACATATCAGTGCAGCATCATTGCAAGGGTGGTTGGCAGGAAAATCAATCCACTATCTGCCGCCCTATCATGCAGACAGGATATTTTATCTGGCAGGGCTGCTCAACAAAACGACGGATGAAATAAAAAGCGGGCACTCTATGGAACTCGTGCGGGCAGTGATCAAACAGAGATCTCACAAAGCCCCTGAGGAAATTGACCAGATGGAAGAAGCGTTGTATATCACCGCCGCCATTCACACTCAAATCAGAAAGTCAGTCGCCCCCGGAAAATATGAAGCACAGATCAGAGGAATAGCCGAGGGAGTTGCATTTGCAAATCAGGCAAGACTTGCCTACCAGGCTATCTGCACGATACAAGGCCAAACGTTGCATAACAATGATTATCACCGCCTACTCAAAGAAGGGGATATGCTGCTGTGTGATATCGGTGCAGAAAATATAATGGGATACGCCGGAGACATTACCAGGAGCTATCCGGTGAGTCCGACATTTTCATCCATGCAGGCAGAAATATATGATCTGGTGCTCAAGGCGGAGATGAAATCTATCGAGGCTGTAAAGACAGGAGTCAGGTATCTTGATATTCACCTCGGTGCAGCGCGCATCATCGCGGAAGGATTGAAACAAATCGGACTGATGAAAGGCGATGTAGATGAAGCCGTTGCCGCAGGCGCACACGCTTTGTTTTTTCCACACGGACTAGGACACATGATCGGACTGGACGTTCATGATCTTGAAAACCTCGGAGAGAACTATGTCGGCTATGACGATACCGTGCAGCGAAGCCAGCAATTCGGAACCGCATACCTGCGCATGGCACGCGCATTGGAACCAGGGTTTGTAATTACGGTAGAGCCAGGTATTTATTTCATTCCTGAACTGATCGATATGTGGCAGCAGGAAGGCAAGTACAAGGATTTTATCTGTTACGACAAACTGGAACCGTATAGAAATTTTACAGGCATTCGTATTGAAGATAATGTCCTCGTCACAACGGACGGACCTGTTATACTCGGTCCTCCAATCCCGAAAATGCGGAGTGATATAGAACGATAGGCAATGATTACTGAATGAAAACAATATACATCGTGTGCTACCTGATGGTAGTGTCGCCATTTATATTGTTTGCACAGGAAGGGTGCAGCCCTGATTATATCAGAGTCTTTGGGTCACTCATCAAGGACGAGATGGGCTTCAGCCTCGCAGCCTCCCGGGATCAAAAGTCCGTTTTTGTTGGGGGCATCAGGGGTGACAGCGCAGTGCTGTTAAAAGTCAACACAACAGGCGAGATTGAATGGACCAGGACATTTGATGTCGTGCCCGGCAGACAGGATTTTATCTATAGGGTACTGGTCGATCAGGATGGGATGATAGGTGTTTCAGGTATTGCCGGAACACAACTAAACGGAGGAACCGTTTTCGTATTCAGATATGACCCTGATAACAACACAATCCTTTGGGCTAAAGAACTGATCAGCACTAGTACAAACTTTAATTTGGGCATGATCGAAATGGGTCCAGGTGGAAATTACCTGGTCACCAATAATCCAACCGCACCTAACAATGCTGAACTTGTAGAGCTTGACAAGAATAACGGTCAGGTGGTCACTTCGTTTTCCAGGCATTATGACCTGGGTTCGTCTGAGTCCATCTATGACATGGAGTATTATAACGATAAGATTTATTGTTCCTGCAGATTTACGGACGGAGGCTCTGTGGCAGAGATGAGGAATACATTGCTAAAACTAAATCCTACGAATGGTGCTCCTGAATGGATGAAACTCGGACACAAACCCGCCTCGCAGACTGCCAGACTTTATGGTCTTGATCTGGCTATTACCGATGGTGACATCTTTTCCATCATGGTCGGAGATGATAACAGTACCAGTATAAGTGTTACTTCCGAAGTATTTATTCAACGAACGAGCCTGGATGGAGACCTTCAGTGGATTAAGAAGTATGAACTACCCGGATTGAATGATTGGGCGGATGAAATGATCGCTTCTCACGGTGGCCTGGTCATCCTGGCCCGCAACAGGGTAGCTCCGAGCGATCTCCATTTGTTTAAGATCGATTATAATGGTGATGTGCTGTGGGCAAAACAATATGATTATGCAAACAATGATAATGCGGTTTCCCTGGGTTCTATACAGTCCCAACTCATCGAAGTAGATGGACATTACTATTTTACAGCTTTTGCAGAAGAAGGATCGGATAGTGATTTAATCCTGGTCAGGACTGACCTCGAAGGGAATATCGGAGATACCTGCGCCGCTTCGACATCAATTGTTATCCCGGTGACAAATATCAGCAATCCTGTTTTCTATCAACAGACACCAATTATTTCGGACTTTGTACCTCAACTTATTACACTATCGGTCACTCCCGGCTCGACCATCACGCTGCAGAGTAGTACAGTATGTGCTACAGAGGAACCGGTGCTATCCAACGTCGATATTATTATTTGTCAGGGACAGTCCTATGATGGCTATACTGCAGAGGGATCTTATACAGATACACTCACGAGCTACCTTGGATGCGATAGTATCCGCTCGCTCAATCTTCAGGTGACAGATCAATTACTATCATTCCAGGATAGCGTGATATGTCCTGGCCAATCCTATGAAGGGTATTCGCAACCGGGTATGTATATCGATACATTTATGACACCCGGTGGTTGTGATAGCGTAAGAACACTCCTGCTAACTATGGCTATACCAGAATCGTATCAGCAACATGAAATATGTTCAGGAGGCGAATACGATGGCTATACGCAACCGGGTTTGTATACCGACACGATATTTGGCTTGCCAGGTGAATGCGATACACTCAGGCATTTAACATTATCCGTCGCGCCACCTATTCAGTCTTTCTTAACCTGGCAGATATGTCCGGGTGATGAGTATTTCGGCCACACAACGACAGGTGTTTACATTGACACATTTTCAACCCCGGGAGGGTGTGATAGCATAAGGACTGTTGCGCTAATGGTAGTTGTACCTGAAGTCTATGTATATCACGATATGTGTTCAGGGGGACATTTTGAAGGGTATACTCAACCAGGAGTTTATACAGACACATTACCTGGAATGGCAAACGCATGCGATACCATAAGACATTTAACGCTTACCGTATCACCACCGATTGTGATCTCGCTTACTCATCAGGCATGTTACGGGATGGATTATTTGGGATACACCGCTTCTGGTACGTATATAGATACTTTTTCAACCTCAGTGGGTTGTGATAGTATAAGAACCCTGCTACTGGAAGTAATACTTCCTGTGGAATCGCAGATCGAGTCAAAAATCTGTGACAACGAAACGCATGGCTACACCCATCCGGGCACCTATGTTGATACGCTGACAGCCGCAAGTGGATGCGATAGTATCCGCACCTTACACCTTCAGGGCTCTATCGTATATGTTCCAAATGTTTTCTCTCCCAACAATGACCAGATCAATGATGTATTTGAAGTCACTTCGTATCCCCAAGAGGAAATGGATCTGGTTTCCTTTACCATTTTTGACAGATGGGGCAACCTGGTGCATCATTCAACTACCGGTCCGGTTCAATGGGATGGAAAAGGTAACAATGGAACACTCTTTAACCCGGGTGTTTTTACATATTTGATGATCTTGAGTTGCGGAGATAAGGAAATCAGGTTTGACGGCAGTATCACACTGGTCCGGTAACAATTCAAAAAAGTATTCATCCCTGTAAAAGGATATATTACGATATTGCCTCCCATTTTGAATGGACTAATACCCAAATATGAGACTGTTAAACGCCATGTCACCTTTCCTTGGTAAGAAGAAATTTCAAAGGTTTTTTGAAAAACTTCATTTGTTGTCCTTGTATGGGATGAATTATGGACGATCAGGAGAAATTGAATCGAGCGGAGAAGAGCAGGTTTTCGGCCTCATCAAAAAACAGTTTGCCGGCGTAGCAAATGGTGTGTTCTTAGATTGCGGAGCCAATATCGGAGAGTACGCACAGGGGCTTGCAGCTAATATTCCAGAAGGAGCAACAATCTATGCGTTTGAACCAGGCAAAACACCATATGCCAAAATGGTGGAAAACACGAAACACAACCGCAATATCATAACCATCAATAAAGGTGTAGGCGAACGAAACGAAACACTTCCTTTATTTTCCAATACGGTCACGACCAAACATTCTTCCTTATTTAAAAGAGATATGAGTCATTGGGGAGAGGAGTTTTCACTCAGGGATCCTGAAACTATTGACATACTACGACTAGATGAATTCTTGTCTGAAAAGAAGATACAGCATGTCCACTTCATGAAGATTGATGTGGAAGGATATGAGATGAATTGCCTGCGCGGTTTGGGTGACTACCTGACGCGTGGAGATGTGGAGATGATCCAATTTGAATTTGGTGTTGCCACTATTGATGCCAAAGTTTTCTTCAAGGATTTTTATCATTTGCTCAATCCGCAATATGCCATATACCGGATACTCAAGGATGGCTATTACGAGATCAAAAACTATAATGAAGTGCTTGAGGTTTTCATTACCACCAATTATTTAGTAGTGTCCAGAAAACTTCAATTAAAAGCGCCTCTCTAAGTGTAAATCCACCGTTTAAATATAAGCTGAATAGAAATTCACCGCACCGCACCGCACCGCTCCTGCAACGGCAATGGCTTTTTGTTCCTGAAAATAAGGAATTGAATTGTTGAAGAACGTCAGGAACGATTCTTTTCAATAAACGCTTCAAGTTCGGACAGGATGGTATCCTTATTATACGTATCAGCCAGAAACTTTTTCAATTTTGAAAGTGAATCTGAAATAAGCTGAGGATGTAATAAATGTTGTCGTAATACGGTCGATAGTTCCGCACCATTTTTATATTTCAACAGGTGTGGTTCAAATGAAGCATCATACTCAAAGGCTGCTGGAAAAATGCCGATGTGGGCATACTTGATGATCGTTCCGATCGATGCGGTATATTTCGTCTTGCCATAGATTTCTTCATAGACCTGGGTGATGTTTTTCACCCGGAGCGGAGACAGGACAAAATGAGATTGATACAGGATGGTATCAAACGTATCTACTGGCACCTCCTTGATATAATGGAAACACTTAAAGCCAGGAGATTGTATGGCATCTAGCTGTGCCGTTATCTGCTGACCATAGACGCCTGATGAATTCCCAAGCAGGTATAATTCAACAGGCAGAGGAAAGGCGGCCGTGTTGCTAAATAACTTTGTAAAAGCTTCTACCAACGGTCCGTAATCCTTTTTACGCTGATCTGTCGAACCGACGACAGCAATGATAATCTTGTCTTTTGGTTTTTCTGCTGTTACAGGCGTATACGGTAGTAAGGGTACAGAAAACATCACCCGATCCGGTGATACCAGGTTTTGGTGTTTTACAAATTCCGTGATGGAATCAGACAGAAATGTAAACCGGGATACACGCGTGTTAATCTCCTCTGTATAATGTACAAAACGGTTAATGATCATTTCTTTAAGCACATAGGAGGCGGCCTTACGCAAATAATACAGGCCAAAGGGAATGCGAATGTGACGGAGTGGAGCAAATTGCTTGAAAGCATTGTGCACCCGCAGTACCGTTAACTTTTCGAAAGGAAGGGAAAGAAATGATTTTGGATTGACATGAATCGTATTGATAAAAATCAAATCAACCTGCAGGAACCGGTCATGGTGCTTATTAAGAAAGGCATGCATGGTCTCTCCTTCCTCTTTGATGACAAAGGTTACCTTTTCATTGTGTGGATATGGAGCGAGACAGGTATGGATGTACCGGTCACAATATATCGTCAACTGGTGATCTGAGCCTGCAAGTATTCTTGAAAACCCGTCCGCGCTATCCCAGTGTTTGTTAAATTCAAGCAGGGCAATCCTGCACGCCTGGGTTGTCATGATTTGGCAAGCAACAGGCAAGTAAGATGGTGCCTGGCATCTGCTGTCGTTTCTCTCAGCGGATAGATCGGGTCACCCATTGTCCAGAATTCACCGGTGAAGGCTTCGTAATAAATTTGTTTCAAGATGACCCCACCATTATCTGCAAGCCAGCTATTCAACTCATTTCTTGAATATACCTGGCCGATAAATGGATGTTGCTGACCATATCCTGCCTGCGGGTGACGGTATATATCCGGATGATACGTATGCTCGTTGTATGGAAAGGAGAGAATGATCTGGCCACCTGGGTTTAGCAAACTGAACATTCCTTTTAAAGCTTCGCGATGCGTAGGGATATGTTCGAGGACACTGATGCACGTGATCATGTCAAATTTCTGACCAATGCGGGGATTGGTAATATCGTCTGATTTGATTTTGAAATGCCTGTTGCTGAAACCGCCGGTCCAGTAGCCGGTGATTTTGTCGATAGCCGTCACCTTGATTCCGCAATTTTGTACCAGATGAGGAAAGGATGTTTTACCGGTACCAACATCAAGTAGCGTGTCAGGAGATTTCTCTGCTATGCAATTGAAGGCAAAAGCGAATTCGTTGGCCCGTTCATTCTTACGTTTTAGCGGATATTTATTTTCTTTATAAAACACCGGGTGGAGTAAAATCTGGATCAGTTTTTCATATACCCCAAAGAAGTATTCAATAATGGATTTCATGATGATGGTGTTTGTCCTGATTGACTGCCGGCATTGAATCCGGGCAGAAAAATGAGGCGTAAAGCTAGTTAAAAATCCCAGATTTGGCCGGTTCAGTGGCGCACAGACCACGATCATCCGGATCTCGTTTCGTCCGGGTTTAAGCCCACTGCTCCTTCCTATAGCATGCTATTCTCAGGGCAATAAAATAAAGCCGTTTTGGTTTATGTACCTTGCAGGTTTGTCGTAAGCAAATACCCCGGGTAAGGGTAATTTTGTTTGATGTAAACGGATGAATACATGAAGGCCATCACAGCACGGATCAAGAATTTTAATCAGCAACTCCGACAGCGGATCTCTTTTTTCTTTCCCGGGTATATTAAAAGATCGTATTTCAGGGAGATCGAAGCAGCTATGCTTGCAAATCCATTAAAAATAGCCAGAACGGAAAATGAAATATTGTTTATCGCCGATCTGATTCCGGCAGATGCTGTGTGCATTGACATTGGTGCTAACCGGGGTGATTACGTATATGCGCTGGAGCGCAGCAACAAATGCAAGCGTATATATGCCCTCGAACCGATTCCTGAGCTGAACCATCAGTTGAAAAATCTATTTCCCCGCGTGCATGTATGTAAGGAAGCAGCCTCCGATGAGTCAGGTATCAAATACTTCAATATACCATACATTCAGGAAAGATATTTTGATACAAGGGGCACCCTGGAACCTTTCCAGGAGCAAGGGCAGACATCCACAAGGACCATTCCTGTCGAAACTATAAAACTCGATGAGTTTATTAAAAAGTACAACATCCATCGTGTTGATTTCATCAAGATGGATATCGAAGGACATGAATTTGCTGCCTTGAAAGGAGCGGTCTCCACACTTGAAAATCTCCGACCCGTCTGGATGATCGAGATTGAGCAAAGACATCATCCGGCATCCGGCATCGAAACGATATTTGCGTTTATACAGCACTATGCTTATCAGGGCTACTTCTTTGATGGAGCTAAGTTAAGTTTTCAAAAGATAGAGGCTTTTTCTACAGGTGAATTTCAAAACGTGGCCAGGATGAACGATAAGAAAAAGTATATCAACAACTTTTTCTTCGTACCCGCGGAGAAGGCCAATGACTATCTGGGTGTATTCAATTCCATATCAAAACGCTTTGGATAAAATAATGATAGTCCGCAAGGTGGCTAGCGTATGAATGCCAGGTCAACATTTCGAAACTGAATTTGTCTTACGCGTCCAATTCCATATGTTTAGGGCGCTTCTAATAACTATCAAAATGAGCATTTTATCTTTTATAATGAGCTGGCAATCAATATGGAAAATTAATTGCCATTGGGTTATTAGAGGCGCCCTTTATACACAGATTCTAAATAGTTTACTTTTCATAAAGCGATCAGCATGAAGAAATTTTTAACATTGGGTGGGTTCTTGTTTGTACAACTCTGTGTCTTCGCCCAACCCTTTACCCGTCAGGACACCCTGCGTGGCAGTATCACACCGGAGCGTGCATGGTGGGACCTGAGTTACTATGACCTGGCTATTGATGTAGATGTGGAAGGAAAATCACTCAAGGGTACCAATACGATTTACTTTTTTGTGATCATTCCACAGCAAGTGATGCAGATAGATCTGCAAGAACCACTGGCGATAACCCATGTAGATTATAAAGGGCAGAAACTTTCCTACACACGAGAGGGAAATGTTTACCATATCAGATTTCCGTATCCACTCGTAGCAGGGGATCGTGACAAGATCACGATTCAATATGAAGGCGTTCCTGTGGTTGCGGTACGTCCTCCCTGGGATGGTGGACTCACCTGGTCAAAAGACGACAACGACAACCCCTTTGTCGCCACCTCCTGCCAGGGGCTTGGTGCCAGTGTATGGTGGCCATGCAAGGACCACATGTACGATGAGCCGGACAGTATGCTGATCCGCATCACGGCACCACCATCCTTGACCGATGTTTCCAATGGAAGGTTGAGACATATTGATTACCTGCCGGATGGCCGTAAGACGTTCCATTGGTTTGTCTCCAATCCGATCAACAACTACGGTGTCAACCTTAACATAGGCCGGTATGCCCACTGGACTGATACGATTCATGGGGAAAAGGGCGTCCTGGATATGGACTTCTATGTGTTGCAGGATAACTATGATAAAGCCAGGGAACATTTCAAAGATGCACATCGGACGATAAAGGCATTCGAATATTGGTTTGGTCCGTATCCTTTTTATGAGGACGGTTACAAACTGGTCGAAGTACCCTATCTGGGTATGGAGCACCAGAGTTGTGTCACGTATGGCAACAAATATCAAATGGGCTATCTGGGGCGCGATTTGTCATCTACCGGATGGGGCTTGAAATGGGATTTTATCATCGTACATGAATCTGCGCATGAATGGTGGGCCAACAGCATCACTTACAAAGACATCGCGGACATGTGGATACATGAATCCTTTGCCAACTATGCGGAAAGCCTCTATCTCGATTATCACTTCGGTCAGCAGGCGGCCAGTGATTATGTCATTGGTACCCGACGCACGATCATGAACAACGAGCCAATCATCGGAACCTACAATGTCAACAAGGAAGGATCCGGTGACATGTATCCTAAAGGAGGAAATATGTTACACACCCTGCGCACCTGGATTGGGGATGATGAAAAATGGAGAAGTGTTTTACGAGGCCTCCAGCGTGATTTTTATCATCAGACCGTGACCACCGAGCAGATCGAAAATTATATCGCCACCCAAACGGGCAAAGACCTGAAAGCTTTCTTTAATCAATATCTGCGCGATACCCGCATCCCAGTAGTAGAGTACGAGATGAAAGGAAAAAAACTAAACTACCGGTATGCAAAGATTGTAGATGGATTCAATATGCCTGTGGAAGTGAGGATCAATAGTGGAGATAAAATCATCCTTAAGCCCACCGCACAGTGGCAGGAACTAAAAATGGAAGATCAGGTCAAGTCCTTTTCTGTCGATCCGGATTACTACGTCCTTTACAAGAAAGCAGACTAATAATTTACCGGATACCGCATACAGAATACCGCATACTGATTAATGATTACAGAATACCGCTTACCAATCAAACAAACCAGGCCCTGATCCGTCGACCACGGGCCCGGTGACGCGACAAAACGTCAAAAACTTAAAGACTATTTTTATCCTCAAGTGTTGCATTTCTTTAGCCAATCCATGCTATAAAAATGAAGAAAACCTTTACACCTGAAATTTCACCTGAACAATATCTCCAGTTAATCACCGACCGTTTTGTCAGTGCAGGCGACCCTTTTCGGGCGGAGCAGCAAAGTGCTTACATGAAGCACCAGTTTGATTACTGCGGGTTGGGGGCTCCACAATGGATGGCGATGGCGAAAGACTTCTTTGCAACTCATGGCATGTATACAGGAAAACAGCTTGAACAGTTTGTCCGATTGTGTTATGATCAGGAATATCGGGAGATCCAATATGTCAGCCTCGAAATGATGCAGCGAATGTTGCCACACCAGAACAAATCATGGATTCGGGTACTTGAAAAATGTATTACTACCAATTCATGGTGGGATACGGTTGACTGGCTTGCCAAGCTTGTGGGCATGCACTTTAAACGATTTCCTGAGCTTCAGCATGAGTATGCCTGCAAATGGATTGAAACAGACCATATGTGGCTTCAGCGCGTGGCCATCATTCATCAACTCATGTACAAGGAAGCCACAGATGAAAAACTGTTGTTTGAAATGATCCGCAAGGTGGCAGATAGCAAGGAATTTTTTCTGCGCAAAGCTTGTGGCTGGGCACTCCGGCAGCATGCAAGAGTCTATCCAGCCCAAGTCAGGTCGTTTCTCAAGAAAAACACGCTTTCCGGACTTACCGTGCGGGAGGCGACGAAGCATCTGGATAGGATGGAATGATATTCCCTATATTGTCCTCCGACCACGATGACCTATGAATCCAACAAAACTATTTTCCGAATTTTTTGAAAGTGAAAAAGCTGGCGGACTGATCCTGATCGTCTGCACGTTGGTTTCATTAACCTTGGCTAACTCAACGATAGGCCCATCCTATCAACATCTCTGGCACGCCGATCTGATGTCGAAGTCAGTTGAGTTCTGGATCAATGATGGCCTGATGACGCTGTTCTTCCTCCTGGTCGGACTTGAAATCGAACGTGAAATATATGTAGGAGAATTTGCGGAGCGAAGGAAAGCGATGTTACCTATCATGGCTGCAGTAGGAGGTATGGCGGTTCCGGCAGCTATTCATTTTGGATTCAATCACGGGACTTCATTTGAAAATGGGTTTGGCATTCCTATGGCAACTGATATTGCTTTTTCACTCGGTATCCTGTCATTGCTCGGCAAGAGCGTCCCACTGATGCTCAAAGTATTCCTGACGGCCCTCGCGATTATCGATGACCTCGGAGCGATCATCATCATCGCACTTTTCTATTCAGATGGAGTGACATGGTTATACCTGGGCCTCTCCGGTGCTTTATTCGGATTAATGCTTTTGCTCAACAGGTGTAAGATTACTGCACTTTGGATCTATCTCAGCCTGGGTGTTGTCTTATGGTACTGCCTGTATCAAAGCGGTATTCATCCCACCATAACCGGTGTCCTGTTAGCATTTGCTATTCCGTTTGGAGACGGAAAGGAATCTTCTCCCTCCTACCGACTTCAACATTTTCTCCACAAGCCTGTCGCATTTCTGATCCTTCCTGTTTTTGCGCTTGCCAATACCACCGTGGTGATACCTGCAGACTTCCTTGGCGGGTTAACGAATTCAAATTCCTTAGGTATCATACTGGGATTGACAGCAGGAAAGCCGGCAGGCATTCTTGCCTTTTCACTGATCGGGATGGTCATGGGCTGGTGTGTGTTACCTGAAGGAATAAAAAGACGACACATACTTGGTGCAGGTATTCTGGCCGGTATTGGATTTACAATGTCTATTTTTATTACACTGCTGGCATTCGAAGACACCCAGGTGATTAACGGCGCAAAGATTGCGGTG
>Ga0116178_10002604_pt1 | contig 14106 bp, 12 predicted proteins | sample AD_STIC12_MetaG_FD_89880 | JGI IMG/M metagenome (GOLD analysis project Ga0116178, IMG submission 89880) | Active sludge microbial communities of municipal wastewater-treating anaerobic digesters from USA - AD_STIC12_MetaG | ecosystem: Engineered > Bioreactor > Anaerobic > Digestate | place: USA... | reverse complement strand
TGTGCGGTAATATTATCGCCCTCCAGGAACATAGCTTTCGCATGTTCACCGGAAATATGGGTCGACTTGCTTAGCCCTTCATAAACCAGCGACCATTGGATGGTGACATTGGAGGCCGCCTTTGTTGTGTTAAAGGGTTCGTCGGTGGCCCAGGATAGCGAGACATGGTCGATGATCGTGTGTGTCGCACCGGCATCGATAGTGATGCTGTCGGTGGTATCCTGCTTCGTACCGCTGGTGGGACCGGGACGGATCCGGATGTGGCGGACAATATTATGGGGCTTGTTGAAGTAGAAGGGCGATCCCGTCAGGTTGGACGGATGGTTCTTGATGGCGATACCGCCGCCCGGAGCGGTTTGGCCAGCAATGGTAAGATTGCCGGAGGTGGGTTTGATCTGCCGTAGCAGTTCAATGGTGCCAGCCACACGAAACACGCACGTGCGCGGCCCGGTTGCCATCATGCATTCGCGTAAGGACCCTGCGCCGGAATCGGCGAGCGTCGTGACTGGGATCACCCGTCCGCCCCGCCCGCCTAAGGAAGCTGCGCCAAAACCTTCGGCACTTGGAAAGGCGCGCTGCGCCCCCGATGGTAGTTTGGACGGGTTATATGTTTGCCCGAAAAGGTCAGCCGGAATTTGCGTGCAAATAATCGCAGTGATTGTGACCAATAGCGTAAATAGCCTTTCCGCACGACTTGGCCCGCGCACCGGTTTGGACGGCAACATTTCGGGCAAGACCAATGTGCGTTGAGCACCGGCGGGACGACGGTAAGTGCGACGTGACATGTTAAAGGCTCCAGATCTCGATCCTCCGTCCGCCGGGTCAAATGAGGCGGAAGCGGGAAGAAGTTGAGAGTGCCTTTAAAATAGTAACACTATGTTCGTAAAGATAGTAACGCAATGATTAATGAGCGGACTGGCTATCTGAATGAATTTAGCTGGATAAAATTTCGAAGAGATCGCGCAAATCCGGGCTCAATTCTGCATTTATATTTAGATTCAATGGGATAGAGGGGTGAAATCTCCCACTTCATTGAATCCATTGGATTTTTTCCGATGCGGTGCCTTTTTCTGTCCCGAAATACTTTAAACTGAGAAAATTGAGCCCACTCACGAGCTGGGGCAGCATTAGATTATCGGTATCCAGGCCACAAATTCGCTAATGACTGGGGGTTGGAGTGCCGCTTTTTGCGCGTTCCCGGGATCGAAACGGGCAACATTTGTTACAATCCGTTGCAATGGTGACGGAAAAATGGGACGGGAAAGATGGTTAACGTGCGAATCACCAAAACGAATCACTTATCCAAAATGGCTAGACTTTCGTCTTTTACGGCTATTTACCTTTGGATAGATGGGTGTCCCACTATGGTACGACACTGACGAATTCATACAAAGAATTGAAATATTCTTTTAATTATCAGACATTTAAATGGTTATCTCGCACCTGCAAAAAAATGCAAAATTGGCCCAAAAATGGCCCTTTGGGGGTCGACAGGTCTGCGGAAGTTATATAACTTTAAGAAACTTACCAAAAAGTAAAGTTTACGTGGGTCGCAAACGTGAAATCTTCTGGACAAGGTATGTTTGATGACCGATGCAATTTTATCCGCCGTAGTAGTAGGCAAGAATTCTCTTGCTCGTGAAGGCCTCCGCCGCATTCTAGCCGAAGAAAATTTTTCGGTACAGGCTTCCGTTGAAAGCGGGACATCGTTCCTGCTCGCGAATGCCGAGGATGACTCTCCAAATCTGTTCATTCTGGACAACAGCACGACCGATCACCTTGAAAGTGAATTGGAAGCGCTGAACGCCAGCTTCCCGAAGTCACGCAAAGTTGTGCTCTCGGACCAGTTCGACCTCGAAGAAGTTGTCGACGCCTTCAAATATGGCGTTGATGGCTATATCGTCAAGGAAATCAGCCTGGATGCCTTGATGAAGTCGCTCCGCCTCGTTGCCATGGGCGAAAAGGTAATGCCGAGCCAATTGGCGCAGCATCTTTCCGGCATGGAAGAAAAAAGCCAGGTTCCCCAATTTGCGCGTAACCCCGATGTTACGCGTATCCTGTCGGAGCGTGAAATCACCACCTTGCGTTATCTGCTTGTTGGCCATGCTAACAAGGTTATCGCACGTCGCCTCGAAATCAGCGAAGCGACTGTGAAGGTCTATGTCAAAGCGATCTTGCGTAAGCTGCGGGTCAGCAATCGCACGCAAGCTGCGATTTGGGCTTTCAACAATGGCGTTCAGGTTGTGGCCGACGACGTCAAGGAATTGGATGACGAAATGAACTACGACGACGTCCAGGTCGCTGCAGAATAATTGGTCAGTGCACTAGCCGGTTCGCGGCTGGTCAAAGCAACAGATAGAAGCCGGGATATCCAAAAGGATATTCCGGCTTTTCTGTGTCAGGATTGCAGACGCCGACGCTTTTCACCTGCAGCCATCACCCCAAGGGTGGAGATCAATATCGACAGATCCGTCCGCCAATGGCCGTTGTCGATATACCAAAGATCGAGCGCAATTTTCTCGTCGAGAGACAGCAATGTATTGCCGTTGACCTGTGCCCAGCCGGTCAAGCCGGGAGGGACCGATCCGCGTTTTACACCCCGTTCGCCAAGACTGGCGATCGTTTCCGGTAACAGCGGGCGTGGACCGACAATGGCAATATCGCCGTTGACGACATTCCAAAGGCTGGGAAGCTCATCAAGACGGGTTTTCCGCAAAAATGTGCCAATGCCCGTGACCCGGTCTTCATCGGGAAGCAAATGGCCTTCGGCATCGCGCAGGTCGCGCATCGTGCGAAACTTAACCAGCGTGAAGGGCTTGCTGCCCAAGCCGGAACGCGTTTGCCGGAACAGGACATTCTTCCCCTGCATGATCCGCAACAGTGCCGCGATGATCAAATTTACGGGAAGCAAAGCTACGAGGGCGACGGCCGCCAATATGCGGCGCAAGGCACTTATGATGACGGTCATGCGGTCTTCACCCCGCTGGCAGCGGACCCGGCTATGCGCTGCAGTACCGTTAACAATGGCTTTGGTGCGAAGCCGAAACTTTGCAGACGGTCGCTGTTAATGGCGGGGAAGCCTGTATCCGGAGCACGGTTCGCGTGCACCATCTGGATGGCGTCTGACGGTCGGCCTAGAATTTCAGCCAATTTAATCACGATGTCGATCAATTCGGTGCGCTTGCCCGAAGACAGGTTATAGACGCCGTTCAATTCGGTTTCGACGGCGAGCAGCAAGCCGGCGCACACATCTTCACAATCGATAAAATCGGCACCAAATGCGGCGCCGTCTTGAATTTGCACAGGGATGCCGCTGGCAAGGTCACCCGCCAGCTTGTCTATGATGCTCCGGCCATCGCCGATGACCGAGGATATACGTAGGATAGCATGATCTATATCATGTTCGTTGCACATGCTGGCAGCGAGCCATTCTTGAGCTGCTTTAGATGCCAGATACAAAACCCGCGACTGCGGTCCGAAGGGCGATTCCTCCGAAGCTTCGGCCTGGTCCGAGCGGTAGACATTGGCTGTGCCGGTCAGCACCAGACGCTTGACCTTTGCCAGCGCCATTGCTTCGACCAGCCTTTGTGTGCCGAGAACGTTGACGTTCCAGAGGGCAGCATCGCCCTCGTCGCCCGGGACCTTGCCAGGAATTATCGCGGCCAAATGCACGAGTTGATCGACGTCGTGCAGATGTTCGGCCATGGTTTCGACGCTGTCGGCAAGCGTGAACGGGCGAATGTCGATATCTTCGCCATGGGTAAAACCGGCATCGCGTTGCAGCGCAACGACCGAAAAACCGCGGCTCTTTAACAGAGCGATCAGGCGACTGCCAATCGCGCCACTCGCGCCCGTGACGGCAATCCGCTGTCCGGTCACGGTTGCCCCACTGCCGCGATTTGGCTGTGGTCGAGAAATTGTTCTTCCAAGAACCGGATAACCGTTCCGTGCCGGATCGTTGGCGGCGCGATATCTTCACCCAGGATTAGCTTGCGCAGGCAAAGTTCGACCTCGTTAAATCCGAACAGCGCGCGCATCGGTGTTGTTCCTGAAAAGCGCGCGTTGATTTCGAAGAGGCGCGGGACGCCATGTGCATCCACCCGGAATTGGAAATTGGTCGGGCCATAGGGTTTCAGTGCGTGGGCGAGATCATGGACATATTTCTCATAGTCCGGGAAGTCGCCGGAATAGGCGCGATAAGTATTCCCGTCCCGAAGATCGCGTCGTAGCACGATGGAGGCCTGCACCTTATCGTCGAAGAACAGCACGCCAGCGGTATATTCCTGATCGTCCTCGCCAGCCATTTGCTGGACAACGAGGTCCTGCCGCCCGCGCAGCGCTTCGTCGAGTTCGGTCCGGTTGTGCACCTTCGAAACACCGACAGCGCGTGCGCCGCGGCGTGGTTTGACGATAAGGGGAAAGCCAATGCTTTCGATCAGCTGCTCCAGCGCGGCGCTATCTTCGGCGCGCACCGATTGCGGATTGGACAGCCCGTGCGCTTCGAGGAACTGGGCGGTCTGGTATTTGTCGTCGGCGATCTCGATCACATCGGCGGCGCTGACGAGAATATGCGTGTTGAACCGCGCCTCCCATTCCGCGCGTTTCTGCGCGAAGAGGGCGAGTTCAACATCGGTGCCGACCAGCACGGCATCGGGACGCACTTCGTCCAGAATTGCTTCAATCCGGGGAATATAGTCGGGATCGGTCGCCATCGGGATCAGGCGCGCATCATCGGTCCAGTGTAGCCCTGCCGACAACGCATTGGGGTCAAGCGCAATGATCTGGATGGGCAACGACGCTGACTTGAGCGACTTTATGATTCCCTGTCCCAGAACCGCGCCGGCGCCTGTAACTACAATCTTCATCATTCAAAAAATCCACATAATTTGTCTTTGGTGCTGGGCGAAAAAGCGGAATGCTGTCGGATTTCGCGGCAATGGGCCGCGGCGTCGAAGGCTATATTATGCCGGACAAGTGTCAATTTTTCGTTGTCCAGTTCAATCATGGCCCAATGCGGTGTGCGGTCGTCGGCCGAACGGGGTTGGCCAACGGCGCCTACGACATGGATTTCAGCGTTGGCATCGGCATAATGGCGGCTGCGGTGCAGATGCCCGAAGACGCCATAGCGATAGCCGCGCTGCGCACACACTTCCGCGGCGCGCGCCATTTCGGCGTCGCCCGACATATAGGTCCAGTCGCCATAACCAAAGGGGTTGGCGTGCGCCATGAACAGCGGGCCGCTATGCCATTCCTGCACGATGGGCAGCGTGTCGGGCCAATGCTTGCCCAGTTGCCGCCACGTCCAATCGGCTGATTGCTTGATCCATTCGGGCATCCGGTCGAAATAGTCGGTCTGACCATTCTCCATATCGATATAAAGCTGGTCATGGTTCCCACCCACCAGAAGCGCCCCGTCTTTGGTGATCGCCTCAGCCGCGAGTTCCGCACACGCTCTCGGGTCGATCCCGTAAGTGAAGATATCACCCAGCAGGATGAGTTGATCAAATCCGGCGGCCCGTGCATCCGACAAGGCCGTGGCAAAGGGGGCGTAGGCAGAATGGATATCGCTGATAACCGCTATGCGCACAAACCAAACCTTATTCTAATTGCCTGAGGCCGGGGAGGCCAGTTCGCACTGGCCCCAATTCAGTCGATATAGGATTTTTTGCCGAACATCCGGTTGAACCAGGCGGGCATTTTGGACTTGGTCCGACCGATGTCGGTATAATAGCTTGCCGATTCCCAATAATATTGGATGGCATCGCCATAGCGTCCACGCGCATGCTCTTCATAATTAACCTGGTCGAAGATAACGCCCGCGACGCGATTGATGCCCAGCATTTCCATCGTCGCATTCATTTGGTCAATGGTCGTCTTGCCCCAGCGTGCAACCACAACCGTATGGTCGGCAAAGCTGCACATGGTCCGCGCGTCCTTGACGGCGAGGGTTGCAGGAGCGTTGATGACAATGAAGTCGAATTTATTCCGGAGATCGGCGAGCAAAACCTGCAGCGCGCGCGACCCGAGCAGGCGGGCGGGTTCCGCCACCGGCTTGGTCGCACTGATCAGCGCAATCCGGCTGGTGTCGATGGCCGTTTCCGTGTCGATCTGGTCCAGGTCGCTGTCGTTGGGCAGCATCGGCGGCGCGATTTTCGAAAAATCGACATGACCCTTCAAAATCTCGATCAGGTCGGGCGTTTCTGCCCGCTTCATTTGTTGGATAAGGCCCGTCTTGCGCAGATCGAGATCGATCACCGCGACGCGCTTGCCAACCGCCATTGCGGCGGCCGCCAGGGTAACGGATACCACCGACTTTCCGTCGCCGGGCAAAGGTGAGGTAATCAGCACGGTTTGGCACTGGTTCGGCGTGCTCAGTGCGTTGACATCAAAATAGGCCGCACGTGCAACTTCCGAAAAGAGCGATTGTGGATCCTGCAGGACCGGGCTTTCTTCGATCTTGCTGCCAAAATTCGCTTCGATAAAGGGCAGCATTCCAAAGGTTGGCAAGCCGAATAGCTTCCGGATTTGCGCTGAGTTCCGCAGCTTGTTGTCAAACAAGTCGATGGCAAAGGCGACAAGAAAGGCGAGAACCGCGGATGCCAGAAGCGCCATTGTGGTAATCTTGAACGGCTGCGGCGATACGGGCTTTTCGTTCACCGATGCAGGTGACACGACGGTGGTGTTCACACCTTCAAGCGGGTTCTTGGCGCGAATTTCCGAAACACGCTCGGTAATCTGGTTATACGCCTTCACGGCCTGTTCGGCCTGACGCGACAATGTTTCCAGTTCCACGACATTGCGGATGTTGCTGTAAGCCTTGCCGGTGAGGGCATTGAGCTGCGCGCGCAATTGACCGGCGCGTGCCGCATCGCCCGACGCATCGCTGCGGGCCATCTGCGCCATACGGGCACCTTCGGCACCCGCAACCGCCGCTGCATCCGATGCTGCGCGGCTACGTTCACGGGCGAGATCTTGCCGGACGCGTGACAGAGTTGCCGATAAGCTGATGATTTCGGGGTGGCTGTTGCCATAGGTTTCCGACTTGCTTGCAAGCTGCGTGGTCAAATCGGCTTCTTGGCGTTCCAGCGCTTGGGTCGAGGCATTGCTGGCCCCGGCAATGCTGCGTATCCCGGCTGCTGCTGCAACACCGGCGCTGCGTGACGAGGAACCCGCGCTCATTGCCGAAGCGGAAATGGCTTCGCTTTGGATGCGGTTGATCTGGCTGAGATCTTCGGTCCCGGCTGCACCGGCCAGCATGCCATTGGCAATACGGAAATCGGAAACTGCCTTTGCTGTTTCTTCGGCAATTTTTGCTGTCTCTTCCTGTTTCTTGGTCAGCGAGGCCAAAAGCTCTTTACTGCGCTCTTCGGCCTTCTTCGTGCGGATAGACTGCACTGAAAGCGGATATTGGTTGGCAATCAATGTGGCCATTTCGGCAGACCGTGACTCCACAGTAATTTCTACAAGGTCCGAGCCTTCCTGCATGGTGATTTCGGACATTTCCAGCAAACGGGTCGCTGCCTTGCGGATTTTCTGCTTCTTTCCGCCGACAGGATCTTTGCCCATATCTTTCTTGAAATCTGCGCGATCGTAGAGCTCCAGGTCGCGCACAACCTTTTCAGCTGCGGCGCGTGAACGGTGAAGTTTAACTTCGTTGGCGATACGCTGGTTGTTCTTCGCCATCACGTCGGCCTGGTTGACACCGACGGCATCGATGAGTTCGACCTGCATTGACACAGTAGAGCTGTAGAGAGTGGGGCGGGTAATCTGCCAGATGAAGGCGCTCAAGGTAACGATGGCAATGATGCTGAGCACAAGCTTCTTATGGCGGAGCAAGACATTCGTGAATTCACCAATGCCAGAGCTATCCACTGTCGAGAAGTTTTGCGGGCCGGCTGTCGCAGGGCGACCTTGCGCAAAACCGACCTGTCCGGAATGGTTCGAGCTTATGATAGCATTGGACATCAGATTACTTTCTTTTTCAACATTTTATGTGCCGCAGCCTGAGAATATTGCCGTTTCTCGACCGTGCACTTCGCCCCGATGATATAGCGTGCCTCTATTATCGGGGGCGATTGATATTGGGGGGATGGCGCGTCTTTATTGGACTACCCCCTTTGAGCAATGGTATTGCCATGCCGAGGTTAACAATTAACCGGCGGTTCGAAGGCGGAGCCGAAATAACTCTTTTTCTTGATAAATTTGGTGTTCGGGCGGCCCATGCTTCGAACTTGTCGTCCTGCGTCATTCATGTGGCAGCAACAACTTATGGTTAATGCAATATTGTCGTTGAGTGCCGCGCAAATGTGTTCAATTATGGAGCGTCAAACGTCCTGAACTTAATATGTGTTGCATTAGGTTTGACGAAATACTGTAAGATTTGCTGTGCGTCGCTCGGGCGGCAAATCCAAACTGGGAGGTTTCAGTAATGAAGAGTTTGTATCTGGGAACGGCACTAGCTGCCTTTTCCGTTATCGCCATTAGTCCGGCTTCGGCCGAACGGAACGGCGATCCGATTGCAGATAGCTATATCTGCGTATTCAAAAACAATGTCGTTGCAAAAGCTGATGTTGGCGTAAAGGCCGACCGCGCCGTGCGTGATGGCGGTGGCCAGTTGAAGCAGGTATATCGCGATGCTGTTCGTGGGTTTGCTGCCAAGATGACCAAGACCGGTGTCGATGGCTTGAAAACGCGCAACAGCGATATTGCCTTTTGTGAACAGGACCGCGTGGTCTCGGTTACTCCGCTCGATGCAAGCGGCACGGTTGTGTATGCTTTGGGTGAAGTGAACGCGAGCAAGGGCCAGGACGGCGTGAAGCCGCCACCACCTCCTCCGCCTCCAGGGCCGACCCCTCCGCCTCCGCCCCCTCCACCGCCTACATCGGGCGTTCAGCAGACCCCTTGGGGTATTACACGCGTTGGTGGTGGTATTAACGGCACCTTTGCTACGGCATGGGTCATTGATTCCGGCATCCAGCTGAACCATCCCGATCTGAACGTCGATGTCCCACGCAGCCGCAGCTTCATTACCGGTCTGACGCCTAACGACCAAAATGGTCACGGCACCCATGTTGCTGGCACCATTGCGGCCATCAACAACAATATCGGTGTGGTCGGCGTCGCGCCGGGTGCAAAGGTTGTTGCTGTACGTGTTCTCAACAAAAAGGGTAGCGGCTCAACCTCGGGCGTTATTGCCGGTGTTGATTATGTATCGCAAAATGGTGCCGCCGGTGATGTTGCCAATATGAGCTTGGGTGGCGGGATCAGTCAGGCATTGGACAATGCCGTAGTTGCCGCAGCAGCCAAAGGTATTCGCTTTGCACTCGCAGCCGGAAACGAGGCGACCAACGCCACAAGCAGCTCGCCCGGTCGAGCCAATGGGCCGAATATCTATACGGTGTCGGCCTTTGGCACGGGTGATGTATTTGCGTCATTCTCGAACTTCGGTAACCCGCCGGTCGATTTTGCGGAACCAGGTGTTGGCATCAGGTCCACATGGCTGGCCGGTGGCTATAATACCATCAGCGGTACGTCGATGGCGACACCACATCTTGCCGGGCTCCTGCTCGTTGGTCCCATCCGCAATGGCGGCACTGTGATAGGCGATCGTGATGGCAATCCGGACGTCATCGGCGTCCGTTAAATAATTGGATGGTGTAGGGGCCGGACAATGTCCGCCCCAAACCAGCCAGATATACATTCAAGAAAGGGCTCCGTGCGCGTTACTGCGTTCGGGGCCTTTTTTAACCATGAAGCAAGCCATTTGGTGTGCCGAATACCCTTTTGGTCACCGGGCCATTACCCCTTTTAGTGGCTTGCCGTTTGTGTCCCCGCCAAATATTGAGGCGGCGAACGAAACGCTATTCCCAGGAAATTTGTATGAAAATCGCGATGATAGGATCAGGTTATGTCGGCCTTGTGTCGGGCGCATGCTTCGCCGACTTTGGTCATGACGTTGTCTGCGTCGACAAGGACGCACGCAAGATCGACCAACTCAACGCCAATATCATGCCGATTTTCGAGCCGGGTCTCGATATGCTGGTAAAGACCAACGTTGATGCGAAGCGTCTTTCTTTCTCGACCGATCTGAAGGCATCGCTGAAGGGCTGTGACGCGGTCTTTATCGCCGTAGGCACGCCTTCGCGTCGCGGCGACGGCCATGCCGATCTCAGCTATGTTTATGCAGCTTCGGAAGAACTGGCCGCAGCGATTGATCCCAAGACGGTCGTGGTGACCAAATCGACCGTGCCCGTTGGCACCGGAGACGAAGTGGAGCGGATCATCCGCGAAGCCAATCCCACGCTGGAATTTGCCGTCGTTTCCAACCCTGAATTTTTGCGCGAAGGCGCCGCCATTGGCGACTTCAAGCGTCCCGACCGGATTGTTGTCGGTACCGATGTTGAATGGGCCCGCGAAACAATGCGCGCCATCTATCGTCCACTGTTCCTCAATGAATCGCCAATTCTTTTTACAAGCCGCCGTTCATCTGAGCTTATCAAATATGCCGCCAACGCGTTTTTGGCGACCAAAATCACCTTTATCAATGAAATGGCCGACCTTTGCGAAAAGCTTGGCGCCAATGTTCAGGACGTGTCGCGCGGAATTGGACTCGATAATCGTATCGGGTCAAAATTTCTGCACGCAGGTCCGGGCTATGGCGGCAGCTGCTTCCCGAAGGATACGCTTGCTCTGCTCAAAACCGCTCAGGATAACGATAGTCCGGTCCGCATTGTTGAAGCCGTCGTTCAAGCAAACGATCTTCGCAAGCGGGCCATGGGTCGCAAGATTATCGCTGCCCTGGGCGGGGATGCGCGGGGCAAGAAAGTCGCGCTGCTTGGCCTGACTTTCAAACCCAATACCGACGACATGCGTGATGCGCCGTCGATCGCGATTGTTCAGACCTTGCTGGATGCAGGCGCGCAAGTGCATGCCCATGATCCCGAAGGCATGGAAGAGGCATCGAAAATTCTCCCCGAAGTCGTCATGACAGACAGCGCCTATGCTGCTGCCGAAGGCGCAGATGCGGTTGCGTTGGTAACCGAATGGGATGCGTACCGCGCGCTCGACCTTGCCAAACTGCGTTCGGCAATGAACGGTGACGCGATGGTTGATCTGCGGAATATTTACCGCAGCAACGAAATCGAGGCCGCCGGCTTCCGTTACAGCAGCATCGGTCGCTAAACCGCCTGCGACGCCGCCAATATTTTGTCCGATTGGCGAAATCGGTCAAAGGCGGCGGCGATGCAGCGGGCGTAGGGACGGCCGCTGTCTTCTATCACAAGCTGATCCCCGTGCCATTTGGCAAGGCCGCGTTCTTCAAAGGGCTGCAATGCTCCTGTGGGATGGGCATCGGCGCGCACTTCGACATGGCCGTCGCATAACAACCGCTCGATCCAGCGGCTGTGCTCCATGTCCTCGGCATCGGGTACAAAACCCCGCGAGGCGGCGAGTGCACCAGCATTTACCCGGTCGCGATAGGCGCCAATATTCTTCTCATTCTGGACGAGCAATCCGGGCAGCATGCTGATCGAACTCGCCCCAAAGCCCAGCAGCGTTTCGTTGCTGTCTTCGGTGAATCCCTGAAAATTGCGCCGTACCTTCCCGGCTTTCGCGGCGATGGCCAGCGGATCTTCAGGGAGAGCGAAATGGTCGAAGCCGATCGGCGCATAGCCCGCTTCAACAAGCATATCGAAACCTAAAGCGGATTGCTGGAACCTTAGATTTGCGTCTGGCAGGGCATCGGTGTCGATGCGCCGTTGTCGCGGGATCATCGACGGCAGATGGGCATATCCGAACAGCGCTATTCGTGTGGGACGCAGTGCGATGGCCTGCTTCAGGCTGTCGCGCACATCTTCCAGCGACTGATGCGGCAAGCCGTACATCATGTCGAAATTGATCGCCTTGATCCCGCGTGACCGCAGGGATGAAACGCAGGTTTCGATCAGCGCAAGGGGCTGCACCCGGCCAATGGCTTCCTGAACATGGGGGGTGAAGGTTTGGACGCCCATGCTCACGCGGCTGACATTCGATGCGGCCATAACCAGCGCCCATTCGGACGTAAATCCGCGCGGGTCTATCTCTACCGAGATTTCCGGCTGGCCAGCGGCAAAGACGGTGATGATGCGGTCCAGCAAGCGCACGAATTCGACCGTTGAAAGGGCATTCGGACTTCCGCCGCCAAAGGCGATTCGCTGCACAAAGCCCCGCCCGCCGATATATTTGGCAACCAATGCCAGCTCAGCCTCCAGCGCATCAAGATAGGCGGCAAGACGTTGCGCTTTGGACGCTGCCCCGGTGTTGCAGCCGCAATACCAGCAGATCTGCTCGCAAAAGGGGATGTGCAAATATAAGGAGAGCGGTGTTCCCGGGGCGACATTGCGCAATGCCGTCGCATAGTCATCCGGACCGACGCCCTCATGGAATTCCGCAGCGGTTGGGTAGCTGGTGTAGCGGGGCACGGGTCTGCTGAGCAGTTCGGGATAATATGGCCACATGCCACCTTCATAATTCCAGTCCGCGGCAAGACCTTGATCTGCGTCAAAGACTTTAAATTTGGACGCAGCAATATGACCCTACTGACAACAAGGTCAGCATAAGGAAACTGACATGAAATCTCTCTCCCTGAAAACAAGCATGCTGGTGGTGGCCATCGCCTTGGGGACCAGCGCAGCCCATGCCGAGGCAGGCGACACCTTCATCCGTATACGCGGTATCATGATTGCGCCGACCGAAAGTTCGGGTCCCATATTGCCGGCCTTTCCCACCGAAGAGGTGAAGTCAACAACAGCGTCATGCCCGAAGTCGACATCACCCATATGGTCAGCGACAATGTGGGGCTGGAGCTCATTGCTGCGACCACCAAGCATAATGCTTCGGGTACAAGCGGCACGACAGGCGGTATCGGTAAACTCGCATCCACCTGGGTGCTGCCGCCCACATTGACCCTGCAATATCATTTTGCCCCGGAAGCCAAAGTGCGCCCCTATGTTGGCGCGGGCGTGAACTACACGATCTTCTATTCCGAAAAGCCGTCGGCCGGTCTCGAAACGGCTGTGGGCCAGACCGACGTCAATTTGAAGGACAGCTTCGGCTGGGCTGCGCAGGCGGGGATCGATATCGATCTGAACGAGAAGATGTTCCTGAACTTTGACGTGAAATATATCGACATCGATACGACGGCGCGCTTGGCGACAACCGCCATCGGCACGCAGCGCGTTAAGATCAGCCTTGATCCAATCGTGGTCGGTGTAGGGGTGGGCTTCCGCTTCTAAGAGACGCGCAGGGCGGCCAAGGGTCATTGGCCGCCCCGCGTAAGGCGGCGCTTCCGGGGGGAGGCGCCGCCTTTTTTAATGCTTAGCAGCAGTCTTCCGGGTCGCTGTCGTTCAGCCTTTTCCGCCGGTCATTGGCCGCATGGCAGCCTTTTTTGCAGCAACCATGATCATCACCTTCACCGGGGTGAGGTTGCTTTACGGGAATCGACACCCGCACGCCGGGCTGTCCGCATACGCCGACCGTCAGCGTCTTGCCTTGCGCCGGAAGGGGCGGGATGACCAATATGGCAATGGCCAAAAGCGCAGCCATACGCTTCACAGCGGGTCTTCCTCATCAATCAATATCCGTAAAGCTGCTCCGTCGGCATCGTCAAACTGGCCATTTTTCAACGACCAGAAAAAGGAGGCGAGGCCCAAAAGGCCAAGCCCCAGCGCCACCGGAATGAGCAGGGCAAGACCGGTCATCGGACCACCGCCCGCAGGCGCAGCGCGTTCGCAACGACAATCAGCGAAGATCCGGACATTGCTGCCGCGGCAATCAAGGGCGTGACATGGCCGGAAATAGCCAGCGGCACAGCGATGACATTGTAGCCAATGGCAAGGGCGAAGTTCTGCCGCACAATCTGCTGCGTCCGGCGCGCGGCACGCACAGCGGTCGCGACAGGGGTCAGGGCGTCGCCCAGGAAAACAACATCCGCGGCATTCTGCCCGACATCACTCGCCGATGCGGGTGCGATAGAGGCGTGACCTGCCGCCAGCGCCGGACCGTCGTTAAGGCCGTCGCCGACCATCAGGACACGGTGCCCCGCCCTTTTCTGCCGGGAAATGGCGTCCA
>Ga0116178_10002593_pt1 | contig 14135 bp, 10 predicted proteins | sample AD_STIC12_MetaG_FD_89880 | JGI IMG/M metagenome (GOLD analysis project Ga0116178, IMG submission 89880) | Active sludge microbial communities of municipal wastewater-treating anaerobic digesters from USA - AD_STIC12_MetaG | ecosystem: Engineered > Bioreactor > Anaerobic > Digestate | place: USA... | reverse complement strand
TGTTTCTTCTTCCGGGCAACCGACGCGAGAATGTCCGGGGTTCGCTCCATTTCGATTGCCAGAGTGTCGGTTGTTTTCTTGATTTTCTGGTCGGCAACCACTTTCGGGCGGTAATCGGCCACTGCAGCCGCCATTACGAGCACATTCGCCTCCTGGAATCTGGCGAGAACCGCGTCCATCATCTGTTGAGCGGTTCCCACTGCCATGCAGTCGGCGCCAATCGGAGGGGGTACCGCCAACGGCCCATGGACAAACGTTACATGTGCCCCCATCCCCGCGGCCATTTCTGCGAGTGCGACGCCCATTTTTCCCGACGACCGGTTGGTAAACACGCGGACAGGGTCGACGGGCTCTTCTGTCGGTCCCGCCGTCACCAGCACCCGCTTTCCCGCCAGAAGGCCGGCGCGGGGAAGCGCCCTCACGAGATGATGCATGATCTCACGCGGTTCGATCATCCGCCCTTCGCCTACTTCGCCATCGGCCAGCTCGCCTTTCCCGGTGGGAGTGATGTGGTAACCGGACTCCAGGAGCAAAGGGATGTTCCGCTGAGTGGCCGGCGCCTTCAGCATGGCGGTGTTCATCGCGGGCACAAACATGACCGGCGAATACGTGGCAATGATCATCGTGCTCAGAAAGTCATCCGCGATTCCGTGCGCGGCTTTCGCCAGAATGTTCGCCGTTGCCGGCGCAATGACGACGATATCCGCCCACCGTGCCAGAGCGATGTGTTCCGTCGACATCGCGCGGTTGCGCCCGTACATACCCACCACGACGTCGTGGCCCGACAGGGTTTCAAATGTGAGCGGTGCAACGAATTCCGTTGCGTGCTCCGTCATGACGACCTTGACTTCCGCGCCCGCCTTCACGCAGAGACGCACAAGTTCGCATGTTTTGTAACAGGCGATACCGCCCGTCACCCCGATGACAATCCGTCTCCCCCGAAGCATGTCCTGGCTCCTCCTTCCAACCCCTGCGCACCCGACGGAACGTTCGGGGGACACGCCGCCGTGTGCCCCCCATCCGTTGCAGGAGAACGCAAAGTTACCTCCCGATCAGAGCTACAGAACGCGGCGGCAGGAGGACACCCCGCTGTCCATCTTTTTCCTCGATGGTGGCAACTCCCAGCAATTCCTGCGCATCCAGCGGGAGTTGTTCGCCCACCGGCACCGCGAACACTTTTCCGTCGGTGAAGTTCTCCAGTACGAAATCGCCGCTGACATACGGGTAGTACCCCACCCGGGCCGGGGCGAGGAACGCCTGCCCCGTGGCCAGCGCAACCTGCTCCTGAATGACGTTTACCACGGGTTCCGGATAGTTCTGCATCTGGAGCACGATCGGTACGTTCAGGTTTTCGTCCATGCGGTAGTCCGCGGGAGATGCGCCGAACACGTTCAGCACCACAACGGCACCACCGGAAACGTGCGCCTGACGGGTAACCACGGGAATGCGTTCCGCGCGATGATGTGCAACTCCGCTGACCGACGCCAGCACGTTTGCGGTGCCCGGCCTGAGGTCGAACCGGAACTCAACTGGCGCGGAGGCTTCCACGGCCCTGTCGCCCACCATGAAGTGCGAGCTGAACCAGTGATTCCTTTGGGCCCACCCATCGCCGCCGAACCCGGCGAGCGTTTTCAATTCCTCGTCGTCGTCATGTTCCGCGAGCAGCGAGGCTGTCAGGAAGACGGTTCCTCCCGAATTGACAACCTCGGATACGAACGGGGTGAGCTCCGGGCTTCCTGCGACATGGTCGGTCAGGAGTACGGCGGGCGGCAGGAGTTCCGGGAAATCAGCCCGTGGCACTAACGGCATCCCCAGCATCCCGAGCCCGTCGAAGATGTACCCATCGTGTTTCGGTGCGGGGTTGTGCGGGCGAATGGCGGTAATGCCTATCGGCTGCTGGCCGTCCAGTCGCGAGGCAAGCTTTTCCAGCCGTGGCTGCTCTTCCTTCAGGGCTGCCAGCAGGTGTCCCTTCCCTCGGAAAAGCGGGTCGCCGTAACAGAAGAGCGTCAGATTTCGGACGCCTCCAAGAAGCGACTGGTATGCCTGTTCGACGTAAAGGTCGGTGTCACACTCGATGTAATCGAACCACGCGCCCTCGAGATTCGGTTCGGCCGCTTTGTGCCAGCGCACGTTGAAGCAGGCTTCGTACTGCGGAGTGAAACCAAAATCGGGCGTGTCCGGGTCGCGCGTTTCCGTGCCGATCCAGGTGGCATCGAATTCGGCCGGCTGGCGAGCCGTATCATACCCGAAAGTGGCAAGCTGGTCATACCACTGCGGGAACTTGAGGATCATCTTGATGTTCGGATTCACCTTTCTACAGGTTCCGACGAGGGTTTCCCTGCACACCTCCAGCAACAGATCGCGCCGGAACTGGGTCCATGTGCGGTCGCCCTTCGCTTCGCGGCAGCGCGGACACGTGCACTGTGTGCAGAGGGCGTCGTCGATGATGAATTCGTCGAACAGCTCAGCGCCGGTCTGCATTGCCTTCCGAAGCGCCTCGCGGCTCCACGGCCGGCTGTAGCAGATGTCGGCGCCCCACCGGCTGTTTCCGCCGATTGCGGTGTCGCTATCCCACTGCGGGATGCCTTCCAGTGTGATATCGCGGCCACGAACCGGCATGATGCCGGTGGCCACCTCCAGTTCAGCGGCTTTGCACTCGTCGCGCAGTGTTCGCAGTATGCCCGGGTCAGTCTCGACCGTGCCACGCCAGACCTCCAGAAACACCTTTCTGGCGCCGATATTGAGAACATCCTTGATCAACCGTGCGCGGCTTTCCGCAGTCTGACCGTAGCGGGTAATGTGCGGTGCAGTGACAAATACCGACCACGTGATTGTTGCCATGATAATCCTCGCGAGTCTTCCTGACAGTGGATTCCGAAGGGACATTGTGAATGATAACGACTACCCCGTTCGGGGGCGAAGGTCAGAGAAGCGGGTAACACCGTGGCGGCAGCGGGATCGGCGGACCTGCGTCAGACTTTCGGACACTCAGACAGGGGGGGCTGAGGGTTCCCGCGATACAGGCGGGGAGACGCCTGCGCCGTCCAGTCTCCACCCCGCTGCATGGGCGCCGAGAACGCGGCATCGTTGCGCGCAGGAAACGGGCCCGGGTATCTTGGAACACAGCTTCCGTTCAACGCTCCGCTTGTTTTGTGAGGGGAATTCCTCATGGCGATGTCCAGAATCGTGTCCGAAGAGCGCTTGTTCGCCATCATTTCCCATCTGGTCGAACGTGCGGGCGTGCCGGCCGCTGACGCGCGCCGGTGTGCCCGAATTCTCGTCACAGCGGACCTTCGGGGTATCCCGTCGCACGGCGTGCGGATGCTTCCGGGCAAAATTCATCGCGTGCTGGGGGGCGCGTTCAACCCGAACCCGCGCATCACGAAAGTCGCGGAATTCGGGTCCGTTACCGTTCTTGATGCGGACCGGGCGATAGGGATGGTGGCGGGCGCCGTGGCAATGGAGACGGCGATTTCACTCGCGCGGGAGGCCGGCATCTCCTGGGTGAGCGTGCGCAACTCAAATCACTTTGGTGCCGCGGGCAGCTATGTGATGATGGCGGTCGAAGAAGGGATGATCGGGTTTTGCTTTTCCAATTGCGGGCCCATCATGGCGGTCTACGGGACGAAATCGCGCTGCATCGGCAACAACCCGATGGCCATCGGCGCCCCCCACAGGCCGTTTCCGGTTGTTCTCGACATGGCGCTGAGCATCTCGTCGTTCGGACGAATCCACACGATGAAACGAAACGGCGATCCTGTGCCAGACGAATGGTACGCCGTGCCGCCGGAACCCGGCAAGGATGCGGTGCTGCGGGCAATGGGAGGTCCGAAAGGGAGCGGCCTTGCCATTATGGTGGAACTACTTACCAGCGTGGTCGCAGGGGGAGCGATCCCGTGGGATATGCGCCCGTTCAAAAGCACGGAGAAAAACGACGGAACGACTCACACGATGATTGCGCTCGATGTGCGGCGGCTGGTTCCGGACGAGCAGTATGAGGAGACTCTTGAACGGTTTGTGGAGCAACTGAAAACTGCGGAACGCGTGGAGGGGGTGAACGAAGTAATCCTTCCGGGAGAGCTGGAATGGCGTTCCACGCTCAAGAAGCGAGCGGAAGGAATCCCGCTTGATGCGGACGTGGTGGAATCTCTGGACAATGTCGCAACTGCCCTCGGGACGGCTGTTCCGTGGGAATAAGCAACGCGGCTCAATGCTCGGGAGTCTTTTGAGCCGGTTTGGTGCTCCTCAGGGCCGCTCCTCCGATGGCAGCCACTCCGGTTTGATGTAGACCTGCACGGTGTCCGCGGAATAGGAACCGAACACGCCGAGACCTCCTCTCACGTAATTAGTCACGCCTGTGTCGTAATCCGCGCCCGAGTTGCCTCCTCCCGAGGACATGAAATAGTTGTAGAAATTGCGGTCCATCGCAAATACGATGATGTCGTACCTCCCCTGATATTTGAACCCGACCCAGAACAGATCACTGCTCAGGGAGTCGGGAAACGCGGGGTAGGTGACGTTACCACGCGCTGCCTTGTGCGGGCGTTTCGGTAGTCTCCCGCTTTCCAATCGTTGTAGTCGTCCACCCGCAACAGCCCGGTTCCAGTCGTATCCCGTGCGGTGATTGCGACCTGGTATCCCTCTATTCCGACGGAAGGTGTCCACAGAACTTTGAAGGGTTTGGGTGAGATTGCAGCGCGGTCAGGGAAGCTGTCCGGATACGAGTATTCCTTCGGGAAAAGCAGTGTGTCTGCTGACGGGACGTAGCGCGAGGGTGCTCCATTTGTCTGCGCGGTTACGGTAATCGGAGTCGGAACGGTCGTCTCCGCGGCAAGCGAGTGGACCCCATGAGTAACGGCGATCGAATACGTTTGACCCGCCTGAACGATCAGAGAGGGTTTTCCGTATATCCCTGTGGCGCGTTCTGAAAGCGTATCTGCCGATACTCCGTGGCGGAGAACGACAACAGCGCCGGAAACAGGCGTCTGGGCGATTCCTTCGTAATACGTGGCCGGGTCCATGGTGCGCGTGAGACGAATATTATCCACCGGCGCTCCGGGGGAAAGAAACCCCTGAATGATGAGCTGTTCCCTCGGTGCGGGACTGACAGGGTCAAGTCCGCACCCTGCAACCGCAAGAGCCACAACACACGCGACCGGGAATCTGTGGAGAGTTGCTTTCGTCATTGTCAGAACTCCAGATCCACGCCAAGGGTAACAAGGAAGGGCAATTGCGGGAAGTTTTTCTCCTTCCCCGGTTCCGGCGGCGTCGCATCCGAGTTTCCGTCATCCCAGTACCGATTGAAGATATTCTTCCGGTTTGTGACGTTAATCACTTCCATGAATGGCATCCATTTGACTCCCCAACCGCGGAACTTGCCGCGCAGGCCCACATCGAGTCTCGAGTAGTAGGGCAAGGGTCTGCTGTTCAGACGGTCGCGATAGAGCTGCTCGCTCACGAAAATAGGGTCTGAGATTGAGTAGCGTCCGATAACCGGAGTGTATCCCTGCCCGGATGCAAACGCGTATCGTGCGTTGAGGGTCCATCGCGGTGTGACGTCGAAACCGTACACGAGGTTCGCGGAATGCCGCTGGTCGAATTTGGGGTAGTACGGTTGCGGGTTGCCGTCACTATCCACGTTGATGCCTTCAATGGTGCGGGTTGTCCATCCCAGCGTGTAGGAAAGCCATCCTTTGTGCCTCCCCGCACGTTTCTGGAGACCAAACTCCAACCCGTACGCCTCACCATCCCCTCGCCGCAGCATCTGGCCCGCCGACATTGGCGTCTGGGCATCGCTGTTGAATTCCGCCAGCATGTCAAAGTCCTTGTAATACCCCTCCAGCGTCAGATCTATTTCGGGGGTCAGTTTCGTTTCCAGCCCCGCCACGTACTGCCACGCATGGCTCGGCGCGGCCGTCGAATCCGCAGTAAACCAGAGGTCGGAAAGGAAGTTGATGCCCTGAAACTCGCGGGCAACCCGGAACAGGTACTGGCTGTACCTGCCGACTGCTCCTTTGAGATACGTGTTCTCGCCAATCTGGTAGCGTGCGGAGAAGCGCGGATCGATATCCACATAACCGCCGTTGTCGAAGTAGTTCGCTCTCACACCCGGCTGAACGGACAGAAACGCCCATGGACGGAGCGTCGTCTGCGCGTAGGCGCTCGCGTGGTGGGTCCTTATGGAAAAGGAGTTGTACGTCTGTTTGTCAAAGTCCGCGGTGTAATTTATTGTGTGGCAAATGAATTCGAAACCCGTCTCGACGGTGTTGTGCTCGGTCAGGAAGACGGTCGCGTCGCTTTTCACCGTCCAGTCGAACAACCGGTTTCGTTCGACAACCCCGAAGTCTTCAATTCCGAGCTGCAATCGGCTTCGGTACCGGGCGATGGCGCCTGTGGTTCGAAAAAAAAGCCTGTCCACCGGAACGTACGACCACGTTGCGGAAAGGGAACGGTTTCCCCAGAGCAATTGGGAATCAAACGTCTGATCGGAGAAGCGCAGGTTGTCGTCGCCGGCGTAGCCGGCGATGGAGAGCTGGTGCTCGTGTGAGAACACCTGGTGTGTTTTTCCCTGCACGTCGTAGAAGTTGTAGCCGAGGTTGCCGAACGTGTCATTCCAGCGCGAGGCCAGCTTCAGGATAGGCTCCAGATACGTTCTTCGTCCCGAAACGAGCCACGAACCCTTTCCGACAGGGCCCTCCATGGTGAGGCGTGAGCTGATGAGGCTTACGCCGCCTTTCCCTATCATCGTCCGCTTGTTGCCTTCATCCGTGTTGATCGTCAGCACTGACGACAGACGGCCACCGTACTGGGCCGGGAACCCCCCTTTCAGCAGCTCGCTGGATTTCACGGCATCTGCCGGGAACGCAGAGAAGAGGCCGAACAGGTGAGAGACGTTGTAAAGTGAGACGCCATCAAGGAGAAGCAGATTCTGGTCCGGTGTGCTGCCGCGCACGTAAAGGCCCACGGAGAAATCGGAAAGCGACAGAACACCAGGCAACGTCTGCACCACGCGGATTGGATCCGGTTCCGCAAGCGCGGGCGCGGTGCGGAAATCCGGCATGCGGAGCGTCGTCCGGCTCGGTGCGATGGCCAGGGAGGGTGCGGTCACCCGTTCAGCCTCGACCTGAACCGCGGCGACCTCTATTGCCTCCTCGGCAAGCTCAATGTTGTGCACCAGTACGCCGCCGTTGACGGTGATCTCCTTTGTGTAATCCTGGTACCCGAGGAACGCAACGCGCAGCACGTGGTTGCCCGGGGGCACGTTCGGAATGGCATAGTATCCCGCAAGGTTCGTGATGGCGCCTGTGCGCAGATCCTCAAAGAAAACCTGAACGTACGGGAGGCTTTCGCCCGAGGACTTGTCTCGAACGTACCCGCTTACGGTCGCCGCCTCGGCGGCCCGTGGAACCACCACGGCGGCGAGTGACGCAACGATCGCGGCAATCCGAACCAGACGTCGTGGCATTCTTTATCCATTCGTGGTGGAGAATCGGTCTTCTGAGTTCGCACGCGGGGTGTCGTCCATCGTCCCAACTTACCTATACCGGTGACTCTGTGTGACCGGTTCCAGAAAATGAGCGGTTTGCACGATTTCGGGCTGCCGTTCCGGGAGGGTGGGAACCGGCGGGTGTTTTGTACCAGATTAGGTGGAAGGCAATCCCGTCAAAACCACGCTCTGGAAAGTACGACTGTGGCGAACTGCGGATGTGAAATCGAGGCCAGGAATCGGGGAGAAAACCGGACCCTTATCGCCGTTCTTGCGATGAACGCGTTGATGTTCCTGCTCGAATTCGGCTTCGGCGTTGTGGCGCAATCCACGGGCCTCATAGCGGATTCACTGGACATGTTTGCGGACGCTTCGGTGTACGCGATCAGCCTCTACGCCGTTGGCAGAAGTGCTGCACTGAAGGCAAGGGCCGCCTCACTGAGTGGCTTTTCGCAGATTCTCCTGGGAGCCGGTGCATCCGTCGAGGTCGTACGACGGTACGTGTCCGGAAGCGATCCGGTCAGCGACACGATGGTAGCGATTGGCCTCGTGGCCCTGGTGGCAAACGTTGCCTGCATGATGCTCATCTATCGTCACCGTCTGGGCGAGGTCCACATGAAAGCATCGTGGATCTTTTCGAAGAACGATGTCATCGCGAATGTGGGGGTGATCGCAGCGGGAATTCTCGTTGGAATCACCGGTTCCCGGTACCCCGATCTGGTGATTGGTCTGGCAATAGCGGTTGTTGTTGTACGCGGCGGCGTGCGGATACTGGCGGAGGCAAAAGCGGCTGGCGACGCAAGGACAGAACGCTGACCCTGTGAATCATCGGATGCCGGATTCCATACGCGACCAGAACCCGAATCGATTTGTGGAGGCTGGATGACGCAGGACAAACCGTGGGTGGAGTCTGACGCGTGGCCTGAAGGCCGGTATCTGGCAGCATATCTCGGCATCGGCGTGTTGGTCGGTCTGGCGAGCGCCCTTCTCGGAATCGGTGGAGGCGTTCTCATTGTGCCCCTGTTGACAGGTTTCCTGGGCGTTCCGATACGTCGAGCGGTCGCCATCTCCATCGTAACGGTCCTGTTCATTTCCTTCATTGGTGTTGCGCGGGAGCTGCAGCGCGGTACCACACTGCCCTGGCTTCTTGTGGCAATACTCGCGCTGGGTGCGCAGGGAGGCGTATGGCTCGGGGGGAAGGTCCACGATCGCATCTCCGACCGGGCGTTGCGCCATGTGTTCATGGTGGTCCTGCTGTTGACTGCCGCAAAAATGGCGAATCTGGCAGGTCTCGGTCCGGCGCGGGGGATCATCCTGCTTGAGGATCCAGTTCACTGGGTTGCGTGGGCTCTGGTGGTGGGAGCGCTTGCCGGTCTTCTTTCCGTTCTGGTGGGGATCGGGGGCGGAGTGGTGGTTGTTCCGGGTATGGCATTGCTGATCGGCGACATAGATTTCCGCACGATTCAGGTGGTGTCGCTGGCCATGATCATCCCGACGTCTCTCACCGGCGCATACGTGCACGCACACCGTGGCAACGTACTGTGGCGTTCCGTGGTGACGCTTTCGTTGCCGGGGTGCGCGGGCGTGCTGGCGGGAGTGGCGCTCGCTCATTCAATGCCATCATCCTGGCTCAAGGAGATTGTTTTTCCGGTGTTCCTCTGCCTCATGGTGATTCGTCTCGGGTGGATGTCGCGGCGGCAGGCAACGGGCGCGTAACCGGCGGCTCGGTTGCGGGCAGGTTCTGGAGCAAGACCCGTGCGTCAGAGTGGCCGGGAGTGCGTCACAAATTAAAGGCCATCAGGAGGATGCGCACGCCTACCAGTCCGAGCGCGATAGCCAGACTGCGTATGATCCACACGCCCTTCACGCGGTTTGAGAGCAACGCCCCCAGTTGCGCGCCTAAGAGAACACCGATACCGAGGTAGAGTGTGCGCCAGAAGCCGCCGTGTGAAAACGAACCGGTTGCGATGTGAACGACAGTGCCCGTCAGCGCCATGATCGCAAGGACGAAATGCGACGTTGCCGTAGCGATGTGTACGGGGAAATTAAGGAGGCGCGCGAGAACCGGCACGTGGACGATCCCCCCGCCAATACCGAGGAGGCTCGAGATATACCCCACCAGAGTGCTCCACGCCATTCCGGCGCGAAGACTGAACGAGTACGTGTGGACGGTACCATCCTTTTCAACAATGCGTCTGACCGTTCTGTGCGCGTCTCCGCTTCTCGCGGGGCCGGGGTCTTTGTCCCGTTGAAGAATGAGGTAGGCGGCGGCCGCAACCATCAGTACACCGAACACGCCGTTAAAAGTCCGTCGGGGTATGAGGTCGGTCGTGAAGGCCCCGAGTATCGCTCCCGGTATGGTGGCTGCTGCAAACAGGACTCCGGACCTGAAATCGATCCGCCCCATCTTCCCGTAGGCCACCGAACCCGACAATGCGTTGAAAAACACGACCGCCAGGGAGATGCTTGTAATAGTTTCGGGGCTGTTCCGGGGGTACATCAAAAGCAGGACGGGAACGAGAACGAAACCTCCGCCCGCGCCGATCAGTGTCCCGAGCGCTCCCAGAACAAAGCCCATTGGAACGAGCCACAACCACACGTGCTGTCCGATCATTTCCAGAGCGAGCTCCTGGATGCGCTGGCGTGAGACCAATCCATCGGGTTCTGATCCGCGCCCGCAATCGGTCAAACGGGACGAGGCAAAACGGCAACATTTGGACGTTGTTGTCCGCCGGGAAGGTGCTGCGTCAAAAAAGACATCTGCCATGCGGCCGGGCCGGCAACGCACCTCGTTGTTTCTCGCGTGCGTTTTTTGGTGGCGCTGGTATTGCTGATTCGCTTACCGGAAGTGGCCATAATACATTGAATCGAAAAGACTTGTCGTTCGACGGACTGGATCTCGTGCGTGCCTCTGCCAGAAATTCGGCCTGAAGTCTGGTACCCCCGTGCAGCCTTGCCACTGACGGCCTTCTCTTCGGATTATCGTAGACGCTGCAGCGAGGCAGAAGACAATCCTTTCACCGGCAGGTACCGGCATGATCGTTGACGCACACGCGCACCCGTGGTGGTACGGGTACGACCCGGACAAACTCGTCGCGAACATGGATGAGCACGGGATCGATGTGGCCTGGTTGCTCACGTGGGAAGTCGCGGAAGGTATGTACGACCACAGTTATGACCGAACGTGGATGGCACCTTACATCGGGATGCCCATCGAAGCAGTCTGGGATACGGTCGAACGATACCCGAAGCGCTTCGTCGCGGGGTACGCGCCGGACCCCAAATCACCGATGGCGATCGAAAAGCTCAAAGCTGCCGTGAAACATGGCGTACGGGTCTCCGGTGAGCACAAATTCCGCACGCTGTTCGACGACCCCGACTGCATACGGTTCTACCGCGTATGCGGCGAACTCGGTCTCCCGGTAACCCTCCACATTGACGTCCCCTGTCTGCCACCCGATGACCCTACGAAGCCTGTCCAGTGGTGGTATGCGGGGGACATTTCCAACCTCGAGCGGGCACTCAGGCAATGCCCCGACACTGTCTTCCTGGGCCATGCCCCGGGCTTCTGGCGAGAGGTCTCGGGCGATGCCGATTCGGACCCCAATGGGTATCCAAAAGGCCCTGTCAAACCAGGCGGCAGGTTGCGCCCCCTGTTCGACAAATACCCCAATCTGTACGCAGATCTCTCTGCAGGCAGCGCTCTTACGGCAATCAGCAGAGATCCCGAATGGGGTCGGCAGTTCCTTCTTGATTACCACACGCGCCTTCTTTTTGCGCGCGACTACTTCGATAGCGCGCTCATGGATTTCCTGCGTTCGCTGAACCTGCCGGATGAGCCTTTCAACGCCATGTTGTCGGGGAACGCATTGAGGCTTGTCCCGCTTGCGGCGTAAGCCGCGGCGGAGTGTGTCCGCAGGTTATCGTCGCGAGCCCTTCCCTGCGAGGATAACCTGCTGAGGCAACCCCCTGCCGGAGGGAGCCGTGTATGGTGGAGGAACTCAGCGGAACGCGTGCCCCTGAGACGGCTGATTCGAAACGTCCGATCACGGTGCGTTCCGTCGTGGGTGGCACTGCACTCATCGCGCTCCTCGCCTTCATTACTCCCTATTCTGAGTACCGTGTCCACTCCATGGAGTTCTTCCAGGGACAAATCCCCGTCGGGGCGCTGGCCTCCCTCGTCGTGGTGCTGTTACCGGTCAACTGGTTTCTGGGCAGATTCAAACCCGCGTGGCGGGTATCGTTGCCGGAACTGGTATTCATGTTCATCATGGCGTTCGCAGGAATAATGGTCTATCACATCGGCATGATGGGTCTTTTCCTGAGCATGATATCGTCACCGGATTACTTCGCCGCCCCGGAAAACCGCTACGCCGAGTTTATCCTGCCCTACCTCCCGCCGGCGGCGATCCCCAGCAACGCCCACAACGAGATGGCGTACTTCTACACCGGATTGCCCCCGGGGCAGAAAATACCCTGGAATGTGTGGCTCGTTCCGCTGTTCTGGTGGTGGTCGTTTTTCGCGGCGTTTCTCCTCGTATGTTGCGCACTGACCGCGATCTTGAGGAAACAATGGTTTGACCACGAGAAGGTAACCTTCCCCCACGCGGAAGTGACGCTTGCACTCGTAAAAGGTTCGGGAGAAAAGGGCGGGTTGCCGGAGATCATGCGCAACCGGCTTTTCTGGTACGGTGCCCTCATCCCCTTTGCCTTCATCGTCTGGAACATCATCAGCTACTTCACTCCACTATGGCCAAGAATCCGGTTTTCTCAAGTCGAAACAGGGATCGCGATTCAGTATTTCGACAGCTTCCACGTCAAGCCTGACTATTTCACGATCGGTTTCGCGTATTTCGTGGACACCAACATTCTCTTCAGCATCTGGTTTTTCCGCTATCTCGTGATGGTGCAGGATGCCGCCTACCGGCGCGTCGGCGTAGTCGCGGCAACGCGGAATGACCCCTGGACGACTGCCAACGCCCTGATCGGCTGGGAGTGCTTCGGAGGCCTTGTCCTGTGGACACTGTGGGGCCTGTGGATGGGGCGTCACCATTTCCGCGCGGTGTGGCGACGAGTATGGAATTCCGGCGCGGGCGCTGACGACTCGAACGAGCTGCTGTCGTACCGGACGGCTGTTCTGTCACTGGCGGGCGGGTTGCTGTTCATGCTGGCGTGGTTGATGTACCTCGGGATGGCGTGGTACGTCGCAATGATATTCCTCGCAATCCTGATGGTGCTCATCATCGGTATCACCCGTGTGGTGGCCGAATCGGGGATGCCTATCGTGGGTGCTCCGATTACCGCCCAGGCCTTCACGATGCGCACGATTGGTGACGCGAATCTCTCTCCACAGTCGTTTGTCGGTCTATCCCTTTCGCTCGCCGCGTTCCGCATGATCGAGGGGTATCCGATGCCCATGGTGATGCATTCCGCGCGGCTTGGTGATGTCGTGCGCGGTCGCCGGCGCGCGCTCTTCGTCGCCATCTTTGCCGGCTCGATCATCGCCATGATCCTCATGAGCACGACCACGATACGACTTGCCTACGATGGAGGCGCGTTCAATTTCGGAGCACACCACGCGTTCCATCAGATGTGGGAGGCGTACGATCACATGGTGGCGCGCATCAAAGACCCGTGGCCGAGGGAGCCCTCGCTTCTGCTCCACTTTGCCGGCGGAGCTTCTTTCGTCGCGTCGCTCCTGTTCGCCCGCTACCGGTTCAACTGGTCAGGTTTGCATCCGGTGGGGTTTTTCACGGCGATGACGTTTTACCATTCCGTCACCACGCTCAGTTTCCTTATCACGTGGCTCATCAAACTCATCATCAACAAAATCGGCGGGATGGCGCTTTACAACCGGTGGAAGCCATTTTTCATAGGCCTGATCTGCGGGCAGGTGGCCGGCGCGATTCTCTCGTTCATTGTGGACGCGATCTTCTTCATGGGTGAAGGTCACGACATCTATACGATGGCTGCATTTGGCGGTCAGGGTTGGTGAGAATAACCGGTGCGGGACGAAGCAGTGGTGAGAACAAAGGTATTTGCCAACACCGTGAAACGGTTCACCGATGAGCACTCGGGTATAGAATGCTCCCTCCTTACTCCCGACGCCGTCGAAAGCGTACCCCTCAGTTACGACTGGCCCGCGTTTTCACCCGACAACGAATGGGTCATCATCCGGTGCCAGTTTCCTCCGGGATCCGGCAAGCCATCCGGGTTTTACCGGATCCGTACCGATGGAACGGAACTCGTCCACCTTTCCGAAGGAGGGATTCACCCGCGCCTGACTCCAGACGGTCGGACTCTGTTCGTCCTCCATCCGGACAGCCCGGTGCTCCACGCGATTGACCCTGCATCGGGGCGGGATGATGAGGTGTGCAGCCTGGAGAAGCTTCTCCCAGACGGCTGGGTATTCGTGCAGATGCGGTTGTCTGCGGCCTCAGGTCACCTGTTTGTGATGCTGCGACAACCGGACATCACCCCACTGCGCGTTGACCTGAGAACGGGTCAAGTGGTCCGACTCGATGATTTCGACGGCATGGTCTGGGCGTGTGCTGCTGAAAAACCACGTGTGATCGTCGTACGACAGCGGCGCGCGGAGCATGGGCGGCGGTACACCTACATGGACTACAGAAAACTGGAACTGGAACCC
>Ga0116178_10002592_pt1 | contig 14136 bp, 14 predicted proteins | sample AD_STIC12_MetaG_FD_89880 | JGI IMG/M metagenome (GOLD analysis project Ga0116178, IMG submission 89880) | Active sludge microbial communities of municipal wastewater-treating anaerobic digesters from USA - AD_STIC12_MetaG | ecosystem: Engineered > Bioreactor > Anaerobic > Digestate | place: USA... | reverse complement strand
CGGAAACCGCTGGTCGAATTGATCCACCGTCAGTTGTGGCTGGATGCGCAGTGCCGGCCTCATCGTGATGGGACCCGATTGCGTTGCGACCGTAAATACTTCGGCGACGCCGGACTGCGAAAGCACCGCGTAGGGAATGACGAAATCAGTCAATTCGGTACCACCATTTTCAGCCAGCACGACGATAACCGGGCGGCTGCGACCAAAACGCTTTTGATAGGCCGTGATTTTTTCCGGACTTGCCGGATCTGCATAAATGAAAGACCGGGGATTTTGGCTTTCTTTCGCCAAGACGCTGGATGCGGGCAGAAAAAATGCACCCGTCAAGGCAAGTGCAAGCAGATTGCGCAAAGAAGATGGCATGGTGATTTCTCGAATACGGGCTTTTGCCGGGAAATCCAGTATTCCGCTTAGCCAAGCGGCATAAATGACATTAAACAGTCAATTTCTGCCAATCTCGTTTTCCAAATAATTTCCGAACGCAAGTTTTTTTACGAATAACGAAAAATGAATCTTGCTCATGGAAAGCCGACATTTATCAGCATGAATGTTCTATTTACGGTTACATGACTTGTGCGTGCCAACGCACGGATGGTTTTTCCCTGGCCGCCTAAGCTGAAGACCTGATTCAAGAATGACCCAGACAAAGCGAGGCGTATATGACCATCCATCCCGGCGATAAAAAAACTTTCGACATCGAACAGGAAATTCCCGTGTCCGAATCCGATCTGGAAAGCGGAAACGATGAACCGTATCAACTTGAAATCGCCGCCATGCAGGATGATGAAGCCATCAATCTGGATGATGCGATCGATGACGACAATGAAAACCCCGTCAGTCACACGCTAATTGACGCCGCAGAGAATTCAGGCCCGGAAGAAATTCGTGACACGCAGGAACTGGAAGGCGAAGAGCAGGAAAGCAAAGACCGGACTGGCAGTTTGAGTCCACTTTACAAGGAAAGCTGATCTGGAAATCCAGGCAGCAGCAACATAAACAACACAAATGAAAAACACCAGGAGTTACTCATGAAGAACACAAGCCGCACCGCATTGGCCGCCCTGTTACTGTCTTTCAGTGCAAGCGGGTTTTCACAGCAAGCCGTGCTTGCCGAGCCAGTCGCCGTCGTGAACGATGTCAATGTCAGCACGGAAGCCTCGGTGAATCCGGCAGTACTCGAGTATTCCAATAAATGGCGCATCAAGTTTGATAACCGCACCGATTCTTCCGGAGAACTCGTGTTCCTGTTTGCGCTGAAGGATGCACAGCCGATCAGCATCAGCATATCGGTCGCCAAGGATCTGAGCGAAAACGATATTGCCAAGCTGGTCGAAAATGCTCTGAAGAAAAATGCACCACGCGGCATCAAGGTCGAACGTGATGATGGCGAGGACGTACTGGTCAAATACAAGCAACGCTTCAGCCTGACGCTGCTGACCAACACGGTCACCGATCTGGATGCCAAGATCGTCAAGGAATAAACGCCTCATCACCGGTTCAAGATTCAATTCCTGGCACCCCCAATAAAATTACTTTCATATCAGGTCGAATTCTTCAACGCCCCCCACAAAAAAGGTAGAACATCATGACCCAGCATCAAACTCCGGCCACAGCAGCCGACAAAACCAATCAGAAGCCGCAGAGCAATTCGATGCCGCAGGAAGTTCCTGCACCAGATACCGCCAAACCGGCTCAACAGCCTGCACCACAGGCGACCAAAGATGCTTCGACCAACAAGGCTGCAGATGCCGACAAATCCAAATCCGCACCTGCAACCGATTCCGTATCGACCGGCAACACGAAGGCCTGATATCCCCATCCGGATATTGGTTTGACAGAGCAGGCGCCGAAAGGCGCCTTCTTTTTATCTAGGGCTTAATACAGCGAAAAGCACGATGCCTTTAATCTGTGCAGACAGCCAGGACACACCCCCGCAACCAGCGGTGCGCCGCGTCGCCATCCATTCGCGGATGCCAAAGCATCGACACGGTGAACTCCGGTGTCGATACCGGCAGCGAAAAACTATACATTCCGCTCCGCAGATTTTCGGTGTGTCTACGAGGTACAGTGGCGATCAAGTCCGAATCACGCGCCAGTGACAATGCGGCGGAGAAACCGGAAACAATCGTCGAGATTTCCCGCGTCAAACCGACGGCATCCAATGCTTCATCCGGGTCGCCTTTTTCAAGGCCTTTTCGCGAAACAAGAATATGCCTGCCGGCGGCATAACGTGCGTCCGTTATTTTACCTTTGCACAATGCATGCCCCATTTGCACCGCCCCAATCAGGTGGTCACGAAACAGCGCGCGCGTACGAACTTCCGGTCCGGTCGTTTCATCGACGACGCCGGTTTCAAGATCAACGCTTCCGTCGCGAAGCGCGGCACTACTCTTCTCGGTTTTCTGCAGGAAGCGAATTCGCACGCCGGGTGCTTCATCGTGAATGCGGGCAATGAGTTTTGGCCCGAAGTTTTCAACGAAGCCATCGCTGGTCCGCAAGGTGAATGTCCGGACAAGTTGTTTGAGTTTCAAAATCTGCGCAGGACGTAAAACCGATTCAGCTCCCTGCACCAGCTGCGCGACTTGCTCGCGGATTTCCAGCGCTCTTGGCGTCGGGACAAGACCGCGCCCTGCCCTGACCAACAAAGGATCGCCCATCGTTTCACGCAGTCGCGCCAGGGCACGGCTCATGGCGGAGGGACTCAATCGCAAACGCCTGGCCGCACGCGCAACACTGCCTTCGGCGAGCAAGACGTCCAACGTAATCAGCAGATTCAGATCAGGTATCGACATACACAAAAACTAGCACAATTAATCGGGCATGTGGCGTCAAATACACTTATAAATTGCAAATGCTGCGTCTTCCGCCATGCCAAAAAGTAACCGAGAATTTCCAGCATCACACCCTGTGGCGGAAATACGATGGATTTCAGGTCAGGCCCTACGGCAAACAATGCGGATGGTAACGCCCCTGCCAAGGCTGAGCGTGGCGTTTCGATCCGTTGGCTAATCGGCAGCCTGGCGCTGTCGATGCTGCTGTCTTCGCTGGGCACCAGTATTGCCAATGTCGGGTTGCCGACATTGGCGCAGGTATTCAATGCGTCTTTCCAGCTAGTCCAATGGGTTGTGCTGGCCTATCTGCTCGCCATCACCACGCTGATTGTCAGTGTCGGGCGGCTGGGTGACATGATTGGACGGCGACGTCTTCTATTGTCCGGAATAATGCTGTTCACCACCGCCTCGATAGGTTGCAGTGTCGCTCCAACACTCGCATGGCTGATTGCCGCCCGCGCGCTGCAGGGCCTGGGTGCCGCCATCATGATGGCCCTGACGATGGCGTTCGTGGCGGAGGCAGTGCCAAAAGAAAGAACCGGTAGCGCCATGGGTCTGTTGGGAACCATGTCGGCCATCGGTACGGCAATGGGTCCTTCGATAGGAGGTTTATTGATTGCAGGCATGGGGTGGCGATCCCTTTTTTACATCAATCTCCCGCTGGGTGCACTCGCCTTCATCCTCGCCTATTTTTATTTGCCGGCGGACCGCCAAAACGCGAAAGCATATCGTAGCGGCTTCGACATCAACGGCACCTTGCTACTCGCCCTGACGCTGGCCGCTTACGCGCTCGCCGTTACCTTGGGGCACGGCAGTTTCGGCCTGGTGAATCTCGGCTTGTTGCTGATGGCGTTTTCAATCGGCGGCGTGTTCTTGCTCACACAAAGCAAAGCCGAATCACCTTTGATCCCATTGGCAATATTTCGCCAATCAACCCTGCGTGCCGGATTCATCATGAGCGCACTGGTCACGACGGTCGTCATGGCCACGCTGGTGGTGGGTCCGTTCTATCTTTCCGGGGCACTGTTGCTCGATACCACCCATGTCGGACTCGTCATGTCGTGTGGTCCGATTATTGCAGCCCTGACGGGTGTGCCAGCCGGTCGACTTGTGGACCGCTTCGGTGCGCATCGCATGGCCATTGCCGGGTTGGTCGGCATGGCAATCGGCACCTGCATTCTGCCAATGCTGCCGACGAGTTTTGGAGTGCCAGGTTATATCGCGCCACTCGTTGTCATCACTGCCGGTTATGCCTTGTTTCAGGCGGCAAACAATACTTCAGTGATGACCCACATTAGCGCAGATCAGCGCGGCGTCGTATCGGGCATGCTGAATCTGTCGCGCAACCTCGGGCTGGTCACAGGCGCATCGGTTATGGGCGCGATATTCGCACTGGGGTCTTCCAAAAACGACGTGATTAATGCTGGTCCGGACGCTATTGCCACGGGCATGCGTATCACTTTCGCGGCAGCCGCCATTTTAGTCTTCGTCGCCTTGGCCGTTGCTGCGACCAGCAATGGCCAGCGCAACACATCGGAAGCATGAAAAGAAACCGGAGAATGATCATGGCATTCAATCACCACGGTGCGCGTAGCAGCACACTGCTTTTTCTATTCGCTTGGGCAGGACTGGCAACTGGTGAAACCCTGCCTGAAAAAGCCGCATCGCAAATCAAAATCCGCGAGCCCGGCGAAAATACACCCACCGCTGTCGACCCCTACCCACTCGCCGCGGCAGGTTGGGGTCCGGAAGCCGGGAACGGCATGTATGTGAGCCGTTGGGTGGAAGACTGGACCGGCATGCGTAAAGCCGGCAATGCTAAGCCTCTCAAGGCGATACCATTGGGCGACAAAGCGTCCCTCACTTTAAGCGCAGAACTGCGATTACGTTACGACGATTTCGGGAACGCTTATGCCTTGGGTGGCAAGGACTATCGACAGGGCTTGATGCGCGGGATTTTAGGCGCCGATCTGCGCGTACATCCGAATTTGCGCGTGTATGGCGAACTGGGTACCGGACAAGTGAAAAACGATCGCGAAATCGCCACGGCCAACTTCCAGAACAATGCTTCCCTGCAACAACTGTTCGTCGAGGCGCGGGGCCATCTTGGCGACACACTGGTTGGCGCAATGATCGGACGACAGGAATTCGCGGACGGACCGAGACAATTACTGAGCCTGAGTGATGGACCGAACATTCATCGCACATGGAACGGCCTGCGCTTGTATGTACACGGCCAGCGATTTCGGATCGGCGCATTCAAGTTCAACGTAACGCGATTGAATGGCGGATCTTTTGACGAAGAAATCAATTTCGATGAAAGCATCGAAGGAATCAATGCAGGTTTTGTTGTCTCGCCAAACAACTATCTGGAACCCTTCTGGATTCACAGCGAAAACCCGGTTTTCCGGTCAGGCGGCACGATTGGACAGGATGATCGCGATACCTTGGGCATGCGCCTTTGGGGAAGGCGTGGCAACTTGAAATACGACTGGACCATCGCACGCCAAACCGGCAGCTACACGGATCGCGACATCGATGCCTGGGGTCTTTTTCTTGTCCAGAGCGTGGCATTGTCAGACTCGGGCTGGAAGCCCCGGTTTAATGCACACATTGATGTTGCTTCCGGTGGTGGCGCTTATGTAACCGGTTCGCTGAAAGATTTCAATCCGCTTTATGCAAGTTCAAACTATCTCGGCGAAGGCCAGTTTTTAAGTCTCGGCAATCTCCTCCTCGTTGCGCCGGGAATTTCGGCATCGCCCACCACGCGAAGCAATGTGTCAATTGAATATGGTTTCGCACGGCGTTTGGATGAAAACGATGCAGTCTATGCCGGCGGCATGCGCGCATACGCAGGCACGCAAAGTGTTCCGGGGCACGATATCGGAGCGGTATTCCGCCTTGTCGCATCCTTGTCGACGGACAGGCACACGACATTCTTCCTCAACTACGAGCATCTCCAGGCTGGCGATGTGCTCAGGCGCGCAGGGCTGCCTTCAAGCAGCTATGTCGCCATAGGCACCACTTACCGCTTCTGAGTGCAGGGCTTCGCGCCAGCCACAAGAAAAAAATACCCGTTCGATTTATTAACCAAAAGGAACCCAAGATGGAACCACGTCTCAATTTTTTCAAATCCGGCCCCGACGCCATGAAAGCGATGGGCGTACTCGAAGAACAGATTGCCCGATCAGGTCTGGACACCACACTGGTTGAACTCGTGCGCCTGAGAACTTCGCAGATAAACGGTTGTGCGTACTGCGTAGATAAACACGCGAAAGATGCCGCCAAGGCGGGTGAAAGTGATCGTCGCCTGGCCACACTGTCAGTATGGCGAGAAACGCCATTCTTCAACGAGCGTGAACGGGCTGCGCTTGAATGGACCGAGTCACTGACGCTGGTGGCGAGCACCCATGTACCAGATGAAATTTGGGAACGAATTTGCCATTTATTTTCGGCGACCGAATGGGTAGACCTCACCCTGTTGATCAACACGGTCAACGCATGGAACAGGTTTGCCATAGCATTTCGCAAACAGCCTGTCTGACATTGATATGGGTAAACTGCAAAAAAACAGGGAATCTGTTGATGGACAACCTGACTCCATTTCGTCGTCGAAAGACGCCGGAGTGCCGAAGGAAACCATGACCATAGGCAGTGCCATGCCCGTTTATGCCCATGCTATAAAGCGTTCCGAAACAGGTATCTTGCCCGCATCGAATGGTGCCCGGGCCTTTGGTAACAAGAGGGGAAAATCATGAAATGGCTTCGTCGCATTTTTATCGTGTTCGCAGTTCTGGTGTTGGCTGTCGTCGGCTATGCGATGTCGACGGCTATTGGCACCGAAAATCCGGTCGGCTTCCAGATTTCGCGTGCGACTGATTCCAACGGAAAACCCTTTGCCGTGGGCGTGTGGTACCCGACCAAAGCGAGTCCGCGACCAACGACATTTCTTGGCGGCCTGATGATGGACGTGGCACCCGATGCCGCGGTATCCGGAAAGAACCTGCCGCTCGTGGTGATTTCGCACGGGAATGGCGGAGGCCCGGCAAGCCATGCCGATATGGCCCTGTCGCTGGCAAATGCCGGCTATGTCGTCGCCGCGCCGATGCATACCGGCGACAATTATGCCGATCAAAGCGCTGCCGGTTCGATCAATTTATATAGCGGACGCAATCAGGAGTTGCGCGCGACAATTGATTTCATATTGAAGCAATGGCCAGGCCACGAAAGTATCAATCCTGATCGCATCGGTGCTTTTGGATTGTCCGCCGGTGGGTTCACGGTATTGACGGCCATTGGTGCGCAGCCTGATCTCAGCATCGTTCCGAAGCATTGCAGTGAATCGCCCGAATTCGTGTGTGATGCACTTCGTTTCGCCAAATCACCCCTGGTAAATGCCAATACGAAAGACTGGGGGAATCCTTTCCAGTCCGATGCAAGAATCAAGGCGGCAGTGATTGCGGCTCCCGGCCTCGCGTTCACCATTGCGCCGAGCGGGTTCGCGAATGTACAGATACCGGTTCAACTTTGGAGTGGCGATATCGACGACAAGGTTCCCTATGCCAGCAACACCAGACTGGTGCGTGAAGCATTGGCCAGTCATGTTGAATTCCATTCGGTGCCTGGCGCGGGCCATATGTCGTTTCTTGCTCCCTGCGGGCTTCTGGCACCTCCGGCCATCTGTTCCGAAAAGGGGCAATTCGATAGAAAAGCTTTCCATGCATCGATGAACAAGGATGTGCTCGCGTTCTTCGAAAGGAATATGAAGCAGTAAGTATTTGCCCATGATGAGCGTGTGCAATCACACACGCCCATCATGGAAGCCAGAGCTTTGTGCCGGTATGTGACTCACTGAATGGTGATTCATTCAATGCGATTGATCACTACTTTGTTTCGACCTGCAGTACATCGAACCACGCAGTTTCCATTCGGATACTGCGAAGCGCTGCAGTCTTGAGATGCGTAGCATAGAGCGGTTCGGCAAAATAACTGATCAACAGACTGCGCCGGCGAGCGCCAGTAATATTCAAACTGCCTGCATGAACCAAGTCTGCCTCGAATATGAGGATATCACCGGCACTGCCGGAAATTTGAAGCGCTTGCGATGTATCGTTCAAATCAAACTCCGGCTGTCGATGGCTGCCAGGCACGATGCGTGTTGCACCATTGTCCGGGCCATAATCATCCAGAAAGACAATCGCGAGCACGGTATCGCCGGGTCGCTGGGCGGATAAATCGCGATGAAGCCCCTGATGGCCACCACCCTGCAACGGCTCACGCCCTTCTACCTGCGCAAGAAAAAAGCGTTCGCCGATCAAACTACCCGCCGCGGCCAAAAGCTCGGGCAGATTGCACACGGATTGCACCACCGGCGATAAATCCAGCAAGGAATGTCGCCAGTCTGCCCCGCGCGGTACGGGCCATTGGTCTCCTGGCTTAACGCCCTCGTCAAACGTCTGGCAAAGTTCGTCGATCCATTGCGATGGGATTGCACCACGCAACAATGTATAGCCATCGCGATGAAGTTGTTCCGTATTTGCAAAACTGGCAACAGGGCCTGGCGCGCTTTCACTCATGGGTATTCAAACTGTCCGTGCATCTGCGAAATCGATATCGCGACTTTAACCTGCTTTGGCATTGCTTAAAACCACAAAGAGGCTGCCAGCGCCCCGGTTGACTTAAACGAACAAATCCTTTTGCTTTGATTTTTGTTTGGTGTCCCCAGAAGCCCGGCGATTTTTCTTTCGGCTACCGTGCTTTTCCAGCACGGACTTGCTGAGCTCGCGTGTTTCGGTTCGTTGCCGCCAGGCCGTGTAGTTGGTTTTCGCTTCCCGCGCAGCCTGTTCCGGATCGACGATTGGTATTGGATAATTTTCGCCGAGCGTGAGGCCGTAGCGCTTCAACTGTAGTGCATCCATCAACCATGGCGCGTGGATCATTTCGTTCGGCAATTGACGCAATTCCGGCAGCCAATAGCGAATGAATTCGCCGCGCGGATCCTGATCCTGCGACTGCTTCACCGGATTGTAAATGCGCGGAATATTAATGCCCGTGGTGCCGCTTTGCATTTGTATCTGCGGGTAGTGAATGCCGGGCTCGTAGTCGGTAAACAGTTTTGCCAAATGCTGTGCGAGCATCGGCCAATGCAGCCAGAGTTGATACGAAGCGACCGACACCAGCATCGCGCGCATCCTGAAATTGATCCATCCGGTTGCCTGTAGTCGCCGCATGCAGGCATCGACGAATGGCAGCCCGGTTTCGCCGTTGGCCCAGGCCTTGAAATAATCCGGGTTGAAGTGATTTTCGCGCATGCCGTCAAAACCACGATTCATGTTATGAAATTCCAAGTCCGGTTCGGATTCGAATTTCTGGATGAAATGGCAGTGCCAATGCAACCTCGCTTCGAATGCGGTGAAGGCACGATATCGATCGCTATTCTTTGCACGTTCGCGTTCGTAAACGGTGCGCTGCAAGACTTCGCGAATCGATATCGCACCGACCGACAATGGCACTGATAATCGGGAGCAAGCCTGAGGTGCGGTATTGGGACTGCTCATTTGGTAGTGATACGACAAGCCGCGTTCGGCGAAAAAACTGTCGAGATATTTCAGCGCCAATTTTCTGCCGCCACGCTGGCGATGCGGGCAAACGTCTTCCTGGATGACCAACTCATGCACAGTCGGGATGGGCTCACTCACGATGTTTTGAACAGCCTCGATCATTGTCGGCATGGCTTGCACGGGCTGGTTCATATGCGCTTCCCAGTGCTTGACCCAACCGCCGCGCTGTTTAAGCCTGCGCACTACTCCGAATTGCGGAACTTCGGTCCATTCGATGCCATTGGCTTTCGCCCAATGACTCACGCGCTTATCGCGTTCGAAGGTAAAAGCATTGCCGGTTTCTTCGTGCGACCAAAGGGATTGAATCGAATGCTCTCGTCGCAGATTTTCCAGCACGTCGATGACATCGCCCTTGCGAATGATCAAGGGCAAACCGAGTTGATGCAAAGCATCGCGCAATTCAATCAAGGACTCCCGCATGACTTCCCAATGGCGCCCGCTGGCATCGGCTCCCTTCCAGTATTCCGGCTCGACGATATACAGCGGCAACAACGGACCCCGCAGTGCCGCTTCACGCAGCGGTACATGGTCATGAATGCGCAGATCGCGTTTGAACCAGACGATTTGTGGCTTGGACATGCGTCGAATAATCCAATATGCCGGGTGGCGTGTTCGTGAATTTTTGATCGAATCAAGCTTGCCGTATCAGTAAGCGCGGCCTTTCGCGACAAATACTTTCGGCACTGTTTCGCAATCTTTCACTTGCGTATAAAGACCAGCATCAAGATGGCACTTCAGAAGCCGGTATTTGCGAAAAGGAAAATCATGGCGCGCGCGGTAATCGAGATGACAGGCGTCAGCAAAGCCTATGGTCATCGAAACGTTCTTGATCAACTGAACCTCACGGTACCCGAACACAGCCTCTTTGCTTTTCTCGGCAACAACGGACACGGGAAGTCCACCACGATCAGACTGATTACCGGCCTGCTGAAAGCGGACCAGGGTGATATCCGCGTGCTGGACTTCGATATCAAAAAGCAGCGGCATGAGGTGTTGAAAAGAATCGGATGTCTGATCGACTACCCCAGCCTGTATCCCAATCTTTTTGCGGCCGAATTTCTTTCCATCGGCTGCACGATCAAAGGACTGCCGAAGCAGGAAATAGACCGAGTGCTCGAACTCGTCAGCCTGCGCGACACCGGCAAAACATTGATCGCGCATTATTCGCTGGGCATGAAGCAGCGATTGGCGCTTGCACACGCGCTGCTTGGTAAACCCGAATTGTTGATTCTCGACGAGCCCACCAACGGCCTGGATCCGGAAGGCATCAACGATATCCGTCGATTGCTGATGCATCTGCCCGCCTCGGCAAACTGCAGCATCTTTTTTTCCAGCCACCAGCTCGACGAAGTAGAAAAGACCGCGAGCCATCTTGCATTGCTACGCGATGGTCGCATCCGGTTTCAGGCAGCCATAGGCGATCTTGCTTCGCAGCTTGAGGGTTTTTTATGCCTGGATGTTGGCGATGCCAACCGGGCATCGTCACTGCTGGCAAGCCTGGGCCATCGCGCCGAAATCACCGGCGCCAATACGCTTCGTCTGGCGGGCATTTCACGACAGAATGCGGGGCTGATACATGCAGGCATCATAAACGCCGGCCTGGACTTGTTTGAATCGACCTATCAAAAACCATCGTTGGAACAATGGTTCCTGCAATCCACCGACATCGCGACGAATGACCATGCTAAGTAAATTATTCCGGATCGAGTTCCTTAAAATTCGTCGTTCGCTTGCCTTGCTCATGGTGTTGGTCTGCCCACTCATGGTCGTCGTGCTGGTATTCGGCGTTGGTCTCAAACAAACGGGCATGGCCGACTTCCATGAAAAAACCTGGTTTGCGGTATGGCAAACCTGTACTGCGCTTTGGTGCTATTTCATGTTGCCTTTGTATATTGCATTGATCACGGGCTTGTTGAACGGCAATGAACACAAGAACCAAACCTGGCGCCTGATGCTGGCATTGCCGATCTCGTTGCGACAGCTGTATATCGTAAAAGCACTGATGGCCTGGACTTTCGTCATTGCAGCCAATCTGTTGTTGGCGATTTATATTTTTCTTGTCGCCGCGGTGCTGGGACGATTGGGTTATCCGATGCTAGGCGCCTTTGAATATCCAATTTGGCATGCCGTCCTTGCTATTTCACTTGCCTGTTTTCCGATACTCATCATTCAACATGCCATCAGCTGGCGCTTCTCGAATATCGTGTTTCCGCTCGCGACCGGCGTGATCGCCACCATGGGTATCGTGCAACTTGGCAGTTCTAAATACTGGGTTTACTACCCCTGGAGTTACACCTTGATGGCCGTCAACGGCAGCGCGCCAGACATGCAGCAAAAAGCCCTGCTGTTGGCAACGGGGCTGGGGGCGGCATTGTTTGCTCTCACGTGCTATTGGTTGGGCAAAAGGGAAGTTTCGTAAGTCTTCATCATCGTTCGTTTTGAACACGCCAGCACCAAGATCAGCTGTTTCTGTTCGTGGATTCTGGGTGGGGGGCTTCGGGGCTTCGTCATTCCGTTGATTCCATTCACCTTGTTGCAAGGCGATTTTTTGCTTGTTTAAGCGCTCGCTTAAAGTGGAAGTCCACGAATGTTTTCATGAATCTTTTTCAAGCGTACCTTATGCTTAATCAACATTGCCGCCATTAAATGAATCCGCCTCCTTTATCCCGCGCCCCATTGAAGTATCTCGCCGGCTACCCGGAACACCTGCAGGCGAAGGTGTACGAGTTGATCGAGCAAGGTCGGCTGGGCAAGATGCTGGCCGACAAGTACGGCGAGTCCCACGCCGTGCGTAGCGACGGTCTGTTGCGCGAATACGTGATGGCGCTCAAAGACCGGCATCTACGAAAATCCGTACCGCTGGGAAAAGTGATTTACGACAGCAAGCTGCAGGTGATGAAGCACGCGCTCGGCACTCACACCGCCATCTCGCGGATACAGGGCAACAAGCTCAAAGCCAGCCGCGAGATTCGCATCGCCACCGTGTTCCGCGACGCCCCCGCCGAGTTCCTGAAGATGATCGTGGTCCATGAACTCGCGCACTTGAAGGAAGCCGAGCACAACAAGTCGTTCTACCAGCTGTGCATGCACATGGAGCCTGGCTATCATCAGTTGGAGTTTGATTTGCGGCTCTATTTGACTCATCGTGATTTCGCAATCGGAGCAGATTCATGAAAAAATTCTTCCTTTTGTTGCTTACTCTGCTGACTGGTTTTGGCTCGCCAGCGCATGCCGGCGAACATGACCGATTCGAGCGTATTTCGCCCGAGCAAGCCGGCTATTCGACAGAAAAACTCGACGAGTTGAAAGACTTTCTGGAAGTATCAGGCTCCGATTCCCTGCTGCTTGTTTACGATGGAAAAGTATTTTTCGAATGGGGCGATATTCACAAGAAAATCCTGGTGCATTCCATGCGCAAGGCCCTGCTGAATTCCCTCTACGGCATTTACCAGAAGCGCGGCGCCATCGATCTGCAAAAGACCATGGCCCAACTTGAGGTCGACGATATTCCGCCATCACTCACCGATCAGGAAAAATCGGCAAAATTGATCGACGTATTGAAGTCGCGCTCCGGTGTTTATCACCCTGCTGCTGCAGAATCCGAAGGCATGGCAATGCAGCGACCGGCGTGCGGAAGCCACGCTCCGGGCGAGTTTTTTTACTACAACAACTGGGACTTCAATGTCGCCGGTTATGTTTTCGAACAGCGCAGCGGCAAACGGATTTACGATGCTTTTTACAAGGAAATTGCCAAGCCGCTCGGCATGATGGATTACCACAACAAGATTGTTCCCTGGACGGCAGCAGAAGGTACCACCGCGGCCGATGCTGATGGCTACTATCGTCTTGAACCTGAAAAGTCCAGCTTCCCGGCCTACCACTTCCGAATGTCGGCACACGATCTGGCTTTGTATGGCCAGCTCTACTTGAACCATGGTCGCTGGAAAAACAGGCAAATTATTCCGGAGCAATGGATAGATTCAAGCACGCAGCCCTATTCTATCGTCGAGCCGGAATATGGCCTGGCCTACGGCATGCTGTGGGACGTTCTGGTTCCCGAAGCCGGCGAGCAACGACCTTCGTTTTATCACACCGGCGTCGGCGTCCATATGCTCGGGGTCTATCCAAAATACAAACTGGTCATGGTCCATCGCGTCGATACCGAAAAAGAGTATCGCTTCAACGATGGTGATCTGTACAAGATCATCCGGATGATCCACGGCGCAAGACTGGGCGAATAGAAGTGACTCATCAACGACAAAAGGGGCAGAGTGATTTATCTGATGAAGATCCTGACATTTAACCCAATTAAAAGAAACTGGCCCCTTTTTGGTCTCCAATCTTGGGTGTCTAGGAATGTTTTTTGTCTCGATTCCTTGTAGGGAAATCTTGAAGGCGGCGTCAGGCGATGTGGGTTTGATGGGTGTCCACAATTGTTCCAATCTCGCTGAACAAAACTGACATTGTTGGCTTGCTCGGTTCGATTAAGTCGCTCAGTCTCAAATCTTGAGTATCCAAGATTGCGGATAGGTACGTGCGCTCCCGTACAGACGACCGGTGTGATATTTCGTGACGCTTACCAAACTGCCGCGATCAATACTGGATCTTGTGTCGGCACCATCATAAGGAAACTCGACATGGGCAGCGTTGCCAACCGAATTGAAGACATTGGACCTCAGCCGAAT
>Ga0116178_10002587_pt1 | contig 14154 bp, 5 predicted proteins | sample AD_STIC12_MetaG_FD_89880 | JGI IMG/M metagenome (GOLD analysis project Ga0116178, IMG submission 89880) | Active sludge microbial communities of municipal wastewater-treating anaerobic digesters from USA - AD_STIC12_MetaG | ecosystem: Engineered > Bioreactor > Anaerobic > Digestate | place: USA... | reverse complement strand
CTGCTCGGTGAAGGCGCCAAAAAGGCTCCACGCGGTGCGCCGGTTACGCATTGCGGCGGTCACGCCCGTGAAGGTCCTCCGGTACGCCGTAAGCTCAGCTTGCGAAAGATCCGGCGCGAAATCCCCGTACTGCAGGTAGTTCCGTTCTTTCGCGAGCCGGAAGAAGAACTTGCTCGCGGAGGGCGCTTCGTAGAAAATCGAGCTGGCGTCGCCATGGATGGGATACGCTCGTTCTGGCGTCAGATAACGATACACCTGGTCGTCAAACCGCCGATCCGAATCAAACGATGTAGTCAGGAGGTAGTTGTTGCGCACCGTTCCGCGACCAAAGAATGCCACTTTGCCTTTTCCATACGCGCCCTTCTCGAAGTCCTCGCCAAAATTGATTCCGGCCGGAGCCGCGGCATTCGTTTTCCACCCGACTTGGCCGGAAGCCAGACCCACCAGCGTAAATCTCTCGTACGGCACGGTATAATTCAGAGTTGCCCTGGCAACGACGTTCGACGCATTCGCGGTCAGCGTTGCCTCGCCGGCTGTCGCGGAACTCTGGATGAGTACGGAGGCGTATCCGTTTCTTACCTGGACCTGAACTCCCCTCTCGTCGGGGTAAATATCCGGCGTAAGGATCGAACCATTATCGATTTCGAAAGTGACGATCTGCCCGTCTGCCAGCGGCATACCCCACTCGTCGAGCACCTGCGCGACCGCCTCCGCCTGCGAGAGACTGTCAGCCGGCAGGGTCGAAGGGCTCACGTCAAGAGTCACCCGCGCGGCGGGGCCCACCACGTGCAGGAAAACGCTGTCGGCAAAAACCCGCCCGCCCGGCAGCGTCTGCGTAACGGTGAGCGTCACAGGGCCGGAAGGCGCCGCAATGTTGAGGAAATCCGCTTTCGAATCCGCGCGAACAGTGAGCGTCGTGACTTCCCTGCCATTCAGCCGGAGCGTCATCGGTGTTCCGGCGCGTCCGCGCGCAATCAGTGTCAAGCGGTCACGATAGCTCAATGTGCTGTCTGCGGTCGGGTACTCGATCCACACCAGTTGACCCGGTCGCTGGACACGCTCTCTCGGCGTGGGCGCCTGTCGCAGCTCGATTGGCGGCGCCTGTGCCCGCGTTGCGCTGTCTGAGATAGCAGCCGAAGCACCTGTCTGCGCCACGCCGTTCGCCGGAGTGAGCCCCGTTTCGGTGGCTGTTCCAAAGGCAACGACGGCTGAAGCGGAACTGATTCCCGCCGGCGCACCCGCGGGCGTTTGCCCTGTCTGAACCGGGCCACTCTGCGGAACCGCCGAAGCGCCCGAATCAGCCGGCAGGGGAACGCGGATACTACCGTTCCACGTCTCGCGTATCGTTCCATCCCGGTGCTCGCTCGTGCGGCGCAGCGGAATCGCGCCCCACGTGCGGTGGGTGACCACAGGGGCAGGCAGATCGGTGAACACTGAAGTCTCGCGGCCGATTTTCGCCCACACGGAGTCTCCGTGTTGTACCGTGCGATCAAGCAACGAGTCCGGAGCAGGACGCACAATATCCTCCGGAAAAGGCTGCGAGATCGTGAATGTATCGCGTGCCGCATTTTCCGAGGTGCGGATCGCGAGCCGCACACGGGCGGTCCCGGCAGGAATAGTCCGCGCCTCGGTTCCGTAATCAAGGTTGATCTCCACGCGGCGGTTCTTCTGCATCCCCTCCGGCGTGGTGTTTGGTGCTATGGGCCGGTCGGGACCGTACCCGAATATCGCGATGTGCGTCGAATCCACGCCGTTCTGCACCATCCAGTTGCGCACCGAACGCGCTCGCGCCAGCGAAAGAACCATGTTGTTGGGGAACTGCCGCGTGCGGATCGGCCGCGGATCAGTATGTCCGCTCACCGTGATCTGACGGCCCTGCGCTCGTTTGATTCTCCGGAGCAGATCGTTCAGCACCGCGATTCCCTCAGGGCGCAGATCGGCTTTCCCGGTTGCAAACGTCACGCCGGACTCCAGTATGTTCGTCTCCGACGCCGGGATCGCAATCGAATCCGGAACGATCACCCGCTCAATGGTAACCGCCACGGTGAGCGACTCGGGCGGTGCCGGTGGCGGGGGTGGCGGAGGAGGCGGCGGGGCCGGTGCACGAGGTTTCACCCGGAACGGGAAGTTCGCCTTCGCCATCCCTGAGGCGGATACGCTTACGAACCGTACCCACGGATCGTTCGTAGACCTCACGCCCAGAATCACCGGCTCGAGGCTATCCGGAATGTTGTGCTCCAGAAGCCGGATCGCGTGGTCGCCGGTGCGGATTTCCGGAATTGAGAAGCGCCCCATCCGGTCAGCGATGATCCGGGTGCCATCCTCCATCAGAAGCACCACACCGGGAACACCCGGTTCACCTTCATCGTGCACCTTGTTGCCGTTCAGATCAACCCACGCGCGGCCAAGAACCACCTGATCGCTGCTGAACGGCGCAGGCCGGACGAACACCCTCGCCGTGGCCGGGCCGGCGCTCAGCACGGCGGCCTTCGGCGTCACTGCCGTTGCCGTCGCGCTGTTCTGCCCGTCACCGGCGCTTGCCCCCATGCCCAGCACGAGCCGGTAGGTGAGCTGGCGGGTTTCCCCGGCGCCTACCCCGGAAACCTTCCAGATGACCTGCCGGTCGCGCAGCGTGTCCGGCGGAGCGGGAACGCCGTCGAGGCGCGCCGTGTTGGGCACGTACTCGAAACCGAACGGCATCACGTCCCGCACCACGATGTTCGACAGGCTGTCTGACGCGCTGAGGTTCTCCAGCGCGATTCTGTACACCACGAAATCGCCGGTTTCCGCGCTGGTGATGTCTGACGTTTTCGTGATTCGGAAGTAGGGCACCGTCACGAGGTCGTCCGCCCGGTTCGAGCCGATCTTGAACGCTCCCACGCTTGCCGTCGCCGTGTTGGGAATCGGATAGTCCCCCGGCGACAGGTCGGTGCGCGGCTCCGTGGCGAACCTGAACACCCGCACCGTATCAGTGGTGGCGCCGGAGACATCCCACGTGAGCGTATGCGTACCCGCATCGTACGTTGCAGCCGGAATGCTGCTTCCAACGATGTACACCAACTCGGGCGGCAGGGGGTCTTCAACCGTGATCTTGCCTGCGTACCCCGGCGGGGTCTTCAAACGGATCTCGTAGTGAATCTCTTTCCCCACAAGTGCCGGCGGCGTCACGACTGCCTTCGTGACGGATATCGACGACGCGCTGCGCGAGACCACATCCGCCTGCGAGGAAATCGGCAGCCCGCCCGTGAATTGCGCCCACGCGGCGTTCGTCAGAATCACCCCCTGGTCCATCGCCTCGGCGCGCACATGCAGCGTATCACTCCCGCCCGGCTGCAGGTCGCCGACAGCCCAGATCAGCATACCCCCGCTCGACGATGTTGCATCCGACGAAACGAGCTTCCACCCGCTGTTCAGCGTGTCGGTGACGGTGACCGCAGGCGCGACGTCGTTCCCCACGTTGGCAACCACGATCGCAAAGTCAACCGTCTCACCGTAGCTGGTCGTATCCGTGGACGCGAGCTTCGAGAACTTCAGAATCGGTGTTTTCGCAAACATCGGCACGTTGTAGGCAACCGTCTCGATATCCGGAACCGTGACCGGTCCGTTGGTGAGCCCAAACGAGTTTGGCCGCGCGATCTGAAGGCCGTCGCCGGAGGCCACCGTCATCATGATCGTCGACGAACCTTCCGCCGTCGGCCGCACCGTCAGGTGCATCCTGCGCGGCGGATACGTCGTTCCGGATGGCGGATCTACCGTCATGATGTACCGCGCCGGATTCGCCACCGTCCCTACCTGTGATGAGCTGAACAGGAACGCGTACCGGCCGTCGGCTGGCGTGACGAACGGGTTGATGTTGTTCACGTTCGGCGGGACGCCGGTTCCACTCAGAAGCGGGATCGCCAGCACACTCTCGTCAAGGTTCCGCAGCGTCACCATGGACCCGGGAATCAACGCGGTAGTGACGGCATCAAACACCCGCCCGAACGGATCAATCAGCACGTCTGCGTTCAACACCACTTCGCCGAGGTTGTTCGTGCGCGAGGAAACGGGCACCGTGAAGGTATCGCCGTCCTCCATCTTCACGCGCAGGGAGTAGGCCCCCGGCAGCAGGTTCTGGAACTCGTACCTTCCCATCGCGTCAAGGATCGTGGTCGCCACCACGTTGCCGCTGGCGTCCAAAAGCTCAACCGTCGCGCCGGCATACCGCGCCCCCGACTCCTCATTGCGCGCGTGAACCATACCCGCGATGGCGTTCCGCGGGGGAGAAGTGGAGCCGTCCAGGTTCACCACGATCGTCTGAAGAACGCCCACCATCACGTCTGCGCCGGTCACCCGGTCCGTCACATGCACGTGGAGCTGGTAAGTGCCCGGCGGGATATCCGGAACGACAAAGACGCCGTTCTCGTCAAGCTGGACGAATATGGAAATCGGATCACCGGTGACCGTCGTTCCGACCAACTCAACCTGAACCAGCAGAGCCGGGTCACTCGCCCTCACCTCAACGTCTCGTGTCTGGTCATACACGCGCACCGCAACGGCGCCCGGCAGGATGATCAACTTGATCACGTCCGAATCAAACCCGCGATACGACGCAAGCACGCGCGCCGTGTCATTCGCCGCCAGAATGGGTGCGGTGAGCACGGTGACTGCTTCCCCGTTGCCACCTGCTACCGGCACCTCGATCCGCTGCGTCCCGTTCGAGAACTTGCCCTTGTCCGCCGTAAACACGACGATCGTCCCGTCCGGCAGCGGCCGGTCAAGGTCATCCGTCACCCGGGCGGTCAGCCGCGATTGATCGGTTCCGTTGGCAACGATGGTGTGCGGTTCTGGCGTTAGCTTGATCCAGGTGGGCAGAACGCTTGTCTGGCCGGTCACCGTCGCCGTGCCGCCGGTCGACGTCGCCGTGTCGGCGTAGGACGTTTGGAGCACGTCCCCCGGCTGCGCGAACAGCGTCCCATCACCGTCAGCGCCTGCGCTCTGACCGTAATAGGTGGGCAGGGAACCGGAAAACACACCGGTGCCCTGCCCGGTTTCGTACAGCACAAGGGTTTCGGTTTCGCCCGTCCGCGAGTTCACCACGGTCACATGCACCGTGTCAATCGCGTTCGGGAGGTAATCGCGGTCGGGGTCCGTAACAATGATCGTAATGGGTTCGCCGGCGACGATCTGCGTGTTCTGAGCTATCGTACCGTCCGTCCCGACGACGGCGCCGAGAACCGGCGTAACAACGGTGTTACTCAGGATGGAGAACTGGAAGCCGCCGTTATCAAAATACGTAGCGGAAGCCTGGCTCGTGATCAGCGTTCCCGGCGGCGTCACGGCGTACACACTGGTCGCTGCCATGCACATGGCGGCGACCAGTAGGTACACCCGTAGCCGAAGACGCGAGAACATCTATCTTTCTCGATTCTTTTTCTTTGCCGTCGTTGCGCTCCTCTCCCGCCCCGAAAGGCGGGAGAGGAGCCTGATTCAACTCAGCTCATCTGCTCTGCTGCTCGTCAGTCAATCTTCACGTCGAACGTGAACGTGTTACTCGAGCCTGCGCCCATCGTGGCGAAGCGAACGACCACGCTGCCACCCTGCAGTTCGGCGTTGTCCCCGTCAACGGCGTCGGTGCGCGCGGTTCCGTTCACCTTGATCGTCCCGGCCTGATACGTTGTGTTGGTGGGGATCAGGTCCACGATCTGCAACTGCGTCGCCGTGCCATGGCCATTGTTCGACACCACGACCGTATACGTCAGCACCGTGCCGGGCGGCTGTGAGCCGGTCGGAGACACGGACTTCACAATCGAAAGCACCGGCGCGTGCACGGTGGAGGTAAGCGTAACCGTGCCTGTAACCGTCGGATCGACGGAAGACGCGACCGTTACCGTGGTGGCGTCCACGTCCATGTCCGCCGTTCCCGGCGTTACCACCAGCGCCACGATGATATGGGCAACGGTACCTGCCGGTATTGAGCCCGTATCGACCTTGCCATCGCTGTCGGTGTCCGTCAGCAGAACGTCGCCATCATTCCCGGCGATGCCGTCGTTGTTGGCATCGAGCCAGATCTGATTGGTGAAGCCCTGCGTGGAGGACGTCGTGAAGTCGAACACATCGTTCGAGTTGCCGCTGTTTGTCAGGCTGAAGGCATACGTCAGGCTGTCACCCGGTTGGCCGGTGAGCGCCAGCGAAGTGTTCGACAGTGTGATGATGGGTTTCGCGGCAACGGTGATATCACCCGGCGTGCTGTTCACCGCAGGAAGCGGGTCGCCTCCCGGCGTGGAGCTGTACGTAGCACTGGCCTGGTTGGAGACAACCGTTCCCGCCGCGATGCCGGCGTTCACCTGCACGCGGATGAAAATGGTTCCGGTCTGTCCGGCCGGGGAATTGCCCCAGTTGACGGTCACCTGACCGGCTGCGGTAACGCCGTAATCCACCGGGTCGGCATCCGCCGCGTCCGTCATCGGCGTAGCCGTATCATACGTGCCGCCCGGACCGATGACGATGCGCGTGGAACCGGGAACATAGGTCACGCCACTGGGGATGATGTCTTTGACAACGACACCGTACGCCGTGCTGGTGCCGGTGTTATTCCCCACGATGGCGTACGTCACGATGTCACCCGGCTTCGGGTCGGCTGGAGTTGCCGACTTCGTCATAGACAGCACGGCAGTTGAGACGGTGGACGTGTACACGCCCGCATCCGAGACGCCGGTGTTGAACTGCGAGGTCGCGGTCAGCGTGACTGCCTGTGACGAACCATCCAGTGCACCCAGCGGCACGTTCACGACCACGAATACGTGCTTCGCGCTATCCGCCGGGAGGCTCGCGATGGTGCTGACAACGTTGCCCGGCACCATCTCACCCGCGTCCAGAACCCCGTTATTGTTCGGGTCGCCGTAAATAACGGCCGTCCAGCCGGAAGACAGGGCTGACGTGGTGAGGGTGAACGAATCGGTGCCGTTGCCCATGTTGGTGACTGTCGCGGTGTACGAGACCCACGAGTTTTCCGCCACCGACTGGGACGACGTGGCCGGCGAGACATCCACGCCGGCAACCTGCGCCACCACGGTGGTGACGGTGTTCGAGGTGATGTTCGGCAACGCATTGCCGTTCACGTCCCTGTAGCTCAAGGTCGCGAAGTTACTGATGACGGTTCCCGCAGGTGTGCCGGCGGCCCAGGACGTTCCGAAAGGAACAAGGGCCAGCAGCAACCCGAGAAACCACCATGTTCGACCCCTGAGTGCCTTCATGGCGCTCCTCCTTTCAGAGAGTGGTTCCGGGGTATTGTGTGAGCTCGTGCGCGTTTGCTCTCGTGAAAAAAACCGTGAACGATGTGTCGTCATTGTCCTGCCCCTTCTGCTGCTCCGGGCAAGGACACTCTTACCCGAACGGTGGCGACTGCTCTGGATCGCGGCCTGATTGGCTCGTTCACCAGCCATTTGATGTGCGTGTAACGGTCGGCCGGCACGTGCCGCTTCTCAATCGTTCCGTCCGGCTTCTGGAAGTCATACATGATGGGTGCAGGTTGGAAAAACCTGCCTCCATCGACGCTGTACGTGATCGTCATCCCGACGCCGGCGGCGCTCCCGATGACGAACTCCGTTCCCCGCGGGATCGGGTCCACGATTTCCACGCCGTACGCCGGCTCCGTGCCATTGTTCACGGCGGTAAGGGTATACTTGATGATGTCACCCGGTCTGGAAATGAGGTTACCGGCGCTGTCCCTCACGGCTTTCCCGATTCGCGGATCACCCGCGGGCAGGACCAGTTCGTCGGTGATGGTGATGGACACGCCGTTTGCTGCCGGTTGTTGAGCACGTGCGGGCTGGCTGACCGCAAGCGCACCACACGCGGCAATCAGGAGGGTCAACGCGCGTGAACCTCCCCGTCTGATGCCCGTGTCGGTACCCATAACACGCTCCTTTCCTACTTCACTTTCACGCGGAACGAAAACGTCCCGCTCCCGCCCACCGGAACAGTTCCCACCGATACACTGATGTTGCTCCCGGAGACGGTGACCTGATCCGCGTCGGCCGCGTCGGTTTTCGGCACGCCGTTGAGCGTTACACTGTTTGGCACGTAGGTCGTCTCGAACGGCACCGTATCCGAGATGATGAGGAACGTCGCCGTATCGGTGCCGTTGTTGCCATACGTCACGGTATAAGTCAGCGTATCCCCCGGTGCCGCGGTGCTCTTGTTGACGCTCTTTGAACACGTGGCCATCGGCTGAGACGTAACCGTGATCGAGGCGGTGACAAGACGGGAAAGGCCCGTCATGGCTCCGGTGTTATAGGTAATCCAGCCTTTGTTGAGGACTTCCGTCTGGTTCGCGATCGGGCGTTTCACTACTCCGCGGAACGTGAACGTCGCCGAAGCACCCGCCGCCAGCGTACCGACGTTCCACTGCAGCGCCGGCGTAGTCGCCGCAGGCGTCGGCGCGGCGGAGTTCACGACGTAGTTGAGATACGCGGAGACCGTATCCTTGAGCACCACGCTTGTAGCGCTGCCGCCGCCGGTGTTCCGGATCACGATCGTGTACAGCAGCGTGTCGCCCGGAAGCGTCTGCCCGCCGTTGAGGTCAGAAACCGATTTCGTTGACGCGCTGAGTACGGCAATGGCGCTGCAGGTGTTGGTGAACTTCGCAACGAGGTACGTCGTGCCGGCCGGGTTGCTTGTGGAATACGTCGTGTTATTCTGTTTGTCGCGCGCTACCGCCCGGATCAGGAAATTGCCGGCGGACACCTGCGACACATCCCAGACGTACCGGAACTGCCCGATTCCCGTGCGGGTCCCTGCGCCGATGCGGGTCCACGTCTGGCCGGGGTCGTTCTCCGCCCAGTCGCCGTTGTAATCGTAGTAAACCTCAAACCACACCGAATCTATTGTGTCCGTCGTCAGACCACCGACTACGGTCAAAACATCCGCGACCGTCGCTTTGAGCGTATCAGGAGAAGGGCAGCCCGTCTGGGTAAGCCCGGCGATGATCGGCGCGTCTATTCGGGTGCCGTACCCATCGTAAAGGTCTCCGCCCGGCAACGGAACGTCCGCCAGCGCGAAATCCCCGCTGTACAGCAGGTCCTTCTGCGTGGGATCAGTGTTGCTCGCGCTTGTGGTTGCGGCAATGGAGAAGAAACTCGACGCGGTGAGCTGCGGACCTGGCGGGGTAAGCGACCTTGCGTCAAAGGCCTCAACGGGCACCTGCACGTCAATCCAGTATTCGCTGTTCTGGCTTCCCGCCGGTTTTGTCCGGTCAATCTGCACCACCCGCGTCCTGCCAAAATCCCACACGTAGGCATCGGGGTCGGTGTCCCATGTCGAACTTTTGCCGGATGCGCCGTCCACGTTGTCGTTGGGTCCCGCGCAGTCCTGCCGCCAGATTCCGACCTGATTCATGTCGAACCGCTGGCTGTTCACGTTTTCGTAGATAATGACGATGTCGTCCGGCTGAACGGTTGAACTGGTGCCATCCAGAAAGACGACGAACTCCTTCCATCCGTCGCCGTCCGTGTCCATCAACACGTTCCACGTGGCGGAAGTGAAGGGCTGCCCGCTGCCGGTGAGTGCGGTCGGCGGCCCGCCGACACGGAAGCGGAAGTAGAGGATCGTGCCGTTCCCGTAGTAGAAAAACGACGGCTGGTCGTTGAGAGGGCCCGAGGAGAAGTCGTTGGAGCTTTGTGGCGAAGCGCCTTTGGACCCGTCAGTCCGACCGGTTTTGTCGGCCTCCGGGACGCCGAGCCGCGTGTAGGCGCTGGTGGTTAACACGCTTGGCCACGGCGTGGGGTACCCGGACGGGTCCGTGTAGTTGGCGAGGGCAAACGCCGAGGGGGCGGAAACCAGCAGGATGGTCAGGAGTGTCGGTGCGACATGACGTCCGAAGCGCTGTTCCCGTGCGACGCGCGCGACGTGCAAAAACAGACGGTCAGCGTACGGCAATGCGTGCGACCCCCGGCATAACGTCAGGCATTGCTTCGAACGCCGATTGCGTTCGGCGTCCCAAAAATACGGTTGAAAGGCGGTCCCGACGAGACCTCTTCGGTCGCGGGAAAAAACCTTGCGGACGACCCGGCAACAGGAGAACGCGTTCGCACACAATTCAGCCGCCTTTCACAAAAGTAAGATTAGAGCGCTTAAGGATAAAGCAATCTGCGTGCCCGATATGATGGCCTTCCCCCGTTGTCCTTTTGAAGGGCATTCAGGCCGCAATGCCATTTCGACAGAAGCCCGCGGAGTGTTTCAAAATGAGAATTCTGTACGCCGCGTCACAGGTACGTGAAACAGGCGCAAAAATGCCAGAAAAAAGGCGGTTCCCCGCCGCACTGCCCTGCATTTTGGGTGCCGGATCGTCTCAAAATGAGAAAACCCGACGAGAGGCTTCGCCCCGCCTTATGCTTTTCGTTACCTTTACCAATCTCTTAAAATCATCTGCAACCGCCCCGGAGTTCCCCGCGCGTGCCACACGGCAGGGCTTACCCGCGGCGGCCCGGTCTGGCGTGCGAAAAAGGATTGCCTCTTGGTTCCTCCTGATACCAGCATCAGTGCTCTCACCCGCCATGAGCGAATACGTCACGAGGATTCTACCGTATGACAACACGGAAAACGCTGAATCGCGTGGTGGTGGCCGTCAAACAGGTGCCCGATACGACGCAGGTGAAGGTGGACCCTGCAACGGGTACGCTCATCCGTGAAGGCGTGCCGTTCATCATGAACCCGTTTGACACGCACGCCGTGGAGGAGGCACTGCGCCTCAAGGATCGGTTCGGATGCCTCGTGACTGCGGTCACCATGGGGCCGCCCAACGCGGCGGCAACCCTGCGCAGGTGTCTCGCCCTCGGCGTGGATGATGTGGTGCTGGTATCCGACCGCGTATTTGGCGGGGCGGATACCCTGGCGACGAGTTACGTGCTTTCAGAAGTCATCCGCCGTGTCGAAAAGGAACAGGGAAGGGTGGATCTCGTCATCTGCGGGAAGCAGACGATAGACGGCGATACCGCTCAGGTGGGCCCCGGCATTGCCGTCCGACTGAACTATTGCCTGCTGACTCTGGTAGACAGGATTCTGGACATCAACGGTGCGGAGCGAACCATCACCGTGCGGAGGAAGCTTGAAGGCCGCCGGGAGGTCGTGCGTGCCCTTCTGCCCGCCTGCCTGACCCTGGTGCGCGAGATTAACGAGCCCCGCTACCCGAAGGTGCCAAACCGGCTCATGGCGGAAACCGCCGAAATCCCCGTGTGGGATAACCAGTTTTTGCAACTGAATCTCTCACGAGTCGGCCTCAAAGGCTCGCCCACCCACGTCAAAAAGATTTTCGCCCCGGAACGTGCGCGCGGAGAAGTCCTGGGGGATGCGGAGAACGATCCCGAAGGCGCGGTTGCGCTTCTGATCAAACGGCTGATTGAGAAGGACCTGATTTCCGTCGGGCGCTAGGCGGCACGATGGTGCTGCCGGCCAACCCGTAACAAGGAGAAATCCGCGGTGCCCGAGAAAAGCAGTCTTGGCGAACCCAAACGCCCGAAACGCCCCAGAGGACGCGCCCGGCTCATCGAGGGCAAATGCATCGCATGCGGCGCGCTCTGCCAGGCGGAATGCCCGGCAGACGCGATCGAGATGAATGATAGGGGGGAACCCATCATCATCCTCGAAAACTGCATCGGGTGCAAGAAGTGCGTGAAAGTATGCCCCGCAGCCGCCCTGGAAATGTTCTTCACCCCCGAGGAAGAGGCGGTTCTTGCCGAGCTTGCACGGCTCGGTTTCGCGAAAGAAGCGCCCGAGAAGGAGGGGCCGGTTCCCAGGGTAGACCAGAGCTACCGCGGCGTCTGGGTGTTCGTGGAACAGCAGAACGGCCGCGCGGCGGCGGTAAGCTGGGAACTGCTCGGCGCGGGTGCCAGACTGGCAGCCGACCTCGAGGTGGACCTGTGCGCCTACATTCTGGGCCATGAAATCGGTCACCTGGCCGAGGAGGCCTTCGCATACGGCGCGAAGAAGGTCTACCTCGTGGACGATCCGATTCTGGAGAACTACCGCACGGAACCCTACCTCAAGGCGTCCTCCGATCTCATACGCAAATACAAGCCGGAAGTGGTGCTCATGGGCGCGACAGGGCTCGGAAGGGACCTCGCCGGAGCAGTCGCCACCGATCTCCACACGGGCCTGACGGCCGATTGCACCGGGCTCGCCATTGACAAAGCCGGCAGGCTTCTGGAACAGACGCGCCCGGCGTTCGGCGGCAACATCATGGCTACCATTCTGACGGAGCGGCACCGCCCCCAGATGGCAACCGTGCGCCCGCACGTCATGCCGAAACCGGAACCGGTGAGCGGCGCGCACGGCACCGTCGTCGTGGAGCCTCTGGACATGTCCGAGGACGATATACGTGTCAAAGTGCTTGAAGTGCGCGAAGACGAGGGTGCCGCCAATCGCGTTGATATCGCCGGCGCGGATGTGCTCGTTTCGGGTGGACGCGGCATGCAGGGGCCGGAAAACTACCGCCTGCTTCAGGAACTGGCGGACGTTCTGGGCGGAACGGTGGCCTCCTCCCGTGCCGCCGTCGATGCGGGCTGGATGCCCTACGAACGCCAGGTCGGGCAGACAGGAAAAACGGTGCGGCCGAAAGTATACATTGCGTGCGGCATTTCCGGCGCGATCCAGCACCTGGTGGGAATGCAGGATGCTGACCTCATCATCGCGATCAACCGGGACAAAGACGCTCCGATTTTCGAAGTCGCTCACTTCGGCCTGGTCGGTGATCTCTTCCAGATCGTGCCTCTTCTTACGAAGAGATTCCGCGAAATGGCGGGAAAACCGTCCGACTCCGGCAACCAGAAAGGCTGACGAGCATGTCTCAGACAGAGAATGTGATCTTTGCGGTTGTTCTGGCAATAGCGGTAGCCGCATTTCTGCAGTCGGTCTGGCGGCTGGTGTCGTTCATCCGGCTGGGGAAACCGGATGGCAGGCTATCGGGAGAGCTGCTGCGGCGTTTCTGGACCATGCTGGTGTACGCGTTCTGGCAACGGCGCGTGCGGAAGGAGACGTACGGCTGGAACCACTTCTTCCTGTTCTGGGGGTTCATCATCCTCTTCCTGGCAAACGGGGAGTTCGTGATTGCCGGGCTTTTTCCGTCAATAACCTTTGAGCTGCTCGGAGAACCCATCTACGGGGCGCTCCTGTTCCTGTTTGACGTGATCAGCATGATTGTGCTGGTCAACGTTGCTATCGCGTTCTTCCGACGGCTGGTGCTGAAACCCGCGCACATCGAGTATAACAGCCGGGACGGGTATCTCATTTTGAGCCTCATCGGGGCGCTGATGCTGGCGTTTTTCTGCCTTTATGGCTCGGAATTCGCGTCCGGGACGATGAGCGTGGCGGGCGTCATGCCTGTCACCGAGACGATTTTCGCGCCGTTGATGGGCAGTCTGTTCGGCAGTGCGACGCCGGTTGCCGCACGGGTGTTCTGGTGGCTGCACGGGCTGATCGTTCTGAGCTTCCTGAATTACCTGCCGTACAGCAAGCACATGCACATCCTCACCGCGATCCCGAACTGCTACGCGCGGTCGTTTGAGTATCCGGCGACGGTGCCGCGCGAGGAGTTCAAACCGGGCGCGCGGTTTGGCGTGTCGGTCGTGGATGAGTTCTCGTGGAAAGACCTCCTGGATTTTACCGCGTGTACGGAATGCGGACGCTGCAACCAGAACTGCCCGGCGACCAGCACCGGAAAGCCTCTCAACCCGCGCCTTCTGGTGCACGACGGGAAGGTGAACCTCCTGACGAACGGGTCGAGGCTTCTGCAGGGGAACCGGTCTGAGGGCCTGATGCCGTTAATCGGCAAAACCGATGAGCATCAGGGGACCATCGGCGAAGACGCTCTGTGGGCATGCACCACGTGCGGCGCCTGCATGACGAACTGCCCGGTGTTCATCGAGCATGTTCCCAAAATCATCAAGATGCGCCGGCACCTTGTGGAGAATGAGGCGAGTTTCCCGCACGAACTGGCCGTGTTTTTCGAGTCCGTCGAGCAGCGATCAAATCCGTGGGGCATCACGCCGGGAGACCGCGCGAAATGGGCGCGTGATCTGGCGGTGCCGCTCATGTCAGAGGCGAGATGCGACACGCTGTTTTTCGTGGGGTGCGCCGGGGCGTTTGACGCACGGAACAAGAAGGTGGCCACCGCGGTGG
>Ga0116178_10002583_pt1 | contig 14181 bp, 4 predicted proteins | sample AD_STIC12_MetaG_FD_89880 | JGI IMG/M metagenome (GOLD analysis project Ga0116178, IMG submission 89880) | Active sludge microbial communities of municipal wastewater-treating anaerobic digesters from USA - AD_STIC12_MetaG | ecosystem: Engineered > Bioreactor > Anaerobic > Digestate | place: USA... | reverse complement strand
TCGCAGGACCAGGTCGTTGGCAGGGAAGGCGTCGGGCCAACGCAGGGCGCGCATGGCGATGTAGTGCGCCGTCCAGTCGCCGATGCCGGGGAGCGCCGTCAACGCCTTGATGGTGCGCCCGATGTCACCGCCGCTGGCGAGCGAGAGCCCGCCCGACGCAACGGCGCGCGCGAGGGCGAGCACGGCATCGGCCCGCGCGCCTGGCATCCCTAACGTCGCGATGTCGGCGGTCGTCAGGCGTGCCAGGCCTTCGGCGGTCGGCATGAGTCGCGTGAGCGAAGGCTGCGTACTGGCGTACGGCTCGCCGAATCGCTCCACCAGGCGCCCCATGACCGTGGTCGCCCCACGCACGCTCACCTGCTGCCCGAGTATCGCGCGCACGGCGAGGGCAAAACCATCGAGCGTCCCGGGGATGCGGACGCCGGCGAAGTCGGCGACGGTGGGCACGACGCCCGCGCGCACCAGATGCCGCGCGATCACGTCGGGATTGGCATCGAGGTCGAGCAGGTCGCGCAGGCGCGCGAGCAGCGGCATGAGCGCCGGGACGAGCGACGACGAGATGCGTGCGACGATGAGGCCGTCTCGCGCTGGGCCGGCAGCCGCTGTCGCGCTGCGCCGAGCCCGTCGTTCGTCGCGCTCGCGCAGCTCCACGACGACGTGTCCGGTGACGCTCGCCGTGCCTCCGACGGGAAGCGGCACCGTGTCGTCGGTGGAGAGCGCGATGGGGAGCATCACGGTCGCGGCGTATCGGCCCTCGCTAACAGACTCGGCCCCCGGAGCCGCGCGCGCCGCGAGGAAGTCGAGGAGCGCACGCCAGTGCAGCGGGGGGCGATAGTCGAGGGTGAGGACGACCTCGTCGGCATCGGGCGCTGCGGCGGCCGCACCATCCTCCGTCGCGAGCGGCTGATGTGACGTCGACGCCTTGCCGGACGCACGGCGGGGCGTGACGCCTTCCGCCGCGCGATCCGACCCGCGCGTTGGCCGACGCGCCGCCCCCCCCACCACGCCGACCCTGTCGCCCGTGGTCGCCTCGGCCGCGCGGCGAAGTGTCGCCGGCGTTAGGCGATAGCGTGCCCTGAACGCGGCGTTGAATCGGCGCAGTGAATCGAAGCCGGCCGCAAAGGCGACCTGGCCAACGGGGAGCGCCGTCTCGTGCAGCAGTCGCTTGGCGAGCAGGAGGCGATGCGTGGTGGCGAGTTCAATGGGCGACACTCCGAGATGCTGCACGACCGAGCGCCGGAGGTGCCGCCCGGTCACCCCCAACGACGCGGCGAGCGCCTCGACCGAGCTGCCGTTGAGTGCTCCGGCGGCGATGGCGCGCGTGGCGCGCTCGGCGAGAACCGCGCCGGCGTCGACCGGGGCGTTCCCCGGCGCGAGTTCCGGGCGGCAGCGCAGGCAGGGGCGAAAGCCGGCCCGCTCGGCCGCTGCCGGGTTGGAGAAGAAGCGACAGTTGCCCTCGCGCGGCGTCTTGGCGCGGCAGACCGGACGGCAATAGATGCGCGTCGACGTCACGCCGACGAAGAAGACGCCGTCGAAGCGCGCGTCGCGCGCGATGAGGGCCCGGTAACAGGAGGGGCGATCGAGTGGCATGGAGGGAGTGTAACACCCCCGAACGCGCCGCACTCGCCGTTTTCGGACACGACAACCGGCGCGGGAATGCCCGCACCGCCGGGACGACGCGCCCGCGCTACCGCTGTTCGAGGAGGAGCAGCAGCCCCTTCTTTCCAGGGACGGTGATGGCGTCACCCGGTCCCCAGCTCCCCGCCACCTGGAACTGGTCGATGGCCGGCGCGCGCAGCCGCGTGCGCGCCGGGTCGAGCCCCAGTGCCTTCCAGTCGATGCGGAGCGTCACCTTCGTGTCCGCGTCGCGCCACGAGCCTAACGACACCATCGCCTTGCCGGGCCGCCGCCACGTCGTGGCCAGGATCGCGCTGTCGCCGGTCGTCACGGGCGCCTCCCCCGACCACCAGCCAAGCATCCGGCTCTGCTGGATGCCGAAGCCATCCCACACCTTCCACAGCGGGGCGGGGTCGCCGCTCCACGGAAGGCGGGCGGTCATTCCCATCGTCATCCCGCGCCACGGGTTGCCGCCCTTCTCCAGCATCTCGCCCATCAGGCCGAAGGGAATGCCGGAGACCTCCACCAGCCAGTAGTCGCTCGCCGAGTCGTAGTCGAAGTACTCGCCGAACCAGAGGCGATTGAGGAAGGGGAAGTGCTCCAGGTACAGGTTGGCGCTCGAGGCGAAACCGTCGCGCGGGTTGTACTGGTTGGCCGAGTGGAGGTCGATCATGGCGCCGGGGTTGCCGCGATCCAGCACCTTGCGCACGCGCTTCATGGTGGTGCGATCGAAGGCGACGTCGTCGATGTAGAGTCCGTCGATCTTCTCGTGCTTCACCAGCCAGTCGAGTCCCTCCACGTAGAAGTTGTGCCAGCGCGAGACGCCGCTGTTGACCACCGCCGCATCCTTGTTCTCCGGCACGTGCCAGGCCGCGAGATAACTGCTGCCGAGGTGTTCCTGCAGCCACGAGTACCCCCCGCCCGGCCCGCCCGACAGGACCTCGTCGCCTAACGATCGCAGGGCGAAGAGCTCCGGCGCGTGGTTGGTGATCTCGCGCACCGTGTAGTAGATCTTGACCTTCATCTCCCGCGCGTGCGCCGAGTCGATGTAGGCGCGCATCTGCTGCGTCTCGATGAAGGGGTAGTTGATCCACGGATTCACGCGGTTGGCGTGATGCACGTTGACCGTGTTGGCCCCGCGCTTCGCGATCGAGTCGACGGGGACGAAGGCGTGGAAGTAGCGCGTCTTCCACTGCCCTGCCGTGTCGAGGGGCTTGAACGGGGTAATCATCAGGCGGAAGTCGAAGCGCAGCGAATCGCCCGGCTCCAGCGTGCGCGCCCCGGAGTGGCAGGTCACGGTCACCCGCGCCGGCGCACTCGCCGCGCCCGCCCCTTCCACGATGTCGCACCCGCCCTTGCCGCCATTCCCCCAGCTCCGCGGCAAGACGAGCGGCTTGGAGAGGTAGAAGTTCGTGTTGAGCGGGCGCACGTAGTGCTCGTCCTTGAGCGTGAACTGCAGCCCCGCGCTCACGCTGCCTAACCACGCCGCGTCCTGGTTCTTCTTCTCCACGTCCCACGACCAGTGAAACTCGGCGGGACGCCGCCCCCCCTTCTGCCCCAGCCCCATCATGTATTCGGCCGCATCCGCCCGCATCGGGATCTCCAGGCGCACGTCGCCGAGCGCGGTGCGCTGTGCCGCGCGCAGGGTCACCACGTACTCCGTCGTCCCCTCGAACTCCATCTGTGCGCGCACGTGCATGCCGAGTGCGCCGGATTGGCGCGTGGCGGTCCACGCCACCGCGCCCGCGGCACGCTTGGCAATGGTGGCGGGGGTGCCCCGCCAGGCGAGGTCGTGCCCGGCGGAATCGCGCACGACCAGCCGCAACGGCGCGGCGAGCACCTCGCGCGGCGCCGTCCCGATCGCGGTGTTGCCGGCGGTGAAGTACGAACGGATCGCCGCCGGGAAGCCATCGGGCCCGAAGGTGAGCGCGCGCCCGAGGACCCCCACGGTCGTCCCGGTGACGGTCATCGGCGTGTACGGCGGGACGAGCCCGTCGTCAGCCGCAAGCTGCGAGTTGAGCCAGCGCAGGCGTGTCAGCCGCGACGGGTCGTCGTCGCCGCGGTTGACGATGGTGTCGGCTCCCACGCGCAACGTGACGCGCACTGCACGATCCTTGGCGTTGCTGCTGCCGATGGCGACCTCTCCTTCGTAGTCGCCGGGGACGGCATCGCGCGGCACCTGCACGCCGAACCAGAGCGGCTGCACCTTGCCGCGCTCCACGCGCAGCGCCCGCGCGAAGCGGCGCCCGGACCAGTCGACCCCCTCCAGGTTGAAGCAGGTGAAAGCCGACGCCGGGATGACCTCCGTCCCACCCTTTCGCGTGAAGTTGGTCGCCTCGTACCGCATGGAGTCGATCGCCATGCGATGCGCCCACACCCCCACCTGGAAGGTGTAGTACTCGCCGCGTGCCGCCGTCCCGGTGAACGGACGAAAGGGCCCCTCCGCCCCCCACTTGGCCGGGATGTCATCGGTCATGCGGATCGAACGCGCACGATCCTCGGGAAAGGCGAAGAACTCGGCCCACGCGTACTTCGTGCGCATGGAGTCGAGTTCGGCGCGGCTGGCGATGTACTCCATCGCCGTGAAGCGCGAGAACTCGTCGATCGCGTCGAAGCCCACCATCACGGCGGGCGGCAGCGACTGGTACTGCTTGTATCGCGCCACCTGCGGAATGAGCCCGTTGCGCTGCATCCAGGCGGGATCGGCGCGGTCGTCAGGTGGGCGGTACGTGATCTTCGGATAGTTGGACTTGAAGGTCCCGGTGTAGGGGAGGTAGTAGATGTAGTAGTCGCCGGGAACGGTCGGGGCCTGAAAGACGAGGTCGCCGTACTCGCGCGTGATCTCCATGCGGGCCACGTTGCGCACGCGTAGCTGGGTGCGCGCATCCATGACGACGATGCCGACCTTGTCCGGCGTGGCATCGCGCCGGCGCCACGGGACGCGCACGTACACCGCGTCGCCGCCGCTCGTCACGCGAACCACGGCGCGGTGGTTGCCGAGTGAGTCGCGTTCCCACGTGCCAGTGCCATGGCGCAGCGGGCCCATGCGCGTGGCGCCAGCGCCTGGCGCCGGGACGGTTATGACCTGTGCGTGACTGGCGGGCGCGGCGAGCAGGGCCGGGGACGCCAACAGGAAGGCAACGAACGATCGCGATGTCCGAGTCATGCGCCGAATATGCGCCAATCGGCGAGGTGTCGTGAGACGGCAACACCCTGACGGCAACCTTTTCCGACTCACCAGGACGCCGGCGGTGTGCGATTGTGATGCGCGAACGCCGTGGCGGAACTGTTGCTTTCATCGCCTCCCCGGCCGCCGTATCATCCGCGCCAACAGATTGGGGGAACGTGAAGTCACCCCCTTCCCTTCACCTCGCGAAGTCATCGATGCGTCACTCGTTCAGGTCCGCGGCGTTCGCCGCGCTTGCCCTCGCCGTCGCTGCGTGCGCCGAGTCAGGCCCAGTTGCTCCCCCGCTCGCCGTGTCGCCGTTGCTCAATGGGGCGACTGCGGCCCCACCCGTGCGCCTGTCGGAGATTCACTACGACAACACCGGCACCGACGCAGGCGAGGCCATCGAGATTTCGGCGCCAGCCGGAACCGACCTCACCGGATGGAGCGTGGTGCTGTACAACGGCAACGGCGGTGCGGTCTACACGCCGACCACGACGCTGAGCGGGATCGTCGCCGACAACTGTTCGGGACGCGGCGTGATGGTGGTCAACTACGCGGCGAACGGGTTGCAGAACGGAAGTCCCGACGGCGTCGCGCTGGTCGACGGCGGCGGAACGCTGGTCGAGTTCCTGTCGTACGAGGGGACGTTCGTCGCCGTGGGCGGGGCGGCCGCTGGTGTCACTTCCACCGACATCGGCGTCTCGGAGAACGGCACGGAGCCGCTCGGCCTCTCGTTGCAGCGTCAGTCGGACGGGTCGTGGGCCGCAGCGGCCACGAGCACGTTCGGCAGCTGCAATGACAACGGCGCGCCTCCCCCGCCGCCGGTGGTGGCGACGGTGACCATCGCGCCCAACGGCGCCTCGATCGCAGTCGGTGCAACGCAGCAGTTCGCGGCCACCGCCGCCGACGCCAACGGGGCGACGATCCCAGGGGCGACGTTCGCCTGGTCCAGCGAGAACGCCGCCGTGGCCACCGTCAGCGCGAGTGGTCTGGTGACCGGCGTCGCCGCCGGGTCGGCCAACATCATCGCCGCCGAGAGCGGCGGGATCGCCGATACGGTGAGCGTGACGGTGACTGCGGCACCGCCGCCTCCGCCGCCGCTCCCCTCGACGCGCTTCTCCGAGATTCACTACGACAACTTCGGCACCGACGTCGGTGAGGCGATCGAGGTCGAAGGGCCGGCCGGGACCGACCTCACCGGATGGAGCATCGTGCTCTACAACGGGAATGGTGGTGCGGTCTACGCCACGGTTCCGCTGACTGGAACGATCCCCGACCTCTGCACGGGGCGTGGCGTCATCTCCACGAGCATCAGCGGGATCCAGAACGGCAATCCCGACGGCTTCGCGCTCGCTGACGCGACCGGGACGCTGGTCGAGTTCCTTTCGTACGGTGGCACCTTCACCGGCGTCGGCGGCGCGGCCAATGGCGTGCTGTCGCTCGACATCGGCCAGGCCGAGTCGTCGGCGACGCAGGCCGGGCAGTCGCTGCATCGCGACAATAGCGGCGTCTGGCAGCCTGCCGCCACCGCGAGCTTCGGCGCCTGCTACGGCCAGACGCCGCCGCCACCGTCCAACACGATCACCTTCTCCGGCCGCACCAGCGCCGACCCCGCGCTCCCCGTCGGCTTCGAGGACCAGCTCTTCGCCACGGTGCGCGACCCGCAGGGCCAGGTGATCACGACGACGATCACCTGGGTGTCGGAGACGCCGGCGGTGGCGAGCATCGACGCCAACGGCGTCGTGCATGCGCTGTCGGTGGGGACGTATCGTGTGCGTGCCACGGCGGCCGATGGCATCACGACGGCCACGTACACGCTCGACACGCAGCTGGCGACCGCTGGTGGAACGGCAGTCTACGGCAACAACATCGAGTTCGGCGTCCCGGCCGACGGCGACGCGAGCGACGACATCCTCGTCGCCCGCGCGCAGTTCACGTCGTCGTTCAACCCGGCGCGCGGGATCCCCAACTGGGTGAGCTACAACCTCGAGGCGACGCACATCGGGACGCAGGATCGCTGCGACTGCTTCACGTATGACCCGGCGCTCCCCTCCTCGCTACCGCGCTACACGACGGCCGACTACACCGGTGCCGGCACCTTCGCCGGCTACGGGATCGATCGCGGGCACCTCGCGCGCTCGTTCGATCGCTCCACCGGGCTGCTCGACAACGCCAGCACCTTCTACTTCTCGAACATCATTCCGCAGGCGGCCGACAACAACCAGGGGCCGTGGGCGGCGCTGGAGAACTTCCTCGGCGACGAGGCGCGCTTCCAGAACCGGGAGGTCTACGTCATCGCCGGCGCTGCCGGGAGCAAGGGGACCGTGAAGGGCGAGGGGAAGATCACCATCCCGGCCTACACGTGGAAAGTTGCCGTCACCATGCCGCGCGACCAGGGGTTGTTGCAGGTAGACGACCTCTCCGACCTGACCGTGCTGGCGGTCCTCATGCCCAACGATGCGGGGATCCGCAACGTCCCGTGGCAGACGTATGAGACGACGGTCGACGCCATCGAGGCGCTGACCGGTTATGACCTGCTCGACCTCCTCCCCGACCCGGTCGAGATCGCGGTGGAGAGCAAGACCCTTCCGCCGGTTGCCGCCATCGACGGCCCCTACAGCTCGGCAGAGGGGAGCAGCGTCTCGATGAGCGGCGCGACCTCCAGCGATCCGGACGGCGACGCCCTGACGTATGCCTGGAGCTTTGGCGACGGGACGTTCGGGACGGGGGCCACGACGTCGCACAGCTACACGCAGGACGGGAGCTTCACCGTGCAGCTGGTGGTCACCGACGCACGCGGCCTCGCCGATACCGTCACGACGACGGCGACGGTCAGCAATGTTGCCCCGGTCATCGCGGCGTTCGCCGGCGCGACGCTCTATCCCTTCGAGACGTACAAGGCGTCGGGCACCTTCACCGACCCCGGTACCGACCCGTGGACGGCGACGGTCGACTACGGCACCGGTGGCGGCGCGCAGGCGCTCGCGCTCACGGGGCGCACCTTCAAGCTGTCGCAGGCCTACAATCAGGCAGGGACGTTCACCGTGCAGGTCGTCGTCTCCGACGACGATGCCTCGCACACCCGCACGGCCCGCGTGACCGTGCTCACGGTATCACAGGGGATTCTCGGGACGCAGGCCACGTTGCAGCTCCTGCTGAGCGCCGGGCGCATCAGCAACGCGGTGTACCAGGCGCTCGACGCGCAGCTCGGCGCCGCGCGCACGACGCTGGAGAACGGGCAGGTGCGGCCCGCGATGCTTCTGCTCGACAACGTGCAGGCGGCGATTCGTCGCTACGAGGCGAGCGGGGAGATCTCGAAGGCCGACTCGGCGTCGTTGCGGTCGGTGATCACGCGACTCATCACGTCGCTGAACAAGAGCTAGGCGCGCGACGCGGGCGCGGACGTTCGCGCCCGTTGTTGCCCGTAGACCGTCGGGGGCCCCCTGCGACCATCCAGTCGCGGGGGGCTCTTCGCGTCGGCCAGAACAGCGACGTCCCGGTAGGCTGCGGGGAATCGCCCTTGCGCCACCCCCCGGCCCCCCCCGAGCATTCCCGGGCCGCCGCTGCGGCCGCTCCCAGTGGCTCCCACGTGGCGACTCACGTGGCCACCCCCGCAATCCGCGGGACGATCCGGACTCCATCCGATTCACCGATGTCCGCCATTCGCACCCTCTCCGCCGTCGCGCGCGCGACCGCGGCGCTCGCCATCGTCGTCGTGCCGTCAGGCGCCAGTGCCCAGCGCGCCGGCCGCGCCGCGTCCACAAGCGCCAGCAGCACCGTCCCGCCCTACAATCCGCGCCTCTACTCCGACCCGACGGCCACCAACAAGGCCTTCAAGTCGCTGCGGTGGCGCCTGATTGGCCCGTTCCGCGGCGGGCGCGTCGACGCGGTGGCCGGCGACCCCACCAAGCCGCTCGTCTACTACATGGGGGCGGTGAACGGCGGCGTCTGGAAGACGACCAACGCCGGGATCTCGTGGGAGAACATCACCGATGGCAAGACCGACATCTCATCGGTCGGCGCCGTCACCGTGGCCCCATCGGACCCGAACGTGATCTACGTGGGAACCGGCGAGTCGCAGCTGCGCGAGGACCTCACGTACGGCACGGGCGTCTATCGCTCCACCGACGCCGGCGAGACGTGGCAGCACCTCGGCCTCGTCGAGACGCACCAGGTCACGGCGATCCGCGTGCACCCCAACAACCCCGACGTGGCCTACGTCGCAGCGATCGGGCACGCCTTCGGCCCTAACGCGGAGCGCGGTGTCTTTCGCACGATGGACGGCGGGAAGTCGTGGAAGAAGATCCTCTTCCTCGACGACTCGACCGGGGCCACCGACCTGTCGATGGACCCCACCAATCCGCGCATCCTCTACGCGTCGATGTGGAAGTTCCAGCGCTCACCGTGGGGGATGGACGCCGGGGGCGGCAAGAGCGGACTGTGGAAGTCGACCGACGGGGGCGACACGTGGGTCGACCTGTCGGGCAACCGCGGGATGCCCAAGGCACCGTTAGGCAAGATCGGCATCGCGGTCTCGCCGGCCAACCCGCGCCGGCTCTTTGCCTCCATCGAGGCGAAGGACACGCTGGGGGGGATCTTCCGCTCCGACGACGCCGGCGCCACGTGGAGCCGCACCAACGGGGAGCAGAAGTTCCAGGTGCGCCCGTGGTACTACTCGGCCGTCACCGCCGACCCCACCAATGAGAACACCGTCTACGTGATGAACCTGCAGGTGTGGCGGTCGATCGATGGGGGGAAGACCTTCTCGCGACTGCGCGTCCCGCACGGCGACACGCACATCATGTGGGTCGACCCGAAGGACCCCACCCGGCTGATCAACGGCAACGACGGCGGCGCCACGGTGTCGCAGGATGGCGGCAGGAGCTGGTCGTCGATCTACAACCAACCGACGTCGCAGTTCTATCACGTCATCACCGACAACCAGTGGCCGTACCGCCTGTACGGCGCGCAGCAGGACAACTCGGCCATCACCATCGCGTCGCGCTCGGACTTCGGCTCCATCGGCGAGCGCGACTGGTGGAGCGTTGCCGGGTGCGAGAACGCCCACATCGCCGTCGACCCGCGCGACCCCAGCATCACCTACGGTGGGTGCTACACGGGGATGCTGATGCGGCACGACAACCGCACGCAGCAGACGCGCGACATCGCCGTCTGGCTCAACAACTACGACGGCATCCCGGCGAGTGACGTCCCGAACCGCTTCCAGTGGACCTTCCCGGTCCTCCTCTCGCCGCACGACCCCACCATCCTGTACGCCACGTCGCAGCACGTCTGGCGCTCCACCAACGAGGGACGGAGCTGGGACCGCATCTCGCCCGACCTCACCTACGCCGATCCGGCCACGTTAGGCCCCACCGGCGGCCCGGTGCACAAGGACATGACCGGGACGGAGTGGTACGCGACGATCTACGCCTTCGCCGAGTCGCCCCGGGCCAAGGGTGAACTCTGGACGGGGTCGGACGACGGACGCGTGCACCTCTCGCGCGACGGCGGCGCGACGTGGAGCGACGTGACTCCCAAGGCGATGGTGAAACACACCCGCATCACCGGGATCGAGCCCTCGCCGCACGACCCGGCCGTGGCCTACATGTCGGCCACGCGCTACCAGCTCGACGACTTCCGCCCGTACTTCTACAAGACCACCGACTACGGCAAGAGCTGGACGCGCATCGACAACGGGATCCCGATGGGGGCCTACGCGCGCTCCCTTCGCGAGGACCCGATCCGGCGCGGGCTCCTCTTTGCCGCGACCGAGATCGGCGTCTGGGTCTCGCTCGACGACGGCGCCAACTGGCAGCCGTTGCAGCTCAACCTGCCGCGCGCCAGCGTGCGCGACCTGCGCGTGCACGAGAACGACATCGTCGTCGCCACGCACGGGCGCTCCTTCTGGGCGCTCGACGACATCGCGGTCATCCGCCAGCTGCATGATTCGGTGACCGCCAAGCCGCTGCACCTCTTCCAGCCGTCCACCGCCTGGCGCTTTGCCGGCGGACACGGCGGGCGCGGGGGGACTTCCGGCGAGAATCCGTACGACGGCGTCCTCGTCGACTACTGGGTCGGGACACCCCCCACGGACAAGCTCACGCTGGAGTTCGTCGACCCGCGCGGGACGGTCGTGCGTTCGTTCAGCAGTGCCACCAAGCGAGACAGCACCGCGAAGGCGCCGGTCGACTCCATGGCCTACGTCGCCTCCGACTCGATCGTCACCACGCGCCCCGGCACCAACCGCTTCTTCTGGAACCTGCGCTATCCCAACGCCAAGGAGATCAAGACCGTGGTGAACGACATGGGGACGCTGGCCGGCCCCACGGTCGTCCCCGGCGACTTCCGCGTGCGCCTCATCGCCGGCAAGGACACGCTGGTGCGCCCGTTCACGGTCAAGCTCGACCCGCGCGTGCAGGCGACCACCGCCGACCTGCAGCAGACCTTTGACCTGGGGATGAAGGTGCGCGGCCGACTAGGCGACATCGTCGACGCCTTCGCCCGCATCGAGGACCTGCAGCAGCAGATCGACGTGCGCGTGACGCAATCGTCGGAGCAGGCGTATGCCCAGCGCGTGAAGGACGCCGCCAAGCCGGTGCGCGACCAGCTCGAGGTGGTGCGCACCGAACTGGTCGACTGGTTCAACCACGACGACCAGGCGACGCTGCACTTCCCGATCAAGCTGTACAACATGATGCTGTCGCTCAACTCGCAGGTGCTGGGGCAGGACGCCGCCCCCACCAAGCAGCACGGCGAGATCCTGAATGAGCTGGGCGGCAAGGTCGACGTGCAGCTGCAACGCCTGCAGCAGCTCGAGGTAACCGAGATCAAGAAGCTCAATGCATTGCTGCAGGAGCTGGGGCTGCCGCCGGTGTTTGTCCCGCCGACGACGGGCAAGACCATCTCCTGATGGCCACGCTCTTCTTCATCGTCTTTCTCGACCTCGTTGGCTTCGGGATGATCGTCCCGGTGCTCCCGTTCTACGCGGAGCACCTGGGGATCGCCCCGTCGCTCGTCATCTTCCTCTTCGGGCTCTACTCATTCGGCCAGCTCTTCGGCGCCCCGCTGTGGGGCGCCATGAGCGACCGGACCGGTCGTCGTCCCGTCCTGCTGGCCACGCTGGCGGCCAACGCCATCGCCAACGTCGCCCTCGCCTTCACCGACGACCCGTGGACCCCGGCGTTCTCTCGCCTGGTCTCCGGACTCGCGGCCGGCAACATCTCCATCGCCTACGCCTACGTGGCCGACATCACCCCCGACGCCGAGCGTCCCAAGGCATTGGGGATGCTGGGGGCGGCCTTCGGGCTCGGCTTCATCCTCGGGCCCGCGATCGGCGGCATCCTGGGCGGCAGCGATCCCACCACGGCCAACATCTCGCGCGTGGCGCTGTCGGCCGCCTTCATGTCGGCGCTGGCCTTCTTCGCCACGCTCGCCCGCCTCAAGGAAAGCCACGGCCCCGAGCACCGCGCCATCTCGCAGGCGCGACCGCGTGGCATCAAGTGGGAGCTACTCTCGCGCCCGTCGCTCCGTCAGCTGCTCGCGATGACGATGATCGTCGTCGGCGCGGTGTCCATGCTGCAGGGGACCTTCTCGCTCTGGGCCGCCGAGTCGCTGGGCGTCAGCCCGCGCAACCTCGGCTTCGTCTTCGCCCTCATCGGCGTCATGGCGGTCGGCATCCAGGGTGGGCTGATCGGGCGACTCACCGCCCGCTTCGGCCCCGAGCGCCTCACCCGCGCGGGCGCACTGTTCGTCGCGGTCTCCCTCGTCTTCATCCCCTTCTCGCCTAACGTCTGGGCCGCGCTCTTCCCCATGGGGCTATACGGCATCGGGAGCGCTCTTTTCTCCCCCAGTGTCAGCACGCTCATCACCCGCGCCGCCGGCCCGGCCGAGCGCGGGGCGGTACTCGGCGTCTTCCAGGGGGTCTCGTCGCTCGGGCGCGTGGTGGGGCCGGTGGCCGCGAGCGGGATTGCCGCCGTCGCCGGGCTCCGCGTGCCGTTCTGGGTGGCGGCGGTCGTGACGTTAGGCGGCGCGTTCATGGTGCAGGGCCCCCGTGCGATGGGCGAGCCGGTGGCGCCGCCGGTCGCTCCTCCGGCCATCGACTGATCGCGCACCCCGTCGGGCGGCAGCTCCGTACGTACGCGGGTGCGCCAGCAGCGTGCTAGAGGCCGCCGAGGTCGCGTCGTTCCTCGAGTACGCGCTCGAAGAGCGGGACCAACCCCGGATCGAAGTGCGTCCCCGCGTCGGCGTGGATGATCTCCATCGCCTTCGCGTGCGGGAGCCCCGGCTTGTAGCTGCGCGCCGTGGTCAGCGCGTCGTAGACGTCGGCCAGCCCGAGGATGCGCGCCACCATCGGGATCGCCTCACCCGACAGCCCGTGCGGATAGCCGGTCCCATCCCACTTCTCGTGATGCGACAGGATGATCGGGAGGACGTCCTCCGGCACGTCGATCCCCTTGAGCAGCTCGACCCCAGCCTCGGGGTGCGAACGCATGAGCGCCCACTCCTCCGCCGTGAGGCGACCGGGCTTGTTCAGGATCTCGGCCGGGATGTCGATCTTGCCGACGTCGTGCAGCAGGGCTCCGACACGGAACCAGAACATGCGCCGTTCCTCGAAGCCCGCGCGCCGGGCGAGCGCGCACGCGAGGTCGGCCACCCGCATGCAGTGCCCCTGCGTGTACGCGTCCTTCGATTCGATCGATTCGCCCCACTCCCGCACGACGGCAAGGAAGCCCACCTCGAGCCGGTTCTGCCGGCGATCGAGGTCGGCGAGGTCGCGTCGTGCCCGCAGCTGCACGAACAGCTGGTGCGAGCGGTTGAGCGCCTGCACCGTCTCGCGATAGCGCCCCAGGCGCGACAGCAGCTCCGCATGCTCGCGCGACAGCTCGGCCTGCAGCAGGACGTCCTGGCGCATCGAGGCGAGCGCCGAGCCTAACGAAAATTCCTGCTCCGCCGCCGTGTGCTCGCCCCGCTCACGGGCGATGACGCCCAGGTGCTTGCGCAGCTCGGCCTCGGCGCGCGCGTCGCCCATCTCGCGGACCATGGGCAGCGCGCGGCGACAGACCGCCTCGGCCTCGTCGACGTGTCCCTGGGCCAGCGCGAGTTCCGCCAGGTTGCCCATCAGCACGATCTGCGCCGATCGGTCGCCCTCACGCTCGGCCAACCGCGAGGCCTTCTCGTACGCCGAGGCAGCCGCACGCCACTCTCCCAGGTCGGTGTGCAGCATCCCCAGGTTGTTGAGCGCTCCACTCAACTCGCGCGCCAGCCCCAACCGCTCGTAAGCGGAGATGCACTCGCGGTAGTGCGCGAGGGCCTGCGTGATGTCGCCGCGGACGCTGGCAATGCTCCCGCGGTTCTGGGACGTCATCGCCGTCAGCCGCACGTCGCCGGCGCGC
>Ga0116178_10002574_pt1 | contig 14199 bp, 12 predicted proteins | sample AD_STIC12_MetaG_FD_89880 | JGI IMG/M metagenome (GOLD analysis project Ga0116178, IMG submission 89880) | Active sludge microbial communities of municipal wastewater-treating anaerobic digesters from USA - AD_STIC12_MetaG | ecosystem: Engineered > Bioreactor > Anaerobic > Digestate | place: USA... | reverse complement strand
CGATCAAAGAATATATCCGTGTTCATAATCGAGAACCAAAACCCTTTGTCTGGGTAAAGAGGGTTGATCAGATTCTATCTAAAATCGCCCATTGTAAACCCGTCATTGAGACACTACACTAGCTATGAGCCATCATTGTTGTCAGGTTTGCCCTACCTTGCATCCTATTTGTTTTTATTAGAGTATAAAAAATTAAATATAGCATCATAAGGCTAGTCGGATTTCCAACATTAAACCAATATCTCTCTCCCAGGGACAGAATTATATAGCCTATGCCATACCCTGATATGAAAACGAACTCCTTCTCTCCCGTTGACCAAGCTCGTTTACCCGCTAAGATCAAGGGAAACGCCATCAAGAGGAGCCCTAGGCTGCCTCCAACGATTCCATAATCGATAAAACTCGCCAATATTCCATTATGAGCAGAACTTGCCGTCGGTTCTCTATCTCTAACAATATTCTCGTTTTCGTGTGATCCCCAGCCCAGGATGGGCTTTTCGGTTATTAGAGGGAAGGCAATCTTCCAAATCTCTATTCGATTAGAAAATCCAGATGCGTAGCCACGATGAACATCATTCAGTAAGAGCACATTATCAATGACATATTGAGTGGCCTTTTCATAGTATCGAAAGGAAGCGACTACAACCAGACAAGCCCCAGCAATCAGTAATCCCTTTAAGCTTCGCTTTTTCCTTGCTTTTTTTAGACTAAACGCGTTTTGGACCATAATGAAGGCAAGTGCTGCCAGAAATGAGGTCCTATGGCCATTTATAAGAAGGGAGACCAAGATCGCTGCTTCGACAATGAAATTATAAGGCCGCCTTATCACATAACTTACTGCGGCAATACTCGAAAGCGATATGACACCATAAGACGAGTTTCGAATAGTATAAGCAGGAAACCAGATACGGCCCAAACGAACTAGCAGCCATAAGAAATTAAAAGGAATCACCATCGTCAGGCATACTAGGCTGGCCGCCCTTAATGGTAGCAGTCCAAAATAGCATTCAGAAAAAGTTAATATCGCACCAGCAATCAAAGTGCCTTGATAGAAAATAGACTCGGGGCCTGCCAATAAACTAGAGAGCAATCCCAGTGCCAAGAACACTGCCCAGAGTACAATATTAATCCGGCCTGCTTTTGAAAATGTGTGGATCTTGAGTTTCTGCCTTGCCCCTAATATCAGTATGAAAAAGAGATAGGCAGCCAAGAGCATACAAATGCCAGGTATCAAGGTGTTGGATTCTTTGCTTAAGATTTGACGTAGAGGATAGCCAGAAGCCATCCACAATGCAAAGGAAAAAGAAAAAATTGTGTTTTTATCATTTCCCTTTTTGAGAATGGATATTCCTGAGTTGTTCTTCATAAACTTCTTATTCTTGAGCACCAGGAAGCGAAAGAAAGCTATCGTGCCCTGTTTAATATTCCCACAGTCCTGAGCAGGAGAATACAGAGCAGGAAACACCCCGCCATAGAAGCCAGGTCACTGGATCCTTAACGGCCATGGGTCGACTCCACCGCCTCTAGATCGCATTCGAGGGAAACGCGGCGCAGGCAGATCCCCAGGATGCCGACGGCGGTCAACAGCGCCAGTCCCATGGAGACCGCCATCCCCAGCCCCCGAAGGGGCTTCACGAGAACGAGCGAGCTCGCCGCCAGGACCAGGATCCCGATCCCGTTGGCCAACGCGCCGGGAGCGCCGTAGCCCATGGCCCGAAGACCGTTCTCCAGCACCTGCCCAATCCCCCAGATCGATATGGCCGCAATCAGGACATAGGTTATGGGGAGGGCGGGCAGGAAGCTGGGGCCGAACAGGGACTTGATGATGAACGGAGACAAGAGGGCCACGATCAGCGCCATGCCGGCGATCGGGGCCAGCGACTTGGCCAAATGCCGCCGCAGCATAGTCACGGCTTCGGGCCGGGAGATCGAGGAGACCTTTGGAAAGCTCACCTGGATGAGCGACGTTGAGACGCCAGTCTGGCCCATCGCGATGGCCATGGCCGCCGTGTAATAGCCCAGCTGCTCCGACGTCTCGAGATGGATCAGCAGGGCGAGATCCGTCTTCATCAGGACGATGCCGGCTAGCGCCGGCCAGAAGAAGACAAAGCCCTGCTCGAACATGTCCCGGCCGTACTCCAGGATGGCCGGCCAACGGACGTGGAACAGCCTTTTCCCCGCGACCCAGGCCCTGATGGCGCTCGCGATCAACTGGGCCGCCAGGTTGACCAGCAGGACGCTTGTGACGTTGGCGTTCTTGGCCAAGATGAGGAAGACCAGGCCGAAGACATACAGGAGAGGAGGGAGCATCCTTAGGAGGTTGTAGCGGCCGAATTTCTGATGGCCCTGGTCGATCCCCAGGAGCGTCAGGCCGAAATATGCCACCGGGATGTACAACAGGAACAGCCGGCTGATCCCGGCGAGATGGACCGCCCGGGGGCCTAGGATCAACGGGACAAGCAGATAGAGGATAGCGGCCTGGACCACCCCAGAGGCCAGGGCGATCCAGAAGCCGACGGCGGTCAATGCGTCTCCCCTATCGCGTTGGCGGCTCACCAGGAACGCGGCCGCTTGGGGAAGCCCGAGGATTCCGACCGACACCATCAGGTTTGGGAGCCAGAGGACCGTTGCGACCTCCCCTTTTCCGACCGGGCCCAACAAGCGGGCGGTCAAGATCCCCGTGATAACCCCGCAGGCCTGGATGATAATGGTGCTGACGAAGGTCGTGACATAGTCCCTTCTCGCGCCAACGAAGTCCATGGCCCGTGTCAGCATGGCGGAGCTCATGTCTGATCGTCTCGATGAGTGAACTTGGGGGCCTTCCGCGGCCGGCATCTCGGTAACTCCTCCAAGCGGCGACCGGGGATACCCTCGAGCTTCTTTACGAATTCGGAGTCGCCGGCCTGACGGACAGTCTTCAGGCAAGAGCGCACACGAGCCGGGAGGGCCTCGTCGCCCCGCCCTTCGAGACAGGTCTTCCAGTCGCTGATCTCCCGGTTCATAAAGAACCCGTCAGTCAAGACGGGATCAGTTTCGCCGGTCATGTGAGCCCGGGCGCTCGACCACGGATAGTCCTCGGCGCGTTCGGCCTGACCGGCGTATACGAAACTTGCCTCAATGAATCGGACCTCCTCATGGACGCTCGGATTGGAAGCAAGACATAAATCGGACCCGAAGAGAAGGGCTTGGAACTAGCCCTAGTCATAGAAGAGCTGGGCGTACCTCATAAGTATGGCGTTCTCTTTTGCATGGGCGACAGGCTAACGCTGCGCCAGTTCGCAATACCAATAAACGGTCTCCTTAATTCCACTATCCAGCGGCATGGCCGCCACAAATCCAAATTCCTTTTCGGCTCTTGACGTATCCAACCTGCGGCGGGGTTGGCCATCAGGCTTGCTGGAATCCCATACCACCTGTCCTTTGAAGTCCGTAACTCGGACAATGGAGGAAACAAGATCACTGATGGACACCTCAAAGCCCGCTCCCAGATTTACTGGGTCAGGCTTGCTATACTTTTCCGTGGCCAGGATGATTCCCTCGGCGGCATCCGCGACGTACAGAAACTCTCTTGTCGCCTTCCCGGAACCCCAGACCGTAATTTGGTCGGCTCCAGCTGCCTTGGCTTCGACGCACTTCTTGATGAGGGCCGGGATGACATGGCTGTAGGCAGGATCGAAGTTATCCCCCGGCCCATAAAGGTTGACCGGGAGCAGGAAGATCCCATTGAAACCATATTGCTGCCGATAAGCTTGGAGTTGGACAAGGAGCATCTTCTTGGCCAAGCCGTAAGGCGCATTGGTTTCTTCAGGATAGCCGTTCCAGAGGTCGTCTTCCTGAAACGGCACCGGCGTGAACTTCGGATAGGCGCAGACGGTGCCCAGGACGACCATCTTCTCGATCTTGTGCAGATAGGCCTCGTGGATGAGTTGGATGCCCATGATGGCATTATCGTAAAAAAAGCGGCCGGGATTCTCACGGTTGGCGCCAATGCCGCCTACGACTGCCGCCAGATGGATAACTATGTCCGGCTGGAGCTCGTCGTACAGGCGGCGAATCTGTCCGATTTCCCGAAGATCGTATTCGGGCAGATCGGCAACAAAAACACTTCCGCAGCCGCGGTCTTCTCTCAGGCGGCGGACAAGGTGCTGCCCTAGGAAACCGCGGCCCCCCGTCACCACGATGCGCTTGTTTTTCAGGTCGATCATCACACCCCCTCACCTATCAGGCGCCCTTGATCCAGCCAAAGCCTTTGTCGAGGACGATCTTCTTGCCGAGCCCGGGGCCGGACTGACCAGCCCTCTCCAGATCATTGTCGACCATGATCTTGACGAGATCGTCGAACAGGACGCGGGCCTCCCAGCCCAATTTCTGGCTGGCCAGGCTGCAATCGGCCTTCAGGCTGTCAACCTCCGTCGGGCGGAAATACTTGGTGTCGATTTCCACGTACTTGGACCAATCCAATCCGGCGTAGGCGAAAGCGGCCGCGAGGAACTCGCGGACCGAGTGGGATTCTCCGGTTCCGATAACGAAGTCGTCCGCAAGGTCCTGTTGGAGCATCCTCCACATGACCTCGACGTATTCAGGGGCGAAACCCCAGTCCCGTTTGGCATCGAGGTTCCCGAGGAACAGCTTGTCCTGCTGGCCGGCCCGGATGGCGGCGATAGCCTTGGTGATCTTGCGAGTGACGAATGTCTCGCCGCGCCGCGGGCTTTCGTGATTGAACAGAATGCCGTTCGAGGCCCAGAGACCGTAGCCCTCGCGGTAATTGACCGTCATCCAGTACGAATAGAGCTTGGCGGCGGCGTAGGGGCTCCGGGGCCGAAAGGGCGTCTTCTCGTTCTGGGGAGGGTCCGCGGCGCCGAACATCTCCGAGCTCGAGGCCTGGTAGAACCGGGTCTTGATGCCGCTGCGGCGGATGGCTTCAAGGAACCGGGTCGTGCCGATGGCCGTCACATCGCCGGTGTATTCGGGCATGTCGAAGCTGACCCGGACATGAGATTGGGCCCCGAGATTATAGATCTCGTCTGGTGAAATGTTGTAAATGAGCGAGGTCAGCTGCTCCGAGTTGGTCAGGTCGCCATAGTGCAGATGGAGACGGACATCCGGTCCGTGAGGGTCTTCGTAGAGATGATCGATCCGCCCCGTGTTGAAGCTGCTTGATCGCCGGATGATGCCATGGACCTCATAGCCCTTGGAAAGGAGCAACTCGGTGAGATAAGATCCGTCCTGGCCGGTGATGCCGGTGATGAGAGCCTTCTTCATAACGAACCTCTCTATCGATCTTGATATCGAATCCGGGTTGTTTTCCGGGGTCTTCCCCGCGGCAAGGCTTTGAGACGACGGCCGAGGATGCTTTCGAGCTGGCGGACGAATTCGACCCGTCCGGCTGGACGGCCCGTCTTGAGGCAGGATCGGACCAGAAGGAGCCGGGCCGGGTCACCGGGGCTTCGGAGGTAAGTGCGCCAGTCGCCGATCTCTCGGGCCAGGGCAAAGCCATCACACAGGACAGGATCGGATCCGCCCAGGACATGGGCCCTGGCACTTGACCAGCGATACTCTTCAGCCAAAGCGACTCGACCGGCGCGGACAGGATTGTTTTCGACGAAACGGATCTCTTCCAGGGCGCAGGCTTCATCCAGGACGCAAGACATGAATCGGGCCCGCCAGAGATGGCCCTGCAGTGAGCGTCGGCTATTGAAGTGCTGGGCGAAGCGCATATGCAGTGTGTTGCTGGCTCGGGCCAACCCTTCGCCGCTCTTGGGGACGCAGATGAGGTGGACATGATTCGGCATCAGGCAGTAGGCCCAGATATCCACCTGATATCGAGACGAGCACTCTTTAAGAAGATCAAGATAGTGCCGATAGTCGGCCTCTTCTTCAAAGACCCGTTGCTCGCAATTTCCTCGCTGCATGACATGATGCGGGTAGCCGGCGACAGTGCAACGGGCTAATCTGGCCATTGACTTCAGGCTACCGCCGTTGAGCGCTGGGGAGCGCCGATAGGCCGCCGGTGCGTCTGCTCATGGAAAGCAGGACCCACTCTGGGGGCAGACCTGAGGGAAATCATCCCTCCGGTACCCAGAGTGTCCAGATATTAGAATAGGAGGAGAGAGACTGTCAAGGGAAAATGGGGACAGCGACATTTTTTGGCCCAGCCAATCCCGTTCCCCATGAAGTTGGTGGCCGCGAAGCGGACCCGATAGAGGGTAGCAGATCTTGACGAAATCGAAGTCCCCGCCGCGGGGCTCTTCGTAGATGTTGAGCAGGGGGGCCTATCCGGGGTAGCGGACGTTGCTGGCCTCGGCGCCGCCGAAGAGGCCCAGAACGTCCATGATCTGGCCGTCCGGGACCGAAAAAGGGGGACATGATACCCGTTTCCCAATTTCTCTGGTTGTATCCGGGCAGCCGGCAGCGTCGTTAATAGGGAAATAGGTATCATGTCCCCCTTTTATGATATGATTTTGCCGCCATGGCGGGTGGGAAGCTGGCGGCCGCTTTCTCTCTGGCCGGTTTCTGGCTCCTCGCGGCCTGCGGCCTCAAAGGCCCCGACCCTTCGACCCTCGAGCTCGTCCGCGAGTTCCACGACCGCATCCTGACCGTCGATTCGGCCTGCCGGGCCTCCCTCGAGCTCCTGGGGACGGACCGGAGAACCGAGGGCCGGCCCAGAAGCCGCGGCCCGGCCTCCGGACGGTTCGACCTTCTCCGGATGAAGGCCGGGGGTTTGGACGCGGCCTTCTTGCTCATCCCCGTCCGCCAGGTCGAGCCGACGGCCGAGGGTCTTGGTCTTGCCGCGGCGAGGGAATCGGTCCTTTCGGCCGTTGAAGCCCTCGCGGGCCTGGCCAATGAGCGCTCGGCCCTCGTCAGCTTGGCCGTGGCGCCGGAGGACGCCTACCGCGCTGAAAAGGAAGGTCGGCGGGCGCTTTTCCTGGGGATCGAGAACGGCTGCATCCTCGGCCGCGACCTGTCCGTCCTGGCGGACCTTCACGCGCACGGCGTCCGGATGCTGACGCTCTGCGGCGGCCGGGACAATCTCATTTGCGACGCCGCCGCCGGCCGCGGGGCCCCGGACGACCGGGGCTTGAGCGAGTTCGGCCGCCTGGTCGTCGCCGAATGCAACCGGCTCGGCATCATCATCGACCTGGCCAACGCCTCCGAGAAGAGCTTTTTCGACGTTCTGGCCGCAAGCCGGGCGCCCGTGATCGTGTCCCGGGGCGCCGCCCGGGCGCTCTGCGACCGCCCCGAGAACCTGACCGACGCGATGGCCCGGGCGCTCGCCGCCAAGGGCGGCGTGATCCAGGTTTGCCTTGTCCCCCGGCTCCTCGTTCGTCAGACGGCGCGGGGCGCGGCCCGCCGCGCGGCCCGCCTCTCCGACGCCTTGGACCACATCGATCACCTGCGGAGAGTGGCCGGCGCCGGATCGGTCGGGATCGGCACGGACTTCGATGGAGAAGGCGGCCTTCCCGACTGCCGGGACGTCAGCGAGATCTTCAATCTCACTTGGGAGGCCCTGCGCCGGGGATACGCCGAGAGCGACGTCGAGTCGTTGTGGGGCGGGAACATCATGAGGGCGTTCAAGGAGGTCGAGCGCGTTGCGGGCCGGAGATGAGCGAGGGCCGGCCCGCCGGGCTGCCTCACTGGCGGTCCTCGGGGCGTTGGCCCTGATGACCGGGGCGGGGCGGCTCGAGGCCGCGACGCTCCGGGTGCCCCAGGATTTCCCCACGATCAAGTCCGCGGTGGCCCGGGCGGCCGAAGGAGACACCGTCCTGGCCGACGACGGCGTCTATCTCGAACGGAACATCGTCGTCTCCCGGGCCATCGTCGTCAGGTCGAGGAACCTTTTCGGGGCCGTGATCTGCGGCGACCCCGCCGCGCGGGACGCGATCTTCGTCGTCAGGGCAGCGGCCAGGATCGAAGGGTTCATCTTGAAGGGCAGCAACGTCGGCATCGAGCAGCGCGACAGCCCGGACGTTCGCTGGGAAGCCCGGGATATCGCGGTCTTCGGATGCAATGTGGGCTTTTCCGTCAACGACAGGTGGACCAATATCGGCTCGGCCGTCATCCGCAACGTCGTCGTTTTCGGCGCCGAGCGGACAACCGGCGTCTCCTCGAACGACGCCGGCCGCATCGACGTCGCCCGGAGCCTGTTCCTGAATTGCCGCGCCGCCTTCGACGGCTACAACCACCTTTCTTTCGAGGCGGATGATTCCGTGGCCCTGGATTGCCTCGGGGTCTCGCGCGAAAGCACGCTCCATCGCCCCGTTCCGCCCGCGAACAGCAGGATCGTGACTGGCAGCGGCTTCAGGGAGTTCCGATCGGAGGATCTGAGGGAGCCGCGGCGCCGCAGGGAGTTCGCGGCGTTTCTGCGGGATTTCGTGGTCGAGGCCGGACGGAGAGGGGCGATGTCGTCTCCCGACCGGTCCGCGGCCGAGTCGCTCATCGGCTTGGTCCTCGGCGGGGTCGCCGAGCGCGGACCGGAGCCGACGGCCGCGGAGCGCGTGTATGAGGCCGCCGTTGCCGCCGCCGAGAGGTCCGGATCTGGGGAACTCGTCTGGCAGGCATTGTCCCGCCTGGCCCGCCTGGAGGGATCGCGGGAGGAGGAGGAGGAGGAGGAGCGGGCCTTCCGCCGTCACGAAGCCGCCATCGACTTCGTCGAGAGTTGGGCAGCCAGCGTGCCGACCGGCATCACGCGCGTCGGCTTCCTGAGGGACAAGACGCCGGTCCACGAGACGCTGATCGGGCTCCTCCTCGCGAGGCACGGGCGGTCGCCCGGGGAGGGTTTCGGCGAGAGGGCGTTCGCCTGCGCGGAGAGGCTGAAGGCGTTGTCACGCCTGTCCCCGGCCTTGGAACGCGGGGGCCTCGGGGCCGGGGGCCCCGAAACGCGGCAGGCCAAGGCCGGGGCCGCGAGGCGGATCGCTTCCGCGCAGCTGAAGCTGCAGGACCCCGGGCTTGCTCCGGAGGAGAAGCAGAAGCTGATCGCTCTCCTCGAGGAAGCCGAAGAGGATTATCACGGCGCCCTCCTGGCGGAGGAGCGCGCGGCCTCGGATGCGCGCCGGGCGGAAGCCCCGGCCGGACGGCTTATAGCCCCCCTCGATTTCGGCGGCGTCAAGCCCAGGCTGGCGGAGGGCGCGGCCGTCATATCCTATGTCCTCGGCGCCAAGGAAGCGTACGCCTTTCTCGCGACCGCGGAAGGCCTGGCCTGCGCCCGGCTGGGCGCGACTTCCGAGATCGAGGACTTGGCCGAGAGTTACCTTCGCTTCCTCCGCCTTCCCGGCAACCGTGGTGATTTCGCGGGAAAGCGCGCCGGCGAGATCCTTTTCGACCGCCTTCTCGGGGCGTTCGGCCCGAAGCTCGCGGAGCTGCCGCGCCGTGTCGTCATCGTCCCGGAAGGACGCCTTCGCTACCTGCCGTTCGAGGCCCTTGTCTCCGCGGCCGAAGCCAAGGGCAACTCCGAGGCGGGCTTCTGGGGCGAATCCAGGGTCATCAGCTACGCCTCCTCGGCCACGCAGGCGGTGACGCCGCGCCAGGGGCCGTCGAACGGACCGGAGGCGGGTGTCCTGATCGTCGGCAATTCGGGCGCGATCGCGTGCGACAATCGGTCCAGATACCGCAGACAGATGTTCCCTCCCCTTTCTCACGTGAAGCGGGAGGTCCGGACCCTGGCCCGGCTTTTTCCCGAGGCGGACGTGACGGTCCTCCTCGACCGGCAGGCCCGGGAGGCGAGGGTCAAGTCCGCGGACTTGAGGAGATTCGGCCTCATCCATTTCGCGGGGCACGGGGTCATAGACGACGCCAACTGGTGGAGGTCCGCGTTCCTGCTGGCCCCGGAGAAAGACGGGGCCGAGGACGGCTTCCTGACCGCGCTCGAGGCGGCCGAGCTCGAGCTCGACGCCCGGCTGGTCGTCCTGTCCGGGTGCGGAACGGGGCTGGGCCGTCTTCACGAGGGCGAGGGGCTCAGAGGACTGAGCGGCGCGTTCCTGGCGGCCGGGGCGAGGAACGTCCTGGTCAGCCTGTGGAACGTCGACGACCGGACGACGGCGTCGTTCATGCGGAAGTTCTACTCGTCCCTCGCCCAAGGCGACAATCCGGCTCAGGCGCTGGCCCGGACGAAGTCCAGGATGATCCAAGCGGGCCTGAGAAACCCCTTCTATTGGGCCCCCTTCGTCCTGCTCGGGACGGCGGGCGACGAGTGAGGCCGGGCTATTCGACGACGAACGTGGCCGATCGCGAGGCCAGCAGCGTCCCGGATTCGTCATGGGCCGAGACGGTCCAGAGGTAGGTCTTCCCCCTGACGAGCTTGGAGCGAAGTTCCGCGGGGCAGACAAGCTCGTTGACGAGATAGGTCGAGCCCTGGAAGACCCGGGCAAGCGATTCGTCGCGCACCTCGATCGTGTAATCCTCGGCCTGGAGAACCGGGGACCAGCGGAAGACGCCGGGGACGCGCGCCTGGCGGCCCGCGGGAGAGATGAGCTCCAGGTTGGCCGAGGGGCTCCGCTCCCCCGTCCGGACGAACGGCCGATAGACGGCGAAGTAGCCCGCCCCGAGGGCGATGAAAAGAGCGATCAGCAAGCCGCCGGCGAACTCGAGGCCGAACGAGCGAAGGGAGCGGGCCCCGCGCGAGAACCGGGCTGAGAGGGACGCCGAGGGGTCAAGACGGTCGAGCTCTCGGGCCGCCGCCTGCCGCAGGAGCGCGCCGGCCTTCGAAGCGTCGACCGCGCCGATATAGCTCTCGACGGCCGGGCCGAGATCCCTTCCAAGGTCCCTGAGCACGCGGAAACGGATGGCGCAGCGTGGGCAAACGGCCAGGTGACGCAGCAGCCGTTGGCCCGCGCTCGGCCCAGCCTCGTTCATGGCCAGGGCGACGAGCGCGTTGTCCTTGGGGCAATTGCCGCTCATGTCCGTTTCCATTCCAGGCGCGGTCCGGGTTCCTTGGCTCGCTCCCGGTCGCGCCGGGCTTTGCCGTAAGCGGCCTCGAGCTCCTGCTTGACCGCGTCGAGGCCGCGGTAGAGGAGGTGCCGGGCGGCGTTCAGGCTTTCCCCGATGTAGGTAGCGATCTCCTCGAGGCCCAGGCCCTGGAGATGGAGGAGGACGGCCGTCTGCCGGCGCGGAGGCAGGGCGACGATGGACGCCTCGACCAGCGAGAGGAGCTCCTTTTCCTCGAAGAGATGCTCGGGGGAGAGCGTATCGACGTGGGCGGCGAGGGCGGTTCGCTGCGTCTTGACGACATCGTCGAGACAGAGAGCCCGGCTCCGCCGGGTGATGATATCGAGGGCCGTCGAGTAGACCATCTTCCAAATGTAAGACCTGGGATTGGCGATCTTTTTCCCGCGGGCGGCCATCTTCAGGAGCTTGAGCTTGACGTCCTGGTCGATCTCCTCCCTCTCCTCCTCCGTGAGGCCGGGAAAACTCGCGAAAACGATCTTCTTGACGGACAGGGAGACCTCGTCGAAGAAACGGCCGGCCGTGAGAGCGTCTTGGAGGTCCATGACCTTGGCAGGGTGGGATGATAACCCAAGAACCCGGGATAAGTAAATGCCAATTTTCGTTGGCCGGTTTCGGCCCGGGCTTGGCTTGCTTCCCGATCGAATGGCTGTTCGTGAAGCCGGCATGGGATCACGGCGATGATGAGGGCACGGTCAGGATGGGACAAAACCCTGATTCGCGGGTCTACATTGAGGATGGGATTAGGAAGGATTTCGGGGGCGCACTCTCCAGCCCTGAATGAGGGATATGATCCCTATCCCCCTGTTTACCGCGGCGCCTGCCGCCCTGGCGCAATCGAAACAGTGGGGGAATGAGTATCATGTCCCCCAATGATTGACGTCGTCGACCAGGCGGCGGAGCGGTTCCCGGCGCCCTTCCCCTCCGCTGGCGGCCCGCTATCCTACTCCCAGTCCAAAATTATCCCGTGGCGGGACAAAGCGGCTTCATTCCTGTCTACATAGATAGATGGCAGGCGTGATTCCATATCTGTTCTATTTGTGCGCCATTCCCCACTAAAAACTTAGCTGCCAAAGGAGGAAGGATCCAATGAAACGTTATGTCGCCTGTGCGGTCGTCTCGTTCTTGGTGATCGGCTCACTGACGGCCGCCGGCCAGAGTGCCGGCGCCTTGGCCAAGTCCGGGGACAAGGCGGTCGCCAAAGGGGACTTCTACAATGCGGCCCTGTCCTATCTTGGCTCTCTCGGCAAGAAGCCGAAGAGCGTAAAGACCAAAGACAAGCTCGCCGAGATTGCCAAACAGGCCTATGAACAAAAGCTCGGCCTGGCCGAGCAGTATCGGGCCAACGGCAACCTTGAAGGGGCCATAGCGCAATTCCGCGAGCTGGAGGCCTTCACGTCCAGGCTGCGGGCCTACGTCCCCTTGAATTTCGTGACTATCGACTTCCGATCTACGATGGCTGATGTCAGCGAATCGGCCGCGGAACTCCGGTATCAATCCGCCGAGGGATACTTCGATTCTCGCAATTATTCGAAGGCCATCGTTGAGTACAAAGCGGCCCTCAACCTAAAAACACCCTACAAGGACTGCCTGGATAAGATCGCTGAGTCTAATTATTGCATGGGCGCTGAATCGGAATCAGGATCCTCTTTCCGAAGGGCCGCCGATCTCTATCTTGAATCGTGCACGGCTAGGCCCAATTATAAAGACGCTAGACAGAAAGCGGCGGCCATTTACTACGCGCTCGGCTCGTACTTCCTGGACGCCGGCTATTATCGCAAGGCCTATGAGGATCTCAGCAAGGCTCAAGCCATCGAAGCGGAGTTCTCCGATGTCAGGAAAAAGGCCGCAGTCGCGAAGGAGATGGCCACGGTCCGTGTCGCCTTTGTCCGCTTCGACAATATCACGGGCGTGAACATAGCTGGCATGGCCCTGGCCGATGTCATTATGGACGGCGTAAAGAGCCGGGTTTCGGCGAACGGAAGCCAATTCATCCGTACGATTGACCGGGACGAGCTCTCGACCGTGGCCCGGGAGCAACGTATCTCGGAAGGGCAACTCAACGAGAGCCTGAGCTCCCCCCTGAAACTCGAGGGCGTAGATTATCTCGTCTTCGGCAAGCTGAACCAGGTCCGTCATTCCCGGCCGGGCCGAACCTTCGAAAATGCTTCGGCGACCTACGAATTCTCCTTCGAGGTCCCCTACACGGATTCCAAGGGCCGCCAAAAGACAAGAACGGAATATCGGCAGGCCCCGATGTACTTCGATATAGTCAGGGACGGCTACACGCTTCATATCGGAGGCAGCGTCAAGGTCATCGCCGTCAAGACCGGCCGCGTCGTCCTCGAAGAGCCGATCGTTCAGGAAGCGGGCGACAAGGTCGTTTTCGCTACCAACGTCCGCATGAGGCACCCGATCGACAGCGTCATCCTGGACAACGACGTCGTCACCCTGTTGCAGGCCCGGCAGACGCTGGCGGACGAGGTAAGCGTCACCAACACTATGATAGCGGACATCTCTAATTCGGTGGCCAGCAAGGTGCTTTCCGCCATCGACAGGCCAACGGGGACGACCGACCCGGGCACTCTGAAATATTGACCGTCGCAGGCCCCAAGACGGGCCGAGGAGGAGCCTCATGAACAAGAGAATTCTTATTCCGGCCGGCGGCATCCTGATCATCATTTGCTTTTTTCTCCCCTGGGTCAGGGCTTGCAACGTCGATATCACCGGCATCCAACTGGCGACCGACAAGGATTTCGATGGTGCGCTGCTCTGGCTCGTGCCGCTGGCCGGCCTGGCCATGCTGATCGGCTATCTGGCCGTCAAAGAACGGGCCAGGGTCATTGCCGTCATATCGTCGCTCGGTGGCCTGCTCTTGCTGTTCATCAAGATCCTCGGCCCGATCACGAAAGGGGAGGCGCGCCAGATGGGCTTGGAGCTCCAGGTCGGCGGCTATGGAACGATCATCGGGCTGATCCTCGCGTTGATCGGCGGGCTCACGACCGATTCGAAGAAAGCGGTTTCGGACAAGCCGCCTGACGAGGCGGAAGGATAGCCCGTTAATGAGCAGAACGCGCCTCCTTCAAAGCCGCAGTAGCGGCTGACGTCGCCGGCCGACTTCGTCAAAAACGCCCAAGCCTGGGGCCTCATTGTCGAGGCCCAGGCGCTGATGCCTCGGGGTGATGCCGGATCGAGCGAGCCGGCCGTATCCTTCGGCGGTTTGCGCCCAGAAAGCGGTTGCGGACGGCGACTATTGCCAGG
>Ga0116178_10002570_pt1 | contig 14216 bp, 9 predicted proteins | sample AD_STIC12_MetaG_FD_89880 | JGI IMG/M metagenome (GOLD analysis project Ga0116178, IMG submission 89880) | Active sludge microbial communities of municipal wastewater-treating anaerobic digesters from USA - AD_STIC12_MetaG | ecosystem: Engineered > Bioreactor > Anaerobic > Digestate | place: USA... | reverse complement strand
GAAGGAAGAAAGCCAGCCAGTTTCAACAACACCAGTAAGACCACAATCAGCAACAGGAGGGTGGGTAAAAAAGTTTTTCCCAGCAGCCGCCACCAGTGTGTGCGGTAAATAATCGCCCCCGCGCTCTCGTGGCGCAATCCAAAAAACCGCGCTGCCAGATCCAGAAAAGAACCGCTTTTATAAGTCGTTTTTAATCCTCCTGTATGCTTACCAGCGGCAGCGTTTTTCGTCCTGACCGTTGCTCCTTCCAGCCGATGCTGCAAGGTTTCGCGCATTTCAGCGTAATCGCTCTGATGCTTTTTCTGGGCAATGCTCCTGCGTTGATATTCCAGCAAATCGAAAATAATCTCGGGGACAGGCAGACGTTTAAAGCTGAGCTTACCATTGTAGGTTCTCAAGTTGATCGTGCCGAATCTCAGTAGCCTGCCCCAGAAAGATGTTTCAAAGCCGGTAGAAAGGATGGCAGTGTAGGGAGCTTCCTGGCGGTTGTCGAAAAAACCAGTTAGTTTTTTTTGCACGAGCACCCGGTCAGAAGTCAGTATAAAAAAGTCATTGCCCCATTCCAGGGCAGACCACGCGGTCAGCAAAGTGCCGATCAAGAGCAGCGTGCCGGCGAGCAGGATTAAGGCCACCGATTTGCTGGACAGCGCCAGCGATAGCAAACCAGCGAAACTTGCAATTACCGCGCCGCCAATGAGTACCACGCGCAGTGCGAGAAAGAATGGGTGCCGACGGCAAACCAGGTTGACTTTTTCCCCTTTCTCCAGCCAGGGGAAAAAGAGGCGCGCGCGGAATTTGTGGGTCTGGTAGATCAGCGAAAACGCGTTTTCTATGGTTGGAAGGTTAGCGCACAACTGAATGAGGTCTTGCTCATTAACTCTGACCAGCTTTACCTCGCTGAGACAGACAGCATCTGAAAAGCGATAATCGCTGCGAGAAAGCACTTCTGCGCCGAAATAATCGCCGGCGCCCAGCACCTGCTCAGCTTTACCGCGCCGCATGGCGCCCCCTGCCAGCCGTACATTACCGGAAATGATCCAATAAAAATAATCTGGAATATCATCAGCAGCGTATAGCCGGCTGCCGCGCGGGTAATTCAGTACCTCAAATTGGGCAGCCACCTGGCTAAGGTCGTTCCCTTCCAACAATGTGAGGGGAAATAACCCCGCTAAAAGCGAAACCGTTGCAGGCTCAACTGTTTCCATACTATAAGTATAACTAAAGCTCAAAAAAAAGCGTGGTTTTTCAGCAAAAAGGGGGGTGCCAAAGTCTGGTAAAATTTCCATGGCATGTACGGAAACTGATTTAATGATGAAGCGCGTTGGGCATTTTTCGATATTTCGCTGGCTGTCGCTGGCTTTTATTTTGGCTGCGCTGGTGTTGACCGTATTTCAACTTGTGGTTTTCAGCCGGTTGCGCTCATCTTTTTCCACGGGAACCAGCATTGCAGGTGTGGATGTTACCGGCTTGTCGATGGAACAGGCAGCTTCACGCGTGACACAGGCGTATTCCATTCCAGTAGAACTGCGTTATAACAACAGCGTCATCCAAGTTAAGCCTGGCACGCTGGGATTTTCTTTAGATATGACTGCGATGATGACCGCGGCAGATCAGTTGCGCTCGGCGGAACCTTTCTGGCCGTCCTTCATCGCTTACCTTTTTAACCAGCAGCCTTCGGCCAGCGAGATACCATTGCGAGCAGAAATCGATGACAAGCAGCTGCGCGCTTACCTGGTGAATGAGATCGCCAGCCGTTACGATGAAGAACCTGCGGCTTATTTACCTGTGCCGGGGAGCGTCACCTTTGAAGCCGGCACGCCAGGCAAGAAACTGGATGTGGACCGTTCTGCGCTGCTGGTATCGAACGCGCTGCGCTCTCCTGCTGCACGTATCGTCAACCTCGCGCTGATTACCGGTAAGCTGAACCGCCCTTCTATGGATAATCTACGTATCCTGTTGCAGCAAATTGTAGATGTGAATAATTTTGACGGCGTGGTGGAACTTTACCTGCAGGACTTGAAAAACGGTAGCGAGATGCAAATGGCTTACCAGAATGGCGAATCCCTCACTCCTGGCATAGCGTTTTCAGCGGATAGCACTATCAAAATCGCCGTAATGGTCACCGCCTACCAAGAGGTGGCTGAACCTGCCAGCACGAAAGTGGTACAACTGCTCCAGTCTATGATTGCCATGTCAGACAACACCTCTACAGACAACCTGATGCGTGAAGTCCTCTCGCCAACCCTTGGTCCACTGACTGTGACCAGCACGATGCGCAAACTGGGACTGCAAAGCACTTTTCTGGATGTCATGTTTTACATTGGCGCGCCGCTGCTTACAGGAAACATTGTCACCCCCGCTAATTCTCGGCGTGACGTTTTTACCGACCCTGATCCATATAACCAGACCACCCCTACTGAAATGGGTTTGTTATTGGCGGATATCTATCAGTGCGCGCAGAATGACGGCGGCAGCCTGGTGGCGGTATTCCCGGGTGAAATTACCCCCGCTGAATGCCGGTCGATGATCAGCTTACTCACACAGAACCGAATTGGCGTGTTAATTGAAGCCGGGCTTCCGGACGGCACCCAGATCGGGCACAAACATGGCTGGGCAATTGATGCAATGGATGGCGTAATGCATACGGTGGGTGATGCTGGCCTGGTGTACACCCCTGGCGGGAATTATGTGCTGGTGATCTTCATTTACGACCAGAACCAGATCGTTTGGGATAATGCGAACCAGCTATTCGCAGACCTGTCAAGGGCGGTTTACAATTATTACAATTTAACAGCAGAATGAACTGGATATTGTTTCAGACGTTATAAAAAAAAAGCGAATGAAAAACACGTCTTGTCAGTAATTTCTGAAACAAATGTTGTGAGGTATATTTTTTGCAGACAGAGGATCAGTTTTGAATATGAACAGCGCTGAAAATGTGGAAAGCAAACCCGGCTGGTTAGACCGTCCGCTCTACACCTGGATACCCAGAATTACCATTGAACACATTGTAATTGCGCTGATCATCCTGATGGCTGTGCTGTCTCGTTTTTACGCAGTTGGTTTACGCGTGATGAGCCATGACGAGGTTAACCATGTGGTGCCTTCGTATGAACTTTATCAGGGGCGGGGGTACGCACACGACCCGGTGACGCATGGTCCGCTGCAATTTCACCTGGTGGCGGGCTCCTATTTCCTTTTTGGCGATTCTGATTTTTCTTCGCGCATCCCGGCGGCTTTGTTCAGTATTGCCACGATCATTTTTGTGATATTTGGATTCCGCAGGTACCTGGGCAGGGTTGGCGCGCTGCTGGCAGGCGCCTTCTTCCTGGTATCACCTTACATGCTGTTCTATGGGCGCTACACGCGTAACGAGGCTTTTGTGGCGTTGTTCGGCGTCGTGATGCTTTACGCCGTGCTGCGTTACCTGGAAGACGGCCGCCACCGCCATCTCTACTTATTTACAGTGGCTCTGGCGCTTCATTTCACCGCGAAGGAAACCGCTTTTATTTACACCGCCCAAATCCTCATCTTCCTGGCGGTGCTGTTCATTCGAGACGTGGTGAAGCATGAATGGCCGCAAGGAGGAAGGCGCGATTTCTTCATTTTTTCAATGATGGCAGGGCTGCTCTTTGTTGGTACCGCGTTGGGCGCGGCGGTGATGGATGCCAGTATCAAACCTGGTAACGCGGAGGCTGTGGCTGCTCCTGCGGTGTATCACACAGTCATGTTAATCAGCCTGGCGCTGGCGGCGCTGGGCATGATCTTGGCCATTGTGGTCTTGCTTGGGTCGATGGGCTGGCGCGTGGTCAGGGAGATCCGTTCTTTTGATCTGCTCATTCTGACCTCCACAATGATCCTGCCGCAATTGATCGCTTTTCCTATCAACCTGCTGGGTTGGAACCCGCTGGATTATTCTCAAACAGGGATGATTCGCACCTTGTTATTCTTGCTGGGAGCAGTGGTCATTTCAGTGACGCTGGGATTGCTCTGGAAACCGCGCCTGTGGCTGATCAACGTGGGTGTTTTCTATGCCATCTTCACGATTTTTTACACAACTTTTTTCACCAACGGGCAGGGATTTTTCACCGGGATGGTAGGATCGTTGGGTTACTGGCTGAGCCAACAGGGGGTTAACCGTGGTTCGCAACCCTGGTATTTTTTCGCCTTTCTGCAGGTGCCCATGTACGAATACCTGCCGTTGGTGGGTACGCTAATCGCGGTCGTCATTGGGGTCAAGCACAGGCTTTTTTCCAGCCTGCCCGGTGTTGCGCCGGCGCTTCAAACCGCGGAGCAGGTTGAGGTTCCCAGTCAGCTCCCACTGCCAGCACTGGAAGGCAGTGAAGAAACACCAGCAGAAAAGCCAGGCAAATTACCGGTGTTGAGTTTATTGGTGTTCTGGGGATTGACCAGCCTGGTGGCATTCACGCTCGCAGGTGAAAAAATGCCCTGGCTGACCGTGCACGTAACCCTGCCTTTGTTATTGTGCGCCGGGTTTGGCTTTGGCTACCTGGTGGATTCCACTCCCTTCAAACAACTGGCCAACAAAAAAGGGCTGCTTGTCCTTGCGCTGCTGCCGGTGTTCATCACCAGCCTCGGCGGGACGATTGCCGCGCTGGTGGGCACCCAAAAACCCTTCGCCGGCAAAGAGCTGGAGCAGTTGAAGGCAACGAGCACCTTCCTTTTTGCCTTGATCGCCACTCTGGCATCTGGCGGGCTCTTGTGGAAATTGCTGCTGCGCTGGAGCCAGCGGGCGATTCTCAAGTTATTGACGCTGACTTTGGGCGCGATCCTGATGGTGCTTACCGCGCGCTCCGCGTACCAGGCGAGTTTTATCAACTATGACACTGGCAAAGAGTTTCTCGTTTACGCACACGCCGCCAGGGGACCGAAGGATGTGCTGGAGCAGGTGGAGGATATTTCGCAGCGCACCACTGGAGGGAAGGACATCCGCGTGGCTTATATCGGGGACGCGCTCTACCCTTACTGGTGGTACTTCCGCGATTATCCCAACAAGGTCTGGCTGAAGGATGACCTGACGCGGGACCTGTTGAATTACCCGGTGGTTATCTCTGACGATGAGCATTATTCAAAAACTCAGGCCATACTGAAAGACCAGTATTTTGAAACCAAATACAAGCGGCTGGTCTGGCCGATGCAAGATTACTTCAATATGACCTGGGAACGGTTCTGGAAGGGTTTCACCAATCCCCAGATGCGCCAGGCAATTATTAATATCTGGCTGAACAAAGATTACCGACTGTACGCGTCGCTTGCCAATAATAGTGGTTTGACGCTGGAGAACTGGCAGCCTTCGGCAAATATCTACCTTTTTATCCAAAAGGACATTGTCGAGCGCATCTGGACGTATGGCGCTATCCCCCAGCAGCAGGAAACAGCAGAAACCGACCCGTACGCGGGGAAGTATTTTGAATTAACGCCTGATAGGGTTTTTGGCAGCAGCGGCAGCGCTGAAGGACAACTGACCATGCCGCGAGGGTTGGCGGTGGCAGCGGATGGATCGGTTTATGTGGCAGACGCCAATAATCACCGCATTCAAAAATTCATCGCGGATGGCGCGTTTCTGCTCTCGTGGGGAAGTTACGCCACAGCGGAAGGCGGCAACGCCCCAGGCGGTACCTTCAATGAGCCGTGGGGCGTGGCAGTTGCCCCCGATGGCTCAGTGTACGTGGCGGATACCTGGAATCACCGCATTCAGAAGTTTACCCGTGATGGCAAATTCCTCACCATGTGGGGAGTTCCCGGCTTGGCGGAAGAACCGGACCGCTTCTGGGGTCCGCGCGGCATCGCGGTGGATCGCGAAGGGACGGTGTATGTGACAGATACGGGTAATAACCGCGTGGTGATTTTTGATGAAAACGGGAATTACCAGCAACAGTTTGGCCGCAGCGGCATCAACCCCGGTGAGTTCGATGAACCAGTCGGTATCGCGGTGGATGGCAACGGACGGGTTTATGTGGCCGATACCTGGAATCAGCGCATCCAGGTTTTTGAACCCGCCGGCAAAGAAGGTTACAGCGTGCTCAGGTCCTGGGATGTGCATGGCTGGTTTGGGCAGTCCATCAACAATAAACCGTTCCTGGCGCTGGACGCGGAAAACCATATTTTTGTGACAGACCCGGACGGCTTTCGTGTGCTGGAGTTCGACCAGATGGGCAACTTCTTGCGCGGCTGGGGAGAGGTTAGCTCGGGCATCGATGGGTTTGGCGTACCCAGTGGCATCGCCGTGGCTGGTGATGAACGGGTTTGGGTGAGCGATGCCGAAAATAACTTCACCCTTGGTTTTCTCCTGCCGCCACTCGCGATCCCTGTCGAGGAGGGCGATGTTGAATTTCCATCTGAATCCAGCCTCCCGCAGATTCCGCGTGGGCTATCTTATCAAGCAGAGAGCGGGCTGGTGGTGAATTATGTTGAAATCCCGGTTTATCGGCTAAGCGACGATGGAACAGAGTGGGTGCCCCTGATTCCAGAAAGTATCTCTGCTCAACTGGCTGTAGAGGTCTTACCAGAGAAAGATGCCAATGGTGACTGGCTGCTGCGGAAAGATGGGAAAACGCAATATAAATGGGACGCGACAGGTTTTAAGTGGGTTCCGGCTGACCCTGTTCCTTAATGGATAAGAAACGAAAAATTAACAGCGCCTCACTGGCGCTGTTTTTATCATGATGAAGATCAGCCTATTGAGAACTGTCTAGAATGCGGCTGAGAATGAAGCTGACCACGCTGACGATAAGCGCTCCAAGAAACGCGTAATAGAATTGCTGCTGCGGAATGGTGAAGCCGATGTTGAGGACCGTACCAAACCAGCCGGCGAAAAGGAACATCAACGTGTTCACCAGCAGTGTTGCCAGCCCGAGCGAAAGAACCACAAGCGGGCAACTCACGAACATTACCACGGGTTTAATGAGCGCGTTGACAAGACCGAATATTGCACCGAGGACGATGTACGCATACCAGGCATCATTTTGCATCACAATATGCGGACGCAATAACCACACAGCGAGGAAAAGAGCGCCAGCGTTGATGAGTACCTTCAGCAGTAATCTTTTCATATGAGTTTCCTTTCGCCCATACATACGCAGGCGAGGGAAAAAAGTTTCATCCATCCAGACTGTACAACCTGGAGGGAATCTCCATTTTCATCCAGATTAGGGTGTGTAGTTCTTTCATGCCGCAGGCGGTAAATCCGTTTATTCCTCTGCCCGCGGGGTAATTTACCACGATGCGTTGCGGCTTCAATACCCTGGTGTATACATGTGGCAGTAACGCCTGAATCGCGATATCTTCCCATGCCGGCGAACTCGCCAGCCATAGGTAATCAGAGCCGGTATAACCGTTCTCGTAGGAGGCACTGCCGATCAAGCGGCCGGCTTTTTGGGCAGACCAGGTGCGGCACACACGCGCGCTCAACAGGTTTTCAACCCAAGACCAGAAATCAGGGCGCAGACGCGGCAGGCTGTAAGGCAGGTTCCAGGTGATCTCTGGCGGGTAAGTGAGCTGCAGCCAGTCTTTCTGCTGCGCCCAGTCCGCGCGTTTTCTTCTTCTCACATCAACCCCCGGCGGAAGGATTGGAGGGTGAAGATTGTTTTTTGAAAAGACCCAGGACGTGCGCCGGGTGAATTCTTCAAAACCTGCGTGTTGATAAATATGAATGGCAGGCGGGTTATCTGCCCTCACCTGCAGGTAAATATGCCGACCATCATGTTCACGCACATGGGCAATGGCTCTATCGGTCAGTTGGCGGGCAATACCTTTCCCGCGCCACTCGGGATACACAGATACATTGGCGATAATGTAAGATTTATGGTCTCTTTTTCGGAGGGGAATGAGCGTGAGGTTGCCGATAACGCGGCCGTTCTCCTCCCACAAGTAGCCGTGGAAAGGCAGGGTAGAGCTCTCGGGTGTACTTCCGTCCAGGATGAACGCGCCGGCTCCTGCCGCGATGTGACGGAGGTGGCGAAGATAGTCTCTGCCCTCATCATCCATCTGCTCGGCGAAAGCGGTCTCGATCAGGTCAGCGATCGCTGGCAAGTCGCGCTGGATTTCAATTGGCCGGATTCGTGGGTCTGTCTTGCGTTCATCCATGCCATAAATTTTACACTGTCTTTAAAGAACGGCGTGAACCTTGCACCTGGTTCTATCAAGGCTGCACAGAACAATGCGAATTACTATGGGTGAAAAAGCCTAACCGAATTCTTATAAAAATCTTTGATTTGTTTGATATCCTCGATGCTATAATGACCTCGAGGAAGGACCATTGATTCGGAGTGAATTATGATGCGATTTGATAGGTTTACAGAAAGAGCGCAGGAGGCTGCTCAGAGGGCTGCCGAGATCACCCAGCGCTATGGACACAATCAGATTGATACTGAGCATATCCTGTTGGCGCTGATCGAACAACCGCAAGGAGTAGTACCTCAAATCCTGGCTCTTATAAAAGTGGATCCGCAAATCCTGGAAGAAAGGCTGGATTATATCCTTAAACCAGCCCAAAAGCCAGTATTTACGGTCAGGGCGCCGGGCAGGTATTCATCACCCCGCGCGTAAAAAGGATCATGGACCTGGCGAATGAAGAAGCCAGCAAATTGAAAGATGAATACATCTCAACCGAACACCTGTTCCTGGCGATACTGAGTGAAAGGAATACGCCGGCTGCCAAGCTACTTGAAACGACAGGCCTCACCCGTGACCGGGTAATGGAAGCCATTGTTGAACTGCGCGGCGGGCAACGTGTTACCGATCCTCAGACCGAAAGTCGTTACCGCACACTGGATAAATACTCTCGCGACCTGACACAGCAGGCGAAAGAAGGCAAACTTGACCCCGTTATTGGTCGCGATAATGAGATTTTGCGTGTGATGCAAATTCTCTCCCGGCGCACTAAAAACAACCCGGTGTTGATTGGTGAAGCAGGTGTGGGTAAAACAGCCATTGTAGAAGGGTTGGCGCAAAAAATCGCCAGCAATGATGTGCCTGAAATTTTAATGGGGAAGCGCGTAATCTCTCTTGATCTTGGTGCAATGATCGCGGGTTCGCGTTTTCGCGGCGAGTTCGAAGAAAGGCTTAAAGCGTCAATCGAAGAAGTACAGCGTTCCTCCGGCGAGATCATCCTGTTTATTGATGAGCTGCACACCGTTGTTGGAGCGGGGGCTGCCCAGGGCGCCATGGACGCTTCAAACATGCTCAAACCGGCGCTGTCGCGTGGCGAACTGCAATGTGTGGGTGCTACTACGCTGGATGAATATCAAAAGTATATCGAAAAAGACTCGGCTCTAGAAAGGCGCTTTGCCCCGGTGTTTGTAGACGAGCCTTCTCCAGAAGATACGTTGAAAATGCTGATGGGGCTGCGCGATCGGTACGAGGCACATCACAAGGTGCACTTTTCTGATGAAGCGCTTTCAGCGGCAGTAAAACTGAGTTCGCGTTACGTCAGCGACAGGCGTCTGCCAGACAAGGCGATTGACCTGATGGATGAAGCGGCAGCGAAATTAAGAGTGGCGTTGTACTCTATGCCGCCTGAGCTGAAACAAGCCAAGTCTGAAATTGAACGGTTGAAAGCCGAAGAAGAGCTGGCGGGTGTAGAGCGTGATTACGAGCGCGCCGCGCGCATGAAGGCTGAGCGCCTGCGCCTTGAAGAACAATTCAACCAAGACCGGGATAAATGGGAATCAGACCATAAACTGGATGAAGTGGTGGATGTGGATGACATCGCCCAGGTGCTGGCGCAGTGGACTGGTATCCCGGTTAGCCAGATGCTGGAAGAAGAATCGGAGAGACTGCTGAAGATGGAAGATCGCCTGCATGAGCGCATCATCGGGCAGGATGAGGCCATTCGCGCGGTATCGGATGCGATCCGGCGGGCGCGTTCAGGGCTAAAAGATCCCCGCCGCCCGATCGGATCATTCATTTTCATTGGTCCATCGGGTGTCGGTAAAACTGAACTGGCAAAAGCGTTGGCTGAGTTCATGTTTGATGATGAAGACGCGCTGGTTCGCCTGGACATGAGCGAGTATCGTGAACAACATACGGTTTCACGCCTGTTCGGTGCCCCTCCGGGTTATGTGGGTTATGAGGAGGGTGGTCAACTTACCGAGGCGGTTCGCCGCCGCCCATACCGGGTAATCCTGTTTGATGAAATTGAAAAGGCCCATCCAGAAGTGTGGAACTCATTGCTGCAGATTCTGGATGATGGACGACTGACGGATGGGCAGGGCAGGGTGGTTGACTTCCGCAACACGGTGCTCATTATGACCAGCAATCTGGGAACTGAATTTGTCCGACAGGGTGGAGCGCTTGGCTTTTTACAGAAATCGGATACGGATGAGGACCGTCAGGCGCAGGAAAAGATCGAAAAAGCGCTCAAGAGCACTTTCAGGCCGGAATTTCTGAACCGCATCGACGAGATTATCATGTTCTCAGCGCTTACGCCTGAGCAGATGCTGGAGATCGTGGACCTGCAGATGAATGAAGTGCGATCCCGGCTAGAAGAGCGCGGGCTGAAGGTGGAATTGACTGACGAAGCGCGCACCTGGCTCGCCAAAGAAGGCTACGATCCTTCGTTTGGCGCCCGCCCACTGAAACGAGCGCTGCAGAAATACGTAGAAAATCCGCTATCGGTAACATTGCTTTCAGGTGAATATGGGGACGGTGACACCGTGTTGGTGGATCTGGACAAAGAAAAACAAGAAATCACTTTCCGTAAGCAAGAAAAGTGACAACCGAAAAAGCCCCGGGCAGGTGATAGAGACCCGGGGCTTTCTATTTAAAAAGCATCTGAAAGCTGATGGCGCGCCAGGCGGCTTACCACAAAGAAACCGACTTTCTTTCGGTTATAATTACCCACTGGCAAGCCAGATAGAGCAAGAATAATAACTCGACGCCATGGAGGCGAAGCATGAAAAAGGCATTGATCACTGGCATCACCGGGCAGGATGGTTCCTACCTGGCTGAGCTGTTGCTCTCAAAAGGATACGAAGTTCACGGTATCATCCGCAGGGCGAGCACCTTCAACACCCGCCGTATTGATCACATCTACCATGATCCGCATCGAAACGGTGAAGAGGTGAAGCTCTATCTACATTACGGAGACATCGCGGCTATTGAGAGCCTGATGGACGTGATCTATAATGTTCGCCCAGACGAGGTCTATAATTTGGCGGCGCAGAGCCACGTGCGGGTAAGTTTTGACATGCCGGAATACACCGGGGATGTGACCGGATTGGGCACAATTCGCCTGCTTGAAGCCATCCGCCGCAGCGGCAACCCGGAAAGGTTCTACCAGGCGTCCTCCAGCGAAATGTTCGGGGCTGCCAAACCGCCGCAAAATGAATTAACCCCGTTTGAGCCGCGCAGCCCTTACGCGGCAGCCAAGGTGTATTCTTACTGGGTCACGCGCAACTATCGCGAAGGTTATGGGATTTTCGCTGCCAATGGCATACTTTTCAATCATGAATCCCCGCGACGCGGCGAAACCTTTGTCACCCGTAAGATAACCCGCGCGCTGGCTGCGATCAAAGCGGGTACGCAGAGTAAGCTCTACCTGGGCAATCTGGATTCAAAACGAGACTGGGGTTACGCGCCTGAATACGTTGAAGCCATGTGGCTGATGCTGCAACAGGACACCCCTGATGATTACGTCATCGGTACGGGCGAAGCGCACAGCCCGCGCGAGTTTTTAGAAGAAGCCTTTGGCTATGTGGGCATGGATTGGAAGAAATACGTGGAGATCGACCCACGCTACTTCAGACCAACCGAAGTTGACTATCTGCTTTCGGATCCGGCAAAAGCGCGCGCCAGGCTGGGGTGGGAGCCCAAGATCAAGTTCTCTGAACTGGTACGTATCATGGTGGATGCCGACCTGGAGTTGAGCGGGCAAAAGAGCCCGGGAGAAGGCAAGAAGATATTGACGGAGAGGTTCAACGGCTGGCACCGCTGGGATCACCAGGTTGTCAGCATGGAAAGATGAGCACCGCCAGGCGGGAACCCCCGCCTTTTTAATTTTGACAAAATAGAACAAAAGTGCTATCATAAAGAAAAAGTTCAGCGGAGGTTCATTATGATTGGCACGCAAAAGGCGCTGGTTCCTGGCATCATTTTCAGTTGCCTGCTTCTGTTCTTACTGCAGCAACTGGTAAAACCGATTGGCGCAGCTAGCGCCGCAGCAGAACCCTTAAGGACCATGGAGACCGACCAGGCTACTGGCGCAGAGATTTCCCCCCAAGCCTGTCAATTTCATGATCGTTATCCCGCAGGGGTGGTTGAGTGGTGTGGGCTGATTGAAGCCAACGCGCAAACGTATGGTATAGACCCGTTGCTGATAGCGGCGGTGATGGCGATTGAATCCGGCGGGCAGCCGGAGGTTATCTCCGTTTCTGGCGCGGTGGGGCTGATGCAGGTGATGCCCAGCGACGGCATCGCTGCGGGTTTCCAGTGCATTAACGGTCCTTGTTTTTCCTCCAGGCCCACTATTGCTGAATTGAAAGACCCTGATTTTAACGTGATGTACGGAACACGTATGCTGGCTGGTTTGATCGAGCGCGCGGGGAACGCTCGCGATGGATTGAAATCCTACGGCCCTGCCGACGTGGATTACTGGTACGCGGATAAGGTTATACAACTATATGAAAGCCTTAACTGGTGAGCTGAAGGCTGACTATTGAGGAGGATCATTATCAGGCTGTCAAATATTCAAGAGATTGAATGGTTATTGATTTAGAACAGTAACATACCTCTTCAGTGAAGGCGCTCAGGCATTTAGGAGTGTTGTCACTTAAAAGAGAAGGCAACTGCAAGTGCCAAAAAAACCTCAAGAGATGTGCGTGCCAGTATGGTTTATCACCCTGCAAACAAACCATTTTTTTGCGTGCTTCGCAGCGCAGACGATGCTGTCTTTTCGAATTGAGATGCGCCTGCTATTGGATAGCCGCCATATCACTGCGCTCAGTGGTTACGGGTGCAATGCGGTTCCGTGACTTTTCCTTAATGAGCACCTGGGCTTGATTGACCTGGGAGTCTTCCTGCGCGATTGGGCATTGTTATAACGGTTCTCGTTGGAATAAACCAGGAAAAACGTGGCGAACGAGTGAACAATTGGAGATAGAGGTTGTTACGTTGTTCCCGCAGCTCTCCGATTTTCCCGTGTTATACTCTTTTTCAATATCTAATAAAGAGGAGAAAAATGCCTGGTACGATCAAAGCCGTCATTTGGGATATGGGGGGAGTGCTGTTGCAGCTGGTCGACGACCGTCCGCGGCAGGAACTGGCAAAGAAATTCAGCGTGACCCTGGGTGAACTGGATAAACTGGTTTTCAACAGTGAAACAGCCCGCCTTGCGACCCTCGGCGCGATAACCGAGGAGGAACACTGGCAACAGGTAGGGAAAACCCTCGGCGTCCCGCCTGCTGATTTACGCGATTTTCAGCTTCAATTTTGGACCGGCACCCGGGTGGATGACCGGTTAATTGAGTTCATCCAGAAGTTACGCGGCAGTTACCAGACCGCGTTGCTAAGCAACGCCTGGTCTGGCGCGCGCAAGGCCTTGACAACCTATTTTGATTGCCTGCATGTTTTTGACCACATCGTCATTTCGGCTGAAGTGAAGATGGCGAAACCCGACCCCGCAATCTATTTGGATGTACTCAAACGCTTGGGAGCTGAGCCATATCAAGCGGTTTTTGTGGATGACCTGCAAGAAAATATTGATACCGCCAACTGGTTGGGTATGCACGGAATCGTTTTTGAAAATTCAGAACAGGCGATGGCGGATGTGGAAAGCAAACTTGTCTGACCCTGAGGAAATACGAATTCAATCAGAAAAAAGGATTGTCGCGGCGGTGCTGGCGGATACACATGTGATCGATCGTGTGGGCAGACTGCATCCACACCTGATCCCATTGATTAAGAACAGCATGGCGGACCTCATCATCCACGCCGGTGATATTTCACACCCTCGTGTTCTGGAGCAGCTGGGCGAATTGGCGCCGGTGTATTCTGTGAGAGGAAACCGCGACCTTTACTTTCTCCGTTCACTGCCCGTGATGCAGCGGCTCAATTTAAATGGTGCCCGGGTCGTTGTCACCCACGGGCACCTGGGCGTGGCAGGTTACTGGCGTGATAAGCTGGAAAATACCTTGCACGGTTACCAGTTTGCTCGTTACTACAGGCGACTCCATTCGTTGGCAGTGAACGCAGACGTG
>Ga0116178_10002565_pt1 | contig 14227 bp, 11 predicted proteins | sample AD_STIC12_MetaG_FD_89880 | JGI IMG/M metagenome (GOLD analysis project Ga0116178, IMG submission 89880) | Active sludge microbial communities of municipal wastewater-treating anaerobic digesters from USA - AD_STIC12_MetaG | ecosystem: Engineered > Bioreactor > Anaerobic > Digestate | place: USA... | reverse complement strand
TGGCTTCTGAACAGATCGTGCGGGAAAAAACCTACATGTTCGATGCAATCTGGCGCAAAGAGGGAACATTCTGGAAAGTTTTCAGAAACATGCCTTACCGCGATACGCACCCGACCCAGATTGGCGCCGATGCCAGATGGGGCGAAATTTCGGCAGCACATCATGAACTTCAGGCGGCTCTGGCCGTTGAAAAACTCGACGTTTTCGCCAGCCGGATTTCGCAGACTTTTGGCAATGACTTCGATGTGACCAGCACCAGAAACGATCTGCTCGTGACGGCACAGAGTCGCTTCAACGCCATGGACGTAAAAATCGCCGAATACAGCATCGACTCGATCGAGTTCAACGGCCTCGACAAAGCCCAGGTTCACTGTCGGGCCAATGTCAGGGTAATCAGTCTGATACCCGGCATTGACATTGATTCTGGCCCGATCAAAGCAGTCGTCGAGTGGCGCAAAGAAGATGGATTCTGGAAAATCGCCCGCAATCTTCCTTACCGTTTCAACCACCCGACAAAATAAAGTCGCGCGCTATAACAGCAAAACCCGGCAGCCATGTGCATCACGGCTGCCGGGTTCTGTTTTAAAATCTTATTTCTTTTCGAGAACTTTCAGGCGATTGGCGACTTCAGTGTTTCCGGGTGCCATTTCCTTCGCCTTTTTGAGCAATAGAACAGCCCTCTGGGCATCTTTGGGTGATTTATAAGAATCAGCCAGTCTGACCAATACCGCAACGTGCTCTGGCGCATACGTTGACAGAATTTTGGCATTCTTTAAAACATCACGGGCGGTCTTCAGGTTCATCGAAGCCACAAGCCCCGGGTCAATCCCTCTGATAAACTGAATTTCCTCGTCGGCGTCGCTCTCGTCGGCATCAAATTCTTTTGACACGATCAGACAGGCAAGAGCTTTCTGCAGTTCACGTCTTTCAACCAGCACAAAAGCGAGACCGCGCAGGGCGGCGGCAAAATCTTCCGGGTTGTCGGCAAGCTCCAGGGCCTTTTCATAGGCGACCTGTGCCGAAACAATATCGGCACCGCTGTTCTTGCGCAGAAACATAAAACCGCGTTCAGCAAAGAATGCTGAGCGAACCGGATTCCAGAAAATGGCTTTCTGCAGGTTAGCCAGGGCTTCTTCATGTTTGCCTTCCTGGAAATCAAGAATGGCAAGAAAGTAGTAACCATCGGAAATTGGCTGTTCAACCCAGTCAATCTCCCTTTTGCTGCCGGAACGCTGTTCGAGAAGTCTGAAAAGTTCCATTTCCATGGCGGAATGAAAACTCTTGAAAACCTTCTGGTCTGTGTCCTGGAGCTTTTCACTGCCAAATACCATCTCGTTGGCGATATCGCGGGCTTCTTTAAGATTGCCGGTTTTCATTCTTTCCATGAACACCAGCATCATTTGATTGGTCAGAACCACCGGGTCGGCCTTTACGGTCTGGGAGGCAACCTTGATCGGAACCATGCGGTCGGTAATTCCGTCGGTAGCGGCATTGGCAGCGGCTGGTTTGGCGACAGGGGCCGGCTTGCCGGAAGATTGCTGGGCAGAGAGTTGGCCTGCAAGCATTGCTGCAGCCAGAAGACCTATTGGCAGATATTTTTTCAACATTTGTCAGCTTCCTTATAAAAGTTACAATTGGCAAGGCGCAATATACCGCTTAAGCTTAAGATTTGCAACCACCAGCCCGCTGCCGGAAAATTATCGGCAGAGCGCCAGAAAATGGTCAATTTTTGCTGTCTCTGTCGGTAGAAGAATTCTGTACCGGCATTTTAGACAATGGCATATTTCTTGCTCTGAGCAGGGCTCCGTTCTCACTTTTTGTAAAGAAGGTGGCCCATGTTGCGAAAAATAGTTCTGATTGTGATGTTCATTCTCGCATCTCTTAACCTTCACGCCTTTGACGGTGCCGGTTTCAACAGCGCCCTCAAGGATTTCTCCGAAGGCATCTCCCAGACCGCTTATGCAATCAGCGAAAAAGCCGGCAGCGCCGAGCGCGAAGCCTTTTCGGCCGCAGCCGACCGTGCCGACTCCTCTGAAAAAAGAATCAGAGATATCCTGAGTTCAATCAACACCGCTGAAGACTTTGCCGCCGCCGAAAAAGAACTCGCAACCTTTGCCGCCAGCAGTGATCTTGCCGCCCACACTGTCGCTCTTGTCGAAAAAATGCTCAAAGAACGCGCCACATTCATCACCAGCACTGCTATGGCTGCCGAAAATGTTACCCTCAGTAACAACGGCCGCGCCGCTGAAGCGCCCCAGCAGCTTCTCAGCCGCCGCCAGCGCCGCATGGTAATGATCGATGTGCCGGTTGTCGAAGCCGTTATCTCTCTTGAAGACACCAAAAACAACCGCCGCCTCGACAACCTGAAAGATATTTTCAAACGCCACAACTGCCGCGTAATCGCCGACAACACCACTGACGGTGGTGATAAACTGGTACACGGTTTTTATTTCTCCGGTAAAAAATACGTCGTTGACGCTCTTCTCGGACACTTCGGCGGCGACGTCGTACAGAGTGACCTCAAGGCCATCGTCAGAATCACCAGTGGTGGCTTCTGGTCAGGCAAGAAAAGCCTTGATTTCGTGGTCACTCCCAAGGCTGGCAGCAGTGTCATGGGTGAGCTCTCCTGGTACAAATCGGTGGTCGAAAAAGACCCGGCCAGGTATCTCTCAGAAAACAACTACAGCGAACTGGCAACCCTCGGCTCAATCGAAACCGTCGCCGGCGAAAAGAAAGTTCTGCTGAAGAACACCGTCGCCGAAATGTGGGTCATGTCGAAAAACGGCAGCATCCGCAACGCTTTCTATTCAAGCAGATCTGAACTCGGCGATATCTACGTCAACGCCCGCTGATCGCAATAATGGGAGAAACAAAAATGAATTTCAATAAAACCAGAATTCTGACAGGTGTTTTTACTGCCGGTATCGTTTTAAGTTCTTTTGTTGCCCAGGCTGCCGAAGAAAAAGATATCGCCGACCTCGAGAAACAGCTTATCAAAGCTGAGTCACAGCTGCTTGAACCAGAACTTCGCCTCGACAAGCTGCAGCAGGACCGCTCGAAATATGACGGTGCCAGCGGCTGGTTCCAGGGTGGCAAGAAAAAAGCCCTCGAAGCCGAAATCGCAAAGACCCAGAGCCTTGTCGACCAGCAATATTCACAGATGAAAACCGTCGCCGACCAGGTCCAGAAAATGGTCTTCTCGGTCGCCCAGACTTTCGAAAAGAATGGCCAGTACAGCAAGGCAATCGAGTACTACCTCAAAATCGAAAACCGCACCGATTCAGTCAGAGAACGCGTTGCAGCCTGCTACAAGGCTGGTGCTGATTACGGCCAGGCCATCAAGTGGCTGCTCGAAATGCAGAGAACCGACAATGTTCTGCTCGAGGTCGTAGACTGCTGCAAGCTCGACAACAGCATGAAAGAAGCAGTCTACTGGCTGTTCGAAATTCTCAAACCCTGGTCAGGCAACAGCGCCGAACTCACTGCCCTCGACCTGATCGAAAAATACGATTATCCGCAGCGCAAAAACGATTACCCCGACTTTTTCCGCCGTCTTTCCGATGTTTATATCGCCAAGGCCGTCGCTGCCTACGACAGCAACTTTCTGCAGGCAACCCGCGATTACCGCAAGGCAGTCGAACTGCTGGCCAATGATATGAACGAAACCCCGTCGATGGTCAGTTTTGCCATTCTCGACCGCCACCAGAATGACTACCGCGCCGCCCTCGAAATTCTCGATCGCCAGAAAGAAGCAGCCGAACGCAACTTTGAAGATAAAGTCAGACGCGCCCGCAGCGAAATCGACGATGCCGAAGACCGCCTGCGCCGCGCACGCTACGATGCCGACCGCGATTATGAAAATCGTCTGAGCACAGCCGAACACAATGTTAAACGTGCCTCTGACCGACTCAACGAGCTCAAGGCCAGCACCACCGCCACCCCCGACGAAATCAGCCGCGCGCAGCAGAACCTTGACAGCGCCACCCGCGACCTGGATTACGTCAGAAGAAACCGCGAATCACTGATCCGCGACTATCTGCGACCCTATCACCGCGCCGTCGAAGAAGCACGCGACACCTACGACAAACTGCTTGCCAACCGCACCAGAATCATCGAAGAATACATAGCGCCTTACAAGCGCCAGGTCGCCGAAGCCAAAAAAGCCTACGACCTCATCAAGTCTCTGCACGACGCCAACTTCAAGTAAACCTTACGAAAAATGGCCGCCCCATGGTGAGGCGGCCATTTTTTTATTTACTCAAACAGGCGCAAAGACGGTTCCATTTTTACCTCGACTCTTTCATCGCATTAAGAAAACTCTGAAAAACCGTGCGACAAACCCGCTTGCGAATCACCGCCCGATCGCCGGGCCAGTCAACAAAGGCGGCAGACTCACCATTCGGGCCAGAAACCGCCACCCATGCAGTGCCCGGGCTTTTGCCTTCGAGCGACGCCGGCCCGGCAACTCCGGTGGTTGCAAGCCCCCAGTCTGTGTGAAACATTTTTTTAGCCGCGACCGCCATGGAAACAGCAACCTCGGCAGATACAACGCCATGTTGTCTGATTAAAGCCGCATCAACGCCAGCGCGAATCTTAACCTCATTGGCATAAGCCGTCAGAGAGCCCCGAAAACAGCTGCTGATACCAGGACAGTCGGTGATCTCAGCCGCAAGAACACCTCCAGAGACGGATTCCATGCAGGAAAAAGTCTGCCCACGGCCGTCAAGTATCTTTTTTATCGCTGAAACGACAGTTTCATCATCGCAACCAAAAATCCAGGGAGCGAGAATGAGTTCTATCTCACGAATAACGGGTTCAGCCACGGCACGCGCCTTGTCAGTGCTTTCGCCAGCAGCGGCGATGCGAACGTCGACGCCGCTGTTCCTGGCATAGGTGCCGATTCCAGGTGAATCGAGACGGGTAAACTCTTTTATCCGTTCTGCCAGATCTGATTCACCAATGCCGATCGTATGCAGAGTACGATGATACAGCACCCGGCCCGAAGCCGGCAGCAGCTTTTCGACCTGCTCGCACCACATGCGCGTCAGTTCATTCGGCGGGCCCGGCAGTGCCACAATGATTTTACCGCCTTTGTTTACATACCAGCCGGGAGCAGTTCCGACCGGGTTGGCCAACGCTCCGGCGCTTTTGATCAGCCATGCCTGTTTTGTGTTGCCTTCAGGCATGGCCCGCTTTCTGGCAGCAAATTTTGCCTCAAGATCTCTCAACAGCGCGTCATCGACATAGGGTTCTTCATTTACGGCCGCAGCAATCGCCTCTCTGGTCAAATCATCGTCGGTTGGGCCGAGGCCCCCGCAAAGTACCAGCAGATCTGCGCGCGATGACGCTTCTTTAACGGCGGCAACAAGACGCTCAAGGTTGTCTCCGAGAGTCTGGCGCCGGTAAACGAATATTCCGAGGTCGCGCAACCGCTCACCAAGGAATGCGGCATTGGTATCGATAATTTCACCGAGCAGCAGTTCAGTTCCGACACTGATCATTTCAGCAATTAGTGGTTTTTTCATCAGGCCCCCTGACAGTTTGCGGTTTTTATTCCAGCTTTTTCTCAGGCTGGAGCAAGGAATTCTGCGCCAGTTTTCTTTCGAGTTCGGTCCGGTCACGGGTTTTGTTCATTGCTTCTTCAGCTGCAATCACGCCGTTCTTCACCAGCTGACAGAGATCGTCATTGAGCAGCCGGTTCCCCTTGGCCTGGGCTGTCTGCATTGAATTGGGAAGCATATACGACTTGCCGGTACGAATAAGATTGGCCATTGCCGGGTCAACGATCATTATCTCGAATGCCGGCACACAGCCCCTGGTAACCCGGCGACACAGGGTCTGGCATACCACTCCGAGCAGATTATCGGCAAGGAACATGCGAATCTGGTTCTGCGATTCGGCCGGAAAATTATCGACCACGCGATCGATGGTACTGGCTGCGGTAGCGGTATGCATCGTGGCAAAAACAAGATGCCCGGTATTAGCGGTTTCAAGCGCCATTGCCATGGTTTCGTTATCTCTGATTTCGCCGACCATCACCACATCGGGATTTTCACGCAGACCAGCCCGCAATGCTTTGGCAAAACTGCGGGTGTGTACCCCGACCTCGCGCTGGTTCACCAGGGCTTTTTGACTGCCATGCACAAATTCAATCGGGTCTTCTATAGTCAGAATGTGGCATTTTCGATTGCGGTTGATCCAGTCGATCATTGCCGACATGGTTGTCGATTTGCCGCTGCCGGTTGGCCCGGTTACCAGCACCAGACCTTTTGGCTGCGTGCAGAAGCTCGTCAGAATTTCTGGCAGCCCAAGTGCTTCGAGCGAAGATATCTCGCCGGGAATATAACGAAAAACCGCACTGATACCATTGTGGTCGCGCAGCAGATTGACTCTGAATCTGAACCCCTCACAGGTCGAATAGGCAAAGTCTTCATCGCAGCTCTCGACGAACGCATCGAGAACCTCATTTCGTGCCAGTGGCCGCAACATTTCAAGAACTTCTTCGGGCCCCGATTTTCGCGTTCCAGGCACTTCGACGATTTCACCGTCGATGCGCCAGCGTGGAACCTGACCAGCCGAAAGATACAGGTCCGAGCCTTTCTCATTAACAAGACGCCGCAGCACCTCATCGATAAAACATATATGTTCTGGCCGGACTGCCTCTTCAACCGGCTGTTCCGCTACTAATGGCTGCTCTAAGGCACCTTCAAGATTTTTCCTCAGCAGACCGGTAAAAAATTCGGGATCAAAATAGACCGGCCTGACATCAAAATCTTCAGGCAAAATCTGATCTATGGCTTCAAGCTGCTCGCGATCAAGCGGTTCGCTGTGCGCAAGCAAGAGATAACTGGCGACTCTTTTAATCGGCAGAATGCGGTGCTTTTCGAGAAAACCTTCAGGAAAAAGCTTGAACAGTGAGCTATCAACATTGGGAATTCTGCTTCTATTCTCAATGAATACCGGATAGGCCTGCGAGCTGAGAATTCTCTGACTGATAGACGGAATCAGCGGAATATAAACCCCGGGCACAGCAAGAATCTGTTCATGAAAAATTTTTGCCGAAAACGCGACCACCGCCAGCTGTCCACGCGCAAAACAAGAATATGAATGCGGTTCATTCTGAATCATGGCCATCTCGCCAACCAGCTGGCCGCGCGTCAACCTTACAATTTCCATGCCGTCGCTACGGTCATCGAGAACCACAGAAATCTCGCCCTTGATGATCACAAAAAAGGAGTCGGGTGCAGCCCCTGCACTCAAGACCTTTTCACCCTCTTCAAAGGTCAGCACTTCGCCGGCCAGATCAACCAGTTCATTGAGCTTTTCTTCGCCAAGAAAAACGAACATGCCGGCCAGGCCAAGTTTCTTGCACGAAAGTGCTTTCAGCTCATTATCGATTTCGAATTTTTTCATCAGACACTCATCTAACGCTGGTGGACTTATGTTATCTGATGACAGTCTAACGTAAAAGGGCCGTGTTTCAAAGAAAATTTGCAGTCATATTTTTCTAAAATAAAAAAGCGCCACCAGGGCGCCTGTTTTATGATTGCCTGTCACTGGGCAGATTGCCCGCCAAACTATGAGCATCGGCATATTCTAATATATTTGGCACCCTCACCTTAACAACGTGTCGAAAAACAACCAAATTTTCGACACATAAATATCTTGTGTCGACCAAAAAAAACACTGTAAAATGTATTTGAAAAGACAAAAGCGACACCAGGTTGCACCAGTGTGTCGTATCTTTAAGCGGTATTGAAGCGATCAACGAGCCGGTTAATGCCAGACACCTCGGAATTCGCACCAATCTGGCGAACTTTTCCTCTGATCTGATACGCATAGCAAATCGCCAGGCAGATAGTGCGGTCGAGATAATTTACACGAATGAATCAGTTAAAGAGCGCTGATTTATGTCCATCCGTTTAATGGCTTGAAAAAATCTTAGCCATCAGCGGCCTGAAGCGCTGGACCCTGGCTGACTGACAAGTAGTTCTGGAGCTCGGCTGACGGGTCTTAAAGAGAATTTGTTGCGTTATACAATTTCTGCAAGGCAAGTCATACGAAAAAGAGAGGAAATATATGCGAAAGAAGGAAGCAAAGACTTCAAACGGCGACAAAAAACCGCGCGAACCAAAATCAGGGGCAACGGCAAAAACTGCTGAAAAGTCAAAAACATCGACCAAGCCCAGGACAAAGCCGTCTGCGAAACCTTTGTCAAAGCCCAAACCGGCTACCAAGCCTGCGGATAAACCTTCGCCAAAACCAAAGCCCGCTGTTAAACCATCTTCAAAACCCAAAAACCAGCTTTATCCGGCAGGAACAGAATTACGCTGCACAGTGTATTATTCCATTCAATACGTTGGTAAAAAAGAACTCGTCAAAGGCGAAAAGTCTTTTGCCAAGCCATGCCGCCTGGTATTCAACGATCCGATATTCGATCTGCAATTATCTATCGTTGCGGCCAGACATGCACGAACAGAGTTATGGCAAGACTGGGTCAGGTTTAGTAAAAATCTGGAATTACGCCCGCCTGTTAATGCTCCGGGCAAAATTGACGGTATTTTTATTATCAATACCGAATATTACACGGATAAAACGAAAGATCGAAAACTTACCACAAAATTTATGGATGGGTTTATCAGATCGATATCCGGCTATTCAGAGATTCCTGGTAATTTTTAGCAAGGAGGATCGCCATGAAGAGAGTATTTTACACTTTGATTGTTTTGTTAAGCGTCGCAGTTGGCGGATTCAGCAATGATCTTGAGCTGGGGCCGTATTTTTTCGAACAGTCCGATGAAGCTGTTATTGATTTCCTCAGCCAGAATCTGCCTGATATAGACAATTTCAAAGTGGAAAAAACACCGCTCCTGATTTCCGCAGTCATGTCAGGCAATTACCGGGTAACTGAATTCATTTTAAAAAATGGCGGTGACCCGAATATTGCCATGGGATCGGAGCAGACCGCTTTGCACTTCGCTTCTCATCATCTGCCGATCGTGAAGTTGCTGTTAAATTACGGCGCCGATCCGAATGCCGGAAAAGATTACGGCAGGCCGTTGCTCGAATGGGTTCTCACTCTGACCGGGAAATATGACGAGAAAGAATACAAACACCTGTATGACACCGCCAGATATCTGGCCGGAATAAGTGAGTTCAGCGAAAGAGACATGGAGCAACTGATCGATGCTTATAAATTTCGCAGAGGCAAGCCCCGCGAGACAATGGGTAAATTAACCCCCGAAGACAATGTCCTTTTGCATGCACTCATTCGGCAAATCGGTCTGAGAATCAAGTAAGAAAATATGCATGCATGTTTTACATGAAAAAAACTTAGCCATCAGCAGCGCAGCGTGCTAGACTTGGGCAGCTGACAAGGAGTTCTGGAGCGTGGCTGAGAAAGATCTTAAAGAAAACCCGTTTCGTGACGAGATTTTTGCGCATCTGCTGGCTGAGGGTTATGTCGAAGGGCGCAAAGCTGATTACGATTATAAACATGCGCTCGATACCGGCAGATTGTTTGAGTTTCTTGCTGCAACCCAACAGGAAGAGCTTAAAAAACTGCAGGATTTTTATAAAACCGCCTGGAAGCAAAAATACCTCGAACTGCTGTGTCGAAAAATCGACGAAAGAGGCCTGCTGGCCGCTCTCAATGAATGGGTTGAAGACTACCCGAGCGATGCAAAATTCCGGCTGGTATATTTCAAAAGCAGTCTGCAGGCGATGATGAAAAGGCTGCATTTTTTGCCAGTTTGAGCAGCAACAGGCGGTTGGTGTCGGCGATTACCAATGCGGTAATCGGTCGCATCAAGGCCGGTCTTAGTTCTTTGCATCTGTCTTAGTCAACAAAGTCTCTGGCTGAACCCGCCGAACCGCCGTATGCGGACCCGCAAACGGCGGTGTGACAGGGAAAATTCGTGAGCATTTACCTATGTCGATTTTGAACTGATCTCAGCGAAAAATCTGGGAAGGATCGGCAAAAAAGTTCTCGGCAGTTACCGCTGGCAATTCTTTCCCGATAAGGCCTTTACCCTGCAGATACTTTGGCACCATGGTCGGCATGGTGGCTCTGACGTTATAAATCATGCTGGGGATGGTCCAGAAGCGCAGCTTCTTGTCGCCGACCTTGTTCATGAGAACGAGCAGGTTATTAGTGCAGTTATTGCGGGTGGTGTGATAAAACTCGCCGGAACGGTTAACGCCAGCCTGTCTGACAGATTCAAGCAACAATTTCCGGCTCTGTTCGGCAGAAAATTTGATCGGGTAGGCAATAAGCTTCTTGGTATCGAAATGGCAGGTTTCGGCGGCGTAGTCTTCCCAGGTTGTGAGGAGCCAGACAATACCGAAAGTCTTCTTCAAACCTTCTTTTAGTGAGTAATTCTGGTCTTTGCGCTGGTAAGCCTCGATGCTCAGCACCAGCCCTTTTGATTCATTGCCATTTTCATCGATCATGCCGCCTTTTTTGAAGGTGAACAGCATCAGACAATGGGCCGCGAGCCATTCTGGCGGAAACGGTTTTTTGATAAAATACGAAGCTTCGAGAAGATCAGGTCTGATTTTTACGGTGCGCCAGGCAAATTCGGTTTCACCGGCGGCATTTTTTTCTTTGAGACGGCTCCAGCGCACATTTTTAACGACCGTTTCTTTTTCGGAGAGTTTGATTATCTGTGCCGGCTTCTGGTAGCCCTTGTATGGCAGCGGATCTTTGATTTCGATACGCTTTTCGAAGGGGCGAACGGCTTTAACCGAAAGTTTCGTCAACTGAATCGCGTCTTTGGCCACGCCATCGATCTGAACCAGCTGCCCGTCGTATTTTTTCGCGTCGCCGGCAGAAATTTCGAGAGTAAAAACCCGGCAGTCGTCAGTAGTGAAGACCACTGCGTCATCACGGACATCGAGCATACCGTTGAGGCGATAGAACGAACCAGCCCAGGCCGGCACTGCTACTACGGCAAGAACGACAGCCAACAGAGCCTGCAGAATTCTTTTATTCATTTATGTACCCCATCTTCGTGTGTGTTGTTTCATTATAACTTCACACCTCACACCCCGCAAGACCCGGCCGCAAGTTCTTCGAATGGGCTTTTAAGTGCATACTGGAAAAAATCCGGGCGGTCTGTTATATTTCTGCTGCCAGATTGGCGCGGGAGACCATAAATGTCGGGCATACTTATAATCAGACTCAAAGGACTTGGTGATATAGTTCACCTGATACCGGTGCTGCGCATGTTGCGGCAGCAGCGGCCCGGCGAAACAATCGGTCTTCTCTGCCAGAAGCCTTTTGGGCAAATTGTGCCCCCTGACCTCAACATCAGAATTTTTGAGTTACCGGGTCACGCCGGCCTGACCGACACTTTCAGACTGATACGCAACCTGCGCCGCTGCCACTTCGAGAAGCTCTTCGATCTGTTCGCCAATCCAAGAACCGCCGTCATCAGTCTGTTAAGCGGCGTCAAAGAGCGCTACGGCTTCGATTACCGTATTCGCCGTCATGCCTACACCCACACCTTTTCACCCGCCAACCCGAATCGGCACCTGATGTATCTTTTCGGTGAATTTTTTGCGCATTTCGGTATCACCGGCGAGCTTGAGTTCCCGAATCTGGTGTGGCCAGAAGAGGTCAGGACAAAGGCAAAAAGCGCCATCAGCAGTGATTTTAACGGACAACGACCACTGCTGGGCATCAACCCGCATACCACTTACATGTCAAAGGCCTGGCCGGAAGAATACTGGGTCGAACTCATCAGACTCTGGTTCGACAGGACCGGCCAAAGAGTTCTGGTGACCTGGGGACCCGGCGAAAGGGAAGCGGCAGAACGCATAGTTAAAGAAGCCGGCCGCGAGCGGGCATATGCGCATGCCCCCGTGCGCATAGATGAATTTGCGGCCCTGCTTGCCGACCTCGATCTTTTTTTAACCTCAGATACGGGCCCGATGAATATTGCCTGGGCAGTCAACACGCCGACGGTAGCGCTGTTCGGCCCAACTACCCGCGAAGCGGTCATGCCCAGGGGCGCAACCCATCTCTCACTGTTCAACGAAGAACTGCAGTGTCTGCAGTGTCATCTCGAAGTCTGTTCACACAAAACCTGCATGTGGTCGATGAAACCACAGATGGTGCTCGACAAAATTCTTACCAGATACGACCTCAGCAACACCAGGAAACCAGATGCACAAAGCCATATTTCTTGACCGCGACGGCACGCTTAACCCTGACCCAGGCTATATCTCCAACCCTGATGACTTCAATCTGTATGAAGGCGTTGCCGAAGCGTTATACAAGCTGCAGCAGGCTGGCTTTCTGCTGATACTGATCACCAATCAGTCGGGCATCGCCCGCGGCCTGATCACTCCTGAACAGCTCGCCAGCATCCATGCAAAGATGCAGAACCAACTGGCCAGAGCCGGCGCCAGAATCGATGCCATCTATCATTGCCCGCATCACCCTGATTTTCCGCACAAAGATGGTCTGACAGACTGCGACTGCCGCAAACCCAGGCCCGGAATGGTTCTGCGCGCCATCAAAGAACATGATATCGAGCCGTCTGCCTCATACGTTATCGGTGACCGCAGCTCAGACATTAAAATTGGCCTCAAAACCGGCATCACACCGATACTGATCGGCACACAACCCCTCCAGGGCTTCGAGCAGGTCGCCACATTCAGTAGTTTAAGCGCTGCAGCAGACTGGATACTGAACCGCTAATTTATCGTTGACTTTTGTCGCCGCGCCTTTATAATGGGCGCACCATTGCAATTAAGGTAAGCGATCTTGAAATCAGCGGAATCAGGCGACGAACAAAGGCATAAAGACAACGGCAGTGAAACGAAGGTCACGCTGGTGTCACTCGCCTATTTTTTCTTCGTAATCTGTTCTTATTACGTCATCAAGCCGATTCGCGAAAGCCTGGCCCTTGAGCTGGGGGCCGAGAACATTCCGCTTCTCAACATCACTTCGATGGCCAGTCTCGTGATCGTCAATGCCGTTTACAGTCTGATTGTCGGGCACTTCAAACGCGATATCTTCATTCCGTTCATCACCAGATTTTTTGCCGTCAGTCTGCTGGGATTCTGGGTTATTTTTTCCTTTCTGCTACCGATTCCAGGCTCTGAACCGGCTAGTCTCACCGCTTCGCCAGCCAGTATTGCCGCCGAATCCCAGGCTGAAACGACCACAGTAACAGCAGAGATGCCTGCAGAATCAGGCATGGCCGAGACGCCAGGAAACGCCGTTTCCGGCATTGCTGAAAGCGAAGATAAAAACCGCGCCAGCACACCAGAAACTCCGGTAACAAAGCCCTTAACAGTCAAAAAAAGAGAACTCACACTGTTCAAGGTTCTCGCAATCGGCATTTATTACCTCTGGGTCAATATGTTTTCGCTGATGGCCGTGAGCATGTTCTGGTCGTTTATGAACGACGTCTTCTCACTAGAACAGAGTAAGAGACTTTACGCGATAATCGGCTACGGTGGCCTGATCGGTGGGCTGGCCGGCAGTGCACTGACGTCGCTGCTGGTAAAATACACCGGCACGCCGAACCTTTTCATTCTCGCGATCGTTCTGCTCTACCCATCGATCTGGTGCATGCAGTATATTCACCGCAATCATTACCGGCCAGAAGGCATACCAGAGGCCGACAACCGGCCAGCTGTACCAGCACACCCGCCCCGCCCCTGGGATGGCTTTATCGCCGTCAGCCGCAATCTTATTCTGATTCTGATGGCACTCGAAATGTTTTTCTACACTTTTTCGACCACTCTGTTTTCTCAGCAGTTCAACCACCTGCTGCAGACCGAACTGGCCGGCATAAACGCTCGAACCGCATTTGTGGCAGGCATTTATGGCTATATCAATATCGTGTCGCTGCTGACGCAGTTTCTGGTAACCAGACTGACGATGATGCTGAAAAACCCGGTATACGGGCTTCTTATGCTGAATCTGATTCAGGTCATCGGCACTGCCCTGATGCTGCGCAGCCCGAGTCTGACAATTATCAGCTGGACAATAATCAGCCGCTATGCCCTGAACTACTCGACCGGCAGGGTTTTGCGAGAACTGATCTACATTCCGCTCGACCGCGAGGCCAAATATCAGGGAAAAGGCTTTATCGACACGGTGGTATTCAGGTTTGGCGACGGTCTCTCTTCGGCCGTGATCTATGGCGGCCTGGCATTCTTTTCATATGGAGTATGGATAGATTATTCCATTCTGGTGGTTATGGCTCTG
>Ga0116178_10002558_pt1 | contig 14243 bp, 23 predicted proteins | sample AD_STIC12_MetaG_FD_89880 | JGI IMG/M metagenome (GOLD analysis project Ga0116178, IMG submission 89880) | Active sludge microbial communities of municipal wastewater-treating anaerobic digesters from USA - AD_STIC12_MetaG | ecosystem: Engineered > Bioreactor > Anaerobic > Digestate | place: USA... | reverse complement strand
CTCATCGGAAGCGTCCGAAGGCAGAGCCTCCAGAACTCGGATGGTATGCTCGAAGGCGTTGCCTTCGCAATGAAACGGCGCTCCCTGCTCGCAGAGCATCAAGTGCGACACCTCGGGAAGAATCTGCTTCATAAGGCCCGAAGACCACATGAAAGGCATCCACGCCCTAGGCTTGTGAAGGCGAAGAATCTTGGTCATTTCGTCGAAGATTCTCTCACCGGAGAGCTTTTCTACCCTCCACGCGTTATCGGAGATAGCCAGAGAATCTTTGCCCGTCAGGGTAGCATCGAACTTGACTGCGAACCTGATAGCACGAAGCATCCGCAGAGCATCCTCTTCGATTCGCTCGTTCGGATCACCGATGAAGCGGATCTTCTTGGACTGCAGATCCCTTCTGCCGTCGACGAAGTCATGCAGAACGCCCAGGGTAGGATCCCAGAACATCCCGTTGATAGTCAGGTCACGACGCATAGCGTCAGCCTGCATGGTTGAAAACGTAACGGAGTCTGGCCTGCGGCCATCGCCCGTCTTAGCATCTTCTCTGAACGTGGCAACCTCGAACTCGAAGCCGTTCATTAGAACGCGAACGACGCCGAACGACTTGCCAACCGGAACGGTCCTGTCGAAGAGAGCCTCGACCTGGTCAGGAGAGCAATCCGTGGCTATATCTATATCGTGGGGCTCTATTCCTAAAAGCATATCCCTAACAGCCCCGCCGGCGAAAACGGCCTTGAAACCATTATCTTGGAGGATCTTACAAATCTGAGTTGCTGTTTCCTTCATGGTCATGTAGAACCTCCTTTCTTTTTCCTTTGTTCCAAGGAATTTTTCCTTTTCTATCTACATACTGCTTATTTGCATAACCCTTTTTTAGAGTCTCCGATCTTTTCCTATTTGATTCTGGTGAATGCGCACCAAGTGTTTTCCCCTTATTCCATGCAGTTCGACCTTTATTAGCCTTTGATACTGCCTGCTTTACGCTATCGGTCCTCGGTATACCTTTATTCCAAGCCACTTGTCCTTTATTGTTCTCTGAAACTTCTTTTGCGAAGCGTACCTTTATACTTTCGTAAAGCCAAGAATTGAAATATCTTTGTTGTTTATACCCATCCCGCTTCATACAAATAAAAGCATAATCAAGATTATAACTATACAAAGTATCTTTGTATATCTTCGTAAGTAAATAATGAGCTAAAAAATGCTCTCTTGCTGTCAATAGCACTAAGTTCTCCGGAGTGTCCTTACCCCCTGCGCATTTAGGTACAATGTGATGCCTTTCATAGTACACTCCATTGCCCTTTTTCCGATTTAGCGTTTTGACATACGCGGTGTAATCGTAATAGTTCTTTTCGTAGTTCATATCTAATTAATAATGCGGATGTAGCAATGTCAGTAAGGAGGGTCACCAGCGAAGACAGCCTGGTGACCTGCGTCCTGTAGTATCTTGACAATCTGTATAGCTGTCTTTCTCATGTTAATTCCTTTTTAGTTGCTGTTGCTCTTCTCAGCTTCCTCGGCGAGAGCAACGAGCTTGTTGCTGTTCTTCTTGATGGCTTCGCCGAGCAGCCCGTAGATGCTGAACAGGAACAGGTCGATGCAGAGCATGAGCCCGAGATAGCGAGGTGACACTCCGCCGATCCAAGCTATCAGAGCGCCGAGGCAAGCCGCATCGGCGACGAAGCCGAGAAGACGAACGAGGCTGGAAGCGAGGATAAGGTTGGCGAGGCGATTCACTATCTTGAGAAGCATCATATCTGTCTCCTTAGAGGGTCTGGTTGATGGCCTTGATAGCCTTGTTGGCCTTCATGCAGCGCGGCACGAAAGCGTAGTACTTGTCTTCGGTCATATTGTGAACGAACGCGACCGATACATTGGAAATGTCGACGTCGCCGTAGCGGAAGCACCCGTCTCTATCCACGGCCTCGTTGAGGCTCACATTGGCGGTGAGCTTGTTGAACTGTTCGGCCGTAAGATGAAGGCTGTGATTCTTACTCTTGGACATCTATTGTTCTCCTCTGCGTAGATCATATCGATCTTGGCTTGGGAGAGTCAAAAAGAAGAGGCATTTTTATTTCCTTCTCTTATAAGGAATTAGCTATTTCGTTGTCTTAGAAGGATTTAGGATCTTAAGAATTCTATTAGCCGACTGAATAGTCAGGCCCTGATTCGCCTTTGTTTGAACAAAATGATCGCGCTGGTGGTATAGCATGTCGCCGTCATCATCCACTATTACGTAGTTGAATGGATTAGCTTCGCGCCATTCGAGCTCTTCTTTATAGGAGAAGCCCTCGTGCATCATGTAGCAGTTATCGTGAATCCACTCATCAACTTCGAGTCCACGCGGAGCGCTGCTGTAAGCTTGGAACTGACCCTGGCGGAATTTGAATATTCGAGGTGTCTTATCTATGATGCGTTCGGGGTACTTGAAGCCGCCCTTTATGAAATCCTCGCGCAGCTGCTCAATCGTACGGCCTATCCGCCAAGAGGAGCTGATGATAATTTCGAGTTCAGGAACGAGGTCGCAGATATTGTTGAGGTGGAACATAGCTCCCGGGTCGAACAACTCTTCATCTTCGTTTCTTTTGTATACGACAAGAACGCCGTCGATGTCGAGAAATAGCAGTTTACGCATCACTACAATATAAAAAAGCCTCCCCAAAAGGGGAGGCTTATTTCTCTGTGAAGGTTTAGTTCTTAGAACAGCGCAGGAGCATTGTAGATGTTAGGATTCCCGATGGCGTAGGTCTTCAACGGAGCCGACATGTCCTCCTGATTGTATATCTTGAGGGTCAGCCAGTTGTAGCCAGTCAATGGAGGACCTACGAGATATGAAGTACCACCGTCGTGCAGAAACCTACTGGAAAGTACGAGGCGATGCTTGAAAGCACTGCCGCTCTCGAAGTTGAAGTCGTAGGTAGCGGGGGGAGTAGCAGGGCGCAGAAGCGTACCGGTAGGGATAGAAGCGACCCCGTTGAACACGCGAGGGTACTTCGAGGTAAGATCGGAGATATCGACGGTTGTCGGGCCTTCGCTGCCCCCGATGAAGGAGTCGCATATCGCCTTAGCTCTTCCGGCATTCAGCTCCGCGACCAGATCAGCCCACTCAGCCTCGAAAGCCGCGACTTCCGGGTCCGTCGTCGGCCCAGCGGGATTGGCGCATCCCACGGCGAGGAGCGTCACGAGAAGGATAGCAAGGGTCAGAAGTTTGGACTTCATTGATTGCCTCTCTTAAGAGTCGTTTTAACCAGCTGCAACGCAGCTTCTTACATGTATCATATCGACCCTAGAGTCAGAAAGTCAAATAAGATTTTATCTTTTTCTTTGAATGGCTTTCCGTATTCCGATTTTGTCTTCTGGTAGCAGTCGAACGGTATACTCAAACTCCCCGGTGCTTAGTACTAGTTCATCTGCGGCCATTTTACCGAGGGTAGTCTCAAGAGCGAACATAGCAAACTCACCAAGGAACTTATAGAAGTATTCTTCATCGAGTCCAGCTACATGTAGCGATTCATCTTCTGGTTCGTAGCGAACAACGTATAGCCTGTTGCGAAATATAAGAGTATGAGTATAGCGAGGTTGTGTTTCTAGAAACGACGAGGAGATTGCTGCAAGGACATTGAAGTAATCCTCTGGAGTGACGTCTAGTGGGCCCTTACTCATACCCAATTAGTACAAAAAGAGAGCTCGCTGGCGCGAGCTCGTAGGAGAAAACAACAACCTACTTTTTCTTACTTGGCAGGAGAGAAGTCGAGGTAGTATTCCTTCAGAGGGAATACTACCAGGTAGTATTCCTTCCCAACTTCAAATTCGGCTGCCGCAGTTTCATTGATTGTACCCATAGAAAGCTGACCAGATGGCGTCCACTTGAAGAACGAATCGTTCTCTACGCTACCAGTGGTGACAGCAGAGAAGTGAAGCTGAAAGCCATCGCCGCTCTTCTCTTTTGAATCGCACTTGAACTTTGCTCGAACCATATTCACTCCTTAGTCTGGGCGACAGGGATCGAACCTGCATACTCCAATTACTCGATTAACGTCCGCTTAGAAGGCGGATGAGATACGCCCAGATAGTTTTACATCTTACCTTTCATTTTCTGATTGAGCATCTCCTGTAGGAACGACTGACCATTACCGGTTCGTATTCCCATCTTAGCAACCATACTCGTAAAGTCGTTAGAGCTAACAACGACGAGGTTAACGACGAGGAGCTGCTTGATCCTTTTCGATACTTTCATCATAGCGGCCATATTATTCTTCAGCTGCTTACGAGCGTTAGCCTCAGAGCCAGCCTCGATAGATGCAATGACGTTCTGGGTACCGGCGTAGATTTGATCCATCTCATCGATGCCCGCGAGAAGCTCATTCATCATGGCTTCTTTGTTCTGCATCATTTCAAGTAACAGGTTGCCGTCAATGTCCATATAGGGACTCCTAAAGATCTGAAGGTATCAGTTTCTTAATCGAGGAAGCGAACGTTAGCGGAAACGATTTCGCCGTTGATCTGGACGCGGTGCCAAACCTTGAGATCAACGGTCTTGTGATCAGGGTGGCGAACCTTACCCCTGACGTACACGGTAGCGTCAGCAACGCGGAGCTGCCAATTCTCGGTCTGGCGCTCTCCGCGAGCAACGGCTTCCCTGCGCATCTTGTTGAACTCGCTCTCGGTGATGCCGTTGGGGCGGCTGGAGCTGACGTAAACGCGCTCACCACCGAAGCGGATCAACTCCTCGCACATATGAGGCTTGGAGCCCCTGCCGCGAGAGATCGGCTCGTTCTTGTGGATGATAGCGTTCTTGCCGGGATTGAAATCGGGAGCGGGAACGAAGAACCACTCACCCTGGCGGGTAAAGGCCTCGTTGTGGTGCTTGTTCTTGCGAGCGCGCTTGACACCGATGCGCTTCTCGTGAGCGTGAACGTCCTTGGGCTTAAGAGCGTCGAAAGCATCCTTGACGTTCTTAGCCTGAACGGCAGAAACGAACCAATGACGCTCATCGTGGCCGCAGAGATACTTTTCTACCTCCGCCCGACCGGCGATCTCACCCTCGGTGCGAATCTGCAGCAAGAGGTGGCGAAGCTTGGGCTGGTTATCAATAACGGAAACAGAAACTCGATCAGATAGATCTTCCGGCACATCGAGGATGAAGGTCTCCTTTCCTTCGACTTCACGGATATCGATCGAGGGGCGAATTAGCTGCCGACCCCAACGCCTGTTGGTGATCTTGCGAACTACTACGTCGGCGCCCATCTTATCGAAGGCGCGTTCTACTGGGATTGTGTCAACCACCGCAGTATCTCCTTACGTTTAATTAGTTCAATAAAAGGGGGAAAGCTTCGTTCTCCTTGCCTACATTCAGTACCCTGAGTTGGGGTAAGGTTTGAACTCTTGTAGGGTTAGAGTTTTGACCAGGGCGCTATGCATCCAAATATCAATAGCAATCGTAAGTCTTTGATTTTTGAGTCTTGACCCCGGTACGATTGATATAATGGCATAAACCACTATATCAAGCCTATGTAGGGACGTGAAGAGGAATTCGAACTTCACTTTCCCCCTATTTTGGTTACTTAGAGAACAACTTCGGTAACAAAGTTGCTGTGCTGGAGAGCCTTCTCAAGCTCCCGCTTGCGATCGCGAAGACGAGCAAGCTCGGCCTGAACAGAGTTCGGATCGATCAGCCACTCGTTCTCGCGAGTGATAGTGATGACCTCGCGACCAGAGTACTCGGTATCGCGAACCTTGTCGCCCGGGTAGCGGGCGGCCATCTGAACGATACTCTCGTGAAGGGAGATGCGAGCCGAAACGGTCTCGAGCTCACGAAGCATGTCGTTGTTCACAACATTGGCCTTCGCGATCGCGACGTTGAGCGCCTGAAGCTCACTCATGAGCTCAGAAGCACGAGCGTACGCATCCTTCGGATTCATCTTGACGCCCGGAATGAACGTCATCGGCAGATCCTTATTCTGCCAGAGGTTGGACGAAGCCGCCTCAGAAAGGACGGCAATCTTCTTCTTGAGATCGTTGCGCTTCATGAACGCTTCTGCGAGTACCATTTAGTTTCTCCTTCTGTTACGGAGCCGGGGGATCTCGAAACCCCACATCGAGATGCTATCCCGATTACTACGAGTTTTCAAGACTCGCCCCTTGCCTTTAGGGTTACGGCTCCAACTGTTAGTTATTGAACGTTTGTGACACGCACCCAGAGAGTGGGTGGAGGATCTCTGAAGTACTTCCAGAAGACTGGACAGAACCAGCCTCGAATACTTCCTAATTGATAATATACGTCGTTGTTATCGGATGTTGGAACATAATCAAGTATTCCATCAGCCGCCGTTACTGGAACGGTGGATACTTCGACAGAGACCCGCTGTGCATCTGGGTTCTTAGCGAGGGCCAGGATGATCTCCGGAACACCAGCTACGAACTCTTCTTTATAAATGTGGCGTTCGCTGTCATTGAAATACCAGCGATCGTCTTCTTTATAAATATCAAAATGTAACACCATTAGTAAAGTCCTTCAGAAAAAAGCATATTCTTTTTCTTATAGATGTAGTGGTAAAACGCTAACTGAATAGACCTAATATCTTTCGGGATTATATCAGTTAGTGTCTGTCGGTGCTCTGCTTTCATTCCGTACCAGTCAGCGAATTCCTCAAACACTTCTGAAGGCTTCATTCCTAACGGTCCGATAATCGGAAGAAAATTACGCTGAGAACACCCGTATGTGTATAGCAAGTTACATGCTTGAGAAAGCCTGGTAGCTTGCTTAACATCCTCTTCCGTCATTGTACTTGTAGATCTAACGAAGTACGGAGGCGTCTCACTAGCTACGATCCCCCATTCATCTCTTCGCTGATCTATTTCAGTCCCGGGGAGGATCATTAACGTAAAGGTTTCTAGAAGCCTTGGTCGTAAACTTATAGCATAGTTGATGCTCTCTCGGAAGCCGTCTAGAGTATCATTAGGCAACCCACAAATAAGGTCCATTCCAGCTCGAATATTCGATTCGTAGAACAGCGTAAATATTTGTCGCAGTCGAGACCTATCGAGTTCAGGTCGATGTATCGCTTTCAGTACCGAAGTATGGATACTCTGAACACCACAACGAACAGTAGGGCTATTCAACCGCTTTAGATGATTGATGAAATCTTCATCTAATAGCTCGGGGCGAGCTTCTAATTGAAACTCTATGTGAGGAGCTATTTCGTAAAAGTAATCTAGAAGTTCATTAGCTCGCTGCTTACTGATATTGAATGTAGAGTCGAGAAGAGCTAATCCTTTTACACCCGACTTTACAAAAAGCTTCAACTCTTCTTTGATTCGATCAATGTTGAAATACCGAACAGTTTGAGCTGTTCCTACCATATGTTCGTAACAATACGAGCAATTGAAAGGACAGCCTCGCGATAGCTCCCAGAGCGTAATTTGAGATGGCTCGGCGAATCCAGTGAGCCAGGGGCTCGGCAGATTTGACAGATCCTGAACCGGGGCGTAGATTATCGGCTCAGCAGACTTTCCAGCAAGCCAAAGCCGTACGAGTTCTACAGTAGCCTGTTCTCCATCCCCGACTACTACGGTATCAAAAGGAGCGCGAGTTAGGATAGTCCCAGGATGAAGAGCTACCTCTGGTCCACCAGCAAATAGCACTACATCGGGATTGCGAGCCTTTAGAATAGCGGCGACAGCGTAGAGGTATTTATCACTCCACGTATAGAGTGAGAACCCTACATGTGTACCGTCGCCGATTCTATTAGCAAAGTCTTCAGGAGCTTCATCATAGAAACTCTCTTTGCACGATACATCAATTTCAGGAAACTCTCGAGCGACGATTGCTGCGATATTCGCAGCGCTAAGAGCCCGGGGAGTGTCAGATCGAAGTGCAGGGGCTGCTACGATATAAAGTTTCATTCTTCACGAAGCTCCGTTCGTACATCCATTAGAAGTTCACCAAGCATGTTACGGCCTGAGCCATCACGCCCGCAACCCCAATAGTAGTCGAACGGAGAATCTTCGATCAGTTCCTCATCGCCAGTGGAAAGAAGCAGCTCACGGAAAGCAGGGCACTGTTGAGCCTTTTCCTGAAGCACAGTCATCATTACCGTGCACTTAACAGTCTCCCAATCCTCTCGCATTTGAACCTTACGACCGAGATGCTTAGCATCCTTAGGAGAGTAAGCTTCGACAATGCGCTTCCAATCAGCGGAGTTGACTGTCTTCATTGCCTGAAAATAGTGCTCCGCTGTTGGGTAATGGTCACCGTCTATGACGAGAGGGGTGTTCGCGAAGTTCGAGAACAGCCCGTACTTTTCATCCGGCCCCCAAAACTTGATTGCCATTTTCTTTCTTTCCTTTTGGAAGAGGTCCATCGTATCGTAGATAGCAGTTCGGGCAGATGTAGCCCTTATTCTCTATTGCACGATTGCAATCAGAGCACCAAAGCCACGATCTACCCGGTTCTTTCTTGTCGAGATTACTATTGTGTTGCATACAACACCTCCAATACAGGAAGTGTTGTTACGTGGAGAGGGCCTCGTTGATTTCGTACTCAGCAGCGCGCTTGGCGCGACGTTCTTGCATAGTCAACTTAGTTTCTCCATCGGAGTAGGTAGAGTGCCGCGGGTTACAGCAGCACTGACATTTATTAGGTTTTGGCGTAGTAGCCATTTTAGCTACCCGCTTCTCGGTATCTTTTTGAGATTCATGAAGCGGACACCATTCTTCGTGAATGATCTTTCGAAACTTGTTTCGCTTACGCAAAATCTGCAGTCGACGAAAGCTTCTACCTCTATTCACCGAAAGGATCCTCCTCTTGATTTTCTAGAGCTTCTTCAGCATCGTCCATCCCGGATCGGTAGTTACTACTAAACTCTTTAAGAATTTGCAACGACTCGGCATTTGTTTTATATAGGCGGACCATGAAACCAAGGTGGTGTGCACAGTGTATCGCAAAGTCCCTAGCATTGAGCTCTGCGTAATCCATCATATTTTCCATCATGAAGTCCATAAGCTTATCTCGAAGCTCGCTTACTTGCTTATCGATGTCTTCTTGGTGTCGAGGTGGAGTTGGAAAGTTCCCAACATCGCCACTATCTTCGTCTACTATGTCTGCCATATTCAGTTAGTGGGCATTACAAGATCGATATAATCGATGACAAGCATGTCCCCGTTCTCTATATGACCGTATTCTCGAACCGTATTTTCTTCTATTTGCCAATATAAGCCGGGAGGTGGAAATCTGCTAACGTCTCCGAAGTCTTCAGCGGTTTGTATCATTTAGCTTTCCCACTAGAAAGAAACTGAATTCCCTTTTCAAGCAATTGCTGTCTCTTCCAAACTTGTAGGGAGTGTGGGAACTGATTCCATTTGAGTCTGTCCAACAAGGTTTCATACCCCTTCACCTCTATATATGTATCCCAAGTTTGAACATAAAAGTCTGGGCAATACGTAGCTCGTCTTCCATCTTGCTTATAGTATGGAAAGCGTGTAGTATTTCGTGTCCAGACTACATCAATAGAATCTAAATACTTCGCTACCGCTAGTTCCCAAGAACCATCTAAGAAAACAGTCCCAGCTTTAAGACTTTTATATTGAATCTTACAACACCGTCCAGCCTTAGGACTCCAGCCTAGCTCGTATCTCTGTAAAGCTATATCTCTAAGCTTCTTTTTAGTTTCCGCTGTTTGCGATCGACTAGATCCTTTAAGCTTTTCGGAAATAGCTCTTCCGATCCGGTTTCTATATTCAGGATTCGCCATTCGTTGAGTCTGCTGGTACGAGTGGGAACATCGAGACGAACAAAACCTAACTGGTGACTTTTCTCGATTTTTCTTAGAGATACCTCTTCGCCAATCAGATGTAAATTCTGTTCCACAGTGCAAACACTTCATATTAAATTAGTGTGAATAATCACACAAGTACAGATCCCGGAAGGTGAGAGATTCGAACTCTCGTGTCGCTTGCGCAACGCCGGATTAGCAATCCGGTGCCGTAACCAGCTGGGCCAACCTTCCAAATTATGACGGAGCGCCTCGGATTCGAACCGAATACCTTGCGGTACCATCACCTTTCCAAGATGCGGCAGCTCCCCGCTGCTTGCGCGCTCCGGTTACTTAAACAATAATTCAAAATCCTTATCTGGCCATATCTTGATGAACAGCTGGGGATTTATTAACACGTCTTTCAGCTTTTCAAGAGTCTCCAGATTGGAAACCGGAAGAACGAGAATAGCTTTCTTAGAATCGAATTCAGATCCTTGAGTAGCTGGTACGTAGTCACAAAAAGCTCCAAGAGCCTTCTCGGTATAGCACGTCGCAACAAGCTGCTCATCCTTAGTATCGATAACCTTCCAGAAATCACCGCTACCATTTTCGCGTGAGTAAGCCTCAATGCGCCAACCTTGACTATTGAATACTTTGTATGGACACTTAACTTTGGATGCCACGAAATACTCCCTTCATGTCCTATAATATACTTCAGGCCTTTTAGCCTTTCCATTTTATGTAGTCGTCAATTTGTTTTAGAAGCAGGGTCTTAGCGAGAGGATCGGCAGTGGCTTCTAAGACCCTGTGCCTGCTGTTCCACCACGCTCCCATGTTCGACCTTTTTTCCATCCCGTAGGAATAGCTTCAGTCTTATCTATCTTCTTATTTTGAGTTCCATCTGTAATCCACATAGTCCCATACTGACTATTCTTTTCTCCATGTTGATGTTGAATAGTCTGAAAAGTCTCCTTTTTCTTTTTTAGAGATTCAACTGAATTCGCTAATACCTGAACCTCTCGTAAATGCTCCTTATTTTCCTTAGATTGACTATGCTGTAACATTCTAGGAGACACTCCAGAAGGATACTTTTGTTGTTTAGCTATATTTCCTAATATACTAATCTCTTTGAGTTTCTCAGGTGTTTTAGCTGCTAAGGCTCGTTCCGTTGCATATGGAGCGAATCCTCCAGTTCCGCCTTTTCGAAGATTGTATACATCTTTTCGAGATAGAAAATCTATAGTAACAACCTCTGCCTCTTCTTGGAACATTTCCTCTTCAGATCCAAAGAACTTCAAAATCTTCTTTTCAAAATTCTCTATTCCATATTTTTGTTGAGCATGCTTTAGATATGTACCCGATCCCATGTACCCATCTTCGATATCGAGTGTTTTATGAACACCTATATAGATTTTACCGTTAGTGCGATTAGTTATCTGATATAGGTAGTAAATCATTTCCTGCATATTTAATTAGTGCAGGTTCGACTCACATACACGGAGACAGGGGGATTCGAACCCCCAAGCCGGCTTTCGTCGACCACTCGCTTTCGAGGCGAGCGCCTTACCAGTTAGACTATGTCTCCAATACTACGCCAAATACTCTTTAACGTACTTCGATACGACCTTCATGTCGTATTGGTTAATTTCATCCCCCAAGCCAGCCTTGACGTACGAAATAACCTTTCCCATATTCTGAGGCTTTCGTTCAGCCTCATCTAAGGTGAAATACTTCTGGAGCATCGTTCGAGTCTCGTCCTCCGACTTCATCAACGGTAAATACGTCTTATAGAGCTTCAGCTCCTTTTCGTACTTTGACGTGTCACCGGACTTAGATTTGATGAGCTCGATTGCCTTCTCGGTCGAACTGATCTCACTCTTAACAGCAGAGATAAGATCCTTCTCTTCTACGTCGCGCTGATCCTTTTTTGCGATCTTGAACGCGCCATCTAGGATCATGTTCAGGACCTCAAAGCGGTCCGGATCGGTTAATCGTATGCGAGTCTTCTCAGTGAGAAGCTCCTTGTATGTCTGCATGTTGTATTCCTTTACTCGAACAATACGAGGGTAACGTTCTCCCCCTCCATCTCCTCGTCGATGATCTTGGCTATGACGCTCCAATCGCCGAGTGCGAGTCCAGCTCCTATCTTCGGAATGCCGAACTTGAGATTCTGTCCGCCGAACTCCTTCTTGATCGCCTTGAAGCACTTGCGCACGGCGTCGTAGTCGACGAGGGGCTCCATCGGGTCGTCGTTCTTGTCCTTCCAGTATTTGAACTGGGTGTAGGAGTTGACGACGGTGAGCTCGCCACCGACCTCGTTGTCGATGGTAGCCGTGGTGATCGTACCGAGCTTGCGATAGTCACCCTTCTTGGTCTGACGGTCGACCAGGTAGGCTTCCGGGAGCTGATCACGAATGGTCCTGGCGATTCCTGCTCCAAAGGTATTAAAGCAGTTTGCTCCATGGGTAATAATATCAAAATCACCCTTCTTAGCAAGTTGAATCAGATCCCCTCGAATTATCTTCATTTTCATTCCTTTCTAAGAGTTTAAGTTGTATTCCTAACTTATCTGCATTACGTGATGTCTTGTACTCACCGTGATATAGTTTTTGCAAACCCACCGTAGAAATACTAAGTTGATAATTCTGAATCAAAAAATCTCTTAAAGCAGGAAATCCCTCGCGCCATAACATAGCTTTTTTATTTATTACCACCATAAAAGGAAATACCTTTGGATTGTTTTTTCCTTTTCGTTGAATGCTTAACGCTTCTCCAAATCCTATGGGTTTCTTTTTACCTAAGCCTCGATGATTACCTTTCGAAGCCTCACTCATTTTTCTTTTTGTCTCTTCAGAGTGTCTAGTACCTTGACGAAGCTTAGCACGACGCTCTCGAAATTCAGGATCCTGCATAGCAGCTCTGAATTTTTCAGAAGTCTTAACTGATTCACTTATTTTCTGTCTAACTGCAGCCGAGTTTTGACCTCTAGAACCACCTGTCTTACCATTATAGCCTTTTGTAGGGTCTAAAGCTTCAAGAGCTTCGATATACTGGATCTCTAATTGATCTAGTTCCTCTCTTGAATCAGCTGTGGCAATCTGTTCCCAGTAAAAAGCTTCAGCCCCGTATTTACGTAGAGCGTGTTGAAAATGTGTTCGAGGGCGATGCTTAGCTTCTGTCAAATGTAAAGCTCGTCGTTGCTCTAAGGAGTGTGTAGTTTGACCTATATAGATCTTTTGATTCAGTTTGTTTACTACTTTGTAGATGATTCCAAACATAATGTCACTTCTATCTATTTAATTAGTGACACCGGTTGCAATTGCTTATAAAAGACTGTCCCTAAAGGTCTCGAACCTCTAACCTACTGATCCAGAGTCAGTCGCTCTACCAGTTGAGCTAAGGGATAATAAAAGACGGGAATATGTTTGACAAGAAATTGTTTACGCGCTCGACCAGTTAAGCTACGGACCGTTGGTTTTGCTATTCGGCCCGGCAGGATTCGAACCTGCATCCTCGCGATCCTAAATCGATGAACTTTTTATCTTCACCGCGTCATAATTTATATCTGATTGCCTCTCGTAAAATCTAGAAAATAGGAGCTGGTGGCTCTGCCCCACCACTCTTTCGAGGCCACTGTTTATAAGACAGGCACAATCACTAGGTTCTGTCAAGCTCCCGTTTGTTTAAGTAAGCTTATACAGAATTATAGCTATAATAATAGCTAAACTGGTAAGAGCACTTATAGCCCGAGTCTTCACTACTTCTTTAATTTCGGTATACTGTTTATATGTTTTTTCTAGCGTTTCAGCATGAGCTCTATCAAATGTAGCAAATTGTTTGCGAAGCTCTATCTCTTTGGAATTTTTCATATAATAATCCCATTTTGCCTTAATGAAACAGCCTTTAAGAAGGTCCCAAAAGGGTCCTACCGTTAACACGAAAAGAAAGCTAAAAAAGCATACGCAATATAGCTTGAGGTTATATAAAAAAAGTTTCATATTTTATCTCCTTTTACTCTGATATACGGGGGTAAGAATCCTTTTGAAGCTCTACCGGATCCCCTATTTCTGCCTTTCCATGTTGTGGTAATTGCATCACAATTAGGGCAAAGTAGCCGGAGATTTTGTGGACTATTGTTTGTAGGATCTCCGTCAATGTGATCCATAATATTTGGTAGAGTCTTACCGTACCAAACAAATGGTTGTTCACACATTTGACAACAATTGTGCTGGCGCTCTAAAAGATAGTCTACTACATAATTGGACCTTGGGGCCCCTCCGTGAGCTCCTCCTGTCCATTTTTCCATTTTTCCAGTTGTCAACCAATCTTCAAGTTTCTTAGCAATTTTGAATTTTGTAGCACAAGAGTTACTACAAAATATTTGTTTTGAATTACTATGAGTAGTTGAAAACTCTACTCCGCATTGCTTACAGATCCGAATAAGCTTTGTCCCTCGTTGTTTATTTGTTATTTTTGCTCTGCAGCTATGAT
>Ga0116178_10002547_pt1 | contig 14267 bp, 12 predicted proteins | sample AD_STIC12_MetaG_FD_89880 | JGI IMG/M metagenome (GOLD analysis project Ga0116178, IMG submission 89880) | Active sludge microbial communities of municipal wastewater-treating anaerobic digesters from USA - AD_STIC12_MetaG | ecosystem: Engineered > Bioreactor > Anaerobic > Digestate | place: USA... | reverse complement strand
AGGCGACACTAATCCTAAAAGCTTATTTAAGCTTGACGTTATGTTGTTAGTAAATTCTCTTTGTTTGTTTTTTTGGACCGCTTCTCCTAAACCAGTGTCTATCTCGGCGTTTTGTGGTGTCTTTGTGTCCAGTAATAGTTTATACAGCAGACACGACTGATTTTCGCTTAAAGACCCTTCCGGAATACTTGTTTGAAGCAATTTTTCAGGAGGGTATTCCTGTGCAAAAGGTTTTGTACAAAATATAAAAATATCATCTTCATCAACAATCTTTGAAAAAGAAGAGAAATTTCCTTCCGATATCATTTCCAAAGATACCACCTCCCCGCCTTTCATAGTGTAACTCTGGATATTTCCTATTTTTACTATATAGAGTACGTTTCCCCATAGGATAGAAGATATAAAATTAAAAGATATTTCATCCGGAGATGAGATTAAAGCGTCGCTGGATAGCTGAAGTATTTTTTCTTTGATTTCTGATATCGTTTTTTCCATCGTTTGAACTGGAGATATATTGTCAGAGCTATAGTAGGAGTTGAGTAAAATATCGGTAATTACTTTTATTACAAAATCAGTATCGAAGTTTGAGTTACCGGATATTTCAAAGATTGAGTTTACAGCGCCTTTTCTTAATAGTATTTCTTGATTCTCCGGTTCTATATCAATACATTTTGAAAAAGAGTTGCTGAACTGGTTTAATTTTGGATTTAATTCCTGTTTTTTTGCAGATAGTTTTTTTATCATCTGGTTCAATAAATAATTGAAAGCAGAAAAAGGATAATAGAAACTAAGGATAGAAAAATGTGGAATTTTGACATTCCATTAAAAGTTTTTTCATATCCGGTTTTTAGATTCTGATTCATAATTTTTATTCTTCTGGAAAAAGTGATCGCGTATATAAAATAAATCAGTGAAATAAAAATCATAAAACCTTTTAGTACAGTTATGCCTGTTTGTACCATTGCCGACTCACTAAAAATATTAATTAATTCCATGTGATGTTTGATCCTTTCTGGCAACTGTGTCAGAAATAAAGTCCCTTACTTTGGACGGGTCGTCTACCATTCCAAATTCAAACTCCTTTGTTTCAGCTGCTGTTTGAATTTTAATATTTCCGATATTAAATATTTGGGCAAACATCGAAGGGGTTTCAGAGGTTACGTCCTGAACATTTGTTAAAAGTGTCTCTGATATATTTGTTGCCCCCTTGTCAATATCTATAATTTTTTTAGTCGTGACAAGAAATACTTCAAAATACCAATCTAGAAACTCTCTTAATAAATATCCAAATAACGACATATACCAAAAAAAGATTAAACAGAGGATAAAAAAATTATCAAATACGGCTCTTCCATCGTATGTCACGCTTTTTATTAAGGGTATTATTATAAAAGGGGTAACGAAGTATACTATTCCTCCGATAAACCATGTGAATGTAGTAACAATGCTCCTTCTTATTAAAAGAAGTACTTCTTCGTCATGATCCTTTCCTTCGTAAGAAGTGTTTTCGGGGTTTTTAATTAGGGAATTAAGATATTGCGGTCTTTTCATTGGATTTATTATATCACGGTACTTTGTAGTTGGGCACCGTGCTCGAGAGGTTTTTAAACTCGTTAGTATTTTTTCAATATTGTGCTTACTTCATCCTCGAATAAGACTTTCCATTCATCAGGACGGTTTTCTTTTAGATATTTAACAAGTTGGCTGTCCGGTCGGTTTAATACCCATTTAATATTATATTTTTCTAAATATTTATCTAAAACACCCCTGTTTTTTTCAGTTGCATAAATAATTTCTCTATAATCCTCCATCAAATAACTGCTTTCGTCTCTCCAAGCAGTCATCCTCCCATCAATAAAAGTTTTATATTCAGGGAGTTGCCATATAAGATAACCACCCCAGGAATAATCATTTAACATATTGCCCTCGATGGGGTTCTTTTTTATATAAGAGACAGCTCCGTAAGGGTACTTATTTTTAACAGCCCATTTTTTTAAATTCAAAGATAAAAAAAAGTTATTAGTAAATATTAGTAACGCAGATGTTGACAAAAAAATTAGGAAAAGAGTTGAGGTGAAGGCAGGTATTTTGTTTAATTTATTTTTTAATATCGGGAGGAGATCTTTTTTAACTAGCTCAATATTTTTAAGAATCACATAAAAAGATACAATTACTACAACTCTAAGAAAATAAACTGATTTAATGCTTAAAATGTAGAAAACTATAATAATAAAACGGTTCCAACCATTATCATCTTTGCATTCTTTATAAGGAAGTATGGAGAATATCAATCCCATCGAAATATAAGTACTGGAAACAATACTTAAAAAATTTATATTGTGTGGGGGTAGCCACTCCATTACAAATGCTCTAAAAGGTTGATTTAACTCTTTGAATAGTACAGCCCAGAGTTTAAAACCGTAAGGGTTTATCAATGTAACTCCAACAGATAGTCCCAAAACCCAAAAATTATCAACTATCGGGGACTTGATACTCTTGTTTTTGAAAAGTGACATTAAATATTCTTTAAAAGAATTAAGATATGTTATTAGGTAAACCTTGTTTTTGAAAGGAGATATTATTTTTTTAAAGTCTGGTGTAGGCGCCGATGTCTCTGTGAAGAAATTATCAAGGCAGTATATCCCCAATATAAAAAGACCTAATAAAAAGTCTGCGTGAGTATTAGCCCAGATTAAAAAAATTATTGGAATAAAAAATTTATTAACATTCTTCTTTAGGAGTGTGTTTATTAACAATAGTAATAAAAGTGTGCTGAAGTACAGCGGTCTAACAGTAATCACGAATGATTTGAGTGTAATTATAGTTAATACAAAAACCAAAGAAATCGAAAATAAATCTTTAGAGTGTTTTCTTAACAATAAAAATAGCAATACACTAAATGTCACACTAGTTAAAATTACTGGTAGGGTGTTTCCCAGTAAGTAATTTGAGATGTAAATTAATATTTGTGGTATCCAATAAGAACTCACCCATTCATAGTCTGGGTAAGTGTAAGAAAAAATATTTTCTTTTAATATTTTTCCGTTTTGAAAGAAACACTCTCCGTATTTGTAATGCCAACCAAAATCAGGATCGTGGGGAGTGTCAAATAAAAACGTTGTCCCAATAAATATTAATAGGAATATTTTTATACTTTTATCGTTTAGAAATTTTTTCACTTAGTTGGGATTATACCTTAGGTTAATTTTTAATTTTAAAATCGTATAGTCTGCTTCTGATAGCTACATACCCCGGAGCTCTTAAATTAAAAACGGTTTTAAGTGTCGCGCCATCAAAAGAGACACTTCCATTATTAGTTTGAAAAGTAACCGTTGAAGTATACCCCGAGCTGCTTACAGTCTCATCTACACTGCTTACGCTTGTGTATTTATTACCGTATTTATCTGCTTTTTCTGCCATTTCATCCAGAGAGTACGGATCTCCTCCCCAGCAGTCGGATCTTGGGGTTATGTGTCCTTTTTCACCTGAAGACCCTTTTGTATACACGACATAAGAATTTAAGATGTCTGCCATTTCTTTTTCTGTTAACCACGGATGGTTGTGGTTGCAGGAGCTTCCGTCACTATAGCTTTTTGTATACCATGCTTTATAAAACCAAGGGGAGCTTTTTTCATAAGCTTTTCCATCCTGCCAACCTTTAAACCCATCTTTTGCATCCCACCCTCCAATATTTACGTAACCTCCGGTTGTGGATGAGTACCACCCGTAGCCTGTTTTTCCTGTGTCTCCACCTATAATCATTTTTTCAGTGTCCTTGACTGCTTGTTTCCAACTGTCAGGTGGATTGTCAGATTTACTCTTAGAAAATACCTGACAAGATTGAGTTGTACATATACACCCTCCGTTTTTTGTTCTTCTATAGGCGTATGACCTTGCTGCTATTGCTTGTGCTTTTAGTGCATCACTATCCCAAGAGCTTGGCATTTCCGCAAGCCCGTACAAATATTTTTGATAGTCCATTTCTCCGTATCCTTCGACGCATATTTTACTTGGAAAATCACTTTTAGTCTTTACATCCTCACCGTAATAAAACTTAATAATTTTTTTGTAGTCTTGACCTTCGTCAGCCCTGCCTTTAGCTCCGTACTGGCTCATTCCGTTGTAATGCGTGTAAGCACCAAAACTAAATGCTGCAAAAGCTCTACCGTCAAATGGTGGGTCAGGTGTTTTACTGCTCGATCCTTCGTAATCACCAACAGTACCTCCTTCCTCGCTATACTTTAAAGCTAAAATTTTACTCTGAAGTTTCGCAAGTTCCTCTTCGTATCCTTCGGCCTTTTCTTCAAGGTCTTTTTTTTCTTCTTCTTCAGATATTTTTTTTATTGCCAAATTATTTTTTATAGCTATCAAACTAGCTTGTGCTTTTTCAAGTTCTGTTTTTAATTCTTCAGATTCTTTTTTATTTTCTTCAAATTGTTTTATCTCCGAATTTAAATTTCCTATTATTGATAAGGTCTCCTCACTAGTAGCTTTATTGAAGGCATATATAAAAGAAGCTAGTTGAAATCCACTTAGCCCTGATTTGTTTTCTGTAAAAAATAGTTCGAGTTCGCTTAAAATATTTTTCTTGGAATAGTTTCTTAAAAGGTTGTTTCTGAAATTTATCTTGTCTGATAACTTTTCATTTCTATCTTTTAAACTTTCATTTATTTCTTCTAAAATTTTCTGGGTTTCATCAATATTGTTTTGAACACCATTTAGTTGAGATTGAGTTACGCTTAGCTGTGATGAAAGTTGTGTTATTGTACCCAATGTTTCATCAATTTTTGATTTTGTTGATTCAAGTTTTTGTCTTGTTTCCTCTTCCTTTTTTGCGTAACACTCAAGCTGGTCATCTTTGTCTGAAATATCTTTGCACTCGTCTTTTGCTTGGGCTTTAGGAGTATTGGATATGAATATAGAAAATGTAAATAAAAAAAGAGAACCTACCAACAAGGCCTTTTCCTTTTTGGTTAATTTTCTTGGGCAAGATAACATGGGTATATTATACATTGTGTTTAGGTGTGATAGAATTTTCGTATGAGGAAGAAAATAGTTTCTTTTGAGTTATTTATATTTTTAGTAAGTTTTGTCTTTTTATCCTTAATATTACATGGCCAAGCATTTGCCGATTGTAACTCTCCTTTTGGGGAGCCTGGTAAGGGTTGTTGTGTGGAGAGTGATCCGGATTTATATTGTTGTGCCACCCCGGAAGATTGTAATCAAAATCCAGACCCAGGTTACGAGTGTGTGTGTAACACAGGGAATCATTGTGATTTAGCTCCTCCTTCAAGTATGTTATACAAAGTATGTATTCCTGATGACATTGAGTGCGGGGAGCAAGTTGGGCAACCTTGTTGTGAAGAAGCTGGTGTCGGAGGATCTATTTGGGTTTGTAATGACCAGAAAGGACTAGCTTGTAATTTCGATACTCAAAAGTGTGAGTCATGTGGTTCCCAATCACAGATTTGTTGTAATAATTCCACAAAGTGTAACTCTGGTTTAGAATGCAATAATGGTAGATGTACAAATATCGGAAATGATCCTGTAACTGATTGTAATGAGCCAGATGATATTTGTTGTTATAACTGGGGTTCCGGTGGAAATACATGTGAAGTCATAGACACAGTTCCTCCTTCATTTGAAGATTGTTATTGTGAGGGAGACTTAACTTGTACTCTTAGGGGATCTACTGGATATTGTACAAATCCAGATTTATGTGGAGGCATGAATGAGATTTGTTGTACTCTTCCCCTCCCACCCTGTGATACTGGGTTAGATTGCTCTCCCACCCTTAATATTTGTGGTAACTATGATGATCCGCCCCCACGTCCACCGGAAATGGTATACACCGGACCTGTAATAGAAAGCCTTCAGGATTTACTTGGTCCTGTTACAAAAATGCTTTACTACGGTGGCTTAGCTATCGGAGTCTTTTTTATAATCTTGGCTGGGTATAAGTTGATGGTAAGTGAGGGCGATCCTCAGAGAACAAAAGCAGCTCAAGAACAACTAACCACAGCTATCATAGGTATAATATTCATACTGTTGTCGATAACTATTCTACGAGTTATAATCAACCAAATAATTGGAGAGAATATTTAGTCATCTTTATGGGAAATTTTTAAGTTATGATAAAAGACATTTTAATTCAAAAAGTTTTTGCAGAAGTTTCTTTTGACGACCCTGACAGTTATAGTGGGGGTATATTTCAAGGTGCAGAGTTAGATAAAGCATTCGTAATAGCTGCTAATATTGTCATCTGGGTGGGTTTAGGTCTTGTCTTAGTATTTCTTGCACTCGGTTTTATAAAATTTATTACCTCCCAAGGTGATAAGGTCGCAACAGAGCAAGCTCAAAAATGGGTTACGTATGCAGTTATAGGAGGTGTCGGACTTTTATTGGTTTTCAGTATAAAAAGCGTACTTCTTAAATTAGTTAGGCCAAGTACTTAGGCAGCTTTTCTGATTTATATGGAGAGTGTGTAGGGGATTACAACTAAGCGTTGTTTTTTCTTTTTAGTAGAATTATAATTATTTAAGTTAAAAAAACATACGTTATTAAATTTATTTTTTAGGAGGTGTTTTTAAAAAATGATAAAAGATTTTTTAGTTCGAACGGTTTTGGCTGCAACTGAAACTGACCCGTCTTTTAGTGGGACGCCTATCTCGGGAACTATAATTAAAACAGATTCTTCTCTAATTGACGTTTTCACAACAGTTACAAACATTATTATTTGGGTGGGTTTGGGTCTTGTCTTAGTATTTCTTGCACTTGGTTTTATAAAATTTATTACCTCCCAAGGTGACAAGGTTGCAACAGAGCAAGCCCAAAAATGGGTAACGTACTCAATAATCGGAGGAGTCGGTCTTTTGGCCGTTTTTGCTATTCGAGGCATAATAATGCAAATTGCGGGTTATAAAAAGGAATAGTTTTATTGAAAAGAGTTTATGAGCACAATAAATGATGGTGTAATTTCATTTAGGAATTTTTTCGTATATGTTTGACTTACTTAATGACTCTATAGCTAAATCAAATATTGAGGTTGATAACCCTGGTTTAGGATCAGGTATTGGGTGGATTATATCCACCGCTGTTAATACGGTTACAGTAATCGCTTTTGGGGTCTCCTTTGTTATGCTGGCATACGCCTTTGTTCAATTTATCACTAGTACAGGGGACCCTAAGAGATTGAGTGTTCCTAAAAGTGCTATTACTTGGTCAGTCATAGGTTTAATACTTGCGACTCTTTTGCAGGGTATTAAATTGTTGATTCTTAGAACGCTTGGATACGACTCTGGTAAGTTCTTTTAAAAATGGATAATTATCTTAAAAAAATAAAACATCATAAAAACCTTATCTTCATATCTGTGTTTTTGATTCAAAGCTCAGTGCTCTCTTTCGCAGAAGAAGGAGATCCCCCAAGTCTTACTAGTCTTAGTAGTATACTGTCAAGGATTGTAGGTTTGTTTTTAGCCGCCTCTGCCGCTGCTTTAATAATCATGGTAGCTTACGGAATAATAAAAGGTTCTTTAGCTGCGGGTGATCCGAGAGGATTGGAGGGGGCAAAAAGTACGTGGACCTATGCTCTTTATGGTTTTTTAATCATCGTACTTTCTATGGTAATCCTTACGCTTATTAGAAAAGTACTTGGATTATCAACAGGTGATGAGAGATTAGGTTTTAAAACATTCTTGGATAAAATTCTTGATTCGATTGAGGAGCTTGTTGGTATAGGACAGAGAAGTGGTTCGTGACCGCAGGGTGCGTCTGAGGGTTATTTGCCTGTAACTCCGATTCCGAAGTAAAACTTTTTATAAAAAAATCACTTTAAATTAAACTTTAGTTTTTATTTTCCGTATAAAGAACGTAATAAGGGTAGTTTTCGTACGATACTCCTGTTAGATCTTCGATATCTTTAAGAGCCTTGTTTATAATGTCTCTCTTTTGTTCTTCGGGGCTGTTTTCACTCACCGCTAACCTTATTCTGAAAGATTTTTCTTGTACAACCCAATATATTTTATAATCGTTATTTACGATAGGAAGTTTTTTGTACCAAGGATATTCTCTGTATATGTTTTCCCAGTATTTTGTAAATTCATAATCGTTACTAATTTGTTCAATAATTGTTTTCCCTGTTTCTGGAACAGGGGGTTTCGTAACACTGCTGTCTTCGCTTTGTTCATCTTTTGAGGATTTAGAAACATTGGTTTTATTATCAGTGATTGTTTTATAATCAGAGCCTGGTTTTTTTCTGTTGCTGGAAAATATTAATATGATTATTAATACTGTTGATATAAACAAAACGGCCACTAACTTTTTATTTTTTATATTCTTAATTTTAAACTGATATGGCATTTATCTGACCCTTTTAAAATAACTTATGGGGTAGTAGGATCCATTTGATTTTGTGTAGAGATTCATAATCTGCCCGGAGTTACTCTCAACAACCTGTATTGAATCTGCATCCACTGAGTACACAACTCCGACGTGATGCCACTCTTCTCCAGTTACAAAACAGGCAATATCACCAGGCTGGGGAGAGTAATCTTTTATAAAGTTTAGGTTTGTCTGCTCACACATTGCTCTAGCACCTAAATTTAACATCCCACCTGCGTAATTAGACCCATAATTATCTCCATATATCTGATTATATACTTTAGTAGGAAGCCACGTACACCAAAATAAAGCCGTTGGGTAATTATAGCTAAGGATGTCCCACTCACCTTTGCTTATGTCTGTACCTCCCATTTGATCATAAATTGTTTGATCCCATAACGGAACCCCTGCACCTGGCGACGCTATTATATTTCCCGAATAAGAATATTTCGAATCCATTTTATTAAAGTCAGGTTTATTGTAAAGGCAGCCAAAACCAGGTTGAAGATCACAAGCAATTTTTAAAGCTAAATCAGCTAAATCCGACCCGGTATTTGGTTGGTTGTTGCAAATAGGATCTTGGGATTTTCCACAATCGTCTACTTCACCATCCGCAATGTTACATGTCCCCGACCCATCTTCTTGATAATATCCATAAACAGCTAAGAAACTTATTCCAGGGTATTCCTGTTTAAGACATGCATCAGGTCCTCGCGCAGAATCGTAGAGAATGAAATCATTTCTTGATGGGTCATACCCAGATATTACAACGTAGTGCTGGGTAGAACCCCCTGCTGGGTTTACAAATAGTCCAAGTATTGCTATCCCCCCAGGATGATCTTCAAAAAACTGTTTTAATCCAGTTTCATCAGCAGAGTAGTTATCATCGCTTATAACGTTCTCAACTGAGTGATCACTCATATTAGCCCCATTATACCTATATGTTTGTCCCGCTATTACATCTGGAGTAACAGGTTGGCCAAAAAAAGTGTAAACCATTGCGACAGAGGTTACAAAACAACCAACAGGACCTATCGTTGAGCCAGAGTTGCCTATAGGTATATTTTTCCATCTAGGGTCAAACTGGTTATAATAAAAACCCCCTAACCCAACATCGTCAGTAAAGTTATCTCCACCATATGAATTTACACACTCTCCAACTCCTCCGCACATCCCACCACATCCAAATACTCTTGGGTCAGGTTCCCCCGAGGTTGGAAAATTCCCTGCACCGTAACCCTCAAAGTTTGATCTTGAAAAATCCACGGGGTTCGTTATTGTAATAATTACGGCAACAAGAAGAAAGACAGGTAAAAGAACTATCACACATCCCGGAACCATTAAAAGTAAAAGCTGTACTATTTTTTTGAAGTCTTCCTGTAATATTTTATCTATGCTATCAAAGTCTAGTTTGAAAATAGCTTTGATAAAAGCAGATCCGTAGTCAAGTGCCTTTTTAAGAACTTTTTCTGCTAAGGCCTGAATTATCGGAAGTAATACCGCGAGAGGTCCTAATGATGCAGCAGTTATCCCAGCTAACTTAGCAATAAGTTTAGATAACAACGCGATGATTTTTTCTGATAGAATTTCTTGCCAATTTTTAATAAATTTAATAAATCTACCAAGTTTCGATTTCTGCCATTTTATTTGAAGACTTTGCATTTTATTGTTAATTTTTTCCAGTCTTCCTACGTATCTCTTATCAGTTAATTTGTAACCTTTGTTTAAATCATTGTTTTTTTGAAAAATATTTTTTATTAAAAGAAATGATTTGTCGTTTTGGTCAACATTTACTTTACTAAAACCCTCAATACCTTGTTTTTTAAATTGCAGAAACATTTGAACCCTAAACGCAGGGTTGTCTACCTTATCTCCAAAAATTTTTCTTTGTGATTCAATCCAATTTGAAAATTTATTAAACTGATCTTGTATTTTATCCCATTCCTCTCTTTCTGAAATACTTAAAGCAAGAATGTTTTTTCCAAAGATTTTCTGTGTGTAGTAGTTGTTCCAGGTTTGATCTTTTCCCTTTAAGCTGAGCACATCTTCTAAGAATTTTTGTTTATCTTTTTCATCAACAGTACTGTTTAAAAATCCTAATACTTTACTATTTTTAAATATATCTAAATGTTCGCCTTTAGATATTCTTAAACTTGAGTCACCAAGCTTGCCGATTAATTTTTTAACCTCCTCATCACTCATTCCAATCGATTTTAGAAAATCTTCGTTCGTGAGATTTAAAAACCCCTTCTGCATTTCCAGAGCTTTTATCTTTCCTCCTGATTTCTGGTATACCCAGTTATTAGCATAATCTATCTTTCCAAAAAATTTATGCATCTCCCCCATCTCATCCGGTTCTAATTCGGATAGACTTTTACCAAACATTTTTTGTGATAGTTTTTCGAGGGCATCTTCAGATCTGTCGTTGTTTATAAGACGTGCAAAGAGTATTTGGTCTTCTTTACTTTTACCATCGAATTTAAATCTATTTAGAGTTTTATCTCCTATAATATTAAGACTTGCAATTTTATTTTCTGTTAGACCTTTTTTAACCCGTTCTTTATTTAAATTTTCTAGATGCTCCAGCCTATCTTTGTGAACATCCGAGCTCGTAACCCTGATTTTATTAAAAATCCCGTCACCAACTAACCCACTTAATTCTTTATCTAGTTTTACATCAGTTTTATTAAGGAATTTTCTTTCGAAGGACGCTTTTTTCCAGGGATGTTTTTCAAAATACTGGTCGGTAGGAGTTCCTCTATCATCAATTTTTAGACCAAAATAATTAGTTCTTTTAAGAGTGTCTCCGATAATACTTCCAGAACTCGCTCTTTCCAGTCTCGCTGACATTTTGTTTTTAAGATTATTCCAAACGTATGTTTCAGCTACTTGAGCTAACCCTCCTTTATCAAATTGTTCTAAAACCTCCTTTGTAGCATAATGAATTCTGTCTTGCCTTAATCGATACATTACCGGAGCAATCTTTTTGGCTCTCAAATTACTACCTTCTGCGTTAATTACACTTCCAATGTCAGATTCTTTATTACTCAATATGCTTCTTTCCATATCTCTTCTCAGGTTCCCACCCAGACTGTCTTGAAATGTGGTTCTACCGTTAAAATTAGTAGATGGGGTTGGCCCATTTATTTTTTTTATGTCGTTCCTGGAAAATTCATAGTTGTTTTTCTTGCCGTTTTCTAAGGTTTTCAGAAGGTTGTCTATATGGGTGTTGTATTTTTCAATTTCTTTGTTAAGAAATTCAATCTTGTTACTTGGGATGTCTTTGTTTAGGGATGATTTTAATTTTTCAATATTTGTTTTAGCTTCTTTTAAACCTTCTATTTTTCCGTCTATAAATTTACTTTTATCCCAATTAGGATCCCTCCAACTTTTCCTTTGAGTTTCAGTTCTCTTAATTAATTCTTTTGCGGTATCTCCGGCAATTTTTTGAGCAGCCTCCATTGATTTTAGAATTCCCACCTCTGTATTAAAAAAGTTAACCGCAGCATTTTGTTTTGATGACAGAGATTCTGGTTTTAAATTGTTTGATATATCTTTATTGACTGCTTTTACTGCTTCGGATAAAAAAGATGTGTGTAACTTATCTCTATCTCTTACGTTATCTCTGTTATTAGCAAAAATACTTGCAGCTGATACTGTATCGTCGTATAGCCTGTCTTCTACGATATTTATAGTTCCATCAGGGTTTGTTTTTTGTTTATGTTTTAAATCCAGGGGGCTTAACCTTTTCCCATACTCATCTGTGTAAGCACTTTCTCTGACGTCTTTAAACATTGCTGTGGTTCTGTCTGCTACTGCTTTTCCACCTATCCTTTCGGAATTAGCTGCATTTTCTTCACCGTATCCTAGTGCAATACTCCAAAGTTTTTCATTTAAAGCATTTTGAATATCTGAAAAATCGCTGTCTAGTAAATTATTTAAATTAACTCCGGTTGTTTCTTTAACCCACGCTTTTAAAGTAGATTTTATTTGTTTTTTTGTCTGTTCAAAACCTTTTTTATTACCAATACCCCAGTCACTTGGTTTAAGACTTAAACTTGTTGTCGCTCCTGCCAAGTCGTCTGTTGCGTAATCATCGAGTTCGGTAACATCCAGGTTAGTATTAGGGGTGACGCTTACTTTAAGCTGATTTTTCCAGTCATCGACTATTCTGTCTGCGTACCATTTCGGAGATATTATAGGAGTGTTTGCAACATCTTTTCCAACTTCATCAATGTCATGTAGCAAGTAGTCAAAGTTATATTCAGCCGGTTTTATATTTCCTCTCCAGTCAGGTCTTTTGGAAATCGGTTTTCCACTGTAATACCCAGGATAAATTGGGTTTACAGAACCGGCGCCTTCTTTTTTAGGCGAGTATCCTGGATATAGAGGGTTGTTTGCCATACCGTTATATTCTATAATATTTAATTAGTATTTGGGATACTATATTATTTTAAAAAATATGAAAAAAATATTTGAATTTCTTCTAGTTTTAATGTTTTTTGTTAGCTTAATTAATGTCTTTAGTTTAAATTCTAGGGTTTTCGCGGCAGAACCTGTAACTATAAGTGCATGTGAGGTGACTAAAAAAGCCTACGAACCCAGCGAATCTTTCTTCAATTTGGACATAAGACGAACCGTAAATAATATGTTAATAGGTTCAATTATTTCTCTTTATACAAATGCTTCGGGAGTAGATCCTGACGCTACTATGAGTTGTCAGTGGTATATTCTGGAAAAGCTAAATGATAGTGATTTACAATCGAGAATTGCTCCTCCTGAGACATTGTGTGCGGGTGAGATTACTGAAGGTGAGAAAGAAAAGATGAGACCGGTGTGTGAAGCACTTGTATCGGATCTTGGAAATAGTACTACGACTGCTGATGTTGGCGGACGTACCGCCTCTATTTATAAGGACTCCATAAATAGCAGTATGATTGGCTTAGCTACCTCACTTGAAGGTGTAGCTAGAAAAGAACCTCTACCTGTTAATTTAGCGTACTACTGGAATCAATCAGTCACAAAAATACCCTTTGCTGGTAGAGCTCTGGCGGCTACGGGTGGTGAGGCATATAAGAACCTTCCTGTTATTAAAGCTGTTTATAGTATCTGGAGTGTTTTTTTAAAAGTGTCTTTAGGAATTCTTTCAATCGTGCTTTTATACACAGGTATTATGATCACAATGGGGAGGAAGCTTAGTAATCAATTGGTAGTGAGTGTTCAATACGCTATTCCAAAAATAGTGATCGGAACCATTCTAATGATTTTTAGTTATCCAATAGGTGCTGTGATTACTTCCATTAGCTTTGGTCTTTTCAGAGGTGCTACTCCTATTGTATCTAATCTGTTAATGAATGGGACAGCAAATGATTCTCCCAGCGGATTGTTGTCTATGGCTATGGCGATTCAAACTTTGAGTATGGCTAGAGGAGGGGGTTTTTATCTTGTTGTTTGTTTCATAATGCTTGTAATTCTTACGATAGGCAGGTGGATTATTTATCTTAAAGTATTGATGGTTTACATTAAAATGGCCTTTTCTATTGTTTCTGCTCCTCTTGAGTTTGTACTTGGAACAATTCCTGGAAATGACGACAAAATAAAAGATTGGTTTATGAGAATGTTAAAATACGGGTTAACGATTTTTGCTATGGGACTCATAATACCTCTTACATATTGGGTTGGTTTGGAGATAATGGCCGCTTATATAAGCGGTGATGCTACAGGTGGTGAAGTAGGTGGGTGGGGAGTTGTTATTTCACTAATAGCGCCACTATTGATAGTAGTTTTTGGTATAGGAATGGGTATTGGAATGGAAAGCCGTATAGATGGGTTTTTAAGCGGTGGTAAGAAGAAGAAATAAAGACAGTTGTTTTAACTTGATTTTGAGT
>Ga0116178_10002538_pt1 | contig 14313 bp, 9 predicted proteins | sample AD_STIC12_MetaG_FD_89880 | JGI IMG/M metagenome (GOLD analysis project Ga0116178, IMG submission 89880) | Active sludge microbial communities of municipal wastewater-treating anaerobic digesters from USA - AD_STIC12_MetaG | ecosystem: Engineered > Bioreactor > Anaerobic > Digestate | place: USA... | reverse complement strand
GGTCTATTTCAAGCCCTAATTGGCCAGCTATTGATTTTTTTGCCAATGCAACTCCGAGGCCTCCGAGCGAGATGCTAAATGATGAAGCTATCAATTCTTCATTTATTGCGTCGCGGAATATGCGATACAATTTTTTGGCTTTGGCCGAATCTACTTGAGGCACGTTGCCTCCTATGAAATCTTTGTCGATTGATGAGTAGTATTCACTTCCACCTAATTCATCTTTTGTTTGACCCAGTATGTAAATTAAATCGCCTTCGTTTTTTGGATCGATCGTTACTGCTTTACTGATATCTTCGACGACTGATAATGAAGAGATGAGTAGTGTTGGTGGGATTGAAATTTTTATCGGGTTTCCGTTTTTGTCGTAACCTTTGAAATCATTGAACATTGAATCTTTCCCTGAAATAAAAGGTGTTCCATATTCAACAGCGTAGTCGTAACATGCTTTAACGGCAGATTTTAATTGTCCTAAGCGTTCTTCTTCATCCGAACTGCACCAGCAGAAATTATCCATCAATGCCATGTAGTCTATGTCCGCGCCGAGTGCAACTGCGTTGCGGATTGCCGTATCGATTGCGCATGCTGACATGTGGTATGTGTCGAGATCTGAATATCGTGGATTAATTCCTTGTGACATTATAATTCCGCGTTTGCTTCCTAAGACTGGAGTGACTGCTGAAGCTGTGCCGTTGACTTGGCCTTTTCCCTGAAGAGGATAAACTGCGGTCATGGCTTGAACCATGTGGTCGTATTGATGTGATATGTAATCATATCCGCAAATATTTTTACGAGATAATATTTTTGGTAATGAAACTTTTATGTGTTCGCTAGTAAAATGTGGATCTTCGAGTTTCGGCTTTGTGTAGAGTGTATTTAAGTGTTTTTTTGGAAGACCTTCGTGGAGAAATTCAAGGTCAATATCCATGATTGTTTTTTCGTGCATTTTGACTATGCATCGGCCCGAGTTGTTAAATTTTCCTACGACAGTCGCTTCGACTCCGCGGCGTCGCAATGTGTCGAAAAGTTTTTCCACATTTGCTTCAGGGACCGATAATGTCATGCGTTCTTGAGATTCTGAAATCCATATTTTCCATGGTTCGAGATTTGGATATTTTAATGGAACTTTGTCTAGCCATATTTCACATCCTCCGCATTCGCGTGCCATTTCTGAGATAGAGCATGAGATGCCTCCTGCTCCGCAGTCCGTGATGGAACTATATAATTCTTGTTGTCGAATTTCTTTTACGATAGCGTCGGATGCTTTTTTCTGCGTGATCGGATCGCCAATTTGTACAGCTGTAGCAGGTGAGCCTTCGTCTAATGCTTCTGATGAAAACGTTGCTCCGTGAATGCCGTCTTGGCCTACGCGTCCTCCTAGGACTACGATAGCGTCGCCAGATTTAGCTTCTTTTTCCCAGCTTGGTTTGCCATTTATATACTTTGGAATTAGTCCTACAGTTCCTACGAATACCAAAGGTTTTCCTTTGTATCTATCGTCAAAATATTGCCAGCCTTGTGTGGTCGGGATACCTGAACAGTTGCCTCCTGCGTTTACTCCGGCGACAACGCCGTCTATTATTTTGCGTGGAAGTAGTGCCGGATTATTTAGCTTGCTGTCTCGGTAAATAGGCTCTTTGTCATCCGGATCCGCGAAGCAGAATCCGTATTTATTTACTATTGGTTTTGCTCCTTTTCCGAATCCGATTGTATCACGATTTACTCCAACTATACCTGTTATAGCGCCTCCAAACGGGTCGAGTGCGGAAGGGGAGTTGTGTGTCTCGGCTTTGTCTGTGATTACCCAGTTTTCATCGAAAATAATTCCGCCGGAATTGTCTTTGAATACCGAAACACAGAAATCTTTTTCTCCTTTTTGTGCACGGATCAAGTTTGTGGCTTTCTTAATTAATCCCTTATATAAGCCGTCTGGAAGTCTTTCGCTTGTTTCGGATGCGTTTTCGTCCAGTCCTGCGGCGAAGATCGTGTGTTTGCAGTGTTCAGACCACGTCTGTGCGATTGATTCTAATTCAATGTCGTTTGGAATGCGACCTTCCTTTTTGTAATAATCACGAATTGTGTGTAAGTAGTCCAAATCCAGTGCGAGAGGTCCTCTGAATGTACCGTCCGTATTCTTGATGCCTTTTTTTCCAAGTTCAACAAGCTCTTCATCCGTCATTGAAAGTATATCTATAGGAGTTACTTCAACGCCTTCTTGTAAATGTACGCGTGGTACTGTGATTCCCATTCCTTTATCCGAAATATATTTATCGTGTGATTTAATTTTTGCGTATTCAATCAGATTATTATAGAGAGATTCTGCGATAATTTGTGCATCAGTTTCTTTTAAAACCGGCCCGAAATCATTCTCGACTCCTTTAATTAAAAGTAGGGTAGAGTAGTAAACTCCTTCGTGATTTATATCTAATTTTGTCTTCAATACATCTTCGATTGTTTCGCGTGCTGTAGTCCCGACGTTGTCTGTAACTCCAGGCAAGAATCCAACTTCGATCGCGAAATCGAAAGGAGTCTCGGTTTCCGGAGTGTCGATGTTGTATCTTTGAGAAACTGTATTTGCCAAAGCGTTCGCAACAGATTCCAGTTCGTTCTGAGTGAGATGTTTTTCAACTGTGTAAACCTCCAAAACTTTGCAACTCTCAATTTTGTCAGCAAACCCCAGGGCTTTGATTTTCTTTAAACGAACTAAAGAGCGCATGTCATTAACTATCGTTTTTATTTCTATTCTGTGCGCTTTTGTTTGATCCATGGCTCAAATATAAGGATTTTCAGGGAAAAATCCAGAGAAAATTCCAGCTTTTCATCCCAAAAATTAATATCCCAACAGAACTGATAATAGTTTGGCAAGAACTTTTTCCTCTACCGGAAGTTTATCGAATTCTTTGTTGTATCTTTTTTCTTCAACACTTTTGTCCATATATGGCTGAAGAATCTTCATCATTATTTCTGCGAATACCTGGTATAGTCTTGAATCGTACTTTTCTTCTTTTAATTTACCTAATTTTCGAATTGCGTTTTGATCGGGTTCTCTGCCGAGTTTTTTTGCCAGATCTCTGTTTGCGCAAAGAGTCATTTCTGTGAGTCCGGCCATTGTAAGTTCGTATAAAAATACCCATAGTGCTCCTGCTACAGGGTCGTCGAGTTCCAATGCCCCTATATCTATTAATTTTACGATTGGTCTGTCTTCTTCTTCACCTTGGTGACGGACAAGATTGTTTACTTTAATTAAGTCGGCTCTTATAAGTGGTCTGATTCTATTTCTAATAGGATCAGGTAGAAATTCAATTATGTGAAGAAGTATTGCCGGTGGGATTGAATTTACTATATTTATCATCGCTTCCATTCCAAAAGGATCGAGTCCCAAATCTCTCTTTTTCGCCATTTCATTGGATTGAAGGATTATGTTAACAACCTGATTTATTGTGTCTTGGCCTGTTTCTTCATCCGTTAACATTGAATAATCCACAGTGCAATCGGCTATGTTTTCTATGAATGAGCTGACCTGGACGTTTTTTCGTACTCTTGTTCTTCCGCTTTTTCCGTCTATTAATACTGCTTTCTCGTGTAATTCTACAGGTAAATGTGGAATTTTTTCATTATCCATGGCATCTCTGCATCTTTGTGCAATATCTTTTCTGTATCTCCAAAGAACTGACAATAATGGTATTTTGACTACCGATGGTTCTCCTTCAGTTACCGTTCCGTCGTTATTAATGACTTGTTCTACTGAAGGACGAACTTTGTTTTCCATTCCTATCCCAATGATTTTTCCCGTTTTCAAAACCGGGACTTTTACTTGTTCTGGAAGTCTTGGATATGGTTTTTCTGTTATTTGTTCTGTTCCTGGGTTCACGAGTTCATGTTGAAATTACTTGGTGTGGCATATTGCTACTCCGGTATTTCAAAGTCAAATCGAATCTTTTATTGAACTCTAATTTTTAGGCCTCGTTTGCTCCGCAGCATTTTTTGTATTTTTTCCCGCTACCGCAAGGACATGGATCGTTTCGTCCGACTTTGTTTGAGATGATCTGTCCGGTGTGAGATGATCCCACTACGGAACCCGAATCGATCGAAGTAGGGGAATTTGCTGATACTTTTATGACCTTTGGTTTTGCGATTACTGCGTTGTTATCTGAAATTGTTCCAGTTAGTGTTGATTCGACTTCATTTGCATTTGTCTGAATATTTGAAACCTTTGTTTCTTCCGTAACTTTTTGTGCGACTTTTTCCGTCAAGTCGATTTTGAACAATGTATTTACTGTGTTTGTTCTTATCATTCCGATCATTTCGTCGAATTTTTGAAATGCTTGGCTCTTGTATTCAACTACAGGGTCTCTTTGTCCGTATCCTTGCATTGAAACCGCTTCGCGTAGGTCTTGCATTTCATCGATATGCTCCATCCACAACATGTCGTTGGATCTGAGGAATACCGCTTTTTCTATAGATCTTAATATGTTTGCGTCTGGCAACTTTTTTTCGATGTTTTCATATTCTCCGTGTAAAAATTCTTGGGCGATTCTGACGACTTGATTTTCATTTACTTCTTTTTTTAAATCTTCAGGATTGATTTTTTGTGTTGGATTTTTTGGAATTGCATTTAATGCATCTGCAATTTTTTGAATATCCCATTCCTCTGACGGACGACCACCTGTGTGATTCATTACAATCATTTCGGCTTCTTCATCCATCATTTTTAATATCTCTTCTTTGATGTCTTCACTTGCGAGGAATTTTTTTCTCCGTGTGTACATGATGTCTCTGTGAACATTCATTACATCGTCGTATTGAAGTACATGTTTTCTGACGTCGAAGTGATGGCCTTCAATTTTCTTTTGAGCGGATTCGATTGAATTTGAAAGCATACGATTTTCGATCGGCATGTCTTCAGGAACATTTAGGAATTCCATCATTTTTTTAATGCGATCACCACCGAAGAGTCGCATGATAGTGTCTTCCATTGATACGAAAAACTGACTTACGCCCGGATCACCCTGACGACCTGAACGCCCACGGAGCTGGTTGTCTATACGTCGTGATTCGTGTCGTTCGGTGCCTAGTACGTACAGTCCTCCCAGTTCGTTTACGCCATCTCCCAACTTAATATCCGTTCCACGACCTGCCATGTTTGTGGCAATAGTGACAGCCCCGCGTCTGCCTGCGTCTTTGACGATAATGGCTTCTTTTTCGTGATTTTTTGCGTTGAGTACGCTATGTGGTACACCAAGTTTTTCTAGTAATTGACTCATTACCTCAGATTTTTCGACTGATATTGTGCCGACTAGGACGGGCTGTCCTTTTTCATGAAGCTCTTTGATTTTTTTAGCTGCCGCAATAAATTTTCCCTGTTGATTTTTGTAAATTACGTCCGGAGTGTCCTGACGAACCATTGGGTTGTTGGTCGGAATTTGTATTACATCGAGTCCGTAAATTTGATAAAACTCTTCCTCTTCCGTTTTCGCCGTACCGGTCATGCCTGCGAGGCGTTTAAACATCCTGAAATAATTTTGGAATGTGATTGTTGCGAGTGTTTTTGATTCGCGATTTACTTCGACGTTTTCTTTTGCTTCGATCGCTTGGTGTAGGCCGTGTGAATAGCGACGTCCCGGCATTAAACGTCCTGTGAATTCATCAATAATTATGATTTCGTCCTCTTTTATTAAATAGTCGATGTCTTTTTTATAGCACGCATGTGCGCGAAGAGCTTGTTCAATGTGATGTACCTCTGAAAATCCTGATTCTGTGTAGATGTTGTCTACGCCAAGTAGCTCCTCCATTTTTTTAATTCCGGATTCAGTGAGGGTGGCTGTTTTCATTTTTTCATCAATTTCGTAGTGATCTTTTTCTGTTAATTGACCTATTAGGCGTGAATATTTTTGATATTTTGCTGTGGATTCTTCTGCTGGCGCTGAGATTATTAATGGAGTTCTGGCTTCGTCGATCAATATAGAGTCGACTTCATCCACGATACAAAAATTGAGTTCTTTTTGAACCACTTCTTTAATGTCTGTGACCATGTTATCGCGAAGATAGTCAAAACCAAATTCGTTATTTGTTCCGTATGTGATGTCACATTCGTATGCAGCTTTTTTGTTTTCAGGTGTTTGATCGTGAATTACAACTCCCACCGTTAACCCCAAGTATTTATATAGTCCGCCCATCCATTCAGAGTCGCGTTGTGCCAAGTAATCATTTACGGTGACTAGATAAGACCCTTTCCCCTCAAGCGCATTCAAATAAAGTGGCAAAGTACAAACTAGAGTTTTACCTTCACCAGTTTTCATTTCGGCAATGTTTCCTTGATGGAGAACCATACCTCCTAGTAACTGTACGTCGTAGGGGATCATGTCCCATTTAACCTCGTTTCCGCGAACTTCCCATGAGCGTCCGACCAATCTTCGACACGCGTTCTTTACTAGTGCGAATGCTTCCGGTAATAGATCGTCTACAGACTCGCCGTTTCGTATGCGAGATTTGAATTCGTTGGTCTTTGCAATAATGTCTTCATCTGATTTAATTTCTGTTTGGTAACGTGCTTCTATTTCATTTATTTGTGTGACTATCGGTCGAAGTCGTTTAATTGTTTTTTCATTTCGATCTCCTAATATTTTATTAATAAAATCTGTAATCATATAAATCTTTTAAAAACCTTTATTTAAAGCTCGGGAAGGATAGCACGGTCGATTTATTCTTTATACCCCTTTAATAAAATTGCTATTGTCTTAAATATCAATTTGATGTCTAACCAAATCGACCAATTTTCGATGTAATATCGGTCTAGGCGTGCTTCTGTTGTGAAGTCCAAATCGGAGCGACCGCTTGTTTGTGGAAGGCCTGTGAGTCCGGGCTTTATGTTCAATACAAATTTCTGACTTTTTTCGTATTTTGCGACTTCTTCCGGTAGGTGAGGGCGTGGGCCGACCAGGCTCATGTTTCCGATTATTACATTCCAAAGCTGAGGTAATTCGTCTATTGAATATTTGCGAATGAATTTTCCTACGCGTGTGACGCGTGGATCATTTTGAATCTTTACCAAAGGACCTTCTTTTCTTACATTTTTCTCGAGTAATGCTTTTGAATATCTTAAGTTGTGCGTGTTGGGATGCATTGAACGGAACTTGTAACATTTGAATAGCTCTCCGTATTGTCCGACTCTTTTCATTGGCGTTCCGTCGTCTTTTTTTGTGAATAATATAGGGCCGCGTGAATCTAGTTTTATCGCGATCGCAGTTATTAAATAAATTGGAGAAAGTATAATTACTCCTGTTGTTGCTCCTATGAGATCCATTATTCTTTTTGCGAATTTTCCCCAGCCGTCCAAAGGTGTTTTTTTGAGTGTAATTATTGGAAGCGCCCCCATTGTTTCGATTTCGATATTAGTTCTCTGTACTTCAAAAATTCCCGGAACAAAACTGTATTCAACGTGATTGTAATTGCAAAATTCCAAGATATCTTTTTTTGACTGAGTCTGTATGATTTCATCGAAATGTTTTTTCTCTAAAAGTTTTTCGAGTTTGTTCTCGGTTTCTTCGGTATATTCCATTACCTCTACTATTTCGAAAGTCTTATCTTTTGTTAGATAATTCTCTATTTCTTTCGCGATTTGTCCTTTTCCGATTATCACTATTTTTCTTTTTCCTACACCGTGTTTGAGGGTTATTTTTTGAATTATTCTGATTGTTATTCTTCCTGCAAATATCACTAAAATTGTTAATAGCCAGCTGTATAGCATAGCAAGTCTCGAGAATGGAAACTCTCTTGCCGCAAAGAAATACATTATTATTAATGCTATCCATACGACGCTTAGTCCGACTATTTTTTGGAGTTCTTTCGCGAATTTATACGAGACTTTTAACGTGTACATTTTTCCTATGCCAAAAACTATTATCAACGTCAGGGCTACATATATACTGAAGTTAAAATATTCTTTTATTGTTGGAAGAATCGAAAAATCGATCGGTTTTGCAAATCCCGGGATCGGTTCCGTTTGAAGTCTTAATTTATACGCAATTAAAAATGCGATGATCGTTGCTACGAAATCGAATGTAACTTTTAGTACGCCGAAAAAAATCTCTGATTTTTTCATGTTTGTATTTTAAAGCTCTTTGACGAAGTTGATAAGCCGGATTTTGTTTCACCCGCTTAAAGGCGGGTTAGTGATCATCTGTCTTGAAAGAAATTTTTTGCCATGAAGCAATAATTTTTCTATTAGCGGTGAGAGAATAGAGTCGCAATTGGGATCAACTGTATCCTTCCATCTCACCTTGCACCAGATAGGGTTTACCGACAAGGGCGCTTAAACGCGCTCTTATTCTTGCTTTATCTTTTTGCTTGCGCATTGAGACTTGCAAGACTTTTCACCTTTTACTTCGACTTGTTTCCTTGCGGTTGAAGTTGAAGCTAGTATTGTCTCTGTGGCACTTTCCCTCCGCGTATTTTATCTATTATATACGCGTGCTCCGCCGAAAACGGAGTATCCTTCCCGTGGTGTCCGGACTTTCCTCGAACTCTAAGAATGCCTTTCGGTTATCTCAAGTTCGCGATCACGTCAACTTTAAGTCAAAGAGCGTGCGGATTATACATAAAAAAGCCCTTTCTGACAAGGATAAAGGGCTTTTTTGACTTTATGTATTTATACCTATTTTTAAGCTGTGTGTTTTTTGTTCAATTTTTCATATTCTCTCTTGAAAAATTGGACTGCGTTTAGGCATTCTTTTGCCTTTTCGTTGTTTGGTTCGATAGTAAGAGTTTTTTTGAATAAATCAGAAGCTTTTTCGAAATCTTTATTATTTAAGTAGCAAACTCCAAGGTCATTTAAAATTAAAGGGTCGCGTGGAGCTAACTGCAAAGATCTTTCCAAAATAACAATTCCGCGGACTTTTTGTCCGTTGTGGTACATTGACCATCCCATGCATCTCAAAATTTCTGGATGATTTGGATAAAGACTGTCAGCCGATTCCAATAATGTGACTGAAGTTTCGAATTCGCCAACACAAGAGTGTACAAATCCCAATAAATAATGAGCATTTGCACTTTTTGGATTCAATTTAACAGCTTGCTTGAGAGCTTTCTGTGCTTTTTCGTATTCTCTCAAGGATAGGTAATTGTCTCCGATCTCTTCGTATGCTTCGACGCATTTGAGATCGTTTAAGAGGATTCGTTCGCAGAGATTGATCGCGTCCAAGTGACGGCCGTCATTTTTGTATTGCTCTGCTTCCTCTATCAAAGGATGTGTTTGTCTCATTTTATTTTTGTTTTTATTTTTTGTTTTTGTGTGAGAGGGGATTCGAGATTGAGTGTGTACTCTGTGAGTGAATTCTGTTCAAGAAAATCAGGACATATTACTACAAATCAACAGGTTAGACAATAGAGAGGTGTTGATGAAAATGTAAAAAGTGTCGTAATTTCTAGTAGATTTAGTTGCTGATTTAAGGAGTCTAAATCTCTGATATTGCTTTTTTGTAGCCTTCTAATGTTCCGGTGTCATATCTTTTTCCTGACATGGTTTGGGCGAAGATTTTTTGTGTTTTTTTGAGTTCTCTGAAGCCGTCTATTAGGCGTAGTTCACCGCCGTGGCTTTTTGAACCGTCTTTAATTGCTTTGAGAATTTCTTTTGTGACGACGTATTTGCCGATGATGCCGAATAGAGAAGGAGCTTTTGCAGGAAGAGGTTTTTCCACCATGTCTTCGATTTCAAAAAGCTGAGATGATTTGTTTAATAAGGTAGGAGAGTTCTTCTTTGGTTTCACTATTCCATAGTTTTTTGTCTGTTCTTTCTTGATTTTTTCCAGTCCGATCACGCAAGATTTTGTTTTTTTGAATGTGTTGATAAGTTCTTTCAAACCTGTTAAAGGCATGACGATGTCATCACCGAAAAGTATTGCGAAAGATTCTCCTTTTACAAATTTTTCCGCTTGTAGAATTGCATGTCCGTCGCCTAAGGGATGAGCTTGGAACGCATAATGAATTTTGATCTTTTTCAGGAGAGAATTGAGTTCTTTCAATTGTGAATTTTCTCCTTTTTTTGAAATTTTTTCTGTGGTTTTTGTCGTTTGCAAAAAATAATCTTTAATAATTTTTTCTTTTTCTTTATTTATTACCAAAATTGCTTCATTGCATCCCGCATTAACAGCTTCTTCCAATAATATATGTATTATCGGTTTACCGTTTATAGGCAACATTTCTTTTGGAATAACTTTTGTTACCGGCAAAAATCTCGTGCCAAGCCCTGCGATCGGAATTACTACTTTCATTTATTTTTCTTCGTTAATTTTTACAACTTTGCTTTTGTCGGTTGTAAGTCTTGGGATTTTTATTTCCAGAATATTATTCTTTGAATTAGCAACTATTTCTCGTGGATTGCAGTTTTTCGGTAATACTATTGAACGACTGAATTTCCCCCAAAAACACTCTTTTGTCAGGAAATCTTTTTCTTCGACTTCATATGGAGGAAGGCGTTCACCTTTGATAGTCAATACATCATCTGTGACTGTAACCGTGACATCACGTGTTGCAGTCCCCGCTATTGGCGCCAGTATTATTATTGAATCTTGTGTTTGGATTATATCCAGTGATAGTTGGCCGATTTCTTCCATAATAGACTGGTTTATATGATTTTTTCAGGGACCTTTGCTTCTTTGAAATACTCTTTGAATTCTTCATCACTCAGGGTCTCTTTTTTTATTAAATCGATCGAAATTTTTTCAACTAATGCTTTTTGTTTTTTCAAAAGCTCTTCAGTTCTTTTGTATGCTTTGTCTATAAATTTTCTAATGTGTTTATCTATTTCCGCTGCGACTTCTTCGGAATAATTTCGCACATGTCCGAAATCTTTTCCGAGAAAAACTTCATGATTTGAATCACCAAAAATCACAGGGCCCAAGTCTGACATTCCGTACACGGTGACCATATTTCGTGCGAGCGTCGTAGCCCGTTCTAGATCATTTGATGCGCCTGTGGTGACTTCTCCAAATTTCAATTTTTCAGAAACATATCCTCCCAAAAGTGAGCAAATTTCATCCTCGAATTTTTGTTTTGAATGTAAGTGTTTGTCTTCTTCAGGCATGAACCAAGTTGATCCTAAAGACATCCCTCTAGAAATAATTGAGATTTTTCTGACCGGATCACATCCCGGTAGCATGTGTCCCACGACAGCGTGTCCGACTTCGTGATACGCCGTGATTTCTTTTTCTCTTTTTGAAAGAATACGTGATTTGCGTTCAGGTCCCATTAAAACTTTTTCTATCGATTGTTCTATGTCCTCCAATGCAATTTTTTTCTTGTTTTCTTTGGCCGCCAATATAGCTGCTTCATTTAATAAGTTTTCCAAATCCGCTCCTGTAAATCCTGGAGTTTGTCGTGCTATTCGGTCCATTTTTACTGATGGTGCCAATGGTTTGTTTCTTGAATGTACGTCTAGTATTTCTTCACGTGCTTTCAAATCCGGAGCGTCTACTATTACACGTCTATCAAATCTTCCAGGGCGAAGTAATGCAGGATCCAATACGTCCGGACGATTTGTTGCCGCCATTACGATTATATTTGTGCCTTTTTCAAATCCATCCATTTCACTCAAAATTTGATTTAAAGTTTGTTCTCTTTCGTCGTGTCCGCCTCCAAGGCCGGCCCCGCGATGTCGTCCAACTGCGTCAATTTCATCTATAAAAATAATACATGGCGAATTCCTTTTCGCTTTTTTAAATAAGTCGCGTACACGTGACGCGCCGACACCTACGAACATTTCTACAAATTCCGAACCTGAAATGTTGAAAAATGGAACATCAGCTTCTCCCGCTACCGCTCTTGCAAGAAGAGTTTTTCCTGTTCCAGGAGGGCCTACGAGTAAAACTCCTTTTGGAATTTTTGCGCCCATTGAAGTGTATTTTGTCGGATGTTTTAAAAAATCAACGATTTCTTCCAGTTCGCCTTTTGCTTCCGGAGCTCCTGCTACATCTGCGAATGTTGTTTTGTTTTTTTCCTTGTCATAAACCTGCGCTTTTGACTTGCCAAAGCCCATTGCTTGATTGTTCGCGCTCTGCGCGGATCTCATCATAAATACAAAAAATCCTACTATTAATAAAAACGGAACGATTCCGATGAGCAGGTCGGTCCAAAATTTATTTCCTTCCGTGTTTTCGATCACGATGGGGAGTGAACCAAGTGTTGTTTTGTCCACGCCTGTTTTTTCGAGCAGGGAATATATGTCCGCGGTAGCTTCTTTGTATGTGTATTGTTTTTGTCCGTCTCGCAATTCCAGATTGATTTTGTTGTCTGCAATCGTGATTTGTTGGACCATTCCGGCTTTCACTTCTTCAACTACTTTATTTAGAGTTACTTGTTGAATTTGTGATTCTCCTTGACTTGATATCAGTAAAAAAGCCGTGATCGCAAGTGCTATAACTATCAAAAAAGTGAAACTGCTTTTTTGTCTGTTTGGTTGTGGTATTTTTCCGAACATTGCCATTTATTTTTGGGTCAAAATTATATGAATGATATTTTACTTGCTAAATATAAACCTTCCTTGCTTTATTTCAACTATATATCTGCCAAGTTTCTTTTTTTTGCCTCCTATATTTCGTTCAATAACTTCTATGACCTCTTCCACGTGTTTGTTCTCAATATTTTTTGTTTCACCAACCATCTCTTGATATATGGTTAAAATTATCTGTTTTTTTAATGCTAAAGGAAGCGGAGTGAATGATTTTATATGGTAAGATTTTTTTGTGTCTCTGTGTTTTCTTATCCATTTTTGAGCTTCCAAATGTATGTAGTTGTGTAGATCTTCGAATGTTTTTGCATTTTTCAGTACGGTTTGAGAGAGATTTGGATTTAATGTTTTTATTACAGGAATTACTTTGTGTCGTAGGAAATTTCTCGTGATCGTCGTGTCCATGTTGGAACGGTCGATTCTGTATTTGATTTTTTTTGAATTCATAAAATCCATTATCTCTTCTTTTGATACACAAAGTAGTGGGCGGAATATACGAAGTCCTGATTTTTTCTTTGTTGAAATTTTCATTCCAGCTAGTCCTTTTACAGAAGCACCTCTTATCAAGTTCAGCAAAATTGTTTCCAAATTATCATCGCTGTGGTGTGCTGTTATGCAAAAGTCGGCTTTGAATTCTTTAAATAATTTCTCGAAAAAATTGTATCGAATTTCTCTGCCTGATTCTTCTACCGATGATTTAGTTGTTTTGGAAAGTGCTTCAACATCTATTTTTTCCAGTTCGAATTGTATGGCGTTTTTCTTGCATAAACTTTCAACAAATTTCATGTCTTCTTCCGCTTCTTTACCGCGGAGCATGTGATTTACATGAGCGACTATGATTTTAAATTTTTTGTGATGGCTTTTGAATTTCAAAAGACAATTAAGTAAAAATATCGAATCCGGTCCTCCGGATACTCCTATCACGATAGTTTCGGTGCCTTTGAGATTTCTTTTTATGATTTCAAGGACTTTTTCTTCTGCGTTTTTATGATGATTTCTTGGCATTTTATTTAATGAATTATTGTTTTTTCATTTCCGGGAGGGGATTTGCCGACAAATTGATTACTTCTTCCATGTCGTCATCATCTGCAACTTTATTTTTACTTATGTATCCGCATTCAAGACATTTGTGAAAAATCATCAGACCTTTTTTGCCTGATTTGTCTATGGCTATAGGAGCCATTAATCCATGACAATCTGATTCGCGATCTCCGGGGGTTTCCTTGTCCACATGCATGCTAAATAAGCACTTCGTGCAGTGATTTCTACATGTTTGTTGAGCTTTTGGAACACTAAATCCACAGTGCAGGCACCCAAATTCCTCGTTTATCTTTTTCATTTAATGTCTTATGGATTGAAATTTCTTCTAAAAACTGGTACAATTATATGATAAAAATTAACTTAAAACAAAAATAAATATGAATAGAATTTCTTTCTTGTTTGTAATCGGACTTTTGTCCCTGCTTTTGGTAGGGGGTATGTTCGGTTATGCTTACTATGGAAACGCTTCTTCGGGAGATGCTATCAAAAAGTATGATCTGCAAATTTCCAGTCTTGAAAATGATTTAAAGCAATTCAAAGGAGATACTTTGAAAGCCGCTTTATCCGCTAAGGCTACACTGGATAATGTTAAAAAAGATAATATTGAATGGTCTTCGGTAATAGAAAAAATTCTTCTTACTACTCCAAAAGATCCTACGACTAGAGCTCAAATTGTCGAATATACTTCTTATTCCGCTTCACAAAACAGCGATATATCAATCAGTGTTAGGACTATTCCGGGATCAAAAGCTCCTTTTGGAGATGTAGCT
>Ga0116178_10002516_pt1 | contig 14390 bp, 18 predicted proteins | sample AD_STIC12_MetaG_FD_89880 | JGI IMG/M metagenome (GOLD analysis project Ga0116178, IMG submission 89880) | Active sludge microbial communities of municipal wastewater-treating anaerobic digesters from USA - AD_STIC12_MetaG | ecosystem: Engineered > Bioreactor > Anaerobic > Digestate | place: USA... | reverse complement strand
TGATTTCATTGATAACAGACCTAAATATCTTTCTGGAATATTTCTAATCAGGATCGTATAGCATGCTTCCAATTATAAAGAAACAGAATCCAAAAATATCGATAAAAATATCAGACGTTGAGAAAGGTCTAGACCTTAAATTCGGCGAACTTGGAACCGACGGTAAAAATCTTTTCATCGGCGGGATTCGCAAGAATTTTTCTGTCACATGTCCTGTAGGCACAATAGTTTTTTGGTTGCCGGTAGGATTTGATGACTCAATGAATGGTGGAATTAATGATCTGACATCAACAATAAAAATTCCTGTTGGATGGAAAATAGCTGACGGTAAAAAAGTAGAAAATCCTAACTCTCCTTACAATAACTATTATTTGCCGAATCTATCTAATGATATTTTCCTACAGGGAACAACTCCGGAATTAGCGGGATTATCCGGCGGAACGAATGATGCATCACACAAACACAACATTGCTCATCATCATGAAACATTTAATGGAGCTGACAACAATGGCGGAATGAATGGTATTGCAGATCATACGCATAGCTATTCTGACTTATCATTTGTTTCTGGAGCACATGCTCTTGGTGATAATGACTTCGCGACAGGTACTGGATATGACAGAGAAGATGATTATACATCTTACGACGGTAGCCACTCTCACACGGTCAATGCAATGAATATTGGGAACACTTCTTCGTTGCATGTCAACTCTTCAAATCATCCGAATTCTGGCAACCCAACATTATTAGATGGTGTAACGCAATTCAATGAACATAGACCTATCTACATTAGTGGAATTTATCTGGTGAAAATAAAATAATGGTTCTTAAAAAGCAAAACATAAAAATTTCCATCAAACTATCCGATGCTGAAAAGGGTCTAGACTTGAAGCTCGGAGAATTGGGAACTGACGGAGAAAATATTTTTATTGGAGGACTTGATGGGAATGTTTCCATCACACTTCCAATCGGAACAATTCTTTTTTGGATGCCAGTCGGATTCAGCAATCAAAACAATGGATCTCCAACAAATTTATCTGATTCAATTTTTTTAAATTCAGGATGGAGAATTGCTAATGGTGACAAAATAGAAAACCAAAACTCTCCGTTTTTTGGACGTTATCTACCTAATTTATCCGGCAATATTTTTCTCCAAGGATCTTCAATAGGTTCAATTGGAACTGTTGGTGGAAGCAATATCGCTTCTCATAAACACAATATTGCGCATTGGCATCAATCTTTTAATGGAGCAAATGGTAACGCTGGATATATAACGACCGACGGTAATCATAGACACTACTATTTAGATAATAGTCCTGCTGGACTTTATGGTGCGGAAGAAGGTGGAGAAGTAAGTGTACAACCTGCTTCTGGAAGCAATTACAGAACTACTGTAAGCGCCGGCGCACACTCACATTCATTCGGCAATCTTCCTGTTGCTGACCAATCAAGTGGTTTGTATATCGATAATATTGATCATCCTAATCTTGGAAACTCTAGAAATGTTGATGATCTCAGTGATTTTACAGAGAACAGACCTAAATACATCAATGGAATATATATAATGAGAGTACTATAATGAAAACAAAAGAAGAACTATTTTTAGAAATCGAAGAAAACAACAAGAAGAATATTGTCGACAGGACATTAGATTCACTAATTCCTCTTAGAGACGTATATGAATATTCGTTGTTTTGTAAACGTTACATAAGAGATTTGGATTTTAAAAAGTTTCTGGATTTGTTTGCAAAAAGAAACTTCTTAGCTTATTATCATATGAAGCACGGATCTCTCAGAGGATCAGGAATAGTTGCTTGGGATTGTGATGGTATTGCCGGCGCGAGTGGACCTAATGATGTCGATTATCTTGATCATGCAATATATACACTTGAAAATGTTAAACTAGAAGACTACGAATGGTTTTCTAGAAAATATCCACTACGCCAACAACACAATCATCTTGAAAGAAAGACTCAAATCAAAAAATTAATTGAAGTCAATCAAGCTCAGAAAAGTTATGTATATCCTCCAATCATAGGTTATCGCTACGGAAAAGAGATATATGTCCTTGAAGGAACAAGAAGAATTTCTTCAATACTTTTAGATGAAGAGCAATCAATAAAAGACATTGACATTTTCATTGTTGATATTTTATTCGATGGTTCAAAAACGATATCAAAAAATCTTTACTCGCACGTTCATGAATCTCAAAATCAGGACGCTATACAGAATTATCAAAATAAAAAAATCAGAAACGATCCGCATGCAAATTACTACTTCTTTGATTATGCGCAAAAAAGAGAATTTCTTTACCCTGATCTTGGGCAACAAATTTCTGCAATCATTAAGTATATCATGACAAATGATAAAACTGATGTCGCGGCAATTTGGGAAGAAATCAATAGAATAAAGAATGACTATCCTAAATAGTGTCTTTGATGAAAAGACAAAATCAGTTATTCATGAATACGAAAACGATATCGTAATCATCGATAATGCAATAACAACAGAACAGCAAGAAGCACTACATAAATTCTTCGAGAATAAGATTGAGTCTTTTGGTAAAATCCATTCGACTACGCCGACTATCGAATCATATTATTCAGACAAAAAAGACAGACCAATAGCATTATATGTCGATCGTCAAAGGGACAAAGAACTTGATTCGTTTTGTTTTGACATCTTTAACCAAATAGCAAAATTATTCATTACATACCAAAACGATACACATGCCGCGATAGTACCAATCGCTGGAGATACAGGATACAGATTGTCGATTTACGACAAAGAACATAGCTCGTATAAATTTCACACTGATGCAGGACACACCAATAAGAATCGAATGATCTCAGCAATCATTTGTTTGAATTCAAATTATGACGGTGGTGCGCTGCATTTTCCTAAATTCAAACAGAAATTCAAACTCGGCGAAAGACAGTGTGTCCTTTTTCCATCGGGTTACACACATCCTCATGAAGTTCTTCCGGTAACCAAAGGTGAAAGAAAAACATTGATGACTTGGTTCATATAATATCTATGAAGTACACAGTAAAATACAAAAGACAAAACCAATGGTTTTTCAGAACAATCAAAAATGTTAAGGGTGATGGATTCATCGTAGAGAATGGAGTTGTTGTATCACGATTCTTTCTTACTGAAGAAGAAGACCGAATAGAAGTTCCAGTTGATGCAATCTTTACTTTCGACAAAGGCCGTTTCTTTTCAATTCAATATGCAAAAGAACAACAGACTGGACAAAAACTAAATCCTAACACGAAGGCAAGACCGCCTAAAGAATAATGGCTCTCAATGCTCCTTCCTTAATATCGCTGATTGATGCTACGTCTACAACGGCTAGCATCACTAGCGGTCTTGGAAAGATCATAGCAAACAGAATAAAACCGCCGGCTCTTCTTGCTTCGCAAGATCCAGCTAAACAACCACTTGTATGGCAAGAATTTGCCGACTCAATATTTGAGAAACTATTTCCGATTCTTCTAACGTCATTATCAAAGACAGCCACATATTATCTGAACGGAGAAGTAAAGAAACTTTCTGCGATTACAACTACATCGGTTCCACTATTGGCTCCGCCACATGTCTATCCAGAGCTCATAGGAGCTCTCACAGCTATCACAGCAAGCGGATTGTATTCTGCTATGAACCTGAATGGAACAAAATCCAATGCGTCGAACGGAATAGGAGTACAATTAGCAAAGCGCATAAAGATCGAAGCTCTTCCTGCATCACAAAATCCTGCTCTCGCATGGAAAATTTGGCAAGCTGTTTCTGAAATTATGACTCAGAGAATGCTAACTGCTTTAACTTCTGTTTCTGTCGCTGGAATGATTTCATATATATCAACAGCGATTCCAAAAGGAAACACAGTACCTTCATCTGCAGCTGGGACCGCATCAGGTTTTGATTGGGCTGGAACGAATCCATTCTCGACTACATTTACCGGAACTTTGGTTGATTATGTTTTGACAGTAATGGATAGTTCAATTTACTCTTCTGTGACAACTGGTATCGGACCGATTATTCTTCCGGCTGTAAAGTCTGCGGCATCGATTGCATCGCAAGATCCAGCGAAAAATTGGTTATGTTGGCAAGCATTCGTCGACAAGTACACACCTATCTTTATTACGAATTATGTTAATACGTTTTCTTCAGCGGCAATTACCGCGATACAAGCTTCAAAGCCAACATTATCTTTTACTCCAATTTCTGTTCCCGGTGTCTTAGCTACTGTACCAACGCCGAGTGCGCTAGCAATTACTTTTAATGGACCAGCCGGATATATCGGTAAAGTCGTTTAGTCTTCGAAACCACTCGATATCATATTTGATATGAATGGCAACATAATGATTGCATTTAGCATTGAATCGCTAGATGTATGAAGGCTTTCTTTTGGACCTTCGGACGGCTTCATAACGAATTCATTTTTCGCTTTTGATTGTCTGAATGGTTTTGCTCTGCCGAACTCTGCGACTTTCTTAAATAACTTCATGACTTGCTCTTCGTTGTCGTACATGTCGGTAACGATTCCCATTCCGCCATCTAATCTCTTAATCATATCTCTGAATGTCTTGACATCTTTTGCTTCAAGAATTTTCATAAATTCTTGCTTCTGTAATTTTGGTTTTCCCATCCACGCAGATTTGACGGCGTCGGTAATGTCTTTCACTATAGCAAGCATTTCAGGTTTTGAAATCTTGTAGCGATTCTTTAACGACGCTTCTTTGAGATTCTTTTTGATCATTACAATGGCTCTTATGGTAATCTTTAAGTGGCTTAATGGCTATTATGGTAGCCAAATTCTAGGGAACCAACCACTCGCTAGCAATTCTGCTTTCTGAGCTTTCAATCCAGCGAGAACAACTTGATCTTCTATGATCTGAGTTACGTTTGCTTTCGTGAGAGCTGATGTTGCGAATCCAACAGGGTTCGGAGAATTTGTTCCGCTTCCATTTCCGCCTACAACTAAGAATGTATTTCCGTTGAGTGTGTACTGACGTCCAAGAGATCCGTAAAACACAAACGCATCGATGGTTTGTTTTCCTACGAAATCAGCGGCACGTGCCCAAATATCTCCGGATACAACTGCTTGAATAAGTGTCCAGTCTCCCGCTGTGTGGTCAGCATTGAATGCTCCTGATGTATGAGCAGCAGCACATTTCCAAACTGAGTTATTGTAATAAACGTAATCGCCGATGTTATAAGATGTTGCTGTAATCCAATCGGCTACTGCTGCGAATTTTCCGGCAGTTTGCTCTGTTGCAAAGTCAACGGCAGTGAATCCACCAAGACCAATTGGAACGATGTATGGAAGAGCAGTATTCAAAACAACATTTTCGTCAGCATACGCACGACCAATTCTGTAATCATCACCTAGAGTTAACACGCGATAAATACCATTCATCTTTGAATCTGTTTCAACGTTAAGTAAAATTCTGTCGTCAATCAGAGTTGGCGCTGCATCTCCAGGGACAACTATCGGAGCTCCTGTGATTTGATTTAGAGAAGGAGTATAAACTACGCCGCCACCAACAACAGCGCTTGTAGCGACATGTTCAACGTCATCAAGAAGTCGGACATTCGGATTGAGTGTTTCAGCGCTCGCCTTAAGAGCGTCGAATTCAGCTTCTGTTTTGTTGTGATAATCTGAATAGATGACAAATTCAGGATAGTCTTCACGAACTTGAATGTTAACGAATTCACCTTTAGAGAATTTCATTTTCTTTGAACTGGATAAGAACAGACGATTTGGCATAGAGCGCACGTCCATTGATACGTATCCTTTAATATTAGGCGAGAGTACTGTGTTTACGAGGACGCTATCAATTTTGCCTTGATCAAAAAAGACATCCGCCCCATTTTCGATGTCAGTAATCAATTCTGCTATAGTTGCATAAGTTTTCTTCATGTACTATATTTTAGTGTCGATGTCTGACAAGACAGATAAAAATCAGGATCCAATAATTTTATGCGTCAGACTCCCGAAACGAATACATTAGAGATTGAGAGGGGGAGAAAGCTGTTTATTTTATTTCTTAGAAATATTCAAAAGCCTCGGGAAAATCTTTTCATGATCCTTTGCTCATAAACATGTATAATAATGTACATTGGCAAAGAAACTTATCATTCCTGAACTTGATCTTAAGATCATTGAACGCAATGTTGCGGTACCAAAGATACGTTTCAGCGCGAGCAAACTTAAGACGATCAAAGATTGTTATGGAAAATACTTCTATAGAAACATAGCCGAAATCAAAGTTCCTGAAAAGACTTGGCCTGCTACCGTATACGGATTAGTATGTCATGGAATTCTAGAAGAGAGCTTACTCGAGAGACAAGCTGGCCAAAAAGAAAAAGATATATTCAATAAATTCACAGAAAAAGGACTCTTCGAGAAGCGATTCAAAGAGACTGTCGCAACCGAAAAAGAACGCGGCAGAATCTTCGGTAAACCACGTAGTTACAATGAAGATGATTTTATGGTTGCCGGCGAAGAAGGACTTCGTGTTCTTCTTAAATTCGTTCTTGGTTATTTCAAGAATTTTACTAAACTTCTACCAGAAGAGAAATTAGAAAGTGATTGGCAATGGGATACAGAAATCTTTCTTAATGGAATTGCCGACCTTCCGGTCTTTTTTGAAGAAGCCATCTATAGAATCTTTGACTTCAAAACCACACAACATTCAGAAAACTTTTATTACGTAAACTGGAAGGAAGATATTCAGAGTCTTATGTATCTTTATATGAGCTATAAGAAATTTGGAATCTGGCCACAGGGTTTTGACTATCTTGTTTTTAATTGGAAGGAAAATAACATCTTCTTAAATTCAGTCACACATCCAATAGCTCCTAAGAATGATGAAGAATTAGCTCACTTCTTTGATGGTCTGAATAAGATACTAACGTCCGCAAAGATTATGCATAGAAAACCAAAGACAAGTTATTACTTTCCTGAAAAAGAGAAATGTCATTGGTGCGAATTCGCTCCAAAAAATGGCGGACCATGTACAGAGGCAATACGTGAGTAATTTATTCCAGGTTCGTTATGGAAAGATAATAAAGAGACCAGAAGTTTCTGTTCAGAAAACTATGCTTGATAAATTTGGTTGTTGTATTTGCTGCGGAGCAAAATGGAAGGGAGACATCAAGTGCTTTCATTGTAAGACAATCATAGATTTTCAAGGAGCTTTAGATGAGAATGATTGCATGGATGAAGACGTCGATGAATTTTCTGAACCCTTTCCAAATAAAATAAATGGAAAAAAAGTTTCGCCAAAAACTGGTTGGTTCACAAAGAACAAGGATTATCGTCTTAATGCTGAATAGAAAAATCCGAAATATTACTACTGATCCTGATTCTCAAGGTAAATGCAGAAACTGTGGATACGAAGATGAAGGGAAAGAAAAATGTGGTAGATGTCAATGCTCTTATAATCTTCGACCTGGATTTTTTCATGTTCCATATCTTCTAATCACGCTCGCAGCAAAAATTGATTGGCCAACAAAGTGGATATGAAAGTCAGCAAAGAAACTAAAAAAGCCGCCGATCAATTTATTCATAGGATAAAAACTGGAGTCTTGAAACCGAAACCTTATCCCGCTAGACGTATAATATCCATGGCAGAAAAGAAAACAGTTGAAATAGAGAAACATGAAATGGTCCGGTTCGGAGAATTGGAACAAGACATCACTAATCTTAAAGAAGCTTATTTTGATCTTGCAATCCAAATGGAACAAGCTAAAGATAAAGTTCGTCAGCTGACACTGCAGAAAATTCAACACATCGAAAAGATCAAAACGAAGTACAAACTCGTGTCCCAGAATCTAAGACTTGATTATGAGAAAAATTTGATCATCGAAGAAGAATAATTTTTCTGCATCTCTTTCTCTTCTACCAAATATAATATTACAACGAAGCTTCTACAAAGAAGAACAGTTACAATTAAACACAAGGAAGGCTACAACGATGGCAAAAAATTTTTTAGATGGGATCCGCAATGCTCTTAACACGGAACTCGAAAACCGAAAGAGCGATTCAAACAACACAAGCGATTTAGAGTTCGTACCAGAGATTGGTAAAACGTACAAAATACGTATCATACCTGGCGACTACAAATTCGGTAAAGACAAAAATCTCTCACTCTTTTATTGGATGGATTCATTCCATTACATGGAAGGTATTGAGCAAGGTGGAAAAGGACCGTACGTCTATTCGAAACCAGATTATGTCGTAGACGGAAAATCAGTCATGTGTCCTATTGACAAAACTGTCAAAGACATGTATGACTCAAAAGAAAAGGATCTAATGGCGATCGCGCAAAGAATCAAGCGTAAGCGTCATTACAAATTCAACGTCATTCTCTATGAAGTTGACGGGGATCCAGTAACTCCACAGTACAAAATTCTCAAAGACACAAGCGCTCAAGGTAAACTTGCAAAATTGATTTGTGATAAGCTTCAAATTCCATTTGTTGCTGATGCGATTCAAACAAAACCATGGATCGATAAGTTCGAAGAAACAAAAGGCAAGAAAGCATATGACCTACTTTCACAAGAAGGTGGACACGACTTTGTTATCAAGAGAATCAAAGGACGTAAGATAGAAATTCCTGGACAAAAGGAACCAATCTATGAAGTTGATTATTCACCTTCATTCCCATACGAAGAACCTCGTGATCTTACTGATGAAGATCTTAAGATCGCAGAAGAAGCTCGTGACCTCACGACTTTGACAACTTACATTGAAGATTTCGATGCAGTTGCTGCGATACTCGAAGAGTACACATCAAAACTCGGCAGCAAAAAAGAAATTGCTCCACAAGTGTCGGCTAACAAGCCAGCGATGAAAACTCCAAGCGTACCACCAAAACAACCGACTAAAGCGGATGACGATGGTGTTGCTTCTGAAGACGACATCATTGCACAACTCCGCGCATCAAGTGACGGAGCAAAGGAAGACGAAGGTTAATCCCTTCGTCTCTCTTTAAGGAATCAAGATGGCAAAGAAAAAGAAAATCGAAGATGACGTAGGCGATGATAATGTGTCAGACGCTGCCGACGCAATTAAAGACATCAACCGATTTTTGAAAGACGACGATCTTCAGGCACAAGCATTTGAAGATGTTGAAGACTTTCATTATTGGTTAGACAGCGGAAGCTACGCGCTCAATTTTATCAACTCAGGAAAATACGACAGATGTTTCCCTGGTGGAAAGACAATTGACTTAAGCGGAGATTCAGGATGCGGAAAATCATTGATGTTAGCAACTATTCTTGCGGACAACATTCGTAAGGGTGGAATCTCGTATATCATTGATACAGAAAACGCATGGAACAAAAGCTTTGCGATGGCAATCATTGGTGATGAAAAAATTGTCAATGCACTTCAGATTAATAAATCACTCGATACAATCGAACGTTTGGAAATTTTCCTAGAACGTTTGACGAATGTCTATGTCAGTAAAGGACTTACGATGCCAATCGTAGTTGGTATTGACTCAATCTCTAACTTAAGTACCACACACGAAATGGCACTTATAGCTACAGAACAAAACGACAAAAAGGATATGTTCAAAGCCGGTTTGATCAAGCGTATGTTCAGAACAATTACTCGCAAACAACGTGTTGCGAATTTGACTCTGGTAACTACGAATCACTTGATCGCTAACATCGGCGTAAAATATGGTCCTCAGAAAGTTACGGGTGGTGGAACTGGTGTTCCTTACATGTCAGACGTTCGTATAGAATTTCTGAAACCAGAAAAGATCGAGAACGAAAAAGTTGCTAATCATCCGATTGGTGTACGTGTTCGTCCAAAGGTTACAAAGAACCGAATCGTAGGTGACGGCCGACGTTGCGAAATTGATATTATGTTTCGCGGTGGTCCGGATAAATACGCTGGCTTGATGGAACTTCTCGGTGAATATGGAACTGTTGATCTTTACAACAAGAACAACAAGTTCGGTAAGGATTCTGAGATCAATGCAGATACACGAGTATTATTTCAAGTTGAGAAAGCTGTCTACGATAAGTGGCCACAATTTCATGCGAAGAAGTATTATTCAGGCGATGATCTAGCGAAGCTTAAGAAGAAAGGTGAAACACCTGAAATCATTCCTTTGACTCTTGAATTCAAAGCAAAGAAACTTAAAGAATTCCTCAAAGAATTCGGTGAAATAAATGCTCTTGAAATCTGGCAGAAGAAGTACGGTGAGATTCTTAAGATCGCTGAACAACCAGAAGATCTGATCGCTGATTCAACGGGTGAAGACGAAGATATTGAGTTTGCCGAAAACATTCTCAAGCAAGTCGAAGAACCTGCTAAAGTCGATTAAAAAGGAGGAGCGAAAGCTCCTCCATTTATATAATAACAATGGAAACAATCCTAAAAGAAATTGCTGACGCAATAATTGATCTCCCAAAACAAGACACTAGAGTTTGGTATTTTTCATTTGATGAAAAAGATGGAAGAGTCGAAACTCTTTTAGCGAACTATGTAGGTGCACGATTCAAATTTGAAGTGATCGGCGACATGTTTAATCGTAAAAAACCACCAATCGAAGAATACTTTGTACGTAACGATCATCATAGCGAAATATTTACAGTTAAGAAAATTTACAAAACCAGAGAAGAAGCTCTCCAAGATATTGGCGGCTATATTCTTGGAACATTTACTCCGTTAGTTGTTGTCGACAACAGAGCAAAAACAGATTCAGATCCTGGTGCAGCATAATGATTAAATTGTATGTCTCAACAACTCACTCAAAAATTGATTATCGTCATGCTACTGATGAAGAGATAAAACAATCTGAAGAATTACTAGTAGAGAAATTCTCTGCGAAAGACGATTCACTAAAACGCGACCCACTCGTTATGAAGGGTTATAAGTCCGACATCATATGTTTCTACAATCAGAAACTCAATATCATTCCAAGCGGTCTCATTCCATACATTCAGATCTATTATCAGAAAGCTGGATTAGAGTTTGAAACAATCGACACAAGAAAATATCCAGTCACTGATAAAGACTTCTTAGCAAAAGATCAAGTAGTTCTTGGTACAAAGACGAGCCGACCATATCAAGTAGAAGCTGTAAGAGCTATCACGAAATTTCGTGGTGGTATTATCAAGTCAGCAACTGGAACTGGTAAGTCAATGATCATTGCAATGATCCTTAAGGCTTACCACAAATCAAATATCCTCGTCATGTTCGATCAAAAAGACTTGATCGATCAGACGCGTACAAACCTTATTCATGATTATGGATTCTCTGAAGACGAGATAGGAGTCATTCAAGGTCCTAACTTTCAAGATGACAGACGCATTACTTTACTATCGATCGCTTCATATGAGAAGGCACAACATATCTTTCCGAAGATACGTGTTGTCATGACGGATGAAACGCATACAACTGGACGAGCACCAACAGCAGAGAAAATCATATTCTCTTGTCAGAATGCTCCAATTAAAATTGGCTTGACCGCCACAACCGAAATAGATAATCCTGCGGAACGAATGAGACTCTTTGCAAATATTGGTCCGATCGTATTCGACGCAGGAATAGCAGACAAAATTGAAGAGGGCTTCTTAGCGAAGATAACAATTAACCTATATGAATTCAATACCAATTCCCATATTCCGATTATTGGTTCATGGGGAGACAAGTACGATAGACGCTTCGTCTCAGATCCGATTTGGAAAGAACTTCTGGAAGCTAATGGCTTCCGCATTTGCAAAGTCAAAAGAAAAACAGTGGCCGCGAGATACATCGATAACGTATTCACAAGTGACGATGCAATACGGCAACACTATACCATCGACGAAGATATTGCATACAGAGAGATAGACGAACAACTCGTAACTCCTCTCGCTGAATCACTTGGATTTTCTGTCGATAGAGAGAAAGGAAAAACATTGTATCGTAAGTTTGTTGCCTTCGGAGACGAGAGCACTCATTATGTTTTTAACGATGAAAGAAATGATTTCATAGCTGAGTTAGCAAAAGCTTTGCAGCGCTGTCTTATCCTTTATGGAAGACGAGAGCATGGGCAAGAACTACTCAAGAGAATACCAAATGCATTGGTAGTAGATGGATTGTCTGATCAAGATACAAGAAACTCTGCAAAAAAATTGTTGGCGGCTAATAAAGATCAGATCGTACTTGCGTCGGGAATCTTCAATAAGGGCGTGGATATTCCGGCTCTAGAGAATTACATCAATGCGAGTGGTGGCAGAAGTACAGTTCAGGTAATTCAGAAGCTTGGTCGTACGACTCGATTAGATGCGGCGACAGGAAAGACTGAAGCATTCGTACATGATTTGTATGATACGTTCAGTCCTATTAGTTTGAGTCAGAGTAAGAAACGTCAGAAGATTTATGAGTACTTGAAACTACCAATTAAGTTTCATGAGATTCCGTAGTTATTTTTTAACTACGAGTTTGCCAGCATCATTAACTTGAAATTCAATATCCTGTTTTGTAACAGCGAGCTTATCAAGCGTATTAAGAACACTTGTATCAATCTTTAGGCCTTCTTTTCTAGCTACATCATCAATATTCTTTTTAATAATAGCCATATGACCTTTCGCCTTAAGAAGTTCTGTAATCGCTTCCTTTGATTTGATCATCACAGATGTGATGAGAGTTCCTGCTGCATCAAGTACTTTTACAAGCACTCCGCCAGATGTTTGTGGATCTAGATCTACGAGTCCTTTTGTTTCAAGTTCAGAGATAGCTACTTGTGCACTTTCGAGATAGTTGACGAATTGTTCTTTCATATCTATTATATTTGTTAGTTCGTTGAAACTAGATCATCCCATTCGACAGAATCGAGAGTCGGAACAGTTATTATTTGAGAAAAATCGATATCACGACCAGTAAATGAAATTCGATAATCGGCGCCGGAAATAGCGGATGCAAATACCGAAAGACTCCATGATCCAGAATCATTAGTGCGTGTTTTTATCGTCTTGCTTGTGATAAGCGTGTTCGATGTTGTAACTATCCCAGTCTTAACTGGTTCGATTTTTACTATTACTCCGGCGGCCGGAGATCCATCAGAATTTTTTATGAATCCATAAATAGAGCATTTTCCAGCAACAACAGGAACTTCGGATGAGAATTCTTGAACGAAGAATGAGTTGATATATGTAACTACACCAAGTCCACTTTCAGGGATAAGCGATACAACATCATAATATGTGCCAACGTTTGATATCGGAGAGACTGCATATTGATACAATCCAGTTGCTGGGTTAGCAACAGAGGCACCAGGAATAGTCTGGATGGATCCAGTTCCAGCTACAGCATTGTCGTGTGATGTATAAATCTTCACATCAACAATCTGATGTGCATTCCATGGAATGTTATTCTTTTTGAAATTGAATGAAAGAGTATTAATCTCGTTTTTAAGAGCGTTGTAACGCGTGCCTATATTTGCCATTATGTGCCAGTCCCCGTGAATCTATCTAAAAGAGAATTAAGCGTAGTTCTGATTTCAAATGTGGCTGATTTTATTGCTTTGTCTTTGAAGTTCAGAGACGGAACAGTAACTGACCACAGATATTCTCCTTCATCTAGTGGAGAAAAGTCATATTTGTAAATTCCACGTTCGTTGATTCCAGGAAGCTCTGTCATCAAAAACGGACCGATTGTTATTCCGTCTGGTTTTACAATTCTTAAGTATACATCCGAAAGACCGGTTTGTCTTTCGGGTGCGCTGTAATAAATAGGATAGTTTTCATTAACAAAATACGATGCCATTCATTAACCGATATAACCGCCAGAATTTCCACCAGCAGTTATAGCTTCATAGTTTCTTTCTAGTCTTCCGAAAATAGTTGGATCTGCAGCGAGGTCGGATGTAGTACCAATCAAATCTGTTTTCGCTTTGATTAGACCAACGTTTGTGTTTACTGTGCCAAGAGTTGTAGTGATAGCATCAATAAGAGTTTTAAGAGCTGACAGACCAAAAGTTCCGTTGTTTAACAGACCTTCTACTGTATCGACATATCCTTCGATTGTATCAAATCGAGTTTCAACGTCGCCGCCGTTATTGAATCTCGCCGAGAATGTATCAATAAGAGTTTTAAGAGCTGATAGACCAAATGTTCCGCTTGAAACTGCGGCTTGAGTTGCCGCAGTGTCTGCTGCGACTTGTGCAAAATCCGGAAGATCATCGACAACTGTTGTTGAACGGTCTAGATTTCTTGTCACAGAAGATACCGCGTAGTTGAAATCAAAATTCAAACCTTCTAGTGCATGTGATGTTGAAACTTGATAAACAAAAGAGTATCTTCCAGTAGATTCTTTTTTAAGATAACGTTGTCCTGATACGTATGCGGCTTGTGCTGGTCCAACGATACTTGCAGTG
>Ga0116178_10002512_pt1 | contig 14395 bp, 9 predicted proteins | sample AD_STIC12_MetaG_FD_89880 | JGI IMG/M metagenome (GOLD analysis project Ga0116178, IMG submission 89880) | Active sludge microbial communities of municipal wastewater-treating anaerobic digesters from USA - AD_STIC12_MetaG | ecosystem: Engineered > Bioreactor > Anaerobic > Digestate | place: USA... | reverse complement strand
GGCGTGGCGCTGACGAAGACCGCCTGCGGAATAAGCGCTTCAAACTCCTCAAAGAACAGCGGGCGGTTATCCAGCGCGGAGGGGAGCCGGAAGCCGTAGTCCACAAGCATCTGTTTGCGGGAACGGTCGCCGGCGTACATCCCGCGGAACTGGGGGATCGTCACGTGCGACTCATCCACGATCATCAGAAAGTCTTCGGGGAAGTAATCCAGCAGTACGGCGGGGCGCTCACCCGGTTGCCGTCCGGAGAGATGGCGCGAGTAGTTCTCGATGCCGGTGCAGTAGCCCACCTCCCGGAGCATCTCGATGTCGAACAGGGTGCGGCTTTCCAGCCGCTGGGCCTCAACGAGTTTGTTCTCCCTGCGGAGTTCCTCGAGCCGCTGCGTGAGTTCCACCATGATGCTCTGGCAGGCCGCTTCAATCTGAGGGACGGTGGTGACGAAATGCTTCGCGGGGTAAATCGCCACTCGATCCCGTTTTTCCAGAACGTGGCCGGTGAGCGGGTCGGTGATCGAGAGCGATTCCACCTCGTCGTCGAACAACTCGACACGGATCACGTAGTCCTCATCCGCGGGCCGAACCTCCACAATGTCTCCCCTGGCGCGGAACGTGCCACGCTCGGGCGCGAAGTCGTTGCGGCTGTAATGAATGTCCACCAGCCGGCGCAGCATCGCATCGCGGTTGACCCGTTTTCCGCGTTCCAGCACCACAAGCTGGCGGCGAAATTCCTCCGGCGACCCCAACCCGTATATGCACGACACCGACGCGACGACCACCACGTCTCTGCGCTCGAACAGCGCGCTGGTGGCCTTCAGACGCAGGCGGTCTATCTCTTCGTTGATGGACGCATCTTTTTCGATATAGGTGTCGCTCTGCGGGATATAGGCTTCCGGCTGGTAGTAATCGTAGTAGCTGATGAAATACTCCACCGCGTTGTGCGGGAAGAACGACCGGAATTCCCCGTAGAGCTGAGCCGCAAGGGTTTTGTTGTGCGAAACCACCAGCGTGGGCTTCTGGACATTCGCGATCACCGACGCCATGGTATAGGTTTTGCCAGACCCTGTTACACCGAGAAGCGTCTGGAAGCGGTCGCCACGCAGGATGCCCTCGGTCAGTTCGGCGATGGCGCGGGGCTGGTCGCCCTGGGGGATGTAATCGCTTTCGAGTTGAAATTCCGGCATGGGAAAGCTCATTCACCAGCGTGGGAGTCGCAACGCAGACAACGTCTTCCTAGAGTATACGAACGGGGGTGCTTCGTGGTGCCCGCGAAAACGGGGTGGTTCGCACCCGAACGAAATTGCGCGTATCATTTTTCGTACGACAATCCCATCGCGCGAACGCATCACCCCGGAGAGCACAGGAAAGGATGTGCACGATGAAACAACTGCGCAGAATTGCGAGACCGCTGATCGTCGTGGGAACACTCCTCTTGCTGGACGCCGTTCCGGCACCGGCAGAGGATGTTACGGCAAGCGCCACCACGACTAACCAGTCCATCTCCCTCGGGTCTACCACCATTGACGGCGAGCAATGGCAACGCCTTGCATTCCGGAGGGAGATGCCGTTCGGCAAGCTGGCTATCGCAGCGGATATTGAATTTTTCGTCAACAGCGAAGGCGGTCTCAGCAGCCGCGGATGGCAGTTTGGGAACTTCAATCAGGTCCTGAGCACATTGTATCGAAAAATATACTACATCCGTTACGGCCAGCCGCGGGACCCGGTTTATGTCCGCGTAGGGGGCCTCGACGACGTGACGCTGGGCTATGGCTTCCTGATGTCCCATTACCGGAACACGCTGGATTACCCCGGTGTGAAGAACCTCGGCATCCACTTCGAACTGAATCCGGCGGGTGGCATCGCGGTACAGGGCGTGTTGAACAACCTGCTTGACATCACCAACGGCGGGCCGGTCGTCGGTGGCCGGGTGGCAAAGGGGCTGGGGCCTTTTGAAATCGGCGCGTCGCTGGTGTACGACGTGGACCAGTACGGCGGCCTGCCAGACAACAACAACGACGGACTTCCAGACGCTCTTGAGCCGCGCATCGGCCCTGATGGCGTGAATTACAGCCAGATACGTAACCCCGCCGACCAGAATGCGCTCAACGCAATCCTGGTTGCAAACGGGCAGCCATCCATCGACTGGGCGAAATACGCGCGGCGGGACAGCCTCTACCGCGAAGGCAACCGCGAGACGGACAGCTACGGTATGGTGGGCGCCGACGTTGCGATGAAGCTGATTGACAAACCGAGCCTCGCGCTGATCACCTACGGGCAGATGGGTATCAGCCTCGACGACAACGACATGAACGGACGCGCCACGGGCTGGGGCTTCGGCGCACCGGGTCTTATGGCGGTGGTCGGGCCGGTACGGGCGCGCATAGAATACCGTCACCTACGCGACGAGTTCCAGCCGGAGTACTTTAATTCCCGGTACGACCACAACCGTGCCACAGTAAGCGCTGACTCCGGAGTGATCACCCTGAAGGACGAGTCGCTGAATGCCCTTGCCGGGCAGACGTTGAACGGCGTGTTCGGCGACGCCGCGGTTCGCGTGCCGCTTCTCGGTGAAGCGAGCGCCCAGTACCAGTACCTCCACGGACCAACGAATCAGCAGCGATTGTCCGCGCTGGCGGGGGTGGATCAGGGACTTCTGCAGATGGTGCCGAAACTCAGCAGGATTGAGGCATTCTATACCAAGGACAACATCGGGCTGTACGGGGACGGGTTCTTCCAGAAGACCGTGGACATGTCCTACGGTTACCGCGTTGGTTTCACACTTGCCCCGGGCGTCGAGATGATCTGGTCCACCCGCTGGTTGTTCCGGCCGGTTGGTTCAGACCCGCTGGTGGTAGAGCCGCAGCGGCAAATCACCTTCGCCACGGTGTTCAACTTCTGAAGCAGTTCGGGAAAACAAGACTCGCGGGAGGCGCCGGCGCGGGGGCCTCCCGTTTTCTTTTACAAAACGTGTACCCGAGAGATTTTGCGGCGCGCCTTCACCGGCGCTGTTCCACCACCTCCGCGCTTCTGAGCGTGTCCACGGGAACCCGCGGCACCATGCGGCCTTCACCGAACCCGAGCACCCAGAAGGCGTCCGGCGACACATTGTGCAAGTCCCGCGCGTTCGCAAGCCCTTCCAGCGGCTCGTTCTGACCGTCGTCCCCCAGCCGGAACGTGCCGAAATGCACGCCCATACTGGTCCCCGCTCCCAGACGCTGGTGCGCACGCACGGCCTCCTCGGGGGAGATATGCACGGCTGCCATGAACCACTGCGGCCGGAAAGCCCCGATGGGCAGGATGGCCAGCCGGATCGGGCCAAAACGGTCACGCACCTGCTCGAATTGAGGCCCCCAGCCGGTGTCGCCCGCGAAGTAGACGACCCCCGCGTCGCCGTCAAGGACGTACCCGCCCCACAGCGTCTCATTGCGGTCGCCCAGTCCGCGCGCGGAAAAGTGCTGCGCCGGAACGAACGTCAGACGCAGGGAAGGCGACAGGAGCGTGTCCTGCCACCAGTCCATCTCATGGGAACCGGGTATCCCGTTTTTCTCCATCAGCGCTCTGTTGCCCAGGGCAACGAAGACACGCGGCGAATCGCGCTCGGAAAGCCGCTGGAGCGTCGGAATGTCGGTGTGGTCGTAGTGGTTGTGGCTGAGAATTACAACGTCTATCGGCGGCAGATCCTCAAACCGGATGCCCGGCGGCCGCACGCGCTTCGGCCCCAACCACGTGGTAGGTCCGGCGCGGTCCGACCAGATGGGGTCTGTCAGGATGTTCAGGCTGTCCATCTGGATCAAAACAGTAGAGTGGTTGACGAACGTGACGCGGAGGTCGCCGCCGCCAATCCGCTCCGGCGGCGGGGGACCCGGTGACACGTGGTTTGAATCGTTCCACGCGCCGGGCTCACGGTTGAAGCGCCAGCGCACGAAATCGCTGAACCCGTGGTTCGGCGCCGGCACCTGATTGGAGAACTTCTCACCGTCGAAATGGGTTGACATGGGGCCTCGGTACGACGGGGCGCAGAACGCGCACCCCGCGAGAAGGAACGCGAAGAAGAATGGCATGGGGAGAAAGCGGATCATGCGACACCATCTGTCTGGACGCCGACAAAAAAAGCCCGTGTCGTAGAAACGCTCAAACCGTGCAGATTGGTTCCCTCATTGCGGGGGATTCATGGCTCGCTGTTGATCCGGTAGAGCGAGACAGTTTCCAGCTTCCCGATGCGCTGGGTGAACAGATGGGTCCCCTGTTCGCGAACCGCCTCCACTACCGGGCCGACCGCGCTCAGGTCGCCTTCCACCACAAGCACATGGTACAACCCCGGCGTGTTCATGATGATATCCCACACCGTCTGCGGCGGCCTCAGGTGTTCCCAGTCCTTGATGACGAACACCACTTCGTCCGTATGGAAATGCCCGGTGAACACGTAGTATTTCGGTTCGCCGCCAAGAACGTAGAGCGGCTCGCCGGGAAGCAGATGGCTTGCGATCCGGTCGCTCACCGCCATCTGTTGGGCCAGTTCCCCGCGCAATAGCGGCGGAATGACGTACGTGGCATAATGGCGCACCGTCCCGAGGGACAGAATCGCCAGTGCGGCGATCACCCACCGGCGCGGGAAGCGGACGAGACAGCCCCTCGCCACGAGAACCGCGAGGAGGCAGGCCACGGGCAGGAACGCGGTAATGTAGTGCTCGTACGGCCGCTTCAGAATCGGGATGAGGGAAAACAGGACGATCAACGAGAGGAGTGCCTCGACCCGGTATTCACTCCTCCGCAGATAGCGCCAGAGAACAACCGGCACCCCCGCCGCAAGGGGCACCCAGATGATCAATCCCCGTAATGCGACGCTGCGCGCGGCGTTGAGCACCCAGTCAACGAGGCTGAAACCGGCATACGATGCCGCACCCGACCAGGCGGCATACACGAACTCCGGGAACGCCCCGATGGCGAGATAGTAAAGAGCCCACGCGGCGAGTGGTACTGCGAAGGCCGCACAGAGGGCCACTGCTCGAACGATGAGCGCCCCCTCATCAATGCCGTTCCGCCGGTTCTCCAGCCAGAGCCAGATCAACGCCGCCGGGAGCAGGAACGCGCCAACCTGTTTCGCGGACGCCGCGACGCCGATGACGAGGCCGGCGCTCACCCACGTGCCAACAGGGTGTAGCGGCGGACGGCGAAGAAGAAGCGCCGCCAGTCCGACGCTGCACACCATTACCGGCACTTCCGTCAGCGCATGGGAGGAATAGAACGCCGGAACAAGCAAAAGGTAGAGGGCGACCGCCGCGAGGCTCCACTGCACCGACATTTCGACGCTGCGTACGGCCCGAACCATGAGCCACGCGCTCCCGGCCACGCAGCCAAGCATCGCAAGCCGGGCCGCCAGCACGCCTGCACCGGTCAGAGAGAACAGCCCCCCCACGAGGGAGAAGAAGAGCGGCGTTTTCCACTCGAAGTAATCCCGCGCGTACACCGCTCCGTGGGCAACGCGATCCGCAATGAAGAGGTAGCCGCCTTCATCCCGGAGAACCGGCAGGAAGAGGGACGCCACCACCGCGACGCACCCGAGCGACACCATCAATCCGGTCACCCACGCCCACGCGCGAGGAGCCCGTTCCACGCCCATGCGATTACCTCCTCCGCACACAAAAAACCGCCTGTGCAAACGTACACACACAGGCGGGGTAGGAAAAACCGTTCTGATTGCAGCGCGGGTTACGGTTACCTGCTCAACACCATCCGTATGACCAGCGTCGTGCTCTCGGTCTGCAGGCGGGCGAAGTAGATGCCGCTGGCGAGGGGGATTCCGTTTGCATCGCGGCCGTCCCAGGCAACCTCATGGCTGCCCGCGGTTCGAACGCCGCTCACGAGCACGCGCATCTCCTGCCCCAGCATGTTGTAGACCGCAAGGTTTACCCGCTCGGTAGCGCCGAGGGTGTACCGCACGGTAGTGGACGGATTGAACGGGTTCGGTGTGTTTCTCAGCGCATACTGGAGCGCTGTAGTGCCCTTGTCCACTTCTGTCGGCGTCTGCGCGGCACGCTCAGCTTCCGCACCGGCGGCAATGAGGTCCTTCACCACAGGGTCGGCGTTCCAGTCATCGGCAAGCTCTGTACGGGCCATGCGCAGGGCGTTCGCGGCGAGGGTCAACGCATTATTCGCCAGCGCGGCCGCCTCCTCACGGTTGCCGTCCGCCAGCGCGGCCGACACCTGATCGAGGAGAACCACCACCTGTTCGAGAACCACGCGCACGGAGTCACTTCTGGCAGAATCGTTGAGGGAGACCGCCTGCGCCACCCATTGCCGGGCGAGGGCCACCAGACTATCCAGCGGCAACGTGGTTACCGGCGGGACCACCGGATCGACGATGGGCGTGCGAAGCAGCGTATCAAGCGCGTATCGCACCTTCACGAGTATCTGTTCCGCTTTTGGGTACAGGCGGGCATTGAGCGCCACCTGAGCCGAATCCACAAGAGCCGACGCCCGCATAACGATAGCCCGTTCGCGAACCGCAGTGGCGGGCAATGACGACAGCAGACGCGCGATGCGGGTCCTGAGCGCGGCGATTTCCCCCGCTATTCGGTCCGGTGCCGTGGCAATGAAGAGCGCACGGTCAAGGGCCATGTTCGAAGCCGCGATCAACGTTTCAGCCCGTCGGTACGCTCCCTCGTCCAGAGCCTTTCCCGCGCTGTCTGCGGAGGTTTTCGCCCGCTCGAAGAGCGCCAGGGCCAGGGTGTCGCCGCTGGCCGCCACAATCGGTCCGACGCGTTCAGTGCGCTGCGTCAGTTCCCCAAGCATGCGCCGGAGTTTCGCCTCGAGCGCGATCATCTCATGCGCCAGCCGCAGGTGTTCCCGCGATCGTTGTAACACCGCGTCCGCCCGGAACACCCGCCCCTCGTCGAGAAGCAGGCGCACGGAATCCAGCATGGCCGGAACCGGCGCAAGCGCGTCCGACGCTCGGGCGTTCGGATGCGATGAAAGGAACAGCGCCAGCGAATCAGCGCGTTGCTGAACCGGATCCACTCCGGCTTCGACGCGTGCCCGGACGGCAATCGCCTCGCGGATGCGTCCCGCCAGAATGCCCGCCCGTGTGGTCAAATCGAACGCCCGCTGTTTCGCCCCTTCGGCAAGGTATTCCCGCGCGCTGTCGATCACCGCGTATGCCCGCGGAATCATCTCGGAAGCAGGCAAATTGGGCTCCGACTGGACGACCACCGCGGCGCTGTCAACAAACGCCTGGATATGGCCCAGCCGCCCGGCGATCGCCGCGGAATCCGGCAGGACGAAGGGCGGCATGATGATGGCGACGCTATCCAGCGGTGGATACGGAAGCACCGGGTCCGGAGGCACGATGACTACCGAACTGTCGGGCGGAATCGGCGGCAGGAACGGTTGTAGTTGGCCCAGGAGTCGTTCGAGCGTGCTGATGATTCCCCACAGCATCGCGCGCGTGGGCTCGTCGTTCGACAGAGTCCCACTCGCGATGACGTTCCGCAAAAGCGCTTCTGAACGTTCGATGATCGCCAGCGCAGTGGTATCGCCCTGCTGCGTTGCAACACCACGCAGGAACACGACGAGCCGCTCCGCCTTCTGTACCAGTTCCCGGATGTCCACAGGAACCGGTTCGATGGGTGGAAGCGGCGGCCCAGGATACGGGGGAAGAATCACGACGCTGTCGCCGGGAATCGGCACGGGCGGAGGGGACGGGGCAAGCGAACTCCAAAGGGCGCGCACCTTCGCGGCAAGCTCGGAAAGCCGAACCTGCGCGCCGAGGATATCTCCGGACGCGAACATGGCCAGTGCCGCAACCAGTTCCGACGAAAGAAGGTCAACCTGCCGGAGAAGCACGCTGTCGCCCCGGGCGCTGGCGGTATCCCGCGACGCGAGAAGCCGCGCCTGGAGGCCCGCAACAATATCGGGGAACGCAGGTACAGCAACGGAGGAGTCCGGCGGCGGAACCTGAGCCCGTACCGGGATTGCGGAAGCCGCAATGAGACCCGCGAGGAAAAGCCCGAGGATTAGTGGACGCATGGGAAGCCTCCGCCTGCAGGGCACGCCGGCACGCTTACCCGCGTACGCGTGCGCACCACGCGTGCTGCTCTACGTTGACAATGTACTCCTTTCCCTGTGGAAAAGCAATTCGCGTTCCTTCGCGCCCGCGTGCCGTCAGAAACCGGCGCGTGAGAGGCTATTCCCGCGGGGTGTACGGTACCGTACACCCGGTGGTCCGCTCCGTACCGACGGGAACACCTGGCCCGCAGTTTTTACGGCGATTTAACGTTGACGAAACTGACCTGCAACGTGCGATGCCGATCATTAAAGAGGGCGTGTAGCGTGAAAACCCCGGACAGACAGCGGAGAAAAGGATGAAAAACAGGGTGAGGTCCGTGTGCTCGGTTCTTGCCGGCGCGGTATTGGGTGCCACCGCATCGGCGGCGAGCGCTTCCCCGTTACGTATCACTGCAGACGTGAGCGGCGCAAGCCACTATTTCTGGCGCGGGTACGATCTCCTGGGAGGTGCAAAGCTCCCCGTGCAGCCGGCTCTTACCGCAACGGCGGAGAACGGGCTATCTGCCGGCATCTGGGGCAGTGCCGCACTCCTCGACCGCGGTACTACAGATGGGGCGGATGAACTGGATCTCACGGCGAGTTATTCGCGGCCTGTGGTTCCCGGCATCGAGGCGTCGGCCGGTGGGACATATTACTATCTGCCAAACAATTCCATTGCCTCAACCGCGGAGTTGTTCGCCAGCGCAGCGTTCGTGGAGATTCCCTTCGAACCAACCCTGACCGCGTACTACGACACGAAGTGGCTGGACGATTCCAACGCAGAGGCGGACGGGTGGTATTTTCTGGCCGCGGCCTCCCACTCCGTGTCGGTGGGCGGATTCCCCGTCGAACTCAGCGCAGGACTAGGGTTTGCGTCCAACAGCACGTTCACCGGTCCGCAGGACCTTACCCTGCGTGCCGCGACTACCATCCCCGTGGGCCGTGCAACGCTCACGCCGTTCCTGTCACCGATTCTGGTTTTCGAAGACGCGGTGAACAGCGATACTTTCGGATTTTGCGGTGGAGTAAGTGTGAACTACGCCTTTTGAGGGCACTTCGCGCGCCGTTCTTGATCCGGCTTTGACACGCCGGCGGGGAATGTATCAGAGCGACGGGTACGAACGATGCTGTACACCGGTGGTGATCAAAGGGCCCGCTCCGTCGGGCCCTTTGACACGGGTGCAACGATGGTGCACCCATGCCGTGATTTCGGCATTTCAAAGGGTTTGCCACGTCGAGAACGTGGAGACGCCGTATGTGAGTACCCTACGAAGAGATTCGTTGCTCCGTCCGGAATGACCGCTCAACCGCGGAATGCCCCGGTCGGGAGCCATTCTGAACGGCGGGCGCGGTTTCGCACCGGATCGGTCCGGTTGTTCTGGACATCGCGCGGCGCACGGGCGTGCGCTCGCTGAATGACCGTTTTCATGGAAGAGATCACCTGTTCGGGGGCTCACCCCGAATCAGTGGAGGGCACATGGAATACTACGAAGAACCTAATGCCCGCGTGGCGCTTGGTTTGCGCCGTCCTGAACCGGGCGACTGGTATCACGGGTACCCCGAATATCACGTGGAACGCGACGACGACAAGTGCATCCGCTGCCTTGTCTGCGTGCGTCAGTGTCCTTACGACTGCACGTTTTACGATCCGTATCGCCACGGTGTCTACAACGTTCATGAGAACTGCGTAAACTGCCGCCGGTGCGAATTCATGTGCCCGACAAGCGCCATCCGGATGACGAAATGGGGCGCCGGCTTTCGTGATAACGACAACTGGAAGCAGAAGACAATCCGCACTGTGTACAAACAGGCGGATTCCGGCGCGGTAAGCCTGACAGGGCTCGGGAACGACCGTGAGTATGTCTCCTATTTCGACCGTATGGTGATTGACGCGTCGCAGGTTACAAACCCCAGCATTGATCCGCTGCGCGAACCGATGGAGTTGCGCGCGTACATCGGGAAGAAGCCGGAGCGACACACCAATCCGCCGGAAGTGTACCCGAACCTGAAGGCGGAATTGCCGGTTATTTTCGCCCCGATGTCGTTCGGAGCCATTTCGTTCAACTTCCAGCGCGGTCTTGCCATGGCGGCAAAGGAAGCCGGCACGTATTTCAACACCGGAGAGGGCGGCTTGCACCCCGATCTCCGCCAGTACGGTGACCATGCGATCGTGCAGATCGCCTCCGGCCGGTTCGGGGTGAGTCTCGATTATCTCAGCAACGCCGCGGCCTGCGAGATCAAGATCGGGCAGGGAGCCAAACCGGGCATAGGAGGGCATCTGCCGGGGGAAAAAGTGACGTGGGACGTCTCGCGCACGCGCATGATCCCGGAAGGCAGTGACGCCCTGAGCCCCGCGCCGCAACACGACATCTACTCGATTGAAGACCTGCGCCTTCTCATCTACGGCCTCAAAGAGGCCACGGAGTACACGCGGCCGGTGAGCGTCAAGATCGCGGCAGTTCACAACGTCGCCGCCATCGCAAGCGGTATCGTCCGCGCCGGCGCTGACATCGTGGTGGTTGACGGTTTTCGCGGTGGAACGGGAGCGGCTCCTGCCGTGATACGGGACCACGTCGGCATCCCCGTTGAGGTGGCGCTGGCGCAGGTTGACCAGCGGCTTCGCGAGGAAGGCATTCGGCACCAGGCTTCGCTGATCGCGGCGGGAGGCATTCGGAGCTCCGCGGACGTGATCAAAGGCCTCGCGCTGGGTGCGGATGCGTTTTACATCGGCACCGCGGCGATGGTGGCGGTGGGGTGCACGGCATGCCAGCAATGCCACCGCGGGCGCTGCTCGTGGGGCATTACCACCAACCGTCCGGACCTGGCTCCCCGACTGCAGCCGGAGGTAGCGGCGGAGCGATTGACGAACCTGCTGCACGGCTGGGCGCACGAGATCAAAGAGATGCTCGGGATGATGGGGTTGAACTCCATTGAAAGCCTCCGTGGAAATCGGCTCAAACTCCGGGGAGTCGGTATGACTCAGGTCGAACTGGACACTCTTGGCATCCAACAGGCAGGGCTCTGACGATGAAGCGCGTGTACCCCAGAGAAGAACGGTGCATCAACTGCCATCTCTGCGAAGTTGCCTGCATCGTCGAGCATTCCGAGACGAAGCTTCCTTCCGCGGCGTACCACGTGGAGGGACTCCGTTTCAATCGCGAGGACAGCCGGACGATCTGCGATCCGGCGGAAGCCCGGGCCGCGGGCGTTCCCAAGCCTCTCAACCGGACTCTGGTGCAGACGGCCGGGTACCTCTCGCTCAGCACGAATTGCCGGCACTGCGAGGAGCCTGATTGCGTGCTCGCGTGCAAGAACGGCTCGCTGTACGTTGCCGAGGATGGGCGCGTGCTGGTGCAGGAGGATAAGTGCGTCGGCTGCTGGATGTGCGTGATGGCGTGCCGGTACGGCGCGATCTCACGGAATCCTGCCTGTTCGAACGTGCCTGCCGTTGCGTTCAACGGCATTAACCATCACTGCGACCTTTGCCCTGAACGGGAGCTCCCCGCCTGTGTCTGGGTGTGCCCGACAAATGCCCTCGTTTTTGAAGACAGAGACGACCAATGAACCACGTGATCATCGGGAACTCGTTTGCAGCTCTGTTCGCTATCGAGGCGATCAGGCGAACTGATCAGGATGCGGAGATCACCGTCATCAGCCGGGAACCGCAACACGTGTACAGCCGGGCGATGATTCACGAAATGCTGGCCGGGATGGTGCGGGAACCGATGGTGTACCTTCGCGACTGGGATTTCTACAAGCGGATGCGCGTGCGGACGATGCTCGGGCGGACCGTAACCAGGATCAATCCGGGGTTGCATACCGTATCCACCGAGGAAGACGAGACGCCCTACGACAGGCTGCTCATCGCCACAGGCGGGAAACCGTTTGTGCCGCCCCTGAATGGCCTGCAGGACGTTGCGTATCACTCATTCATCACACTCGAGGATGCGAAAAAGCTGAAAGCCGCGTGTGAGGGCCGGCGCAACGCGGTCGTTCTGGGTGCCGGACTGATCGGCCTCCAGTGCGCCGAGGCGCTACGGCACATGGGGCTTGACGTGGCTGTGGTCGAAATGGCTGATACTGTATTGCCGATGGCGCTGGACACGGAATCCAGCCAGACCATCGCGAAGGAACTTGCTGACGAAGGTATCGCCGTTCATACCGGCGACACGATTGATCTGATTATCAGCAGTGACGGCCATCCCACGGAGTGCAAGCTGCGCAGCGGGGGAACGATTCCCTGCGATCTGCTCGTAATCGCAGTCGGCGTGCGCCCCAACATCGATCTTGCAAAGGACGCCGGAATCACAACCGACCGCGGCATAGTGGTCAACGAGCACATGGAAACGAGCGCGGAGCACATCTATGCCGCGGGGGATTGCGCGCAGGGACCGGAGATTGTCACCGGCATAACGATGCCGATTCCCGTCATTCCGGTCGCTTCCACGCAAGGGATGATCGCGGGGTACAACATGGCGGGGAAGCGCCGGCGGTACGGGGGCGCGTTGGCCCTGAATGCCATGCAGTTCGGTGGCGTTCAGGTCATCAGCTACGGGTTCGTGAAAGATGAACGCGACGGGGAGGTGCTCAAATACGTCGATCCGCCCCGGAAGATCTACCGAAAGGTGATCATCAAAAACGGGCGCATTACCGGGGCGATTTTCGTCAAGGATGTTGATCGGGCCGGCATTTTTCGCCATCTGATGGAAAAACGCATCGACGTAACGCCATTCAAGGAGCACCTGTTGTCGCCACATTTCGGCGTGGCGCACCTGCCCGCCGAAATTCGCGCGGACATGTTCACGCGCCCGCAATAAGAACCAGTCACCCGCGGATCGAAGGAGAACACGGGGCATGCCATCAATGAGAGGAAACCGCCACTTCGTCCGGCGTCCGCATCAGGAGAAGGACATCTCCGCGTGCGGAATCATCGGCTTCATCAATCGCGATGGAACGAGAGTGTCGGGAGACGCGATCATTCGTTCCATCGCCAACATGCACGATCGTGGCAACGGGCTGGGCGGCGGGTTTGCGGCGTACGGGATTTATCCAGAACACGCCGACGCGTATGCGTTGCACATCATGTATGACGACGAACGCGCGATCGCGGAAACGGAAGCGTTGATCCGGAACACTCTGGAAACCGAGCATGCGGAAACGATACCGGTGCACCCCAACGGCACCGTGACGGAGTACCCTGAGTTCCGCCGGTATTTCTGCCACGCTCCGGACGTGGACGAACGTGATGCGGACGAATACATGGTACGTCTTGTCATGCGGATCAACGCGAAAATCGAGGGCGCGTACGTCGTTTCCAGCGGTCGGAATATGGGGGCGTTCAAGGGGGTGGGGTTCCCGGAGGACCTGGCGGAATTCTTCTGCCTGCAGGAGTACGAAGCGTACCTGTGGACGGCACACAACCGCTTTCCGACAAACACTCCGGGCTGGTGGGGCGGCGCGCACCCGTTCACTCTGCTCGACTGGTCCATCGTGCACAACGGCGAGATATCCAGCTACGGTACCAACCGGCGCTATCTTGAAAGCTTCGGCTATGCCTGCACGCTGATGACCGATACCGAAGTGGTGGCGTACATATTTGATCTCCTTGTCCGCCGGCACGGGCTTTCGTTCGAACAGGCGGCCACGGTGATGGCACCACCGTTCTGGCAGGACATCGACCGGATGCCGCCGGACGAGGCCGCAGAGGCAACCGCGCTCCGCCAGACGTACGCCTCGGCAGCGCTGAATGGCCCGTTCGCGTTTTTGTTTGGGTACAACGGGGGCCTCATCGGCCTGAATGACCGGGTCAAACTGCGGCCGCTGGTGGTGGCGGAGCGGGGAGATACCGTCTACATGGCGAGTGAGGAATCGGCGATTCGCGTGGTAAGTCCTGACCTCGACACGCTCTTTTACCCGGTCGCCGGCCAGCCTGTCATCGCGCGGCTCTATTCGGAGACGGCGGAAAAGACATCTGTTGCGCATGGAGGCACCGTTCATGGCAACTGAACCCACGTTGGCACCGGCCGTGATGGAACCGGTGGTGATCTCCGCGGCAGGCCTTTCCTACCGGCACCTCAACGAGCAGGTGCGGTCGGCCATTCGATCGGGCGCGACAGAAATTACTCTCAATGACGTGATGGGTCACCGGTACATCGGCACCGGCATCCATGCCCCGGGGGTTACTATCCACGTGAACGGCGTTCCGGGGGAAGACCTTGGCGCGTTTCTCGACGGCCCGCACATCATCGTGCACAACAATGCGCAGGATGGCGTCGGCAACACGATGAACGAAGGCCGCATCGAGATACACGGTCAGGCCGGCGACGTGGTGGGGTATGGCATGCGGGGCGGGCCT
>Ga0116178_10002497_pt1 | contig 14448 bp, 8 predicted proteins | sample AD_STIC12_MetaG_FD_89880 | JGI IMG/M metagenome (GOLD analysis project Ga0116178, IMG submission 89880) | Active sludge microbial communities of municipal wastewater-treating anaerobic digesters from USA - AD_STIC12_MetaG | ecosystem: Engineered > Bioreactor > Anaerobic > Digestate | place: USA... | reverse complement strand
TGGCCGTGGTGGCCTTACCCACTCCCTCTGCCCCACCTTTGACTCTGAAACCGTAATGCGCACCGATGATTACGATCAACCAAGCAAATACCGTGCTCTTGCTCAAGGAAATGACAATATCCTTCAGGCTAATAATGTCTATGCTTCTCGTGATAAAGGTGGCAATACTCAGATCAAGCATTTGCAGACCAATCAATACACCTCCAATCTCAGCCACGATGATGGAAAAGACCACCAATAGCGGCATCACCACCGTGATAGCATGAAATTTGGGCACCACTACATAGCGAATCGGATTTAGAGCCATCATCCTCAGGGCATCGATTTCTTCTGAAACCTGCATGGTAGCGATCTCGGAAGCGATTGCAGAACCGCTTCTACCCGCCACGATGACGGCTGTGATCAGCGGCCCCATCTCACGCACCATGGTGATGGCCAAAAGGTCTGGCAAAAAGACGTTGCCTCCGTAAATCTTCAGTTGTGCGGCAGATTGCAGGGAAAGGATAAAGCCAATGATGAAGGAAAGCAGCGCCACCACAGGCAAAGCGTCGTATCCAAGCTGCACACCTGCACTGGTAAAGCTACCCTTCTTCTGACCCTTCCTATCGAACATCCCCACTATAGACCACCAGAAAAGCTCGCTACAGAGCAAAACGGCATCCTTCAGTTCCAGCCAAGCATCTTCCATCTTCTGCCCCAAGCTCTCAAAGATGGAGGCCGTGGCAGGCTTTTCCACCTCTACAGCCTTATCGGCAAAGGTTCGCATGATCTTCAGAATGGGCAAGGGTGCTGCGATCACCGTCAATTGTGGATTCTCCTCTTCCAGATCCTTTTTCAGACACTCCAGAAAGGCCACGCCAGCGCTGTCCAAGCTCTCTATCCCACTCAAATCCAAGTTCTGCACCTCACCCCGGCGCAAGAGATGATGTGCCTCTCTCTGCAACTCCGGAACCGTATTCCGGTCTAAAACGCCTGCGACTATGAGCTTTGAGGATTCGAGCTTGAGATTTGCCATCTTAGTAAAAGAGCGACAGCCTCAGATATGATCCGTAATTGTAGACCAGCCAGTCCCTGCGCACCTTGTCATATTCCACGTTGAGATTGATGTCCATGGAGATATTCCGATAGAGCTTGATGTTGAAGCGCGTCTCGCTCTGCAGTCTCGGTGCTTTATCCAACTTCATCATGGGAAAAAGTACGTCGATACTGGAGTTGATGGTGAGGAATTTCAATACATTAACCGCTGACAAGACCAGCGTGCTTTCAATGCCATAATCATAGGTAGTGTCATCTTCCATATAGATTTCCCAGCGCAAGCTATCGCCCGGAATCTGGCTGGCTAAATTGCTCCCCTGCAAGATGAAAGAGCGTGTGTTTATGTCTTGTTGCCAGCCATATCCACCTCGGATACTGGCCGTTAGTTTTGGGGTTGGCACCCATCTATAGGTGATTCCCACACCTTCTTTCATTCTCAGAGGATAGAGTGCGACCTTGGTGCGCACCTTGCCTTGGTCTGTAGCCAAAAACAAGGTGTCTCCCTGCGCATTTCTCAGGATCACGTTACGCTTTTCGGCAAAGTGTTGCGTTTCATCAAAGAAGTGTGTGCTCACATCCGCACGTCCATAGAAAGAAAAGTTTCTGAATATCTTGTTCTTTCTCAGCGGTGTATAGAGGAGGACGTTTTTGAGAGAATAGGCATCTGGATTCACTTTGAGGTCAGAATTGGTATCTAACTTCAAGCCTATGCTATATATGCTACGTCCCGTGTAGTGAAGTGACTTATGTTTATAGTCAAACAGATTTTCCGTGCGTCCCACAAGCGAGATGTCATAGATCGGATCATCTCTATTAACATCGTTGCTGGCCATCACGTTGAAGTCCAGATAGATGGCACCCTTATGCTTATCCTTGCGACCCAGAGCCAATTCCTTATTACCCAAAAGCCCTGCACCCATAATATAGTTACGCTCTCCGGAGGGGTCTACCACGACTGTGAGCAGACGACTATCTCCTTTCTTGACCTCCACGGTGGTGAAGTCTCTCAGTTCGTTCCATGGCCCGCTGCCCAGTTTTACCATATAGGTCCCCGGAGGCAGGATCCACACTTTCTCCTTCTGGCCAAAGTCTTCCTCGCCCAAGCTGGTATTGGCACCGTAGTAATAATAGTCATACTCATCCAGAAACTTTCTCCAGAGGTTGTAGCCCAATCTCACCTTGTTGTTACTCTGATCCTGGATCAACACGATCAGCTCGCCCCACTCACCTTTTACGGTAGTGCGCATCTTAGGCTTGACTTCCACATAGACTGGGAACTCCTGACTTTCACCCAAAACCAGCTTGTACCTGCCCGCTTTTAAGATTTCTGGGACGCCAAAGATGCCCTCTTTTCTGGGTGCATCCTCCATGTCCAGTTCATAATAGGCGTAATGAACTTCAGCCTCTGTCTCGAAACCCAGCTCCAAAAGCATCTCTCCATCCAGGCTCTGGGAATCCAAAATCTGCGTCTGAACACCCAAAAACCTCTGGATGGGATCATCGGTATACTTGGGATATTCGGTGGGGATGGGTTTATCTTCCAAGAACAGTCTGCATCTGGCGGCAAAGATGTCCGTCGCCTCCATGATCATCTCATTATACAGTTCCACAAGCTGCACCACATCGTTAGGCTGCACCGGCTTATGGTTTTCATAGAGGTAATTGACCTTGACCTGATTTGTGGATGCTTGTCTCAGCTTAAACTCCATCCTGAGGTACGCTTTGGGCTGACCCGTCTCCACTCTTTCAATGTTCAAAAGCGCCGTTTCCAGATAGTAATTTGGCGAGATGTCGCCCGTATTCCTATCCACTTGCTTGAAGATATTATAAGCCTTCAGCCTCTGCACGATCAGGTTTGGAACCGCATCTGTGAGGCGGTTGGCCCACAAATCCCAAGGCATATATGAAATCCTGGAAAAACCTTCCTTGATCACCAATTGACTGCGGCTGTAGGTGCGGTTTACGTCTGTATCAAACACCTCACAAGTCTTATCAAAGGGCTCAGCCAGCCTTAGCGACGGATTTTCAGAAGCTTTCTTGTAGTCCAAGATGTAATACTTGGTAGTAATCCTATCCACTTTTGTACAGCAGCAACTCAAAAGAATGGCCATAAGCGACAGGAGGAGAATCGGTAAAAGTCTTGTTTTCATAGTATGCTCTTTTTTAGTTACCTCTGATGATTATTGAGGGTTGTTCGGCAATCTGCCTGGAAAACTCGTTCAGGTTTGCAGTTGCTTCCCTGAGGGATTCCATAGTTTCGTTGATATTCGCCCTATTCCTCAGGATCATTCTGTCGATGTTTCCGATTGCCGTTGAGGTTTTATTTAGCGTCACCACCAACTCACCCACCAGGTCTTTCATATTCACTTCCGTGAGCTTGGCCGAAATGCTGTTCAAATTGTAAACAATTCCTTCAAAATCGTCTGATTCAAGAAGTTGGTTCACTCTTTTGATGCTCTTGTTGACCTCGGCGCTGAGTTGCGCTATCTCTCTGGTAGACATCAATACCAGCTCGTTGGAATTGTCTCCGACCCGGTTCAACTGCATGCGTGTATCCACCAACAGCGCATTGGTATTGGTGTTGATTTCATTCAAGCTGCTATCCAAGTTCGTAGCAATTCTATCCAATTCCATATTAAGATTGGTTATCAGATCGTTTAAACCCTTAGTGCTCGCTACGCCTATGCTATCCAGGACGGTAGTGGTGGAACTGGTGAGAATATCGAGCTTCTGCGCCACATCGTCACTGAGGCGGTTCATCATCCGATTGGCACTAGCGCTCACGCTGCTGATGTTGGTAGTTGCGCTCTGGGTGAGCTGCTCTATGCTGGTATTGCTGGTTTCGGCAAGCATATTCACATTATCCACAAAGGTATCTGTGATACGCGTCATCGTTTCATTCAACCCATCGGTAAGGTTTGCCACATTATCCGCCACCTTATTCAAAGAAACCATCGTGGTGCCCAGATTCACCCTCGTATCGCTCAGCAGCATGGAAGTTTGCCGCAGGATTTCGGCGATATTGCGCCTGTTTTCCTCATCCGTCATCTGACTGATATTGGCTGCGATCTGATCTATCTTATCCGTGATGGATAGAGCTCTATCGCTGATATCATCGATCAACGAAGCACCTGTCTTGATAAAGCTCTTCTGCTTGAGCAAGGCAGATTCATTTGTCCCGGGCGAGATTTCCACCGCTTTCACGCCTGTGATACCCACAAAGACCAAGGTCGCCGAAGCGTCCTCTTTGATCGGCGTCCCTCTATCAATCTTGACAGTCAGGATCACATTATTCACATCTTTGGGGTCTATCTTGATAGCTTCAACGCGGCCAACTTTGATGCCCCGGAAATTGACCGCACCACCCACCTGCAAGCCTTGCACGGAGTAGTTTTCAAAACTGATGTAATAAGTATCTTTGCGTTCTACCAACTGGTTTCCGACTATAGCAATCAAAATGCCTAATAGCAGGACGGAACCTACTGTGACAAACGCACCTAAACGAACCTTTTGGGCTTTGGATAACATGATTTGCTCTCTATTTGCTAAAGATTGTCCTCATAGCTTGATTTCTCCAGCTAACCTGCGGTGTTGCAGGAAGATGGGCTCTTGGGCTTCTATGCTCACCTTGCCTTCGCAGATCACCTCTTCACCAAAGCTGATGTCGCCTTTGAGCGAAAGTGAACTGCAAGATGCCAAGGAGGGCACAGCCTCAGAAAACCGCTTCATCATCTGGTCTATATTGCCATAATATCTATCGTCCAGCTCGACCAAGGGCGGCTGTTCCAGACCACGCTTCAACACCAGTTGATAGCGGTCGTTGAGCTCGTAAGCATCAGACCAAACCGCCAAGAGATCGCTATTCTTCTTCACCGGCGCAAAGCGACTGCGAGGCACCACCATGGCTCTGGTATTGGTAAACACGCTGATCGCTGAACCCATTGCTGTTTCAAGCTGATATACAGGCGTGTTTTCCACTATTTTGGGATTGATGATCAAGGGCAAAAGCATGATGCCATCGTTGGCAATCAGGCTCCATTGAAGGGCTTGGAGATCCAGCCAGAGGTTGTTGGTATTGAAGTATCTATAAAACTCGATATCCTGAAATCTATCCAGATCAGCTTCAGGAGTTTGCGCCACTTCTCTGAGCAAAAGCTGCTTGTATTTATCTTCACAGAGGTGACCGCCCTTCCTGTCTGCAGGACTGCGCGTGCATACTTCCATCACAAAGTTGATGTTGTTGGCTTCCATATAGGCAGGAATCGCCGTATCCACCGTTGCGGCAAGGTTATCCGCATTGGACACGAAGGCATAGCGATAGCCCCTCTCAATCAGCTCGTCCAGCAAACCGTCTGCCGCCAAAGCGGTATAGAGATCGCCATGTCCAGGCGGATTCCAGTTTTGATCATCATCAATGCTTTCAAAGGGCGCCAGATTGTCCCTGCGTATCCTGGGAAACTTGTTTTGCACAAAGCTGAGCGGCAGATTCTGCTTAGCCAGATCGGTATACCTATTCAGATATTCCAGCGTATCCGTCTGGGTATTGTAGCTATTCATGAAGAGTAACTGCACATCATAGCCGGATTCGCCTCTCAGAGCCAAGACCTGCCTCACGATGATGTCCAGGAAGTTCAAGTTACCTTTCACCGGCAGCAGACTCTTTGCCTTGCTGAGCCCCATAGAGGTGCCCAAACCGCCATTGAGCTTGATCACCACGGTCTTCTTCAGCATTGCCTGGCTACGGAACTCAGATATATCCTCATATTTGATCAAATTACCCGCTGAAGGGGGGTTGATGTCTTTATCCGCAATCATTCCCCTTTCTCCCTTCAACAACTGCTCATAGTAAGCATGGAAGGTGCGGATCACGCTGGAGCTAAGATTAGCTCCCTTCATTTGCTTTTCAAACTGACGGCTGTGATCTTGCATCATATCTCCTATTCCTTCAAGCTTTTTGCTAACAAAGCGTCGATTGCCGCTTCGTCTATTTCTGCGGGGATGGTGATAGCTCCATCGTCCTTATGCTTTTCATTCCAAGCAGTTGCAGTATCCATAGCCGGAGTATTCCTGGCCCAGTTTCGGCGCGCCACTCCACCCATCACGTCCCAGGAAAGCGCAGATTTTACCACCTCATCCATGCGTTCACTGCCATCTAAGACTATGCCGTTTCCGCCATTTATGCTGCGGCCGATTCCCACACCTCCACCGTTGGATAGCACCACTAGGCTCATACCTCGTGCCACATTCCCGGCAAAGCAATGAGTGGCCATATCAGCCATCACGTTACTACCATCACGGATGTTGGCGGTTTCCCTGAAGGGAGAATCCGTGCCAGAAACATCATGATGGTCACGTCCCAAAATCACTGGCCCGATAATGCCTTCCCGCACCATCTGGTTAAACTTGAGTGCGATGCGCACCCTGCCTTCTTCATCTGCATAGAGAATGCGGGCTTTGGTACCAACTACCAGCTTATTCTCCTCCGCATTTGATATCCAATGATGATTATCTCTATCCATAGAATTGCGCTTGGGATCAATCAAAGCTTTGGCAGCTTGATCTGTCTGGTGCAAATCTTCATCCCTGCGGCTCAGACACACCCATCTAAAGGGCCCATAGCCATAATCAAAGCACATCGGCCCCATGATATCTTCCACGTAGCTAGGCCAGATGAAGCCGTCGTTGGTGTCTTTACCATTTCTGGAGATGGAATGCTCACCCGCATCAAAGATACTGGCCATAAAGCTATTGCCATAATCCCAGAAGTAGGAGCCTTTAGCAGTGAGTCTTTGGATTACATGGAAGTGACGGATCAACGATTCATCCACCTTTTTCTTAAAACTCTCAAGATCGCTGCCCAACATCTTTCTGGCTTCTTCGTGACTGAGCCCAACCGGAGTGTAACCTCCCTCATAAACCGCATGACAACTGGTTTGATCCGATAGCAGCTCCGCTTTGATGTTGTGCTTATCTATATATTCCAAAAGGTCTACGATATTGCCATGATAGGCGATGGAAACTGGCTTTTTGAGCTTTCGGTATTCCACAACCCAGTCGAAGATCTGCTTGGGGTCTTGCGAAACCTTGCTCACCCAACCCTGACTATGACGTGTCTGAATCCGGCTTTCATCCACTTCAGCGATCACACCGATGCCACCGGCTATTTCAACGGCTTTAGCTTGCGCTCCGCTCATCCCACCTAAACCACTGGAGACAAAAAGCACGCCGGCAAGATCCTTATCTGCAGGAATACCAAGGTACTTGCGCCCAGCATTGAGCAGGGTGATAAATGTGCCATGCACGATGCCCTGAGGCCCAATATACATCCAGCCTCCAGCAGTCATTTGACCATAATTTGCCACTCCCAAAGCAGTGAGGCGCTTAAACTCCACCGGATTGTCCCATTTACCAATCACTAACCCATTGGTGGAAATCACTCTTGGGGCGTTGGGAGAAGAGGGAAACAAGCCTAAAGGATGCCCACTCTGCACCACCAACGTCTGGTCTTCACGCATCACTTCCAGATATTGCTTGATCAATCTATACTGCATCCAGTTTTGACACACCTGCCCCGTCTCACCATAAGTGACCAGTTCATAAGGGTATAAGGCGATATCAAAATCCAAGTTATTATCAATCATCACCTGCATCGCTTTGGCAGCAGTGATGCCTTTGTATTCATTTATCGGTTTGCCGATAATGCGCCCCTGAGGACGGTATCGATAACCATAGATGCGCCCCATAGTCTTTAACTCTGCCAAAAACTCCGGCGCGAGCTTTTCATGTAAATGCTTCGGCACATACCTGAGCGCATTTTTAAGCGCTAAAGCAATCTCTGCCTCGCTCAGATCAAGTCCTCTATCGGGTGCCCGACGAATGCCAGCTTCAAACACCGGATCAGGCGGCAATTCATCCGGCAATTTCACTTCAAACACGTTGGCCTGTTTCATGTTGTAAACCTCTATTTACTTTTATTTTATATAAGTTAGACAAACTGGATCACGCTCAAACAAGACCAATCCAGATACATTAAAGCAAACTCAGAAAGAGCTATTTCTGTCAAGGGAAAAAAGTAAAAATATCAGATGCCAAGCAATTATTTGGGATTTACCCAAAGCTGAGGTTTCACCAAAACTGCAAATTTATCTCTATGCTCGGAGTAATCTCCTACTATTTTGGTAGGAGTTCGTTTCCACGATACGGGAGTGAAAAAAGTCGGACTTTCTGAAATAATTGAGCTCGGCGCGTGAAAAACGAACAGAAAAAAGCCATTTTCAACCCTCCTCAAAGCCGCTGTTTATGCGGCGTCCCTGCCCCGCTCCTGCTCCGCCCTTGCCCCGTGGAGCAGGAACGGCATACGATACCAAGAGGTTACACGTTCGGGCGGAGAAGATGCCCAGAAACAGGTGAACCTTTTCAATAAGTCAAATGTTTCGACATATTCTCGGTTTTTCAGGGCTAATTAAGGCACAAAATGAGCACATGGAATCCGGTGCTTGGGCGACCGCCCCTACCTCACAACTGCAGCGAAGCTGCCTCTTCCTTGCTTGGCCGCCCGGTGATTACTCGGAGCCACTCGGGAAAAACCCGAGTATCACCACGGCATCGCCCTGCGGGTAAGCAAGGGCGGAGAGACTACGCCGCAGTACTGACGCTCGCCGAAGTGCCCCAACAGTTGTAAATGTCGGGCAAAATACCCAGTCTTGGAGAAAGAGCCACTGCATAATGTGAGCTTTATCTATGAGTTGGAAGAGCCATATTTGTAAAGCGGATGGCATTACAAAAACCTCAATCTCATCCAGAATGAATCAATCTTTCATTGACAGCAGAGCATATGTACTATATATTGGATACATGGAATCAAAACTAAGATATAAAGACGTAAACTACTGCCTTCGCTGCGGTAAGCCTATGCAAACCAAAGCAGACCGTGAAGGCAAAATCCGACCTCAATGCCCAGCATGCGGTTGGGTCTTTTACAAAAACCCCATCCCGGCAGTCGCTATCGTGCTGCTTAACGACAAGAGTGAGCTGCTCTTGGTGAAGCGTCGCTTTGAACCTCAGGCCCACAAATGGGCTCTTCCCAGCGGCTATATGGAAATAAACATCACGCCCGAAGAGAATGCCTTGGAAGAACTTAGAGAAGAAACCGGATTACAAGGTCAAATCCGGCATTTCATCGGCTGGTATTTTGGCTTTAGCCCCATCTATGAAAAGGTGCTGAGTCTGGGATTTCGCATTGACCGCAAGGGTGGGATACTCCAAGCCGGAGATGATGCTGCAGAAGCCAGCTTTGTGCCCCTGGATCAGCTTCCTCCGATAGCCTTCGATGCGCATCGGGACTTCATCTTCAAAGAGACGGGAATCATGCCCGACCCTGCTTGGTAATCAGGATTAGAAATACGCAATTTAAAAATCCGCTTGACAAATCCAGCCTCCCAAAAGATTGGTTACACCACCTAGTGCTGAAGTGGTGAAATTGGTATACACGCTAGTTTCAGGGACTAGTGAGCAGTACGCTCATGGGGGTTCGAGTCCCCCCTTCAGCACCATTTTTATGCCCAGATATCTGGTGCTCCTCATCAGAAAAACAGCTTCCGCAAATTATAGCTTGACGAATGGAGGGTAGTGACAAAAGTTTGTCCTATGGATGCAGTTTACTTACTTTATCCAAAGCCGAATATGGTTGAACTCTGCCAAGCTATGATGCGGTTTGTCGCACGCAGCCCTGTTCGGTGACATAAAAGCCAAGAAAGGAAGTAGATACAAATGGAAAAGATATTCATATTGGACACCAATGTGTTGATCCACAATCCTCAGGCCCTGTTTTCTTTTGATGAGCATAGGGTTGTGATCCCCATTGTGGTGCTGGAGGAGATAGATCTCTTCAAAAAGGGAGTTGACGAGAAGATTCGCAATGCACGTCAGATAGGCCGTTACCTTGATTCCCTCCGCTGTCAGGGCTCGTTACAGGAAGGAGTTAAGACCGAGACCGGAGGCACCATCCAAGTGAGTGTAAATAAGGATGTTGCCGAAACTGCAGCCAATTTACTCTTCACGGATAAAAATGATAACCTGATCATCGGCACAGCTCTGTATTTCAAAAACAATTATCCAGACAGCGAGGTGACGCTGGTCTCCAAAGATGTAAACGTTAGGATCAAAGCGGATTGCGTTGGCATCAATGCTGAGAATTTTGAAACTGACACCATCAAGTTTGATGAGTTTTACACCGGTTGGAGTCAGGTGGAATTGGATGAAGAAGATTTCAATGAGATGATGACCAAAAAGTATCTGCCCAACAGTTTTGGAGAGTTTTATCCTCACGAGTTTATCCGCTTTATCCAAAAGGACAACGAGCAAAAGACACGCCTCATGAAGTATATGGCTTCCGCAAACAGTTTTTACGAGTTGCAATACTACACTGGGCAGTCTGTTTTCGGCATCACAGCCCGCAACTTTGAGCAGGAGATGGCGCTGGACCTGCTGATGGATGACAGCATCCGCCTAGTGAGCCTTTCAGGTAAAGCCGGCACGGGAAAGACGCTGTTGGCTATGGCTGCTGGACTGCAAAAAGTGGTGGAAGAAAACAAGTATTCACGCTTGGTGATCTCACGCCCTATCTCGCCCTTAGGCAAAGACTTGGGCTATCTGCCGGGGACAAAGAGTGAGAAGTTTAACCCTTGGATGCAGCCCATTTACGACAATATGGACATCCTGCTCTCGCTCAAAGACGATTCAGAATCCTATAGCAAAGGCAAAAAACGGCCTTCCATCCTGGACTTTATCGACTACGGTCTGCTGGAGCTGGAGCCGCTTACCTACATCCGTGGACGCAGCCTCCCAGACCAGTTTCTCATCATAGACGAAGCGCAAAACCTAACACCCCACGAGATGAAGACCATCATCACACGTGCGGGAGAAAACACCAAATTGGTGCTCACGGGCGATCCCTACCAGATAGATATCCCCTACTTGGATTCCTTGAGCAATGGCTTGAGTGTTACGGTGGAAAAGCTTAAGGCAGAAGATATTGTAGGCCACATGACCTTGGATAAAGGCGAACGCTCCAAACTGGCTGACTTGGCTGCGAAACTCTTTTAAATGATGGATACCATGATTTTTGACCGCTCCTGGGTGGAGATAGATTTAGCCGCTTTCAGGCACAACCTGAGACAGCTTAAAAGTCTTCTGCCTGCAGGCGTGGACTTTATGCAGATTGTGAAAGCAGATGCCTATGGGCATGGCGCTTTAGAGATCGGGCGTATAGCCATTGATGAGGGGGCCAAATACCTCGGCGTGGCAAATGTGGAAGAAGGAAAGCTCTTGCGTGTCCAGGGCTGCAAAGCTCCGATCCTGATCCTCTCCCCTTCTTTGGAAAATGAGATTGAGCAGATCGTTGGCTATGATCTGCGGCCTTGCGTCTCTCAATTGAGCTTTGCTCTGGCTTTACAAAAAGAGGCTCTTAAACGGAGCAAACGCATCAATATTCACCTCAAGCTGGACAGTGGTATGCATCGCAGCGGCGTGGGACTGGAGCAGTTTGAAGAGCTATACTACGAGGTGCAGGGGTTGTCCCAGATAAGGATTGAGGGCGTGTGCTCACATTTTGCCTCATCTGAAGAGGATCTGGAGTTCTCCATATCTCAGCTTCAATGCTTTGAATCCATACTGCAAAAGCTGCAGCCCAAACCTGCGGTCATCCACATCGCAAACTCCAGTGCGGTAGTCAATAAGCTTTTGGGCGTGTCAAATATGGCCAGGCTGGGTATACTCAGCTTTGGCGTTTATACAAACGAATCTCAGAAGGAAATCATCCAGCTAAAGACGGTGATGAGCTTCAAATCCAGAATCGCTCTGATCAAGCAGATCAAGGCTGGCGAAGGCTTGGGCTACAACCTCACTTGGATCGCACCTAAAGACAGCAGATATGCCGTTGTCCCAGTGGGTTATGCTGATGGATATGACTTCATGCTTTCCAACAAAGCCAAGGTGAGCATCCACTCGCAGCTCTGCGATGTGATCGGAAAAGTGAGCATGGACATGATCTGCGTGGATATCAGCCAGATTCCGGATGCTGAGCTGATGGACGAAGTGATCCTGATGGGCGCAGTTAATCAGCTACATCCAGAGCAGCTTAGCAGCCTATATCACGGTTCTTCCTATGAGCTGCTCTGCCAGGTAGGACGTAGGGCGAAGCGATATTATCTGGAAAATGATGCCGTATCTCACAGCACGCCTTTAGCCAGAAGAGACTTTGTTTCCAGTGATTTTAGTGACTTTAAGCTCAGCCAGATCATCCAATCAGCCATCTCGCAAAGACTACAAAATGAGGAGATGGGCGAGCTGATCTCCAGAGAGATACTAAAATACTTCTTCTTCAACAAAGATCAGGATATCCACTATCGAAAGGACTTCTGCTACTACATCCGTTTGGATGAATGCAAGCAGGCAAATCACTGGCAAGCCACCATGAAGCTTAACTTTAAGAAAGTGTTGCAAAACGATTATTTAATTGTGGCTTGCGCCAACAATGCTCAGGCTCTAAACCGCTATTTTATCAAGCGGGATGTGGAGTATCGTTGGCTCTTGGACAACAGCATCACCTTGAGCGAAGAATACTTCCATCTCACCCAAGTGTATGTGAATGATCTGCTTTTGAACACCAGCCTCAAGCTAACAGATTCCTGCATCGAAATCCGCTGTGAACATCCACAGCTTAAGCACCTGGTAGGCAAAGAGGTAGCCTTTAGCATCGAGGTTCAATCCTACTACCCCAAAGCATCACATCAGTTCTCTGTGTATATCAACGAGCTTACCCACGGCGTGAAAGTTAAGCTCAGCTATCCGGATGAGATCAAAAACATGGAGATCGTGCCTATCTTTTCGGGGCAGAACAGATTTCCAAGTGTTGATCACAGTCCTGGCTGCGTGACCGTTCAGACAGCAATAGATCAATGGATTTTCCCCATTTCGGGCATCGTCTTTGCCTATTAAAGAGGTTTTATGGACGCAAAGAAAGACTTTAAGACACGTTTAATCCTGATCGGTGGCGGAACCTGCTCCGGCAAAACCACCATCGCCAAAGCGATCGGAAAACGTATCATCGGCCTCAAATATGTGATCATCTCGCATGACAACTACTATAAAGACCTCTCTCACCTGCCTCATGAAGAAGCGATGAAGGTCAATTTTGATCATCCAGCCTCCATAGACTTGGATTATCTCTTGCAAGACCTTCAGAAAATGATGGCTGGGGAGGCGGTAAACGTGCCGGAATACGATTTTATCACCCACAGCCGCAGCGAAGGCAAACTCTGCATCGCCAACGCTGAAGTGGTGATTTTGGAGGGCATCTTTGCCCTCTATTACCCTGAGCTGGTCATGCTTTCAGACCTCAAGATTTACGTGGATACAGACGCCGATATCCGCCTGGCAAGACGAATCCAAAGGGACACGGTGGAGCGTGGCTTTGACATGGAGACTGTTTTATCGCAGTATACGCAAACGGTGCGGCCATCGCATCAAGCCTTCATCGAAACCAGCAAGAAAAACGCAGACGTGATCATCTTTGGAGACAAGAACTTCGATAAAGTCTTGTATATGCTAAACGCCTATCTGCAATATGATTTAGGCAACAGATAAAAGACAGCGTTGGGTTTTGCTTGACAGAGAAGGCTTTCTCAAACATTTGGACTCAAGACAGTATACAAGGAGTTTCCACATCAATGGGAAATCATAGGATAAAACAACACCCCATTCTTTCGGTGACTCGAAAGAAAGAAATAATGTTCGAATTCAATTCCCAGACCATGTTGGCCTATGAAGGTGAGATGATAGCTTCTGCCCTCATTGCCAATGGGATTTACGTTTTTGGTCATCACCACAAAGATGGTAGTGCTCAAGGCATCTTTTGCGCGAATGGTCAATGTGCAAAATGCACTGTGATCGCCAACGGCGTGCCGGTTAAATCCTGCATGACAGAAGTGAAAGCCGGCATGATCGTGAAAAGCGCTGAAGGCTTGCCCGAAGTTCCTCTGGAGACAGGCCCTTCCAAGCGAGCTAAGATAGAGGAGATCCACACCGAAGTGTTGATCATCGGCGGTGGCCCTTCAGGGCTTTCTGCTGCGATAGAGTTAGGCAAAAAGGGCATAGACACCCTTTTGGTGGACGATAAACACATCATGGGTGGCAAGCTTGTGTTGCAGACGCATAAGTTCTTTGGTTCGGAACAGGATAGCCGAGCAGGCACCAGAGGCCATGACATCGCCGAGCTGCTTTCTTTGGAGGTAAGAGCTCAGGAAAGCGTGCAGGTATGGACAAATAGCACCGTGCTGTTTGTCTTTAGCGACAAAAAGGTCGGTGTGATCAAAGAGGGTGTCTACAAACTGGTAGTCCCCAAGCGCATCCTCA
>Ga0116178_10002489_pt1 | contig 14491 bp, 8 predicted proteins | sample AD_STIC12_MetaG_FD_89880 | JGI IMG/M metagenome (GOLD analysis project Ga0116178, IMG submission 89880) | Active sludge microbial communities of municipal wastewater-treating anaerobic digesters from USA - AD_STIC12_MetaG | ecosystem: Engineered > Bioreactor > Anaerobic > Digestate | place: USA... | reverse complement strand
GGCCCGACGTCGAGGCGAGCGCCGGCTTCGTCACCCGCACCGACATCAAGCGAACGCAGGGGAACGCCCGCTACGTGTTCCGTCCGCACGTCCTCAACCTGCGACGCCTCAGCATCAACATGTTCAATGACGTGGTGACCAACACACGCGGCGAACGATTGGACTGGAACGTGAGCCTCGGCACCAGCCCCACGTGGAACACCGCCGACAACATGGCGCTCTTCTACTCGATGGGGCGCAATCGGGTGACCGACGCGTTCACCCTCGCCGACACGGTGCTGGTTCCGGCGGGGGACTATCCGTCCAGCGACATCACGGTGTTCGGCAGCACCGGCCCGGGGCGCCCGATCGTGCTGAACGTGAATGCCGACTTCCGCCGTCAGTTCGGCGGCTCGGTCAATTCGGCCACGGTCGGCGCGGCCGCCAACGTCGGGACGCACCTCGGCTTCAAGCTTGGCTACACGCGCAGCGATGCGTCGCTGCCTAACGGGGCGTTTGTCGCGCACCTGCTGTCGTTGCGCAGCACGTATGCGTTTACCACCCGGGCGGTGCTCAACTCGCTGGTGCAGTACAACAGCCTGGGGCGCACCCTCTCGGCCAATGCGCGCCTCGGCTACACCTTTCGCCCGGGGAGCGACGTCTTTCTCGTGCTCAACGAGGAGCGCGGGTCGGATGTGGCCGTGTGGGACCCGCACAGCCGAGGGGTGCGGCTCAAGGTGACCTACCTGGCGCGGCTCTAGGTGCATGTCGCCCTACGGCGGTCATCGATCGATGAGATGTCGCCGGAAAAACGCCGCCAGCCGCTTGTGGAAGTCGACGAGTGTCGGCGCCCCCTCGATGACGTGCGGCTCGGTGGGATAGAACGCCATGTCGAACGGCTTCCCCAGCTCCAGCAGCCGTTGCACCAGGCGGGCTGCGTCCTGGAACTCGACGTTGTCGTCGATCATCCCATGCTCGATGAGGAGCGCGTCGCGCAGTCCGGCGGCGTGGTTGATGGGGCTGGAGATCGCGTACGCCGTCGAGTCGTCGCTGGGGCGTCCGAGGATGCGTGCGGTCCACTCATCGGAGTAGTGCGCCCAGTCGGTGACGCCCGCGGCCGAGATCCCGGCGGCGAAGGTCCCCGGGTAGCGGAAGAGCGACATGAGCGTCATGAAGCCGCCGTACGAGACGCCGTAGATCCCGATGCGCGCCGAGTCGACCCCCTGCGTGCGCACGAGCCATCGGGCGGCGGCCACGGCGCCGTCGACATCCTTCACGCCCATCGAGCGATGGATGTCGGTGCGGTAATCGCGCCCGTAGCCGGCGCTCCCGCGGTAGTCGAAGTCGAGGACGGTGTAGCCGTTCTGCACGAGCCAGTTGATCATCCCGTAGTGCGAGGCATGCGAGAAGCCGTAGACGGACCAGCCGTGGTGCGCAAACTGGCGATAGCCGCCGCCGTGCACGTACACTACGGCGGGGTGCTTGGGATTGGGCCGCTCGGGGCGATAGAGTCCGGCCCAGACCAACCCGCCGGCGGGGTGTGGGATGGTGACGGTCTCGGGGCGCAGCCAGTGGTGCTTCCAGAAGTTGTCGCTCCCGCTCACCGTCACGCGCGTGGATGGGCCGGTCGGCGCGAGGTCGCGCAGCCAGAGATCGGGGAGCCGGTCGTTGCGCGAGGAGAGTTGCGCGAGGCGCCGGCCGTCGGGAGAGAGGACGCCGTCGTGCCGCCCGTCCTCTGTCGTCAGGCGCACGAGCGTCCCGCCGGCGGCTGGCATGGTGTAGAGATGGTCGTCGGATGGGTGCTCGCGTGAGGCGCCGAGCACCCAGGTCGACTTGTCGCGTGAGAGCGTGGCGGCGCGCACTTCCCACGCGCCGCTCGTGAGGGGGCGCACCGTGCCGTCCTGCTCCGCCAGGTACAGGTGGCTCCACCCCGTGCGTTCGCTGGCGAAGACGAGGCGTCCCCCCGGGAGCCACTCGACCAGCCCCGGCTGCGTGTAGTTGGACTGTACCGGCGGCCCGCCGATCCAGGCGTCGTCGTGCTGGTGGTCGATGACGGAGGTGGCGCCGGTGGCGGCGTCGAGGCGGGCGATCCAGAGGTCGTGATCGTCCAGCGTGACGACCTCGATCACGGCGCGATCGCCTTCCACGCTCCACCACGGGCCGTGCACGTTGACCTGGCGCCCGCGGGCCTCGGGGAGGGCGACCCACTGCACACGCACGCTGTCGGCCGGTCGGCGCGCGTCACGCGGCACGATCCCGAGGCGGATGTTGTCGCGCGGCTCACCGACCTTGGCGCGTGACGTCTTCGACTCCGCGTAGCCCGACGCGGTGACGTAGTCCATGTACAGTGTGGGGGGGCGCGTGCGGTCGGGAGTGACGGTCCGTACGGTGAAGAACCGTCCGTCTGGAGAACGCTGCACCTCCTCGACGATGGCATTGGGCTCGACCGGGATGACCTGCGGGGCGTCCGGGTCGAGGCGCCGTGCACGCTCGCCCACGGCCCGGGCGCTGTCGGCCTGCTTGCGCATCAGGTCGAAGAGTTGCACCTGCTGGGTCGCCAGCCAGCGCCCGGCCTCGGTGCGCGCGTCGGCGGGGCGGTGCACCGTCATGGCCAGCCGCCGCACCGTCCCGCGATCGGCGTCCCACCGGTACAGGTCCTCCCCCAGCATGTAGTCGACGGCGCGGGCGTCGGTGGCCACGCGAACGTGCCGCGCCGGCTGGGCGCCGACTGCCACGACGCGCGTGCCATCGCCCCCCGTTCGCTGCGCGTCCCACACCACCACGCGCCCACGCCACGTCCAGGCAGCGAGCGAGCCGTCGCGGCTCCAGCTCACCCTCGCCTCGGGAATGCGCCACACCTGCGAGTCGGGGACGATCTCGGCACCGCGCCCCGCCCGATCGACGCGCCACCACGGATCGTCGTCCGGGTTGTCGGCCGTCGTCGGGCGTTGTGGCCAGCGGAAGGAGAGCCAGGCGCCGTCGGGCGACCAGCGCGCGTCACGCGCCCCGGCGCCGATCCACCGGTCGAGCTGCGAGACGTCCTGCAGCGTCAGCGTGTCCTTCGTTGCCGATGCGTCGAGCGATGATTGGCGAAGCGGCAGCGCGGTGGCCGGCGGCGCTGCGCGCTGGGCCAGGGCGCGCGGAACCGGAACGACGACGACAAGGAGGAGGGCGCTGGCGCGGAGGGCGAAGCGGCGCGAAGACATGGTGGCGGCGAGCGGCGGGAGGAATCCGATTCAATCGATTCGGCCCGAAGCTGTGTCTCACGGTGGCGGTGGGGAAGGGTACCGTCGCATCGGGCGTGCGGACGTACCGGGCGCGCAGGGCCCGCCGCGTCGCGTTCCTTCCTTGACGGCGCGTGCCCGCGGGCGGAAGCTATCGTGACCCTCCCCCGCCACCGCGTCGCCCGGCGTTGCATCTGCCGGCATCTCCGAACTACGTCATCGTCATGATCTCCTCGCGCCCCCCGGTCGTCGTCGCCACGGCCTTCGCGACCTCGGTCGCTGCCCTCTTCCTGTCGCTGACGCCGCTGAGACTCCCAGCGCAGGCGACGCCCGCGCTGGCAATCGCCCCGGCGAAAGTCGACGCCGTCTTCAAGGACTTCACCCGCACCACCCCAGGGTGCGCGGTCGGCATCTACCAGAAGGGGAAGGTCGTCTACGCCAAGGGCTACGGGATGGCCGACCTCAACCTCGGCGTCCCCATCACGCCGACCACCGTCTTCGACATCGGCTCCACGTCCAAACAGTTCGCCGCGGCGTCGATTGTCATGCTCGCCAACGAAGGGAAGCTCTCGCTCACCGACGACGTGCGGAAATACGTCCCCGAGCTCCCCAGCTACGCCAAGGTCATCACCATCGATCACCTGCTGCGACACACGAGCGGGCTGCGCGACTACAACGGGCTCCTCTACCTCGGCGGGCACTACTTCGAGGACTACACCAACGACGACGATGCGCTCTCGATCATCGTCGCGCAGCGCAGCACCAACTTCGTCCCCGGCAGCAGCTGGGACTACAGCAACACCGGCTTCTTCCTCCTGTCGGTCATCGTGCAGCGCGTGACGGGGCAGACGCTCGCCGCCTTCGCCAAGGCGCGCATCTTCGCCCCGCTGGGGATGACCGTCACGCACTTCCGCGACGATCACACCGCGCTCCTCCCCAATCGGGCCACCGCCTACGAGTCGAGCGGGAAGGGGTTCGTGCTCGACATGTCCAACTGGGACCAGACCGGCGACGGCGCGGTGAATACCAATGTGCTCGAGCTGGCGAAGTGGGACGCGAACTTCGACGACGCCAAGGTCGGCGGACGGGCCCTCGTCGATCGGATGCAGGAGGAGGGGACGCTCGACAATGGGAAGCCGCACGGTTACGCGCGCGGGCTCTTCGTCGACACGTACCGCGGGGTGCGTCGCGTGCACCACGGCGGAGCGTGGGCCGGTTACCGCGCGATGCTGATGCGATTCCCCGACCAGGGGGTCGCGATCGGGCTCACCTGCAATCGCGGTGACGCCAACACGCAGGGGCGCGCCGAGCGCGTGGCGGACGCCATCCTTGCGCGCGCGTTCAAGGACAAGCCGACGGTCTCCTCGGCGCGCCCCGCGGCGGGCCAGGCGCCGTCTGGCGCCACCGTCGATCCGGCCCCGTACGTCGGGACGTACTTCTCGGAGGAGGAACAGGCGGCGCTTGGCGTGGAGGCCGGCAACGGCGCGCCGGTCCTATCCTACAGCGGTCGCAAGATCCCGCTCTCGCGCACGGCCGATGACGCGTTCTCCGGAATGGAAGGAATGATCAACCTGACGTTCGCCGACGCACGGCAGGAGGCCCGGCTCTCCATCGCGGGTCGTGCCGCCATCGCCTATCGACGCGCCGACCGTGCGAAGCCGAGTGCGAGCGAGCTGGCCTCGCTCGTGGGGACGTACCGCAGCCCCGAGCTGCTTGCCTCGTGGACCATCCGTCAGTCGGGAGACACGCTCTACATCAAGGGACGCGCGGTGGGGGAGTCGCCGATGGTCCCGGTGATTCGTGATGGCTTCTCGTCAGGCACCGGCTTCGTGCGCTTCACCCGTAGTGCGGACGGGGTGGTGACTGGCTTCGAGGTGAGCGCGAGCCGGATGAAGCGCATTCGCTTCGATCGATGAGCGCCATCGCCGCGGAAGGCGCGGTCAGCGGGCGCACGGCGGAGGAAGCGGAGGACGCGGCGGTGCGCGCGCGGGCGCGACGCGGACTGCGCACGTACTTCACGGTGGTGGTGGTTGTCTCCGCCGCGCTGCAGGGGTGGATCATCGCGCACGGTGGGTTGGGCGGACCGTGGGGAGTGCTGGTCTTTCCGCTCATGTACACGCCGACGCTGGCGTCGGTGATCGCGCGACTGTCCGGGGGCGAGGGGTTCGGCGACGTCTCGTTTCGCTGGGGAGGCGCCGCCGGAACGCGCGCGGCGGTCACCGCGTGGCTCTTCCCCGTGGTGGTCGGGACGGTGGCCTACGGGATCGCCTGGACCAGCGGGCTCGCCGAGTTCGCGATGCCGACGGGCGGGATGCTGCAGGGGATCACGAACCCGGTCGTGCGATTCCTCGCCCTGCTCCCGGTGGCGCTGACTGTCGGCACCCTGATCTCCTGCCTTTCCGCGTTTGGCGAGGAGGTGGGCTGGCGCGGCTACATGGTCCCGCGACTCGTGCAGGCGGGGGTCGCCCGCGCCGACGTCGTGAGCGGGGTGATCTGGTCGGTCTGGCACGTCCCCCTGATTCTCTGGGGCGGCTATGCGGTGGGAGAGTATCCGCTCCTCTCCGCGCTCCTCTTCGTCGCCACCGTCGTACCCGCGGCCCTGTTCTACTTCCGCTGGCGCATGACGAGCGGCAGCGTGTGGCCCGCCGTCATCGCGCACGGCTCGTGGAACGTGGTGATCCAGTCGGTCTTCGACCCCTTCACGCACGGTGCGCATGCGGCGACGTGGACAGGGGAGTCCGGGGTGCTCACCGTCCTGGTGATGTGGTCGCTCTTTGCCTTGATGCACCGGGCGCGCTGGGCGGGAACGGAGGCGCACGATGAGAACGCCTAACGTCCCCCGCCTCGGCTGGATCGGCAGTCTCGCGCTGTTCGGCATCCCGTCGATCGTCTTCACCGCCTTCCTCTTTCTGCTGATGCCGGCGGTTGTGGCTGGCGGCGGTACCAAGTTCGCCGCCTTCCATGCCGGCTTCATGGCGCCGTTGGCGCTGATGCTCATCGCGGCGTTCGTCGCCTACCGAATGGAGCAGGGGGCGCTCGACTGGGCCGGGGTGCGCGATCGCTTTCGCTTGGGGGCTCTTGACCGTGCTGGCTGGCTGTGGACGCTCGGACTCGTGGTCTGGATCGTGGCGTTCGTCCCCGAGCTCCCGATCAACGCCGCGATCCGTCGTGCCTTCGAAGGCGTCCACTTCTACGATGCGCCCGCCGGCTACACGACGTTCATGAACACCCTTACCGACGGCAAGACGCAGATCTTCGGTCTCCCGTTCACGTGGGGGCTCCTCTTCTACTTCCTCGCCGGACTCTTCGTCTTCAACATCCTCGGCGAAGAACTCTGGTGGCGAGGCTACATCCTCCCCCGTCAGGAGGCGGCGTTCGGCGCCTCGGCGTGGATCGTGAACGGGGTGCTGTGGGCGGGCTTTCACGCGTTCTACCACTTCAACCTGGGGATCCTGCTGTCGTACCTCCCCACCACGCTGGGCCTCGCCTTCGTCGCGCAACGCACGCGCAGTACCTGGCCGGGGATCATCGCGCACATGATCTCCAATCTTGGCCTTCCAGCGCTGATGCTGAGTCGCTTGCTGGCGGGGTGAGCCCGCGCCAGTTGCTGGCGCGCTAGTTGGGCGGCGCCGAGGGGACCTTCGCGGGAGGCAACGACCGGCGTGACCACGCTCCGGCCTGGCGTTGCGGGAGGCGCGTCGCGGGGGCAGCTTCTCCGCGCCCACTCTCCTCGTCCCTCCTGCACTCTCCACATGCGTCGACTGTTCGTTGCGCTCGCCCTGTGTGCGCTCGCTTCTGCCCCTTCGTTCGCGCAGGCGCCCGCCTCGGCGCCGGCGGACCGATACGACCTCGTCATCACCGGGGGCCGCATCGTCGATGGCACGGGACGCCCCGCCTTTGCCGGCGATGTCGCCGTGCGTGGGGGATGGATCGTGCGTGTGGCCCCGCCAGGTGCACTGCGCCGAGTGCCGGCGACCTCGCGCATCGATGCCACGGGGCTCGTGGTCTCGCCGGGCTTCGTGGATGTGCATTCACACAGCATCGAGGAGGCGTTCAAGTCGCCCAACAAGTTGAACGAAGGGGTCGTGCGCATGGGGGTGACGACGATCGTCGGCGGCCCCGATGGCTACTTCGCCCCGTTCCACCTGCGCATGATCATGGACTCGCTGCGCCACCACGGCTCGGGGACCAACGTCGCGGCGTACATCGGGCACAACGGCGTGCGCGAGGCGGTGATGGGGATGGCGCAACGCGCGCCGACCGCTGAAGAGCTGGCGAAGATGAAGGCGCTCGTGCGCGAAGGGATGGAGCTGGGTGCCGTCGGCCTGTCATCTGGGTTGATGTACGAGCCCGGGATGTTCAGCAAGACCGACGAAGTGGTGGAGCTGGCGAAGGAAGTCGCCCCGTTTCGCGGGATCTACGACTCGCACGTGCGCGACCCCGGGCATCATCTCATCGAATCGGATCGCGAGACGATCGAGATCGGCGAACGGGCCGGGATCGCCCCGAAGATCGCGCACGAGAAGGTGGTGGGGCTGGAGAACGCCGGCCTGCTCGACACGGTGATCGCCCTCGTGGAGAAGGCGCGGGCGCGCGGCGTCAACGCGGTGACCGACCAGTATCCCTACGATGGTGCGGCCACGTCGCACCTCGAGGATATCGTCGTCGTTCCCGAGGCGCAGGCCAAGGCGCCAGGCTTCGACTTGCGGGCGCTGCTGCGCGACCCGGCGGAGCGCGCGAAGCTCAAGGTGTCGAGCGAGCAGGGGATCAACGGCGGCTTTGCCTGGCTCAAGGCCACGGGCTACACGCAGATGCGCATCACCTCGAGCCCGGAGCAGCCGGCGCTGGTGGGGCAGTACCTGAGCGAGCTGGCCAAGGCGCGCAACGTCGATCGGTTCGACCTGGTGGCCGACCTCATCCTCGGCGCCACCAAGCCAATCGGGATCACGTTAGGCGCGGTGCGCGAAGTGGACGTGCGCCGCCTGCTGCAACAGCCGTGGAACATGGTGGCCAGCGACGGCGCCTATGTCGACCCGCGTGAGGGGACGCGCGGCCATCCGCGCTCGTCGGGGACCTTTCCGCGCGTCCTGGGGCGCTACGTGCGCGAGCAAAGGGCGCTCACCCTCGAGGATGCGGTGCGTAAGATGACGTCGTTCCCCGCCGCCTTCGTCGGCTTGCACGACCGCGGGCGTGTGGCCGAGGGGCTGGCCGCCGACCTGGCGATCTGGAATCCGCGCACCATCAGCGATCAGTCCACGTGGGAGGCGCCGTCGCGCATGGCGACGGGCGTCGTGCACGTGCTGGTAGGTGGGGTGGCGGTCTTGCGCGATGGTGCGATGACCGGTGCGGCGCCGGGGCGCTACCTCATGGCACGGCACTAGGCGCGCACAGCAAGACAGCGACGGGCACACACGCCGCCGACACGCGCGCCTTCGCGTTCGCGGCCCGCACACCACGGCTCCACCCCGGAGGGCATCCATGACGTTCTCGCGCGGCTGCGCCACGCTCCTGCTGGCGCTCACGGCGTTGGTCGCCGCCAATCCGGTCGCCACTCCGGCCGCCGCGCAGTCGTTCGCGTGGCCGGACACGACGTACCTGCGCACGCACTACGCCAAGCGCGAGGTCATGATCCCGATGCGCGACGGCGTGAAGCTCTTCACGGCGATCTACACCCCGCGCGACTCGGCGACGTCGCATCCCATCCTGCTTACCCGCACGCCGTATAGCGCGGGTCCCTATGGAGACGGGCGTTACCCGCGCTACCTGGGCCCGGGCCCTCGCTTTGCATCGTTGGGCTACATCTTCGTGACGCAGGATGTCCGCGGTCGCTACCGTTCCGAGGGGCGCTTCGAGCACATGACGCCGCACAAGGCGGTCAAGCGAGGCGCGCGCGACGTGGACGAGAGCAGCGATACCTACGACACCATCGAGTGGTTGCTGCGCAACACGTCGCACCACAATGGACGCGTCGGGCTCTGGGGGATTTCGTACGGCGGCTTCTTCACCGCGGCCGGGATGATCGACGCCCACCCCGCCCTCAAGGCGGCTTCGCCACAGGCCCCGCAGACCGACTGGTTCCTGGGCGACGACACGCATCACAACGGTGCGTTCTTCCTCACGTCGACCTTCAACTTCATGCTGATGTGCGGGATGCGCGGCGAGGGGACGTCGATGTCGTGCGGCCGCCCGTTCGACTTCGGCACCGACGACGGCTACCGCTTCTTCCTGGAGATGGGGCCGCTTGCCAACGCCGAGCGGAAGTACTTCAAGGGGAAGTCGCCCGGGTGGAGCGACATGATGCGCCACGGGACGTACGACAGCTTCTGGAAGGCGCGCAACATCCTCGCGCATGTGAAGCAGGTGAAGCCGGCGGTGCTCACCGTGGGCGGGTTGTACGACGCCAACAACTACTACGGCGCGTTGCACCTGTATCAGGCCATCGAGAAGCAGAGCGCGTCCACCGACAACGCCATCGTCATCGGCCCGTGGTACCACGGGCAGTGGGCGCGTGACTCGGGGAGCGCGGTCGGGGAACTGACGTTCGGCAGCCGCACGGCGGAGACGTACCAGGACGAGATGCTCGTCCCGTTCTTCGAGGGGCACCTCAAGGGGAGCGGGATGGGGAAGCACCCCAAGGCGTGGGTCTTCGAGACGGGGAGCAACCGCTGGCGCACCTTCGACCAGTGGCCTCCAAAGGAAGGGAGCGGTCGGTCCATCTACCTGGGCGCCGCACACACGCTGCAGGGCGATTCCGCGCAGGGCGCGAAGTCGACCGGCTTCGAGGAATGGGTGAGCGACCCGGCGCGCCCGGTGCCCTTTGCTGGCGCCAACAGCACCGACATGGATCCCGACTACATGGCGAAGGACCAGCGCTTTGGTGGCTCGCGCGCCGATGTGGTGAGCTATCGCGGCGAGGTGCTCACCGAGGATCTCACCATCGCCGGGCCGATCAAGCCGACGCTCTACGTCTCCACGAGCGGGACCGACGGCGACTGGGTGGTCAAGGTCATCGACGTGCACCCCAACGGCTTCGAGGAGCTGGTGCGTGGTGACGTGGTGCGGGCGAAGTTCCGAAAGAGCTTTGCGCGTCCCGAACCGCTGCGCCCGGGAGAAGTCACGCGCCTGGACTTCGAGATGCCCGACGTCTTCCATACGTTCAAGCGCGGGCACCGGATGCTGGTGCAGGTGCAAGGGAGCTGGTTCCCCCTGGTCGACCGGAACCCGCAGACCTTTGTCGACATCTACAAGGCCAAGCCCTCCGACTTCAAGAAGGCGAGCCAGCGCGTGTATCGTGGGGCGGGGCGCGCCTCGCGCATCGAAGTGCAGGTGCTGGCGCCGGTCCCGGTTCCGTAGGACGAAGGGTTCACACTCTCATTTGAAAGGCACTCATGCGTCGTGTCGTCTCGGTCGTCCTGCTCGCAGCCGCGGCCTGCGCCCCTAACGATTCCTCCAGCGCTGGCGAGAAGACACCGCCGACCGTCTCCGCCCAGGCCGTCCCCGACGCGGCCGCCGACTCCGCGGCGATCCGCGCCACGCTCGATGGGTGGTACGTCGCCATGCAGAAGGCCGACTCCGCGGGGACGCTCGCGCCTCTCACCCCGCAGTTCCTCCTGCTCGAGGACACCCTCCCGCTCTCGGGCCCGGAGCTCGTCGCCCGGCTCAAGCAGGGGGGGACAGAGACCACGTGGAAAGCCGAGTTCAGCGACCTGCGCACGCGCATCCTCGGCGACGTGGCGTGGACCACGCTCAAGAACCACGAGACCTCGCAGGGGAAGGACGGGAAGCAGTGTCAGGCCGACTTCCTGGAGACCATCGTCTTCGTGCGCGACGGCGGGCGCTGGCTCATCGATCGCTACCACGCAGCGGCGCTGCATCGTTGGAGCTGCGGGGGGTAGCGCCCCCTTGCGACGCTCCGGGCGCGGGCATAAGTCAGCGGGCGATTCGCCGACTATCCTGCCCCTGGAGCGACCATGGTACGCGCCGCCCTCGTCCAACCCGTCCTCACCGCCGCGCTCCTGGCTGGCGTCGCCAGTGCGACGCTGGCTCAGGCGACCTCCGACAGCACCCGGCGCACCGCGCCGGAGTCGGAGCTTCCGCTCATCCCCACGCGGCCGCTCGTCTTCACGACGGACGAAGGGACCTGGCTCTCGCTCGACCTGAGCCCCGACGGGAAGACGATCGTCTTCGACTTGCTGGGCGACCTGTACACGATCCCCGCCACCGGCGGCGCTGCCACGCGCATAACGAGCGGCTCGGGCTTCGACGGACAGCCGCGCTGGGCGCCGGACGGCAATGCCATCGTCTTCGTCAGCGACCGGTCGGGGAGCGAGAACCTCTACGTCGTCGGTCCCGACGGGAAGAACCTGCGAGCGGTCACGAGCGGGCGCGGGATGGCGTACGTCTCGCCCGACTGGACGCCGGACGGGCAGTACATCGTCGTCTCGCGCAGCAACGACCTCTGGCTGTATCACCGGAACGGCGGCAGCGGATTGCGGCTGACGGGAGCCGCACCGGTGCGTGAGGGGGCTGGCCCCGGGGGCGGCAACGCGCCCGCCAACTTCATGGGGGCCTCGGTCTCCCCGGACGGACGCTACGTCTACGCCAGCGCCCGCACCGGCCCCGCCGGCTACAACCAGATGATGGGGACGACGCAGGTCGTCATGTACGACCGCGAGACCGGGCGACTCGCCACCCGCACCCTCAACCTCGGCACCGGCTTCCGCCCCGCGGTGAGCCCCGACGGCAAGTGGCTCGCCTACGCCTCGCGGCAGATGGCGGTCACGGGACTCAAGCTGCGCGAGCTCTCGTCAGGCGACGAACGCTGGCTCGCCAGGGACATCCAGCGCGATGACATCGAGTCGCGCGGCTCGCGCGACCTGCTCCCGGGCTATTCGTGGACGCCTGACTCCAAGGCCATCGTCCTTGCCCACCACGGCAAGATCTGGCGCCTCGACGTCGCCACCGGGCAGCAGTCGCCCATCCCGTTCACCGCCGAGGTGAACCAGATGATCGGCGAGCTGGTGGCGTTCCAGTACCCGGTGAACGACTCCGTGCTCACCGTGCGGCAGGTGCGCGGCGCGCGCCCCTCGCCCGATGGCAAGCGCCTGGCCTTCTCGGCGCTCGACCACCTGTGGATCATGGACCTCCCCGCGGGGACGCCGCGTCGCCTCACGACGTCCACGGATGGTGAGCACGTGCCCGCCTGGTCGCCCGACGGCAAGTACATCGCCTACGTCTCCTGGACCGAGGACGGGGGCGACATCTGGCGCATTGCCGCTGACGGCGGACGCCCCGAGAAGCTGACGACGCAGTCGGCGTACTACGACGACATCATGTATTCGGCGAACGGGACGCGTATCGTCGCCGCCCGCGCCCCGCGCACGCAGCGCGCGATCGTCAACGACGAGATCAACCCCAAGCTCGTCCTCACCGACCTGGTCTGGATTCCGGCCACGGGCGGTGCGGCGTCGTACATCACCGCGCTCACCAATGCGGGGCGTCCGCACTTCACTCGCGACTCCTCGCGCATCTGGTTGTACGAAGGGGGCGACGGCCTCGTCTCGATGCGCTGGGACGGGACCGAACGCAAGGCGCACCTCAAGGTGACGGGCTTCTCGCCGCCGGGCGGCGGGCCCAATGCGCAGCCGCGACAGGCGCAGGAGCTCATCGCCTCGCCCGACGGTTCGCGCGCGCTGGCGCTGGTCGACAACAAGATCTTCGTCGTGCCGCTCCCGATGACCGGAGGCGTCACCCCGACGCTCTCGGTGCAGCAGCCCACCGGTGGTGCGCTCCCCTTCCGCCGGCTGTCCCGCATCGGCGGCGACTTCCTCGGATGGACCGGCGATGCGCGCGGCGTCTTCTACTCGTTAGGGCGCTCGTTCTTCCAGTATGACCTCGCGCGCGCCGATTCGCTGGCCGCCGACTCCGCGGCCAAGGCCCCGCCGCGCCCGGAGGGGCGTCCGGCCGGTGGCGAGACGGTCGCCAACAAGCCGGTGTACGAGGCGTCGCGCACCGACATCACCATTACCGCGCCCAAGGATCGTCCCAACGGGACCGTGGTCCTGCGCGGGGCGCGCATCATCACCATGAAGGGCGATGAGGTCATCGCGCGCGGCGATGTGGTCGTCACCAACAACCGCATCACGGCGGTCGGGGCGGAAGGAAGCGTGACCATTCCCAGCGGCGCGCGCACCATCGACGTGAGCGGCAAGACGATCATGCCGGGGTTGGTCGACGTACACGCGCACATGTGGCCGCAGTGGGGGGTGCACTCGCCGCAACCGTACATGTATACGGCCAACCTGGCGTACGGCGTCACCACCACGCGTGACCCGCAGACGTCCACCGCCGATGTCGTGTCGTACGGCGACGCGGTGGAGGTCGGGCAGATCATCGGCCCGCGCGTCTACGCGACCGGCCCGGGGATCTTCTCGCAGGACGACGTGTCGAGCGCCGACGACGCCAAGGAGGTCATGCGGCGCTACTCGGAGTTCTACCTCACGGAGACGATCAAGCAGTACCAGGCCGGCGACCGCCGCCAGCGGCAATGGATCGCGCTGGCCGCCAAGGCGCAGCGCATCACCCCCACGCTCGAAGGGGGGCTCGATTTCAAGAAGAACATGACCGAGGCCATGGATGGGTACGCCGGGATCGAGCACACGCTTCCCATTGCCCCGATGTACAAGGACGCGCTGCAACTCTTCGCGAAGAGCGGGACCACCTGGACGCCGACCCTGCTGGTGCAGTACGGCGGCCCGTGGGCCGAGAACTGGTGGTATGAGCACTACGATATCCTCGGCGACGCCAAGCTCACGCGCTTCACGCCGTTCTCGGAGCTCGAGCGCCGCGGGCTCCGGCGTCCGCAGTGGTTCCGCGACAGCGAATACTCCTTCAAGCTCTTCGCCGAGCAGGCGAAGAAGCTCGTCGAGGCAGGCGGGCGCGTCGGGCTGGGCGGGCACGGACAGCTGCAAGGACTCGGCGTGCACTGGGAGCTGTGGACCATCGCCAGCGGCGGGATGAAGCAGATGGATGCGCTTCGCGTGGCGACGATCCTTGGCGCGGAGGCGATCGGGTTGCAGAAGGACCTCGGGACGGTGGAGGCCGGGAAGCTGGCCGACCTGCTCGTGCTCGACGGCAATCCGCTCGACGACATCAAGAACACGAACACCATTCGCTACGTCATGAAGAACGGGCGTGTGTATGACGGCAACACGCTGGCCGAGGTGTGGCCGCGGCAGCGCCCGTTGCCCAAGCAGTGGTGGATGGCGAACGACGCGACGCCGAAGTAG
>Ga0116178_10002487_pt1 | contig 14498 bp, 11 predicted proteins | sample AD_STIC12_MetaG_FD_89880 | JGI IMG/M metagenome (GOLD analysis project Ga0116178, IMG submission 89880) | Active sludge microbial communities of municipal wastewater-treating anaerobic digesters from USA - AD_STIC12_MetaG | ecosystem: Engineered > Bioreactor > Anaerobic > Digestate | place: USA... | reverse complement strand
CAACAGATACCTGGTGGGTCTCCACTCGTGGTTTGTGCTGGAATGTCTTCATCCTCATGGCTAATGAGGTGGCCGGGTTACGCACACCGGGGATGGATCCGGACTACTAATAAATTAACACACTGTCCGAAATAAAGGGTAACCATGTAGGGGATCAAAATTTTGATCCCCTACATGGTTACCCTTTTTACTTCTTCGCCTTAGCCTCAGCCTCAGCCTTTTCTACCATTTCACTTTCCTCGTCAAATACATCACCAACGCAATGATGACAAACAAAGCAATACTACCTGCCAGAAGCGCATAGTCTTCGAGCTGGAGGATGATGTAAATGAATCCGAATAGAGTCACTAGTAATCCACCCGCAACCATCGCATATTTCTTTTCCGAAAAAATACTTCGGCTGTAAAGAGTGATCAAGAGGATAGTCGCAGCAGAGGCTACCCCATACGCCGGATCAAAACCAATATGTTCGGACAGGGATAGCAGGAGAATAAAAAAGATCACTAAAGCTGCTCCGACAAGTCCATACTGCAGTGGATGTACTTTTTGCTTCTTCAGTACCTCACAGAAGAAATAGACTGCAAAGGTGAGTGTGATCAACAGAAACGCATATTTAACGGTACGCTCATTTTTAGTGTAGTGATCGACCGTATCCAACAACTCGACACCAAATACTGGTTTAGCGTTCGCAGGAGTATCATACGCATAGGTGTCTGGATATCGGTTAGAGTTGACGTTTTGAAAGGTCTGTGGATTACCTTCTGTCCATTGCTGGGATATTTGTCGGTTGATATCAAGGATGGTCCATGAAGCTTCAAAACCATTTGTAGTAATAGTGCTTGTATCAGGTAAAAACTGACCTTCAAACTTTGGTGACGGCCATGATGAGGTAAGCTTTACTTTATTTTGTCCACCGACCGGTGAAAAATAAATGCCCTGGCTTCCCTTCAGGGAAAGCTTGATTTGGAAATCCAATTTTTCGTTACTCGCCATAGTTCCGGGAAGATTGCACATCAAACCACTGGGTAGTTGCAATCCATCGGGAACAGCAGCTGTCATTGGGATCAGTGTATCCCCTAGTGCGAGATTTACACTGGCACCGATACCGGACAAATCTGTCAGCGACAAATGCAATCGGGCTTTGTCCCATAAGACTTTGTCGGGCGTTATTTTTAATGCTATGAGATCGGGATACGAAAAACTGCCGCTGATGTTGATATTACTTTCATACAGCATCACTTTGAAAATGCTTCTCTTTCGCACGACGGGTATTATGTCACCTGTCGTCTCCAATATCTGCGGGAAATAATATAATTTCTGTTCGCGCCATTCGCTGGCCTGGTTGGTGTACTTCAATTCCTCCATGTAAGGAATGACGATGTATGGGCCGGTGATCGTCTGCAATTGTCCCCATTTACTGCTCACTTCATTGGTGACTTCCATTTCCCTGGACGATCGTTCGCGGACCAGCTCATTAATCATCATACTGGGAATCATCAGCACGAGGATCAGGAATCCGATGGTGAGGACTTTAAAAAGGACGTTTTCGGTCCAGTGCTTTTTTTCATTTGGTGTGTACTCTTCCATGTGGTATTATTTAAAATTGGATTAAAGGATTTATGTTATTGAAAGTCATACAGGATGTTGGTCTTTCACGAAACATCAGGGTTTGAAGCGAATCAGTTTTTCAAGAGCAGAGATGTGTGATTCAAAGGCTTTGCGGCCTTGCTTGGTGGCCTTGTAGCGTGTCAGTGGTTTACGGCCAATAAATGATTTCTGTACGCTGATATACGTTGCGGTTTCCAGGCTCTTGAGATGAGAAGCGAGGTTACCGTCAGTAACGTCGAGCAATTCCTTGAGTGCATTGAAATCAATAGTATCATTGACCATCAGGGCCGACATGATGCCCAGCCGTATGCGGCTGTCAAAGGTTTTGTCCAATGCCTCGATCAGGTCTTTCATGCCTGAGGCTTGTTGAACATCATGACACCATAAACGATGTGTGCAAAACCAAAACCGATGGCGAGAACAGGCAGATCCCAGCCTGTCATTCCCGCGGGAATGCTGAGCGAAATTTCAAAAATCCCCAGCCAAAAGATGCTTCGTAAAGTGAATTGAGAAACCAATACTAAGGCCAGACCATAAAAGGACAATACTACCGGAGACAGCAGGTCCCATTGTTCATTTTCATAAATCCATCCTACAATAACGGCACCGGCCAAAAGCGGAATAGCAAAATGCATAAGCATATTGCGGATCGCTGGTGTCCAGGTGGATTGTTTTTCCAGCCGGGCTTTCCGCATGCACATGTACCATGAACTGAAAACGGAAAGGACAAGGACTGCCAGCGCTATAAAGGTGAGCTGCAATATGAGTGGATGGTTTTGATCTATGGCTGACGCATACCCATTGGTGAGTTTGGAGGCCTTTATCAACCATGTAGCTGTGGCGAGTCCGGCCAGGGCTAGGAGTCCAGGGATAATGCCGGCCCAACCACTCAGGGACAGGAATCTGGAGGACCGCTCCATCATAGAGCGGATGTGGGCGAGGTCGTCGGAATATTGGTTTTGGCTCATATTCAAAGTACTTTGTATTGCAAAGTAAATGGATTTCAATAAGACTTGCAAGTTTTTTTATAAAATAGCTCCAGGAATAAATATTCTTAAAAGGAGGTGGTACATTAGTATTTTAACATTCGGGTCAGAAAACAATAATGTTGTTCTTCATAAAGTCTAGAAATCATGAAACAGATTAAATTCTACGCTGGAATCTTTAGTGTCCTACTTTTTACGACAGGTTGCGGCTCTGTTAAAAATATTGCTGACCTTCTTCCTACCGCAGAGTTCCACAAGTTTAAAGTAAAGAAGTTTGAACCAGCCGTTCGATTGGAACCTTTTAAAGTTTCAGCTAAGATGACTATTGGCTTATGTTTTCGCTTTCATAATCCTTATAATCGTGAGCTGACTTTACCCGCTCCGGAACTTCAATTTAAGATCAGAAATCACGAGCTCCTGGCGATGAATCGGGTGGAAGACCTTGTTACACTCAAGATACCGGCTAAAAAGCATTTAGATGTATATTATGATTACGAAATCCAAATGGATCCGGAAAGCGCATTTTTAAATCTGCTGGGCAAAGACAATCCCTATAGTTTTAAATGCACGATGGTGATCAATCTACGGGATTATATCAAAGACTCTATCGCTACACGATTTGCCAACCAGGCAATTCCGATCGTTTCCAGATTTGTAGAGAGAGATATAAGTCGCTATAAACTTGAAATAGTCTATGATGATACAATCAGACTACCCCTGCCACCGGTAATTCAGCCTGATTTAACACGACCTCCTACACTAGGATTGAAAGGCCAAATGGAGACATTAGATTTAGGACCAGTGCGCAATGCCATGAATCCATTTGTTACCGCTGTTCGGGAAACAACCATTAAAGTACCTTTTAATGAGGAGGTTGTTGTAATTGAGAAAATTCTGGATATTCTATCAGGTTTTGAACTTGACCTTAACCCGCAATGGGAAAGATTTATAGGTGGCTGGACAGATTTCAAAAACCAACCAATATTGAAGTATCCCGGATCCAATACAACAGGAATTGAAATCAAAGTGCCCATTAAAGTGTACAACCCAAACGAGTTTGAAATTGAATGCCCTCAATTCGAAATAAAAACGATGTCAGATATTGATAACGCCAATAGCTATACGCCATTTTATGTTAGCCAAAAAGCTGCCACATCAAATCCTATGATTGCAGCGAAAGGCACAAAGCAGGTATGGATTACCAGCGGCATCAACTGGAATAGTGGGTATACCTTGCCGAATATAATACTCGGGACTACACCTGCAATCCCCCATCCCGGTGTAAAAGGAGCTTTTACCTACGACCTGGGATATGGAACCATGAATATTCCTTTTTCATTTGGTGTTGATAACTTTCAATTCTGGAAATAGTAATTATCTGAAATCATTTTCGTGTCAGATTTATTGATTTCTAACTCCTTAATTCCGCTTGTGAGGTCCATATCAGCCTACATGATATTTCAACTGATAAACCTGGCCTTATCTTTTCTTCACCCCTTCCCCTTACCTTTACCCTCTCAATCCATCCAGGCCTTTGAAAAACATCCTCCTCATCGACGACGAAGAAAAACTTCGCTCCCTCCTCACCAGGCTCATCAGCATGGAAGGCTTTGAGGTGATCCAGGCCCCGGATTGCAAGACTGCCACTAAAAAACTGGATCAACACGATATAGATGTCGTCCTATGCGATGTCAAACTGCCCGACTGCGATGGGGTGGATTTCCTCTCCACGATTAAGAAGAAGTACCCACTCATCGAAGTCATCCTGCTCACCGCGTATGGAAATATTCCGGATGGCGTCCAGGCCATAAAAAACGGAGCTTTCGATTATATCGTCAAAGGGGATGATAACAATAAGATCATCCCGCTGCTGTACAGGGCGATGGAAAAAGCTGAACTGGCCAAACGTGTTGCCTCGCTCGAAAACCAACTGAAAGACAAACATTCCTTTGATAAGATCGTCGGCACTTCTAAAGCCATCCATGAAGCAATAGCACTGGCAAAAAAGGCTGCTCCTACAGATACCACCGTGTTGCTGACCGGTGAAACAGGCACCGGCAAGGAAATCTTTGCGCATGCCATCCATCAGGAAAGCACCAGAAGCCAGAAACCCTTTGTGGCCATCAATTGCTCCGCATTCTCCAAAGATCTGCTCGAAAGCGAAATGTTTGGATACAAAGCAGGGGCTTTTACGGGCGCTGGAAAAGATAAAAGAGGCCTCTTTGAAGAAGCCAACCAAGGCACGATCTTCCTTGATGAAATCGGTGAAATGAGCCCCGGTCTCCAAGCCAAACTTCTCCGCGTCCTCGAGTCAGGTGAATTTATCAAAGTGGGTGAAAGCAAAACAACGACGGTCAATGTACGCATCATCGCTGCTACCCACCGCAACCTCGAAGAAGAGATTGCACTGGGTCATTTCAGGGAAGATCTCTTTTACCGCATTTCAGCTTTTAGGATTAAACTACCACCCCTCCGGGAAAGAACCGCTGACATCGAACTCCTCGTCCATTATTTTATCAACCACTTTCAAACGAACACAAAATCAGTAAAGGTTTCTTTTGAGAATCACTTTATAGATCTCCTTAAACTTCACACCTGGAAAGGCAATATCCGCGAATTGAAAAATGTCATTGAGCGGAGCCTGATCCTGATGGAAAATAATCTTTTGCGAATCGATTATTTACCCCTCGAAATCCAACAACTGGCTATTGCCTTTACTCCTGCCGATGCTGAAAAGCAACTCTCAGGTTTTTCACTGGCTGCCGCAGAAAAACTGCACATCCAGAAGATCATGAATTATACCCAGGGCAATAAAACGGAAGCCGCTAGGCTGCTCAATATTGCCATCACCACCCTCTATCGTAAACTGGAGGAATATAAAATCAGTTAAGGGCGTAACTAATAACTTCATTTCGATTCAAGCGTATCCTTCCTTCTCAGCTCTCTGTAAAGATCGAGTATTAAATTATAATAGTTATTAGTAACGCCCTAAAGGACGTGTCTAATAACTGTAGTACGATTAAAGAGTATCCTCGTTTTTTAGCGCATTGTAAGAATCGAATATAAAATTATAGTCGTTATTAGTAACGTCCTAAATCATAGCGAAACGCTATGCCCTACCCTTTCAAAATGAAAAGGGTTTTGGATTACCCAACACCGTAATACCTTCTTACAAGCCTCATTCACAATTGGTTGGCGTAGATATCCCTGCCATGGAACGGATATTGGCATATCTCTCCTATACGGAACAACATAAACTACTTTATCATGATGACTATCCTCCTTGTTTTGACGGGCTTGATTTGCTTCGCCCTTCTTTACAGATCTATTGATTTTTTCGAAAACATCTAATCCTATGATGACTGCACTTTTTGCCCTGGCCTGCCTGGTATTTGTGTACCTGTGCTATGTATTGATCCATCCAGAAAAATTCTAACCTTATGAATACTGAAATACCTGGTATTGTCTTCATGTTTGGTCTGACCCTATTGCTGGCCATTCCATTCGGACGATATATCGCAAAAGTCTACCACGGAGAAAAATCCCTCCTGGACTTCATGGCTCCTGTCGAAAATCTGTTCTACCGCATCAGTGGCATCAATGCCCAGCGCGAGATGACCTGGAAAGAAAGTATGGTAGCCCTACTCACCATCAATATGGTGTGGATCCTTTTTGCCATGTTTATACTGATGGCACAAGGATGGTTGCCCTTAAATCCGGACGGCAATCCTTCGATGACGGCTGACCTGGCGTTCAACACCGCCATCAGTTTTATGGTCAATTGTAATCTCCAACATTACTCTGGAGAAACAGGTGTCACCTATTTATCTCAATTGGTTGGCCTGATGTTCCTGCAATTCGTTTCTGCCGCAACAGGATTAGCCGCTGCTGCGATACTTTTTAATGCACTGAAAGAAAGGACTACGGATAAGCTCGGTAATTTTTACAATTACTTCATCAAATCCCTGACCAGGATCTTACTTCCATTGTCTGTCGTGGTGGCCATCATCTTCTTGTTTAATGGCATGCCCATGACGCTTGAAGGTAAAGACACGATCACGTCGATGCAGGGTGATACGGTGCAGGTCTCCACAGGTCCTGTGGCCGCTTTTGTACCTATCAAACATGTAGGTACCAATGGCGGTGGTTTTTTCGGAACCAACTCAGCGCATCCGTTTGAAAATCCAAACTATCTGACCAATATTGTACAGCAGGTGGCCCAGTTCATCATCCCTTTGGCCATGGTGTTTGCACTTGGCTTCTACCTGAAGAAAAGGAAATTTTCATGGATGGTTTTCGGCGTGATGACTTTTGGATTCCTTTGCCTGGTCATCCCTAATATTGTGATGGAGCAACAAGGCAATCCGCAAATAGCACAGATGGGTGTAGATATGAGCAGCGGAGCGATGGAAGGTAAAGAAGTCAGATTTGGTGCAGTAGCATCTGCATACTGGAGTATACTCACGACAGTGATCTCAACCGGTTCTGTCAATTCCTTTCATGACAGTTTCATGCCCCTGTCTGGTATGAATCAAATGCTGGCCATGATGGTCAACGGATTCTATGGAGGTGTGGGTGTCGGCATGCTTAATTTTTTCGTCTTCGTTATCATCGCGGTTTTTATTTCCGGCCTGATGGTAGGACGTACACCCGAATTGTTCGGTAAAAAAGTGGAAGCCAGAGAAGTAAAGATTGCAGTGATCGTGACACTGATGTCCGCGCTGCTGATCAAAGGTGGGACAGCCATTGCAGCTTACATGTTCACCGCTGATCCTTCGCTTCCATGGTTAAACAATCCGGGCTTCCATGGATTCTCCGAGATGCTCTATGAGTTTACATCTGCCAATGCCAACAATGGTAGTGGGTTTGAAGGACTCGGAGATAACAATCCATTCTGGAATATCAGTACAGGTATAGTACTCATCCTTGGACGGTTTATTCCGATTATAGGCCCTATAGCGATCGCCGGCATTCTGGCCAATAAGAAATACATCCCTGAAAGTGCCGGTACCCTGAGGACAGATAATGTGACATTCGGAATTATGATTTTCGCAGTCATTTTTATTCTGACCGCCTTGTCTTATTTCCCTGCACTGGCCCTGGGCCCGATTGCAGAATTTTTCTCCATGCATTAATCCGCGTATAAATTTAATATCAGCAATATGTCAAAGCGACAAAGAAAAACACCACTCTTTCAGAAAGAGTTGGTCAATCAGGCCCTGGTTCAGTCCATCGTAAAACTGAATCCGCGGATCATGTTCCGCAACCCGGTGATGTTTACCGTGGAGATTGGTACGGCGATCATGTTGCTAGTGACCATCTACAGTATGGTTTCAGGTGATGGTTCGCAAGGATCAGTTGGGTACAACCTTTCTATTTTCATCATCCTGTTGTTGACTCTGCTGTTTGCCAATTTTGCAGAAGCGATAGCTGAAGCAAGAGGCAAAGCACAGGCAGACTCCCTGCGGAAAACCAGGGAGGACACACCTGCGAAAGTCGTACAACGCTCAGGGGAATCTTATTCAAATAACTTTACCATCGTGAGTTCTTCAACGCTGAAGAAAGGAGACGTGTTCCTGTGCGAAGCTGGCGATACGATTCCAACAGATGGAGAGATCATAGAAGGTATTGCCACGATAGATGAAAGCGCAATCACTGGTGAGAGTGCTCCCGTGATTCGCGAAGCGGGTGGTGATAAATCTTCTGTGACCGGTGGTACTAAAGTCCTATCCGATAAGATCAAAGTGGAAGTTACAACCTCACCTGGTGAAAGCTTTCTGGATAAGATGATCGCCTTAGTGGAAGGTGCATCGCGTCAGAAAACACCTAATGAGATTGCCTTGACTATTCTGCTGGCGGGTTTCACACTCATCTTTACGATCGTGTGTATCACCTTATATTTCTTTGCAGAATATGCCAACACACCGATTACGATTGCAGCCTACATCTCGCTATTTGTTTGTTTGATTCCGACGACCATCGGTGGTTTACTTTCTGCTATCGGTATCGCGGGGATGGACAGGGCGCTACGTGCGAATGTGATCACCAAGTCCGGCAAAGCTGTTGAGACAGCAGGTGATATCGACACTTTATTACTTGATAAAACCGGAACGATCACCATTGGCAATCGTAAAGCAACTAACTTCTATCCATCACCGGGTGTAACTCCTGGCGATTTTACAAAAGCATGTGTACTGTCTTCGCTCGCTGACGAAACGCCTGAAGGAAAATCCATTATCGAATTGGCTGGAAAAGAGGCAAAGAATGTCTCCATCGATGGTGCCACCTTTGTGAAGTTCACTGCAGAAACCAGGAGCAGCGGCGTCAATATGCCGGACGGAACACGCTATCGCAAAGGTGCTTCAGACGCGATCCGTAAGATGGCCGAAGTTGCAGGTTATAACTTTCCATTGGAAACAGCCGGGAGAATCGAAGTTATCTCCACAGATGGAGGCACTCCGTTGGTCGTTGCGGAAAATGAAAGAATTCTTGGTGTCATCGAACTCCAGGATATCATCAAGCCCGGTATCAGTGAACGGTTTGATCGTCTGAGAAAAATGGGTGTAAAGACCGTCATGGTCACCGGTGACAATCCCCTTACGGCAAAATACATCGCCGAAAAAGCAGGTGTCGATGACTTTATTGCCGAAGCCAAACCAGAAGACAAAATGGCTTACATCCGCAATGAACAACAATCCGGAAAGCTTGTCGCTATGATGGGCGATGGCACTAATGATGCCCCTGCCCTTGCACAGGCAGATGTAGGCGTCGCAATGAACAGCGGAACTGCGGCTGCCAAGGAGGCAGGAAATATGGTGGACCTCGATAACGATCCTACCAAACTGATTGAAATCGTTGAAATCGGAAAGCAACTACTGATGACCAGGGGAACGCTCACTACATTTTCAATTGCCAATGATGTAGCCAAATATTTCGCTATCGTCCCTGCATTGTTTATCACTTCCATACCCGCTTTGCAAGCACTGAATATCATGCAGTTAAGTTCGCCGGAAAGTGCCATCCTCTCTGCTGTTATCTTCAATGCCATCATCATACCCATGCTGATACCTCTTGCGCTAAAAGGTGTAGCGTACAAACCCATTGGGGCCAGTGCCTTGTTGCAGCGCAATCTATTTATCTATGGACTGGGAGGTGTGATCATACCGTTTATCGGTATCAAAGTGATCGACCTGCTCGTATCCTTATTTCTTTAATCAATCTTAATATAACGAGATATGAAATCGCATATATTTCCCGCCATTAAACTCACATTGGTCAGTATCGTTTTCTTTGTATTCCTGTATACGGTAGTCGTATGGGGTATTGGCCAGGTGATCGCTCCAAACGCTGGAAAAGGAGAAGTGGTCAATTATACCACGACGACAGGCGCATCAGCATATGGCTATGCTAATATCGGTCAGGCTTTCACGGCTGATCAATATTTCTGGTCACGGCCCTCCGGTGTGAGTTATAATGCGGCAGGATCGGGAGCCAGTAACAAAGGCCCTACCAATGCTGACTATCTGGCTCAGGTCCAGGCCCGCATTGATACTTTCATGGTACATAATCCTGCCATCAAAAAGTCGGATATTCCGGTGGAAATGGTGACGGCATCAGGTAGCGGCCTGGATCCACACATTTCACCAAAAGCAGCATTGGTTCAGATACCAAGGATTGCATCTGCAAGGAATCTTCCCGAAGATAAAATCAGAACATTGGTCACTGCATCAACTGAACGTCCGCTGTTCGGCATGTTTGGACCTTCACAAGTAAATGTTTTAAAAATCAATATCGCTTTAGATCAATTTAAATAACATCAAAAATGAAAAAATACATCCTTCCCTTCTTTATGCTATTCGGTGGATTCGCTTCTGCCCAAATAGATACATCCGCATCTACTTTTACGATCAGCGGCTATGCTGAAGTATACTATGCATATGATTTCAGCAACCCGGAAAACCACAACCGGCCATCATTCCTGTATAGCCACAACCGGCATAATGAGTTTAACCTTAACCTGGGTTTCGTAAAGGCAGCTTATAACGCTGATCGATTACGTGGAAACCTCGCCATTGCCGCAGGTACCTACATGAATGCTAACTATGCCGCTGAACCCGGTGTACTACAAAATGTCTTTGAAGCCAATGGTGGTGTGAAGCTCAGCAAAAACAGCAACCTATGGCTGGATGCTGGAATCTTTGCTTCCCACATTGGATTTGAAAGTGCTGTTTCAAAAGATTGCGCTACCCTGACAAGAAGTATGCTTGCTGAAAATTCTCCCTACTATGAAAGCGGTGCTAAGCTGACGTATATCACCGGTAACAGCAAATGGTTATTAAGTGGTCTATGGCTCAACGGCTGGCAGCACATTCAGCGTCCTGAAGGCAACAACACACCTGCTTTCGGAACCCAAATCACCTTTACACCTTCATCCAAGGTCACGCTCAACTACAGTACATTTATCGGAAACGACAAGCCGGATGAAGTCAAGCAAATGCGCTATTTCCATAACCTATATGGAATCATCCACCTCACCGACCAGTTTCATATTACTGCCGGGTTTGATTATGGTATGGAGCAGGATTCCACAGGAAGCAGTGATTTCAATTCATGGTATAGTCCTGTCGTCATCGTCAGGTATGATCTAAATGATACATGGTCTGTGGCAGCCCGAGGTGAATACTATGCAGATGAAAACGGAGTGATCATTGCTACCGGAACTGAAAACGGATTCAAGACCACAGGCTTTTCCCTCAATTTAGATTGCCGGATCAGAGACAATGCCGTCTGGAGGATCGAAGGCAGAATACTGAACAGTGAAGACAACATATTCAATGATGCTGATGGAGTCGCTACGAATGCAAACACCGCAGTTACGACATCCCTTGCCATTTCATTCTAATGCCTGAAGAAAGCAACAAAGAGCAAAACGCCGAACATTTTCTTGAGCTCATCCGCAAGTCAAGGCGCGGAAAATTTAAGATCTATATCGGCATGAGTGCAGGGGTAGGCAAATCCTACCGCATGCTGCAGGAAGCCCATGCTTTGTTGCGTAATGGCATAGATGTCAAGATAGGTTATATCGAAACACACAACCGGAAGGAGACGCAGGAATTGCTGACGGGCCTTCCGGTGATCCCCCGCAGAACACTGTTCTACAAGGGAAAGGAACTTGACGAAATGGATGTGCAAGCCATCATCAACCTGCGGCCCGAGGTCGTGATCGTCGATGAACTGGCGCATACAAATATCGAGGGAAGTAAAAATGAAAAACGCTGGCAGGATGTGATGGATATCCTGTCCAATGGAATCAATGTCATCAGTGCTGTCAACATACAGCATATCGAAAGCCTCAATGAGGAGATCAAGGCGATCACCGGCATTGAAGTCAAAGAGCGAATCCCTGACAGTGTCGTGGCCTTTGCGGATGAGGTCGTCAATATCGACCTCACCGCAGATGAGCTGGTGACCCGACTGAAAGAAGGAAAAATATATGCTGCTGACAAAATCGAAAGGGCACTCAACAATTTCTTTAAAAGTGAACACATCCTTCAGCTTCGTGAACTGGCACTAAAAGAAGTAGCTTCGCAGGTCGAACGCAAAGTGGAGTCTGAAGTCAGGAAACCCAGCACCCTCCGTCATGAGCGATTTCTGGCCTGTATCAGTTCAAATGAAGAAACAGCGAAAAACATCATCCGTAAAACGGCACGTCTGGCCAACTATTATAACAGCAAGTGGTATGTCCTGTATGTTCAAACACCCAGTGAGCGGTCAGATGTGATCGCTCTGGACAAACAACGGCATCTCATCAATAACTTCAAGCTCGCTACTGAACTGGGTGCGGAGATCATCAAGGTGGAGCATGACCGGGTCTCTGTCGCTATTATGGAACAAGCAACAGAAAGAAACATCACTACGATCTGCATCGGCAAGCCACATATTAGTCTTTTAAAAGTGATCCTGGCCACTAACATCTTTAGTAACCTGCTCAAAAAGCTATCCACCAGTGATATTGACCTTATCATCCTATCCTAATGAAAATTAAAACCAAACTCACGATGGGGGTTGGGCTACTATTGGCCCTGATCATTCTCCTGGCCGTGATGGGCATCACCCAGATCATTTCGTTGGCCAACGCCAGTGAACAAGTACTAGTGGCCAATTACAACTCCCTCGACTATTCGAGAAACATGCTGAAGGCACTTGATGAATATGGAATTGAAAAAGATGCACTAAAAAAGATCGAACAACATCTCGTTGCGCAGGAAAAAAACATCACTGAAATCGGTGAGGATGAAATGACGGAAAGTCTGAGAGTACATTATAACCAACTCCTGACAAGCCCCGGAGATACCATGGTGCTCAAAGGCTTTCGGAAAGACCTGAATGACATCATGAAAATCAACCTGGATGCTATCGAACGAAAAAGTAAAGTGGCCACCCAGGCAGCAGACCAGGCTATCTTACTGATTCCGGCTACGGGTGCCTTGTGCTTTATGATTGCGTTTATCCTATTGTTTAATCTGCCGGGGAACATCGCCAATCCCATCAAGGAACTGACCGATAGCATCAAACAAATCGCCTCAGAGAAATATTCTGAAAGGGTTCATTTTGAAGGGCATAATGAATTTGGAGAGCTGGCCCAATCCTTTAATGTCATGGCCAAAAAGCTCGAGGAATACAACAACAGCAATCTGGCCAGAATCATGATTGAAAAGAAACGCATTGACATGCTGATCAACAATATGCATGATCCGGTGATCGGACTTGATGAAAACAAGCAAGTCATCTTTGTCAATGAAGAAGCATTGAAAATATTTGGCGCTAAAGAACCGGAGATCCTGGGGCATGCAGCGCAGGACATCGCGGTGACCAATGACCTTATGCGTTTACTCATCAAGGATCTCATCACAGGGGAGCAGCGTGTCGGAGATCAGGTTCCGATCAAGATATATGCCAATGGCAAGGAGAGTTTTTTTGAAAAAGAAATCATTCCGATCCGTATCACCCCTACCGGCGAAGCAACAAAGATCGACATTGGTGATGTCATCATCCTTCGGAATGTAACAAGCTACAAGGAGCTGGATGTAGCCAAAACGAATTTTATAGCTACGCTCTCTCACGAATTTAAAACACCGATAGCCGCCATACGCATGAGTGTGGATTTATTGAAAAAGGAGGAGTTAGGGGCCGTCACTGCGGAGCAAAAAGAATTGCTGGAAAGTATAGAGGATGATGCCAATCGGCTGCTCAAGATCACAGGTGAAATCCTCAACCTCTCGCAGGTGGAGACCGGCAATATTCAATTGGACATCACAGCGACTGATCCAAATACCATCGTGAACAATGCTGTGCGGATGAATAAGGTGATGGCCGATCAGAAAAAAATAAAGATTGAATTTGCTTTTCCGGAAAATCTACCCAAGGTCAATGCAGATGAAGACAAAACTACGTGGGTTTTATCCAACCTGGTGGGCAATGCTATCCGGTATTCATATGATCAATCGACCATCTGGCTGAGCATAACGCCAGAAGGAAATTATTTACGTTTTTCTGTCAAGGATACCGGACAAGGTATAGCCCCTGAATACATCAACAGGGTATTCGATCGATATTTCCGTATACCGGGCACGAAAAAAGAAGGAACCGGATTAGGATTGTCTATCAGTAAGGAGCTTATTGAAGCGCAGGGAGGACATATCTATGCAGAGAGTGAATATGGAGCAGGAAGTACGTTTTCGTTTACATTACCCCTAAATCCTACTTCCGCTCAGCCTGAAGGGGGATTGATAGCTTAACAGATTGGCAGCGAAATCCCATCGTCGGGGGCGTATTGCATCCGCCCCCGACGATGGGATTTCTTTCGTAGGGGCGGATGCAATACGCCCCTAACGAAAGAAAACT
>Ga0116178_10002483_pt1 | contig 14505 bp, 16 predicted proteins | sample AD_STIC12_MetaG_FD_89880 | JGI IMG/M metagenome (GOLD analysis project Ga0116178, IMG submission 89880) | Active sludge microbial communities of municipal wastewater-treating anaerobic digesters from USA - AD_STIC12_MetaG | ecosystem: Engineered > Bioreactor > Anaerobic > Digestate | place: USA... | reverse complement strand
GACCGGCTGGTCGATCCAGAGCACCAACGGCGTCCTGGCCTGGTGCAACGAGGTGGCCGCCCTGCCGGTCCACAACTTCCGCAAGACGCATCACCCCGACGCCTGGAAGGTCGACGGCGAGCGGCTCAACGACGCCCGCATCGCCACCTACGGCTGCCCCAATTGCACCATGCGCTGCGGCATCACCATCCACGACGACGAGGGCCGCGAATCGGAGCTCGACTACGAGAACGTCGCCCTGCTCGGCCCGAACCTGGACATCTTCGACCTGGCCCCGATGGCCTCCCTCAATTATCTCTGCGACGACTACGGCGTCGACACCATGTCGGGCGGCTGCGTCATGAGCTTCTACGCCGACGCCGTCGAGAACGGCGCCGCGCCGGGCGACATCCGCTTCGGCGACGCCGAGGGCTTCAAGAAGCTCCTGACGGCGATCGCCCTGCGGCAGACCAAGATCGGGGACCTCCTGGCCGAGGGCTCCATGCGGGCCGCCCGCGCCTTCGGCCGCGGCTCGATCGACTACGCCATGCAGGTCAAGGGCCTCGAGGTGGCCGCCTACAACTGCAAGTTCATCCCGGGCATGGCCCTGGCCTTCGGGGTCAGCCCCATCGGGGCCCATCACAAGGAGTCCTGGGTCATCACCTTCGAGCTCAAGCAGTCCGCGCGCGAGTCCTACGGCCCGGAGAAGGCCCGGAAGGTCATCGAGCTCCAGAGGATCCGCGGCGGCCTGTTCGAATTCATCGTCTCCTGCCGCTTCCCCTGGGTCGAGAACGGCTGGCCCCTCGAGCACTATCCCAAGTACTTCAAGCTCGTCAGCGGCCTCGACTGGTCCCTCGACGATTTCTGGACGGTCGCCGACCGGATCTACAGCGTGATCAAGCTCTTCTGGCTCCGGGAGTTCCCGCAGACCGACCGCAGGCTCGACTATCCGCCGGCCGTCTGGTTCGACCCCGCCAACGCCGACACCGAGGGCCCCATCGCCGGCCAGCACCTCGAATACGACAAGTACGACGGGCTCCTCCAGCACTACTACGACCAGCGCGGCTACGACCGGCGCGGCATCCCGACCAAGGCCACGCTCGAAAGGCTGGGCCTGGCCGGGGAAGGCCGGGCCGCCGAGGCGTACGGGAAGCTCACATGAGGGTCACGGTCAAGCTGATCGGGCCGTTCGTCCAGCTCTTCGGCTTCAGCGAGAAGGCCCTGGACGTGCCGGAGGGGACGACCGCCGACGGCCTCATCGGGCTGGCCGGCGTCGACCGGTCCCGGCCCAAGATCGTCACCCGCAACGGCCGGGCGGTCGCGCCGGACGAGGCCCTGGCCGACGGCGACCGGGTCGCCGTCTCGCCGATCTATTCCGGCGGCTGAACGCCTCCGCCGGAGCTCAGCGGTAGAGGCAGAGGTAGGCGGCGTCGGCCTCGACACGGAGCTGGAACTTCTGTCCGGCCCCGACCGTGAAGCTCTCGCCCGCCCGGAAGGTCTTCCAGGCCCCGCTCCCCGGCAACTTGACCGTGAGGGCGCCGCTGACCACGGTCATGATCTCGACCGTCGACGTCCCGAACTCGTAATCGCCGGGGGCCATGACCCCGACCGTCGCCGGCCCCTCGGGCGTCGCGAACGCCAGCGACTTCACCTGGCCGTCGAAATACTCATTGACCTTGAACATGTCGGCCTCCCATTTTGACCAGGAGCTCGACGACGAGGTTGGCCTGCATGGCCGCGACCAGGGCCACCCGGGGCGCCATGGGGCTGATCCCCTTCGGGCATTGGCTCGACTCGTCGCCGCAGATGTAGAGACGGCCCAGCCGGCGCGAGCGGATCCTCCTGTTGGCTCCGTAGCCGGCCAAGCCCGAGGCCGCGACGACCGGCCGGGCGGGGAACTTGGCCAGGGATGTCTCGATCAGCATCTCCTTGGCCCCGGCCCGGTCGAAGGCCTCGACCAGGACGTCGACCCGGGCGAAGATCGCGGCCGCGTTCTTCCGGGTGACGCGGACGTCGTGGACCTCGTAGATCGAGTAGGGATTGATCGCCAGGAGGTTCTGCCGCAGGGCCTCGACCTTGCGCTCGCCGACCTGGCCCAGGAAGTAATGCTGGCGGTTGAGGTTGGACGGTTCGACGCGGTCGAAATCGGCGATGACCAGCCGTCCCACCCCCGCCCGGGCCAGGAACACGGCCACGTTGGACCCCAGCCCGCCGGCCCCGGCGATGCCGACCGAGCCCCGCCGCAGGGCCTCCAGGACGACGGGGTCCCGGCGGGCGAAATACTCCCGGGCGAAAGCGACCGTGCCCGCCCTCGGCGGCGGTCTCATGGCGCCCGTCGAGGCCCGGCCGATGGGCCCTCCCGGTCGATGACCAGGCTGACCCTCTTCGGCTCGGGATCGACGCCGCTCAGCGACGCGACCATCGCCAGGACGGTCTTCTCGATGAACCCCTGGACGAAGGCATTGAGGTTGACCTCCCGGCCGTCCACTTCGAGCCTGATGTCCGCCATGGGCGCCTCCTCGAGGGAGAGAATGAGGTCGCAGAGCGGCCCGACGTCGTCGGGCCCGAAGGCGGGGACCGGGACGCCGCCGGGCCGGGGGCCGTCCGTGACGACGGCCAGGAGCTCCTCCGGCCGGCAGGCCGGCGTCTCGGACACGCCGGACCTGAGCGCCTCGATCTTGGGCACTCCCGAAGCGCCCTTCCCGCCTTCGATGAGGACGACGTCGGCTTCGGGGAAGAGACGGGCGGCCAGCGCCGGGGCTTCGGCGGTCCCGGCCCGCCGCAGGGCCGCCCAGCCCTCCGGCGAGACCATGGCCACGCCGTCCGCGCCGGCCCGGTCGAAATCGTGCGTGTCCTTGCCCTCCATGTCCAGCGTGAAGCCGTGGGGACAGCGCTTGACCGCGGCCACCCGCAGGCCCCGGCCCTTGAGCTCCCCGATGAGCCGGACGACGAGCCGCGTCTTCCCGGCCCCGGAAAAGCCGACGACGGCGACCGTCCTCATCGCTTACTGATTAGCACACGGCCTCCGCCAAGTCAAAAAGGGCTACCGCCAGACGACCTTCATGTTCTCCGGGCCGCGCGTCTTGACCTCGGGATGGAGGTCGAGCGCGAGCAGGGCCGGCTTGTCGCCGATGTCCTTGGCCACCCGGTAAATGAGCTCGCTGACCTTCTCCATCTTGACGTAATCGACCTTGGCCGCGACGTCCCCCTCCTGATGGTAGTCGTCCGTCGTGCCGCAGAAGAACCACACCCCGGGGATGCCGTAGCGGATGTAGGGGTACTGGTCGCTGCGGAAGAAGAAGCGGTCCGGGTGCCCGGGGCTCTCGTAGACGTAGTCGAGGGCCAGGCCCGGGCCGGGCTTCTCGTTCATGGCCTTGATGCTGGCGTCGAGCTCCGAGCTGAGCTTGTTCGAGCCGATGAGGTGGAGGTGGCCGGTGGCGTTTCGCGAGATCATGTCGAGATTGAGGTTGGCGCTGATCTTCCCGACCGGCACGGGGCAGTGCTGGACGAAATAATAGGAGCCGACGAGGCCCCGCTCCTCGGCCGTGTTCCAGACGAAGATGACCGACCGCTTCGGCCGGTCGATGAGCAGGGCCTCGGCGATCTCGAACATGCCGACGACGCCGGAGATGTTGTCGTCGGCGCCCGGGTAGACGCGGCCTTCGCGGGACGGATTGTGGTCGTGGTGGGAGGTGATGGTCAGATACTCGCCCTTGAGGACCGGGTCCGCGCCTTCGAGGTAAGCCACGACGTTGTGGGACCGGTCCATCCGCCTGGCCGCGGCGACCTCGATCTCGAGCGTCCGGCCGGCCAGCGCCCGGCCCGGGACGCGTTTCCCGGCCCGGACGTCCGCGAACATGCGGAGGAGATCGTCCTTGCCGCAGCCGAGGAGGGCGGCCCCGGCGTCGTGGCGGACCTCGATCTGGAGGAAGGGTCCGGCCGCCGGCCGGGGCGGGGCCGTCCCGGGCCCGGGCCCGGGTCCCATCCCCAGAACGACGTCGGGGAAGCGGAGCCGCACGGGCAGGTCGAAGGGCAGGCCCAGATCGGCCAGTCGGGCTTCCCGCTCCTCGCTGACGATCACGACCACGGCCGCGGCGCCGCGCTCCCTCAGGGCCCCGGCCCGGCCCATGAAGAGGCGGCGGTTCTCGGAGGGCCTGAGCGGGTGGTCGCCGTTGATCGTCGCATCCAGGATGACGGCGACGCGGCCCTTGAGGTCGAGGCCCGCGAGGTCGTCCCAGCCGAGGTCGGGGGCGCTGATCCCGAAGCCGAGGAAGACGAGCCCGCCCTTGGCCCGGCCCTCGCCGAAGACCCGGCCGACCGTCGCGTCGGCGGGAAAGGTCAGGATCCGTTCGCCCGAGGCCGTGGTCAGCCGGAGCCGCGAGGTCGCCGTCGCGACGGCGGCGACCTCGACCGGGACCTCCTGGAAATAGGAGCCGTCGGGCATGAGCGGCTCGAGGCCGATCCGCTCGGCCGTCATGGCGATGTACCTGGAAGCGATGTCGAGCTCGGGGGACGGCGTGCTCCGGCCCCGGAACTCCGGCGAGCTGAGGAACTCGAGGTGGAATCTCATGTCCTCGGGGCGGATCGAGCCCAGGGCCCGGGACGACGCGTCGCCGGCGCAGCCGGAAAGGGCCAGGATCAAGCCGACCGCGAGCAGCGGGGCCGCGTTCCGAACGGATCTCATGGTCGCCTCCTTGGTCGCGAACGTCGAGGCCCTTAGGTACCCCAATCCCCCCCGGATTGTCAAACGCATTTCCCGTTCCCGTGGCCCGCGGCCCCAAGCGCCCGGCGGCGAAACAGGCCGAGCCGCCGCCCGAATGGGCGAATTGAGTTCGGCGCCGCCGTGTTCTATAATCCCCGCCTGTAACGCCCGGAAGCGAGGTCGCGCATGAGCAGCATCTGGAAGACCAAGACGCCGAGCCAGATCGCCGACGCCGCGGAGCACACCCAGCTCAAGAAGAACCTGACCGCCTTCGACCTGGCCGCCCTGGGCATCGGCTCCGTCGTCGGGACGGGCATCTTCGTGGCCACGGGAAAGGGGGCGCACCTGGCGGGCCCCGGCGTTCTCCTCTCCTTCATCATCGCCGCGTTCACCTGCGGCTTCTGCGCCCTGACCTACTCGGAGCTGGCCTGCATGTTCCCCGTCGCCGGCAGCACCTACACCTACTCCTATGTCGCCTTCGGCGAGGTCATCGCCTGGATCATCGGCTGGGACCTGATGCTCGAATACCTCGTTTCGGCGAGCGCCGTGGCCTCGGGCTGGTCGACGACCTTCATCGGCCTGATCCAGAGCGCCGGGGTCAAGCTGCCGAAGGCTCTCCTCACGCCCCTCATCACTCTCGACGCCGAAGGCCGGATCGTCCGCGGCGGGATCATCGACGTGCCGGCCGTCGTCATCACTCTGCTCATCACCTGGGTCCTCTACATCGGCATCCGCGAGAGCGCCCGGATCAACAACATCATCGTCGGCGTCAAAGTGGCGGTGATCCTGCTGTTCGTCTTCCTCGGCGTCCGCCACGTCAGCCTGGCCAACCTCAAGCCCCTGATGCCCTTCGGCTGGAAGGGCGTCATGGCCGGGGCGGCCATCATCTTCTTCGCCTACATCGGCTTCGACGCCGTCTCGACGGCGGCCGAGGAGACCAAGAACCCGAAGCGGGACGTTCCTCTCGGCCTGATGCTCTGCCTCGGCGTCGTCATCGTCCTCTACGTCGCCGTCGCCTTCGTCCTGACGGGCATCGTGCCCTACAAGCAGATCGACGTCGGAAACGCCCTACCCGCGGCCCTGGCCGGCATCGGCATCCGCTGGGGCGGGGCGCTCGTCGCCACCGGGGCCATCGTCGGCATGGTCTCGACGCTCCTGGTCACGCTCTACGGCCAGATCCGCATCTTCATGGTCATGTCCCGGGACGGCCTGCTCCCCCCGGCCTTCGCCAAGATCCACCCCAGGCACCGGACCCCCCACCTCTGCACCTGGATCACGGGGATCGCCACGGCCCTCATCGCCGGCTCGTTCAACCTTGATATCATCATCGAAATGTGCAACATCGGCACGCTCTTCGCCTTCATCCTGGTGTCGGTCGGCGTCATCGTGCTGCGGAAGACCAGGCCCGAAGTCGAGAGGAAATTCAAGACGCCGGGCGTCCCGTTCACTCCGCTCGTCACGATCGCCTTCTGTTTTTACCTGATGGCCAGCCTGATGAAGGTGACATGGCTCCGCTTCGGCGGCTGGCTCGTGATCGGGCTCGTCATCTACTTTGTCTACGGCGTCAGGCACAGCAAGCTTCAAAAGGCGGCCCAAGAGGGCCGTTGACAGGCCCCGCGGCCTCTGCTATTCTGCCGCTTCACTCCGAGTCGGAGGCGCTAACGCCTTATCCGGCCAGGCCCTCCGGCCGTCAGGGATGAGCGGGAAACGGCTCATCCTTCCATCGCGAAAAGGAGAATCACATGACGCCATCCCCGCGCTCCAATCCCCTGTCAGGCCTCGCCGTCCTCGGCCTGCTGGGCCTGGCCCTCGTCCTCGCGCCGGCCCTGGCTCAGGTGAAGGCTGAAGACGACAAGGCCAAGGCCGAGCAGGACAAGCCCGTCCGGATCACCGAGGAGATCCAGGTCGTCGGCAAGGCCCCCAAGGACGTCCCCCTGGCCACCGTCACGACCGTCGTGGCCGCGGACATCGGCAAGCTCAAGCCCCGCGACCTTTCCGACGTCGTCAAGTACGTCCCCGGCGCCCTGGTCACGTTCGGCGACAAGGACACCTACTCCCTCAAGCTCCGCGGCATCGGCTCCAACCGCATCGCTCTCCTCGTCGACGGCGTGCCGGTCTACGAGCCCTACTTCTCGACCTTCGACCTCAAGACGGTCTCGGCCGGCGGCATCGACACGCTGCAGGTGACCAAGGGCCCGTCCTCCGTCCTTTACGGCCCCAACACCCTCGGCGGCCTGGTCAACGTCATCACCCGGCGGCCGTCCGACCGCCCCTACCTCTCGCTGACGGGCAGCACCGGCGACAAGGCCACGTTCGGCGCCGGGGCCGACGGCTCCTGCTCCTGGCGGAGGTTCTCGCTCGCGGCCAGCGCCCTCTACCAGTCCTCCGACGGGTTCGCCTTTCCCGATCCCGCGAGCGGCGATCGGACGTCGCGGGCCAACGGGGACTTCGAGCGCCTCAACCTCAGCGGCAAGCTCTACTACACGCCGTCGGACCGGACCGAGATCATGGTCAGCGCCGCGACCTACCGGTCCGCCTACGGCATGCCCCCGGCCCTGTCCGTCCAGCGGGCCCGGTACTGGCGGTTCCCGAAGTGGGACCGCTCGAGCCTGAGCGCCGGCGGCTTCACCTCGCTCGGCGGCGACGCCGTCCTGCGCTTCCGCGGCTTCTACGTCAACTACTACAACAAGCTCGACTGGTTCAACGACCCGGCCATGACCGTCATCAACTCGGTCAGCGTCTACGACAATTCGTCCTACGGCGGATTCGCCCTGGCCGAGACGCCCGTCGGCGGCCGGAACACGCTCAAGGCCAGCCTGCTCTACCAGAGGGACATCGTCCGCCAGCAGGACAACGTCGGCCTGCCCTGGGAACATTACAACCAGGGGACGGTCTCGGCCGGGGTCGAGGACGAGCTCCGGCTGTCCGGGATGTGGAAGGTCATCGGCGGCCTGAGCCTCGACTACATCGACAAGTTCCGGGGCGGCGAGAACAACACCTCGGTCAATCCCCTCATCGGCGTCAAGCTCACGCCCTCCGAGGCCCTCGACTTCCACGTCTCCTTCGCCCGCAAGTCGCGCTTCCCCTCGATGCGCGCCCTCTACTCGTCGAGCTCGGGCAACCCGGACCTGCTGGCCGAGTCGGGCACCAGCCTGGAGTTCGCGGCGACCTGGAGCGGCCCGGTCTATCTGACCGGGACCGTCTTCCTCAACCGCTTCCGCGACTTCATCGACACCGTCGTTCTCCCGGGCGGCATCCGGCAGTACCTCAACATCGGCCGGGCCCACATCCACGGCTTCGAGGTCCAGGCCCAGAAGAAGCTCGGCTGGCTCGAGGCCACGGTCAACTACACCTTCCTCGACCCCCGGAACGACACCGACGACCGGCCCCTCGACGCCCAGTCCAAGAGCAACCTCAACTTCGACGTCTCGGTCCTGCCGGCCAAGGGCCTGAGGGCCGGGGTCTACGGCCTGATGGGCTCGAGGTCGTGGTGGTGGAACACCCGGACCAGCCCGGCCTCGCTGCTGACGATCCCCGCCTACTTCAACCTGGACGGCATCGTCAGCTTCGAGCTCCGGGACCGCTATCAGGTCTTCGTCAAGCTCGGCAACGTCTTCGACCGCTACTTCTACACCGAGCCGGGGTTCCCCTGGCGCGGGCGGTACTTCGAGGTGGGACTGCGGCTCGACCTCTTGAAGTGAGGGTGCTCTCCCGGCTCCGGGCTCCCCTGGCGAGACGGCGGGCGGGAGGGGGACATGTACCGCCTCGGTTACGTGTCCCCGTTTTGGATCTAGAGCCCGAGCTCGGCGTCTATCCCCTGCATGGCCGAGATGGCGATCGAGAGGAACTCGTCCAGCTCGAGGCCGAGGTGGCGCGACTCCTCGATCTCCTCGCGGCGGGCCCCCCGGGCGAAGCTCTTCTCCTTGTAGCGGCGCTTGAGGAACTCCAGGTCGATCGCCTTGAGCTTCTTTTCCGGGTGCATCAGGGCCGCGGAGATGATCAGGCCGGTCAGCGGATCGACGGAGCTGATGGCCCAGTCCATGGGCGACTCGCAGGGGACCTTGCCGGCATGGGCCCGGACGGCGTGGATGACGGCCTCGTCGATGCCCTTGTCCCTCAGGACCTTGACCGTCTCGGTGGTGTGGAGCTCGGGGCTCATCCCCGTCATCTCGTAGTCGAGGTCGTGGAGGATGCCGGCCAGGCCCCACGGCTCGGGGTCGTGGCCGAGACGGACGGCCAAGCCCCGCATGCAGGCCTCGACGGCCAGGCTGTGCTTGACGAGGTTCTTGTTCTTCAGATGGCTCTGGAGCAGGGCCAGAGCTTCGTCGCGGGTCACGGGCGGACTCGGCCGGCCGCTCACCAGCGGCGCCAGGGGCAGTAGAGGCCCCGCCCCACGCCGGGCCCGTAGCCGCGTCCGTAACGCGGATTCCGGCCGAAGCCCGCGCCGGGCCCCCAGCCGTAGCCCGGGCCGCGGCCGACGCCCGCTCTCAGGCCCCAGCGCGGCGCCCGGCCATAGCCCGCTCCAGGCCCCCAGCCGAGCCCGAGGCCGCCGTAGCGGTCGAAGAGGACCTTCTGGTCGTCGGTCAGGACGGCCCGGACCTTGGAGAGATGGTCCTCCCACTTCTTGTCCATCTCGGCCTCGAGCGCCTCGATCTCCTTGAGCTTGGCGTCCCGGTTCTGGCCTTTGCGGTACAGGGCCTCGAGCTCGAGGTCGAGCCGGTTCCATTTCATCTCCAGAGGCAGAAGCTCCTCCCGGAAGGCCAGCCGGACCTTGTCGATCCGGTCGAGCTGCTCGTCGGTCAGGCCCAGGGCCCCGGCGGTCCCCCTCCAGGGGCGCGGGGCCTGGGCGGCCGCCGGCGGCGCCAGCAGGGCGAACAGGACAAGGACGGCCGCCGACGTGACGACCGCGTCGCGCAATGTTCTCATGATTTCCTCCTCGTCAGGTCTATCCCATTTTACGATATTTTCTCTTCCAGGGCGAACCCCGGTGGGCCAGGTGGTCGGCCAGGGCGAGCCGGAGCGTCTCGGCGGCCAGCTCGGCGCAGTGGACATCGGACTTGGGCAGCCCGCCCAGGAGCTCGAGGATGCCCCGCGCGCCGACCGCGCCGAGGGCGTCGACGAAGCTCCGGCCCTTGGCCAGCCAGGTGGCCGCGCTGCCGCAGACGATCGTCGTCCCGCAGCCGTCCGTCCGGAAGCCGCAGTCCGCGACGACATCCCCGTCCATGCGGACGGTCATCTCCATGGTGTCTCCGCAGGGGCCCTGGAGCCGGGCGTAGCCGTCGGCCCCCTCGACGAGCCCGAGGTTGCGGGGGTGTTTCCAGTGGTCGAGCACCGTCGGCCCGTAGATCTCGAGGACCTGGCGCTCCATCTCCTCCCGGAGCTCCCGGGCCTCCTCCTCCGGCGTCCCGTCCCGGTCTTCGTCGCTCACGCCAGATGCTCCCGGACGCGGTCCCACAATCTTCGGACGCCTCGCGCCGCCGGCCCCTCCGAGGCCTCGACCAAGGGAACGCCCCGGGCGACCGATCCCAAGACGGCCTCGTCGAAGGGGATCTTGCCGACGACGGGGATCCCCTGCCCGGCGCTCCAGGCCTCGATCCGCTCCGAGTTCCCCGGGTTGATGTCGAACTTGTTGACGGCGCACGCGGCCCGGACCTTGAAATGGCGGGCCAGGCCGGCGATCCTCTCCAGGTCGTGAACGCCGGAGGGCGTCGGCTCGGTCACGATCAGGGCCAGGTCCGTCCCCGCGAGAGAGGCGATGACCGGGCAGCCGATGCCCGGCGCGCCGTCCATGAGCAGGAAGGCGCGGCCCTCGCGCTCGCCGATCTCGCGGGCCTTCTTCCGGACCTCGGTGACGAGCTTGCCGGAGTTCTCCTGGGCGACGCCCAGGCGGGCGTGGACGAACGGCCCGAACCGCGTCCTCGAGACGAACCACTCGCCGGAGACGCACGGCTCCATCAGAATGGCCGACGCCGGGCAGACGCGGGCGCAGAGGCCGCAGCCCTCGCAGGCCAGGGGATCGACGCGGGCGATCCCGTCGCCGTCCTCGGAGACGGCGTCGAAACGGCAGACGGGGCGGCAGCGGCCGCAGGCCGTGCAGCCGCGTGCTTCGACCCGGGCCTTGGACCCGCCGACGAACTCGTGCCGCTCCAGGACCTCGGGGCGGAGGAGCAGGTGGAGGTTCGAGGCGTCGACGTCGACGTCGGCCAGGACGGCGTTCCCGGCCAGCGCGGCGAAGGAGGCCGTGACGACGGTCTTGCCCGTCCCGCCCTTGCCGCTGACGACGACCAGCTGCTTCATGGGATCTCCGCCCGGATCGCCTCGTACAGGGCCTGGAATTTCGCGCTCCAGCCCGGGTCGAGGCCGAGAAGGGTGTCGCCCCGCGAGTAGGCCTCCGCGATCCGCCGGTCGAAGGGAATGGCCGCCAGGACAGGGACGTTCTCTCCGGCGGCGAAGGCCCGGATCCGGGCGTCCCCGTCCCCTCCGTCCGCCCGGTTGATCAGGATGCCCCGCGGCAGGCCGAGCGCCTCGGCCGCTCCGGCGGCCAGCTCGAGATCGTGGAGCCCGAAGGGGGTCGGCTCGGTGACGAGAAGGGCGAAGTCGCTGCCCCGCATCGACTCCACGGCCGGGCAGCTCGTGCCCGGCGGGGCGTCTATGACGGCCGTCAAGTCCGGGTCCCGCTTCTCTTTCACGGCCTTGATCAGGGGCGGCGAAATGGCCTGCCCGACGTCGAGCCGGCCCTGCAGGAAACGGATGGCCCCGGCCCGCCCGGATTCGACGACGCCGATCCTCTTGGGGACCTCCCGGATCGCCCGGCGGGGGCAGAGGAGGGCGCAGGCGCCGCAGCCGTGACAGAGCTCGCTGAAGACGAGGACGGCCTGGGGCACGACGGCCAGGGCGTTGTAGGCGCAGACCCGGGCGCAGATCCCGCAACGGTCGCAGCGGCTGTCGTCGATCTCCGGGACGAGGATGGCGACCTCCTCGCTCGCCTCGATCCGCGGCTTCAGGAAGAACCGGGAGTTGGGCCCCTCGACGTCGCAGTCCAGGAATTGGATCGGCCGGCCGGCGCTCAGGGCCAGGGCCAGGTTGACGGCGACGGTCGTCTTCCCGGTGCCGCCCTTGCCCGAGGCGACCGCGACGGTCGGTTCCGCGGGCATCTCAGTTGTAGGCCTCCATGACGGCCCGGTCCTCTTCCATGAGGTCGCCGGCGAGCTCGGCCATCCTCATCGTCTCCCAGAACGGGAGCTTCCTGTGGACCTCCAGGTACTTGAGGGGGATGGGATGGGTGCCGACGACGACGGGCAGCCCGTAGCGCGTCTCGATGAACTCCTTGAACTGGCGGATGCGCGGGCAGGGCGGGTAGCCGACGACGAGCCCGGTGGCCAGGTGGATGACCTCGGCCCCGTTCTTCTTCATCTCCTCGGGCACGTACTCGACGTTGCCTCCCGGGCAGCCGCCGCAGTAGGAGTAGCCGACGACCTCGACCGGCTCTCCCTTGGGGTAGCGGGCGAAGCCGCCGACGCGCTCCCGGACCGCCCGGAGGCACTTCCCTCCGCCGCAGGCCTGATAGCGCCCGCAGATGATGATGCCGATCTTCTTCATGCGCACCTCCTGTGACTCCGGTCAGGATACGCCTCTGGCGACGATCTTGTCCACGATCTCCGCAAAGGCCCGGGTCGCGGCCGAGCCGTCCGCGCCGGCGACGAAGGGACGGCCGGCGTCGCCCGAGGCGACGATCCGGGGGTCCAGGGGGATCCGGCCGAGGAACGGGACGCCCATTTCGCGGGCGGCCTGCTCGCCGCCGCCGGCCTTGAACAGATCGCTGCTCTTCCCGCAGTGGGGGCAGGCGAACCCGCTCATGTTCTCGACGATCCCCAGGACCTCGAGGCCGAGCCGCCGGGCGAAGGTCACGGCCTTCCGCGAGTCGAGGACGGACACCTCCTGCGGCGTCGTGACGACGACCGCCGCCGTCGCCGGGATGAGCTGGGCCACGGACAGAGGCTCGTCCCCCGTCCCCGGCGGCGAATCGACGACCAGCCAGTCGAGGTCCCCCCAGTCGACGTCGGCCATGAACTGCTCGATGACCTTCATCTTCATGGGGCCGCGCCAGATGATGGGGTCGTCCGGTGCCTCGGCGACCAGGGACATGGAGACGAGGCCCAGGTTCTCCAGGACCCGGACGGGACGGATGCCCTCGTCGGAGCCCTCGAGCCGGCGGCCTTCGACGCCCAGCATCTTGGCCAGGTCGGGGCCGTGGATGTCGACGTCCAGGGCCCCGACCCGCAGGCCCCGGTCGGCCAGCGAACGGGCCAGGTTGGCGGCCACGGTGCTCTTGCCCACGCCGCCCTTGCCGCTGAAGACGAGCAGCCGGTTCTTGATCCGGGCCAGGCGCCCGGCGATCTTCGCGTTCTCCGGGTGGAGCGCCATGGATCAGCCCTGTTTCAGGGCTTCGAGGGCCTGGCGGACGGTGCAGCCCTCGACGCCGATCACCCGGACACCCGCCGCGTCGAGGACCCGGGCGGCGTTGGGGCCGACCTGCCCCGTCAGGAGCGCCGCGGGCCGCCTGGCGGCGACGAGCTGGGCCGACTGGATGCCGGCGCCGTGCGCGGCGTCCGACCGCCGGTTCTCGACCGCTTCGAACGCGCCCGTCGAGGGATCGACGAACAGGAAATACGGGGCCCGGCCGAAATGGGGGTCGAGCTCGGCGTCGAGGTCCCGGCCCTTGGCCGAGACCGCGATCGGGCCCGGGCCGAGAGGACGGGCTCCGGGAACGGGCGCCGCCTCGCGCTCGTTCCGGCAGGGGCCCTCGTGACGGTGGCCATTGTGATCGCAGAGGTCCCGGCCCGGCTCCAGGGCGCCCCGGATGAAACGGTCGATGACCTCGTCCACGGGGCCCTCGACACCGATGATCGTCTCGATGCCGTTCTCGGCGAACAGGCCCTGGGCCCGCGGCCCCATGCCGCCGGCGATGACGGTCGTCACGCCCCGCTCGCCGAGGTAGGCGGGCAGGAAGCCCGGAGAGTGGCCGGGATTCGGGATCTCCCGGCGCTCGACGACCTTCCCGTCCTCGACGTCGACGAGCGTGTATGAAGGGCACCGCCCGAAGTGGGCGGAGACGGACCCCCCGTCCGTTGAGATGGCGATCCTCATGGAGTCTCCTTCTTCAGCTCGTCGAGCCGTTCGCGTATCCGGGCGAGCTCGGCCTCGAGGAACTTGGCCTCATCGGCGAGCGCGGCCTCCTCGTCGACCGGAGGGACGGAGCCGGCCCCCGCCGGATAGCCGTAGGGCGCGACCGGCGGACAGGGATAGCCCCAGGCGCCCCAAGCGCCGGGATGGCGGAAGCGGCGACCCCGGCCCATTCCCGGTCCGCGGCCGAAGCCGAAGCCCCGGCCGAATCCCCGGCCGAAACCCATTCCGGGCCCGGGGTACAGGTAACCCGGGGCCGGATGACCCGCGCAGTAGCCGAATCCGCGGCCGGTCCGCGGCCCGGCGCCCCAAGGTCCCGTGCGATCTCCTGCTGGCATGAAGATATCTCCTTTCTTTTATCGTTATGTCCGTCCTATCTGCACTTTTCGCACAGCCCCAGGAACTCGATGCTGTGGTCCTGGATGACGAAGTTGTATTTCTTGGCCAGGGCGTCCTCGGTCTTTTTCACGAGCTCGAGCTCTTCCCGGACGAAATCGCGGTAATCGACGATCAGGCCGCAGCGGCTGCAAATGAGGTGATGATGGTGGTCTTGCTGATCGACGCTCCGGAGCTGGTAGCGGCCCTGGCCGTCGCTCGAAGTGACCTTCTGAACGATGCCCAGGCGGTGGAGAAGCTCCAAG